>Ga0153956_1003319_pt1 | contig 10461 bp, 7 predicted proteins | sample TSFL040MetaG_FD_104704 | JGI IMG/M metagenome (GOLD analysis project Ga0153956, IMG submission 104704) | Attine ant fungus gardens microbial communities from Florida, USA - TSFL040 MetaG | ecosystem: Host-associated > Fungi > Mycelium > Unclassified | place: USA: Florida, Wekiwa Springs...
CAAGCGCTCGCGGTAGACGTCGATGTCGATGGCCTCGCGCGCCACGCCCGAATCCATGGCCGCTTTGGCGACCGCCGGCGACACCCAGTAGAGCACGCGCGGATCGAACGGCTTCGGGATGATGTAGTCCGGGCCGAACGAGATGGCGCTGCCGCCGTAGGCGTGACGCACGCGGTCGGGCACGTCCTGGCGCGCCAACTCGGACAACGCGAGCGCCGCCGCCAGCTTCATCTCTTCGTTGATGCAGCGCGCGCCCACGTCGAGCGCGCCGCGGAAGATGTACGGGAACCCGAGCACGTTGTTGACTTGGTTCGGGTAGTCGCTGCGGCCGGTGGCGACGATGGCGTCGGGGCGCGCGGTCCGCGCCTCCTCGTAGGGGATCTCCGGATCGGGGTTGGCAAGGGCCATGATGATCGGGCGCGCGGCCATGCGCTTGATCATGGCGCCGGTGACCAGGTTGCCCGTGGCGAGGCCGAGGAACACGTCGGCGCCCTGCAGGGCTTCTTCGAGCGTGAGCTGGCTCTCGTGGGCGGGGCGCGCGAAGCGCTGCTTGAACTCGTTGAGCTTGGAGCGCCCCTCCACCACGATGCCCTTGGAGTCAGCCATGAAGATGCGCTCGCGCTGCACGCCGAGGCGCATCCAGAGCTCCATGCAGGCCACGGCAGCGGCGCCCGCGCCGAGGCACACGACCTTGAGCTCCTCCATCTTCTTGTTCTGCAGCTCGACCGCGTTCTTGAGGGCCGCGGCGCAGATGATGGCGGTGCCGTGCTGGTCGTCGTGGAACACCGGGATCGACAGGCGCTCGCGCAGCTTGCGCTCGATCACGAAGCACTCGGGCGCCTTGATGTCCTCCAGGTTGATGCCGCCGAAGGTGGGCTCGAGCGCGCAGATGATCTCGACCAGCTTGTCCGGGTCCTTCTCGGCCAACTCGATGTCGAAGACGTCGACGTCGGCGAACTTCTTGAAGAGGACGCCCTTGCCCTCCATGACGGGCTTGGCGGCGTAGGGCCCGATGTCACCGAGGCCGAGCACCGCGGTGCCGTCGGAGATCACGGCCACCAGGTTGCGGCGCGCCGTGTAGAGATCGGCGGCCTCCGGGTTCTCTGCGATCACGCGGCACGGCTCGGCCACCCCGGGCGTGTAGGCGAGCGAGAGATCTCGCTGCGAAACCAGGGGCTTCGTGGGCGTCACGCTGATTTTGCCGGGGCGTCCCTGCGCGTGATAGGCGAGCGCGTCTTCTCGAGTGCTCATGATTTTCCTGAGGATCCTTCCGAAAAACCCGCTCCGGAGGCGCGCGCGAGCGGGCCGAGGAGCGTGGTCTCCGAGGCGAAACGTCTGCACGAGCTACCCTGCGCAACCTGAGCGCGCAAGCGGCTCGCGATCCACCGTCGGGGGCGACGGCGGTCCCACCCTAGCGCACTGCGCTCCGAACCTGAGTGACAAAGTCTTCGGCGGCCTGTCGAATCCGGTCGCGTGAGCTCTCTCCCGGGGCGGGCGCTGGCCGCTGGCCAAAGCGGTCCGGGTACATCACCGCGCGCGAGCTATTCACGATGGCCCCGCGCCCGCGCGCATCGAAACAGGCTCGCACGGTCTCGAGGGCTCCGCCCTGAGCGCCGAAGCCCGGCACCAGGAAGAGCGTTCGAGGCAAGCGCGCGCGCAATTTGTGAGCAGCGTCGGCCTGGGTGGCCCCGACCACGGCGCCGATGCTCCCGAAGCCGCTGGCGCCGATCGAGCGCTCATTGAAACTCGACACCAGATCCGCCACGACCTCGTAGAGCCTGCGACCGTCCGCGGCCCACTGGTTCTGGATGATGTCCGCGCCGGGGTTGGATGTACGGACACACACAAACAGCCCCTTGTCGTGCTCAAGGGCGACGTCGACGAAGGGCGCCAGGCTGTCCTCTCCGAGATACGGGTTGAGGGTGAGGCAGTCGACCTCGAAGGGTCGCCTCGGCGCGCGCGCCAGGTAGGCGTCGGCGTAGGCCTTGGAGGTGGAGCCGATGTCGCCGCGCTTGCCGTCGAGCAGCACCATCAGGCCCATCTCGCGGGCCGTCTCGATGCAGCGCTCGAGGGCGCGCATGCCGGCGACGCCGAACAGCTCGAAGTACGCCATCTGCGGCTTGATGGCCGGCACCAGGTCGTGAACGGCCTCAAGCGTGAGCAGGCAGTAGGCCTCGATGATGCGCGCTTGCTCCTCGAGGTCGCCGTCGCGCGAGAGATCACATTCGCGCAAGAACGCGTCCGGGATGTACTCGAGCACGGGGTCCAACCCGACCACGCAGGGCGCACGGGTCTTGGCGATGGCTTCGTTCAAGCGATCCGCAAAAGCGCCCATGAGGCCGCTCTCTATAAGTCTCCCTTACGCCTGTCAACCGCTCCCGCCGCGTCGATGCGAGTCCGTGCGCGTCTCGCGCCTCAGCTCGCGAGCATGCTCTTGAGATCGAAGCTGCGATCGCTGGCCTGCTCGCGCGTGGGGGAGCGCCCCGCGGCCAACAAACGCTTGGCGGTGATGTGCTCGGCGGCGCTGTTCACGGAGTCGACCGCGACCAGGCGCCCTTGACGGAAATAGAAGAGCGAGAACTTGCCGCTCTCCATGTCGCCGCGCACGACCTCTTCGTCGTAGCCGTCGGAGAGGCCCACCATCTGCAGCTTGAACTCGTACTGATCGGACCAGAACCAGGGGAACTGCGCGTAGGCGCTGGGCTTGCCGCACACGGTGAACGCGGCGGTCGTGGCCTGGGCGACCGCGTTGTGCACCGACTCGAGGCGCAGGCTGCGCCCGAGCAAGGGATTCGGATGGTGGGTGCAGTCTCCGGCCGCCACGATCTGCGGATCGCTCGTGCGCGCGAACTCGTCGACCAGGATGCCGTCGTCGCAGGCGAGCCCCGCCGCCATGGCGAGCTCTTGATTGGGCACCACCCCGATACCGACCACCACCAGGTCGCCCGCGAACGCGCGCCCGTCCGTGCTCGACACGCTGAGCCCGCCCGCCTCGCGGCGCGTGATGGAGCGGACGGCCACGCCGGTCACCACGTCCACCCCGCGCGCCGCGTGGACGCCGCGATAGAACTCGGACACCGTGGGCGAGACCGCGCGCGGCATCACGCGCGCCGCGAGCTCGAGCACGCTCACGTCGAGGCCGAGCCCGCGCAACACGGCCGCCGCCTCCAGACCCACGAACCCGCCTCCGACGACCACCGCCGAGCGCGCCCCGTGGAGCGCGCGGTGCAGCCCCTGCACATCGGTCGCGGAGCGCACGTAGTGCACCCCGGGCAGGTCCGCCCCGGGGACGGCCAGCCGCCTCACGCGCGCGCCGAGGGTCAGCGCCAGGGCGGTGTACGAGAGCTCGCTGCCGTCGGAGAGGAGCACGCGCTGGCTCTCGCGCGCGATGCGCTCCACCCTCGCGTTGAGTCGGGTCTCGATGCGCTGCTCTTTGTAGAAGCCCGAGGCGCGCAGCAGCAGCTGCTCCTCGGTGGCCTTGCCCGCCAGGTACTCCTTGGACAACGGCGGCCGCCTGTACGGCAGGAGCGGCTCCTCCCCCACGAGCACGATTTCCCCAGGGAATCCTTCGGCGCGCGCGGTGGCCGCGAGTTGCATGCCAGCCTGTCCGCCTCCCAGTACAACGAGTCGCGACATCTTGCCTTCCGTGAGCTGCCGAGTGCCCGCTCGGCGCTCATCCTCGTGCCAGAAACCTGTAGCCGACGCCAGCGCCAAAAAGGGCCAGCAGGGTCGCGATGGCAAAATGGCTCGGGTAGCCCAGATACTCCGCCGACACGCCGCTCCCCATCCCGAATACGCCGGTGGCCCCAGCCGAGAGCGAGGCCTGCAAGGTGTAGTCGGTGCCGGCGGTCTCGGGCTCGCAGCGATCCATCATGCAGGTGAACAGCGCGACCGTGGCCATACCTCCCAGGAAGTGCTCGAGCGCGAGGGCCGTGTAGAGCGCGGCGGGCGCCAGGGTCACCTGCGCGTGCAGGCCGTAGAGCAGCAGCGTCAACCCGTGGAGAGCCCCGAACGCCCCCAGCGCCGTGGCGCGCGGCAGCACGCGGAGGAGCGCCCCGCCGCTCAGCGCCCCGCACAGCCCCGCGAGCGCCCCCACCGTCCCGACCTGGCTCCCGATGTCGGCGAGCGAGCCGCCCTTGTCGACCAGGAGCGGCCGCAGCATCGCCGTCCCGAACGCGTCGCCAGCCTTGTAGAGCGCGACCACCAACAGCCACCAGCCCAAACGCGGATGGAGCAGGCGCTGCAGCAGCTCGGCCATCGGTGAGCGCCCCGCCGGGCGCGGCGCACGCACGCGCGGAGGCTCCCGGAAGAGCAGCACCGGCAACGAGCACAGCGCCAACAGGCAGGCCAGCCCCACGAAGGTCGCGGCGCGACCGCGCTCACCGAGCCACCAGAGCATGAGCCCGCCGCCCACGACCATGCCCACGCGAAAGCCCGCGACTTGCACGCCGTTGCCGAGCCCTCGTTCGTGCTCCGGCAACAACTCCACCGCGAGGGCGTCGGTGGCGATGTCCTGAGTGGCGGCCAAGAGGTTCGCGCAGAAGACCCCGACGAACAACCAGAGCCAACCTCGCTGTGGGTCGAGTTGGGAGAGGCCCAGCAACAACAGCACCGAGAGCCCCTGCATGGGCAGGATCCAACTGCGCCGTCGCCCCCAACGCGCGCTGCCGTGGCGGTCCACGTAAGGTGCCCACAAGAACTTGAAGCTCCAGGGCGCGGCGAGCAGCGTGCTCGAGCCGATCCAGGTGAGGGAGACGCCCTCTTGTCTCAGCATCACGGGCAAAGATTGGGTGAAGAACCCAAACGGCAGCCCCTGGGACAGATAGAGCGACGCCAACAGGGCGAGTTTGGAGAGCGAAACCACGGACCTCGCGCGGAGAGCTCATGGACCGCGTCCGAGATGACGTCAAGGGACCGCGTCGAAGCGAGCCCTTCGTGTCAGGAAGAGACGTCGCGAGCGCGGACGCTATCTCGGAGGCGTCGCGTCGCCCTCGATGACGGGGAACAACACGCAGAAGCGCGCGCCTCGACCTGGAGAGCTCTCCACGTGCACGGCGCCGGCGTGGCTGCGCACGATGCCCAGCACCGAGGCGAGCCCGAGCCCTCGGCCTTGAAACTTCGTGCTGAAGAACGGATCGAACACGCGATTCAGAGTGTCTTGCTCCATGCCGCACCCCTCGTCTTGCACCTCCAACTGCACGAAGCGGCCGGGCCCACGGCTCGCGTCCACCATCATCTCGTGCAGCTCGTCGGCGCTGCGCGTGACCTCGCTGACGCGCAAGGCGATGCGCTGACCGTACCCGGTGAGCGCCTCGGTCGCGTTGATCAAGAGGTTGAGCACCACCTGCTTGAGCCGCGCTGGATCGGCCAGGATGGGAGCCACGGCGCACGAGACCTGCGTGGTGTCGACGTGCACGCCGGGGTGTGAGGGCGGCTGATAGAGCTCCACCACCTCCAGCACCACTTGCCCGAGTTGCACGCGTTCGCGGTCGAGGGCACCACGACCCGCGTAGGTGAGCATCTGCGAGGTGAGCACGCTGGCCGCCTGCGCCGCGTCGCGAATCTTCTGCAGGTGATGTTCGATCAGCGGATCGACCTGAGACATCGCGAGCTCTGCGTGTCCCATCATCACGAGCAGGAGATTGTTGAAGTCATGGGCGATGCCGCCCGCGATCATCCCGAGCGTCTCGAGCTTCTTGGTGCTCTGGACGCGCTCCTCGAAACGCCGACGTGCCCGCTCCTCGTCCTTTTGGAGAGTAAGGTCCCGGAACGTAGTCAATCGTGCGGTGCGCCCGCCGTAGGTCACGTTGCGGCCCATCAGCTCACAGGGAAAGGAGCTGCCGTCGAGCCGCAGCGCCGTCACCTCGATGGGCCTCGTGTCGAGCGCGCGAATGCGCCGCATGATGATGGCCCCTTCGTCCGGCATCGTGAGATCGAGCACGGACTTGCCGACGAGCTCGCTCGTCTCGCAGCGACCGAGCGCCGCGAGCGCCGGATTGGCGAGCACGATGGTGCCATCGATGGAAATGGCCAACCCCTCGAAGGCCTCGGAAAACATCGAGTGAAACTGCGCTTCGGCCTCACGCGCGCGACGCTCGGCGTCGGCGCAGCGAGGACACGCGCCGGCGCTCCGCTCGCGCTCCAGCTCGTGGAGGCGCTGCTCGAGTTCGCGCACGCGCTGCTCCATGCGCGCTGCGCTCGGCTCCGTGTTGTTCGTTGCGTCGTGTGGCATGCGGCCTGCCGCGAGTCGGTAGGCATCGGGCCTAGGAACGACTCAGCCGATGCGAGGTCGCGAACTAAAGCACATTTTCAGCCCCGCGAGCGGCTTTATGAGCAGACTCCGTCAGGGCAAGAGAATTCTCCCAGGGGCTCCGCCGGCGCCTGTCTGAGTATGACAGCCATTGCAGTCTCCCGAGCGCTGCGCGGTCCGCATGGCGCGGACCCGCCCTTGTGAGATTACGCGTGCGGTGTACGGCATCGCGACGCGCTCCAGCAAAAAGAAGTTGCCCACGCGATTCGCGGCGAGCTCGAAGGATTGGCCGTCCGCGCCGGTGATCACCACGGCGACGCCCGCGGGATTTTCGGCGTTGCAATCGTCCGGTTCGTGGGCCGTGGGGAAGACTGTACCGGCGATCTCGAATTGCGGTCTGTTACTGTTCATGGAATGGCATGAGACACAAGCGTGGCCCGGGTGCATGCGCTCCGAATAGCCCTGCGTCCAATACGCGCCGCTGGTGCATACCGAAGCTGCACCGAAAGGATTGTCCGCGGTCTGTTCTCCATCTTCCGCGGCTTGCGCGTAACCGCCCGGGCCCGACGGACGCGCGCTCGACGCATCTCGGCCCTGCTCGACGTCCGTAACGGACGGCGTCCCAGCGTCTGCCGCAGCGCGCTCCGGGCCTCCGGACGACACCGATTCGTCCGCCACGTCGTCTGCCCACTCCAGCGGCCCCGACGGTCGGTCCGTGTCCCCTGCGCAAGCCGTGAGGCTCGCCCCCCAGAGCGCGATCAAGCGGGTCGATGTCCTCTGCACCTTCGGCACGCCGCAGCCCAAATGCACGCCCCGTGCCCGCGCCTCCGACCCGAAGGCACACGGCTTTTCGTGCGGACGGGCCAACATCCCGACGCGCGACGGCCCCAGCGGACCGCGACCGCGGCGCGCTCGCCTCAAGCAAGCGCGCTGGCGTGAGCGCCTCGACGCGCCGTGCCTCACTCCTCCGCGTCGGCCGCGTCGGTCTCGATCACGGGCAGCGCACGCTTGCGCTTGGGCACCACCTCGTCTTCCTGATCGTTCGAGACCAGCGGCGAGAAGAAGTTGTCCTTCTTGGTGTACTCATCGACGCGGAACGCGAACTTGTAGCTGGGCGCCGCGCGTTGGTTGCAGTCCGTGCGCTCGCAGAAGCGGCACGTAGTGCCCACCGGCACCGCCATCTTGCTCGGATCCGCGAAGGGGACCTCGTCGGCGTAGCAGAGGTGCTTGGCGTTGCCCGCGTTGGTGCCGATGCCGATGGCGTACACGGTGCCGCGCACCAGAGAGCCCTGGTTCGGCTGCTTCACGACCTTGGCGATGCAGAAGTACTCGGAGCCGTCCGGGAACACCGAATACTGCTTGGTGATCTGGCTCGGGTTGAGGAAGGAGAGGTGCACGGCCAACTTGGGACAGCTGCCAGTGCCGTGCGGAAATTGGATGCCGGTGCGGCCGCCGTAGCGCTTCGAGATGTTGCCCGCCACGTCGACGCGCAAGAAGTGCATCGGCAGACCGCGGCGCTGAGGATCGTTCAAGTTGCAGACACGATGGGCCACCGTCTCGAAGGAGCTCTCGAAGTAGCTGGCCAAGTGCTCGAGGTCGTAACGCGTGCGCTGCACCTCGGCGAAGAAGTCCCCGTAAGGCAAGAGCAGCGCGCCCGCGAAGTAGTTCGCCAGGTGGATCTTGATCAGACGCGGCGTCTCGGCGTGGCGCGTGGGGAAGTTCGCCGTGGTGAGCTCGTGCAGGTTCTCCTGGTCGATGAGCCACAGGCCGATGGTGTGCGCGAGCTGGAACTTCAGGCGCTGCTCGAACATCGAGGAGGTCAGCGTCAGCCGCGGATCTTCGGGATCCCAGCGTCGCACGACCGAGCTCGTGTCGTCGGGCGCGACCAGCTCCACCTCCACGCCCATCGCGCGCAGCACCTCGATCAGGCTGTCGCTCGTGTAGCGCTGCGGGAGCTTGAAGTCGCGGCGCACCTTGTCGGCGCGCTCCTCGATGGCGCCGAACCAGTTGTCGTTGGCCTCCAGGAAGTCGGTGACTTCGTCGAACGGGTTGTAGTCGAACGAGATGCCGGGCGCGCCCATGGTGTCGCGCTCTTGCTTCGCGAGCTGCGACAGCATGTGATCGAGCTGGCTGCGCGTGTTCTTGTACATGTTGAACAACGCGGTGACCGTGGTCGCCATGCGCGGCTCGGAGCCGAGCTGCGCCAGGTCCTCTTCGCTCAAGTTCAACGATCGGAGGAGCGGCTCGTCCAGCAAGCGCGCGAGGCCGTCGTCGACGCGCCGCTCGCCGAGGCTGTGCATGAAGTCCTCCATGCCCACGCCGTAGAGCTCGAGCGCCTTGAACAAGAGGGGCAGCTGCACCGCCCGCTTGTCCTTCTCGATGAGGCTCAGATACGCCGGGGAGACCCCGAGCCTGCGCGCGACCTCGCCTTGCTGTAGGCCCCGCGAAACACGCAGCTCGCGGAGCCTGGTTCCCATGTGCGCATGCGTGTTCTTCATGCTCGCCACGACCTTTACTGCCTGTTGACAAGTAAAGCACCTGGCGGCCGCTTGTAAATCACGAAAGTGGACTTTCGAGGCCTGTTAGCCCACGAAGGCCGCCCGACCAGACGCGCACGAGCGGCGCTCAGTCAATTGGTAAAACCATTGAAAGGGCGCCGACTTCTCTCGCCTGCGCCCCGACGGCCGCGGCGCGCGGAGAGGCCCGAGCCCGACGCGACTCACGGAGCGCGGGTGGCGAAGGAAATGCGATCGACCAAACGTTGCGCCACCGAGAGCGGGAGCTCGCCGCGAACCACCGCGCGCTCGAGCTCGCCGCGCACCGTGTCTGCGCCCCCGAGCGCCTCCACGCCGAGTGAGCCCACGCTGCGCTCGAGCCAATCGCTGGCCCACTCCACGCGCCCCCCCTGGCGCCGCGCGAGGATGCCGGCGCGCCCCAGCGAGCGCGCGTGCTTCTCGAGCGCCTCCGCGAGCTTGTCGATGCCCAGCTGGTCACGCGCGCTCGTCAGGATCACGTCTTGCTCTCCGTCCCCGGCGCCGACCTGGCGCAGCGTGCTCAACGCGGCCTTGAGGTCGCTCGCCGCGCGCGTCGCGGTGGGGCCGTGGTCCGCCTTGTTCACGACCAACAGGTCCGGGATCTCCATCACGCCGGCCTTCAAGAACTGCAGCACGTCGCCCGACCCTGGCTGCACCACCAACACCACGGTGTCGGACACGTGGGTCACGGCGATCTCGGTCTGCCCGACCCCCACGGTCTCCACCAGCACGATGTCGTACGCGGCGGCCAACACCTCGGCGGCCGCGTGCGTGGCGTGCGCGAGCCCGCCGAGCGCGCCCTGGGTGGCCAGCGAGCGCACGAACAGTCCCTTGTCGCTCGGGTCGAACGCCATGCGCGCGCGATCCCCGAGCAAGGCCCCGCCGCTGCGCATGCTCGACGGATCCACGGCCACCACCCCCACGGTCTTGCCGCGGGCACGCAGCTCGCGCGCCAGGGCCGCCACCAGGCTGCTCTTGCCGACCCCCGGCGGGCCCGTGAGCCCCACGCGATGGCCCAGCGCGCGCTCGCCCCGCTCGAGCAAACCCAGGAGCTCGGCGACCTCGCGCTCGCGCTCGCGTCGCTTGTCCTCGATGAGGTTGAGCGCGCGGGAGATCTGCGCCTTGTCGCCGCTGCGCACGCCGCTGGCGATGCGCTCGAGGTCGTTGCCCTGGGCCAACGCTCAGCTCGCGGTGCGCTCGGCGAGGTCCGCCAAGTCCGACATGATGGCGTTGAGCTCGAAGTTCTTGGGCGTGTAGACGCGCGCCACCCCCTGCTCCACCAGCCGCTTGCCGTCGCTCTCGGGGATGATGCCGCCGACCACCACGGGCACGTTGGCGATGCCGGCATCCTTGAGGCGCGTGAGCACCTCCGGCACGAGCTCGAGGTGGCTGCCGCTGAGGATGGAGAGGCCGATCACGTGGGCGCCTTCCTCGAGCGCGCTGGCCACGATTTGCTCGGGCGTCACGCGGATGCCCTCGTAGATCACCTCGAAGCCCACGTCGCGGGCCTTGAGCGCGATCTGCTCGGCGCCGTTGCTGTGGCCGTCCAGGCCGGGCTTACCGACCAAGAGGCGCGGGCGACGGCCGAGCTTCTTCTCGAGGCTGCCCAAACGGTCGCGCAGGCGCGACACTTCCTCCTGCGACTTCGGGTTCGCCTTGTTCTGGCTCAGCGTGGCG
>Ga0153956_1003320_pt1 | contig 10460 bp, 7 predicted proteins | sample TSFL040MetaG_FD_104704 | JGI IMG/M metagenome (GOLD analysis project Ga0153956, IMG submission 104704) | Attine ant fungus gardens microbial communities from Florida, USA - TSFL040 MetaG | ecosystem: Host-associated > Fungi > Mycelium > Unclassified | place: USA: Florida, Wekiwa Springs...
GGGCACCGAGATGGTGATGCCGGGCGACAACATCGCGATGGAAGTGCACCTGATCGTGCCGATCGCGATGGAAGAGAAGCTGCGCTTCGCCATCCGCGAAGGCGGACGCACGGTTGGTGCAGGGGTTGTGGCATCGATCATCGAATGATCGTGACGCAAGCTCGTTAGCGACAACCGCTCTCAGAATGCACAAGTGCGGTATACCGCACTTGTGGCGGTGCAGGCGTCGTCGCCAGCATCATCGAGTAAATCCTGCCTCTCTCCGCAAGCGGGGCGAAGGGGAAGACGGAAAACAAAAAAAGGCGCAGGTGCGTATGGCACCTGCGCCTTTTCCTTGACGGCGATTGGCGCGTTTACGCAGCGCGAACGTCGCGCAGGAAAGCGTCGACCTGCGCGCGCAGCGTGTCTCCGTTCTTCGACAGTTCGGAGGCCGATTCCACCACGAGCGTCGCCGCCGTCCCGGTCTGATGAGCGGCTTCGTTGACGCCGGAGATGTGATGCGACACCTGACCGGTGCCGCGCGCGGACTCCGCGACGTTATGCGCGATTTCCCGGGTGGCGGCGCCTTGTTCTTCGACGGCGGAGGCAATCGCGCTGGCAATCTCGTTGACCTTGGTGATGGTCTGGTTGATGCCTTGAATCGCGGTGACCGACGCCTGGGTCGCGTTCTGGATCGCCCCGACCTGCGCCGAGATTTCTTCCGTCGCCTTTGAAGTCTGGCTCGCCAGCGCCTTCACTTCGGAGGCGACGACGGCGAACCCGCGGCCAGCTTCGCCGGCGCGGGCCGCCTCGATGGTGGCGTTCAACGCCAGCAGATTGGTCTGTTCGGCGATCTCGCTGATGAGCTTGACGACGTCGCCGATCTTCTGTGCCGCGCTCGCCAGTCCCTGAACCTGCGCATTGGTGTCGTTGGCCTGCGATGCCGCGGTTCCCGCGACGCGCGCCGATTCGTTGACCTGCTGGGCGATTTCGTTGATCGAGGCATTGAGTTCCTCGACCGCCGCCGCGACGGCTTCGGCATTCTGCGACGCCTCTTCGGAAGCGGCCGCGACCGTCGTGGTCTGGCGAATTGCTTCCTCGGCGGTGGACGACATCGACTCGGCCGTGGTGCGCAGTCCCGAGGCTGCCCTGCTGACGCTGTCGACGATGGTGCCGACGCCACTCTCGAAACTGGAGGCGAGGGCGTGCAGTGTCGAGCGGCGCTCGCTTTCGGCGGTGGCGCGCTGCTGCTCCTGCGCTCCGCGCAGGCGGTCGGTTTCGATCAGGCTGTCCTTGAAGACATCGACCGCGCGGGCCATCGAGCCGATTTCATCGCTGCGCTTTGCGCCGGGAACGTCGATGTCGTGGCGTCCCGTGATCATCTCCCGCATCGCACCCTCCAGCGCCAGAATGGGCTTCGCCATTCCGCGTCCGAGCCATGCGGCGACCAGTGCGGCAATCAGCACCGCGGCGAGGGCGCCGCCGGCCAGCCATGCGGCCGAATTGCGGGCGTAGCTCTGATAGAGGCTGGCGTCGCGCATGATTTCGATCACAGCGATCGGATCGCCTGAAAAGCTCCTGATCGGGCCGAACGTCGCGGCGATCGGATGGCCGGCATGCTCACCGTTCTGGATGACGGTGGCGCCGCCCATGACGCGCTGCATCAGCTCCGGCGACGGTTGTGACCCGTTCGCCGTCGAGGCAAGCGTCTTCACCTTTCCATCGCTGATTTGATGGATCGCGACGTCGACACCGAAACGGGACTTCATGATCTTGACGAAGGTGGCGCCAAAGGGCTGGCCGATGTCGACGGTGGCAAGCATCTTGTCGCCATCCATCAAGGGCGCCACGCCGAAAATATTCAGAATATCGTGACCGGCCTCGATGCCGCTGAGCGGCTTGTGCGTCTCCATCGACTTCACGATCATGTTGCGCCGCTTGGAGACGTCGTCTCCGAATACCTTCTGGTTGTGGACGCGTGCGAAGGTCGTGGCGGGTGGAACCTGGATGGTGATGAGCTCGATGCCGAGCGGCTTCAGATGTGCCAGTGCGTCGTTGAGAAGGCTGAGCGTCGCGTCGCGGTTGCCGGATTTCACGACGGCTCTGACTTCAGGCATGTGCGCGAGGGTTTCGGCGACTGCCAGCACGCTGCGGGCGTCACTGTCCATGGCCGCGGTCATGTTGGCATAGTCGTCGTGCAGTTCGCGATCCAGCGCGAGGTCGATTGTGGTCTGCTGCCGCCACAGGCCGAAGGCGGCCAGTACGGCGCAGGACGCCGCCGCGACGAGCGAAATCGCCACCATGATCCGTATCGAGATAGACTTGAATTTGAGCATGACGTGGCACTGTCCTGGCTAAGATGGAAAAAAGGAATCGATCCGGCCATCATTAGGACACGGGCCTCAACATCTGATTAACCACCCCCGCGGCCGCCTCCGGGGGCGGGAAAAAGGGCCAGGCGGCGCAACCTGTCAGGCTGCCCTTGATAATCCGGGCGGGTTGGGGCATTTGACGGGCGTGGACGACGCTAGGGGCTTAGCTCAGCTGGTTAGAGCGACGGTCTCCAAAACCGTAGGTCGAGAGTTCGAATCCCTCAGCCCCTGCCAGTCCACCTCAAGGCTTCAATCCTGGGTTGTATTTTCCCGCTGCCTTGACCTTTTTGCGGCCCCGCAGTAGATAGCGCTACCTGCTGTCGGCCCGCTTTGACGGATATCCGACGCGGCCTTGAATTTCCCGGACAATCGAGCCCGCTTGGCGGCTCTGCCCTCAACCAGAGGGTTGGGCGCGTAAGGGGGCTGTCCGGATTTCCGAAACCCAGACCGACAAGACGGACGCGGATTATCGACGATGGCTTTCAGCCCGTTCAAATTCCTGCAGGAAGTGCGCACGGAGACCGCGAAGGTCACCTGGCCGACCCGCCGCGAGACCATGATCACGACGATGATGGTGTTCGTGATGGTGGCGCTGGCGTCGATCTTCTTCTTCCTCTCGGATCAGATCATCCGCATTTTCATCACGTTCTTGCTCGGCCTTCATTAATGACGTGCGCACGGAACTGAACTCATGAGCATGCGCTGGTACATCGTCCACGCCTATTCGAACTTTGAAAAGAAGGTCTCGGAATCGATTCGCGAGCAGGCCAAGCAACGCGGGCTTGAGGAACTTTTCGAGCAGGTTCTGGTGCCGACCGAGAAGGTCACGGAAGTGCGCCGCGGCCGCAAGGTCGATGCGGAACGCAAATTTTTCCCGGGCTATGTGCTGGTGAAGATGAACCTCACCGACGAGGCGTTCCATCTCATCAAGAACACCCCGAAAGTCACCGGCTTCCTCGGCGCCGAAAACAAGCCGATGCCGATTTCCGAGGCCGAGGCCATGCGTATCCTGCATCAGGTGCAGGAAGGCGTGGAGCGTCCCAAGGCGTCGGTCTCGTTCGAGATCGGCGAGAACGTCCGCGTGGCGGACGGCCCATTCGCGTCGTTCTCCGGCGTGGTGGAAGAAATCGACGAGGCGCGCTCGCGCGTGAAGGTCGCGGTGTCGATCTTCGGCCGCGCCACGCCGGTCGAGCTGGAATTCGGTCAGGTCGAGAAGGTATAAGTTTCACCTCTCCCCGCCTGCGGGGAGAGGTCGACCGCGTAGCGGTCGGGTGAGGGGACTTGCTTAAGGCTGCCCCTCACCCCGACCCTCTCCCCGTAAGAACGGGGCGAGGGAGCAGGCGATCATCGTGGGAGGTGAGGGCGGCCGCCAGCCGTTCCAAGCCGTAACCACTAACAGGAGTGACACATGGCAAAGAAAGTGACCGGATACCTGAAATTGCAGGTGCCGGCCGGTGCGGCGAATCCCTCGCCCCCGATCGGTCCCGCGCTTGGTCAGCGCGGTCTCAACATCATGGAATTCTGCAAGGCGTTCAACGCCCAGACGCAGAAGGAAGAAAAGAACACCCCGATCCCGGTGGTGATTACGATCTATGCCGATCGTTCCTTCACCTTCGAGATGAAGACTCCTCCGATGTCCTACTTTCTCAAGCAGGCGGCGAAGATCCAGTCCGGCTCCAAGGCGCCGGGCCGCGATTCCGCGGGCAAGGTGACCAAGGCGCAGGTGCGCGAGATCGCCGAGAAGAAGATGAAGGATCTCAATTGCGATACCGTCGAATCGGCCATGAAGATGGTCGAGGGCTCTGCCCGTTCGATGGGTCTGCAGGTGGCGGGGTAACGGGTCATGGCAATCGGAAAACGTACGAAGAAGGCCCGCGAAGGCATTGACCGCGAGAAACTTTACCCGATCGCGGAAGCGATCAAGCTGGTCAAGGACCGCGCCACGTCGAAGTTCGACGAGACCATCGAAGTTGCGATGAATCTCGGCGTCGATCCGCGTCATGCCGATCAGATGGTGCGTGGCGTCGTCACGCTGCCGAACGGCACCGGCCGCACGCTGCGCGTCGGCGTGTTCGCGCGTGGCGCCAAGGCTGACGAAGCCAAGGCGGCGGGTGCCGACGTTGTCGGCGCGGAAGACCTGGTCGAAATCGTGCAAGGCGGCAAGATCGAGTTCGATCGCTGCATCGCGACCCCCGACATGATGCCGCTGGTCGGCCGCCTCGGTAAGGTGCTCGGCCCGCGCGGCATGATGCCGAACCCGAAGATCGGCACGGTGACCATGGACGTCGCGGGCGCCGTGAAGGGCGCCAAGGGCGGCTCGGTCGAATTCCGCGTCGAGAAGGCCGGCATCGTTCAGGCCGGCGTCGGCAAGGCGTCGTTCTCGGAAGAGAAGCTGATCGAGAACGTCAAGGCGCTGGCGGATGCGGTGGCCAAGGCAAAGCCTGCGGGCTCCAAGGGTACCTACATCCAGCGCGTGGCGGTGTCCTCGAGCATGGGCCCCGGCGTCAAGGTCGAGCCGGGAACCGTGCTCGGCTAAGGGCTGAAATCGTTGTGACGAACCCAAGGCGGAATCGGGGCACCCGATTCCGCCTTTTTATTTGGGAGGAGGCCTCCGATGCCTGACAAGGTTCTGGTCTATTCACGCTTCCCCAAGGCGATGACGGCGCGCTTCGCCGAGCGCTTCGATCTGATGGTCACCAACGGCAAGCCGCCCGCGGAGACGTTCAGTGCGTCGGAGCTGTCGGACGTGCGCGCGATCATCACCTCCGGCAGCACGCCGATGGGCGCGAAGCACATGGACGTGCTGCCCGCGCTCAAGGCGATCGTCTGCTACGGCACCGGCTACGATGGCATCGACCTCGCCGAAGCTGCGAAGCGCGGCATCGCGGTCGGCAACAGTCCCGCCGCCAACGCCGCAGCGGTCGCCGACATCGCGATGACATTGATGCTGGCGACGACGCGCCGTCTGCTGCCCGCAGACAATTATGTGCGCAGCGGCGGCTGGGCCAATGCAAAACCGTCGCCGCTGATGAGCGCGCAGGCGGGCAATGTCGGCCGCCGCATTGGCATCTACGGCATGGGCGCGATCGGAAAAAAGATCGCGGCACGCGTCGCGGCGTTTGAATCCGAGGTCGCCTATCACAGCCGCAGCCGCCACGACGTGCCGTACCGCCATGAGCCCGATCTCGCGGCGCTGGTGGAGTGGTGCAACGTGCTGATGGTCGCGGTTCGGGCCGGACCGGACACCCATCACATCATCGACGCGGAGATGCTGCGAAAACTCGGCCCCGACGGCTTCGTCGTCAATATTTCCCGCGGCTCCGTCATCGATGAGGCGGCGCTGGTCGCCGCCCTGACCGACAAGACCATCGCCGGCGCCGGTCTCGACGTCTACGAGAAGGAGCCGCATGCACCGGATGCCCTGACCGCGCTTCCGAACGTGGTGCTGACGCCCCATGTCGGCGGCCACACCCTGGAATCCCACGCCGCCATGCAGGATTGCGTCATGGCCAATCTCGAGGCGTTTTTCGCCGGTCGGCCATTGGCCTATGCCGTGAAGGACGGGGTGGCGGCCTGAAAGACGTCCGTCAGGTGTGGGGGCACTTCCGGTTTTATTCCGTGAGAATGAAAGCTGGCCGGAAAGTTGCATGATTTAGGTCTTGGCAACGCACCCAAGACTCGATAAACAGCGCCTTCCGGACGTGCTGGCCCCTGCTGGCTCGCCCGTGTTCGCATTTCCAAAGCTCAACAAGATAGGAGACTTTTCCTTTCCGCATGTCCGTTTGGATGGTTCGGAAGGAAGGGAGCCGATCGTGTCGGGTGAATGCGAGCAGGGGGTCTTCTGGTTTTCCAGAAGGCTTCGGTCCTGTCCAAGACTGCAGGCGCCTTCGGTCGAACGCAAGTTTGTCCAACGGCTTAATCGTACGGCCTGCATAGACGGGTGAAGACCGGATTTCGTGTTCGCCGCGCTAAGCGGTGGTTGCGGATTGGGTTCGAACCTCGACAGCCCCTGCCTTCTGGCCGCCTGGCCATCGGGCTCGGGAGGGCAGGCTACTGAATATCGTCGCGCCCGGCGTGTCGTGAGACAAGTGTCCTGTGAGGCAAGTGTCTTGGGGTCAGGTTTGGCGGGACGATGGGTGTAACCCGGCGGTCCTGCCTCGTGCATCGACTGCCAACCGGAGAGAGCTTGCTGTGGAACGAGCGGCAAAAAAAGAGGCGGTCGAACAGCTCAACGAGGTCTTCAAGACCACGGGCGTCGCGGTCGTTGCTCATTATTCCGGCCTCACCGTGGCCCAGATGCAGAAGCTGCGTACGCAGATGAAGCAGGCGGGTGCGTCGGTGAAGGTCTCGAAGAACCGTCTCGCCAAAATTGCTCTTGAAGGCACGGATGTCGTTGCCATCGGCTCCCTGTTGAAGGGGCCGACCGTGATCGCGACTTCAAGCGATCCGGTGGCGGCGCCGAAGGTTGCCGTCGAATTCGCCAAGGCGAACGAACAGTTCGTCATTCTCGGCGGCTCGATGGGTAAAACCGTCCTGAATGTCGACAGCGTCAAGGCCCTGGCCTCGCTGCCTTCACTCGACGAACTGCGCGCGAAGCTCCTCGGCCTCCTTGTGGCGCCGGCGACCAAGATCGCTCAGCTCTCGACTGCGCCCGCGTCCAAGCTCGCGCGCGTCGTTCAGGCTTATGCCTCAAAGGGCGAAGCGGCCTGACCCTTCGCAAATTAACCTGGTTCGAACCAATACGCTTAAGGAAACAGATCAATGGCTGACTTACAGAAAATCGTAGACGACCTCTCGAGCCTCACCGTGCTCGAAGCTGCCGACCTCGCGAAGATGCTGGAAGAAAAGTGGGGCGTTTCGGCTGCCGCCGCGGTTGCGGTTGCCGCCGCTCCGGGCGCTGGCGGCGGCGGTGCCGCCGCGGCTGAAGAGAAGAGCGAATTCTCGGTGGTTCTCGCATCCGCCGGCGACAAGAAGATCGAGGTCATCAAGGAGGTCCGCGCGATCACCGGCCTCGGCCTCAAGGAAGCCAAGGATCTCGTCGAAGGCGCGCCGAAGCCCGTCAAGGACGGCGTTGCCAAGGACGAAGCCGAGAAGATCAAGGCCCAGCTCGAGAAGGCTGGCGCCAAGGTCGAGCTCAAGTAAGACGTTGCGGCTGTCGGGTCCGGAGCGGCGTTCGCGGCTCCGGATCGGCGGGCTTGCACAGAAAAGTGTGGGGATTTGCGGGGGTGCCCCTCGAATCTCCACGATTGCCATCCCATATCGGGCTGGCAGCACGAAAGCGCGGATTGGGTCGGGGATGGCGGTCGTCCCTGCGCAAGCCGTTGGGAGAGCGGATATTTCGGGCTTTTTCGGTCCGTGACAAGATGGTTTCGACGGGCGAAGCACGGACGGTGCCTCGCACGTCGTTTTGCGTTCTGAGAATCGGGCGGCTCGGGTTGGGATTATCATCCTAGCGCGGGCTTCCGGGAGCCGGAACGGTTTTCGAGATTCAACCCGGGGGCGGCGGCAGCCGCGCTTCGGAAGGTTCGCCCCTCACGGGCGACGACATGAGAGGCCACGATGGCGCAGCAGACGTTCACCGGTCGCAAGCGAGTTCGCAAGTTCTTCGGACATATCCGCGAAGTGGCAGAGATGCCGAACCTCATCGAGGTTCAGAAGGCATCCTATGACCAGTTCCTGATGGTTGACGAGCCTCCGGGCGGGCGGCTCGACGAAGGCCTGCAGGCCGTGTTCCGGTCGGTGTTCCCGATCTCGGACTTCTCCAACACCTCGATGCTCGAATTCGTCCGCTACGAATTCGAGGCGCCGAAATACGACGTCGACGAGTGCCGCCAGCGCGGCATGACCTTCGCTGCGCCGCTGAAGGTGACGCTGCGCCTGATCGTGTTCGATATCGACGAGGAAACCGGCGCGCGTTCGGTCAAGGACATCAAGGAGCAGGACGTCTACATGGGCGATATCCCGCTCATGACCATGAACGGCACCTTCATCGTCAACGGCACCGAGCGCGTCATCGTTTCGCAAATGCACCGCTCCCCCGGCGTGTTCTTCGATCACGACAAGGGCAAGACCCATTCGTCGGGCAAGCTGCTGTTCGCCGCGCGCGTCATCCCCTATCGCGGTTCGTGGCTCGACATCGAATTCGACGCCAAGGACATCGTGTTCGCGCGCATCGACCGCCGCCGCAAGATTCCGGTGACGTCGCTGATGTTCGCCCTCGGCCTCGACGGCGAGGAGATCCTGAGCACGTTCTACAAGAAGATCATGTTCAAGCGCGCCAAGGAGGGTTGGCGCGTGCCGTACGATCCTGCGCGCTTCCGCGGCTATTCCACCCTGAACGACCTGATCGACGCCGACACCGGCAAGGTCGTGCTCGAAGCCGGCAAGAAGCTCACCGTTCGTGCCGCCCGCCAGCTCCAGGAAAAGGGCCTCAAGGCGCTGCGCCTGTCCGACGAGGAACTCGTCGGTTCGTATCTCGCCGAGGATCTGGTCAACCCGAAGACCGGCGAAATCCATGCCGAGGCGGGCGAGGAGATCACCGAGAAGAGCCTCAAGGCGCTGAACGAGGTGGGCTACAAGGAGTTGCCGATCCTCGACATCGACCATGTCAACGTCGGCCCGTATATCCGCAACACGCTCAATGCCGACAAGAACATGACGCGTGAGGACGCGCTGTTCGACATCTATCGCGTGATGCGTCCCGGCGAGCCGCCGACGCTCGAATCCGCGCAGAACATGTTCCAGTCGCTGTTCTTCGACAGCGAGCGCTACGACCTGTCCGCGGTCGGCCGCGTCAAGATGAACATGCGCCTCGACCTCGATGCGCCCGACACCCATCGCACGCTGCGCAAGGAAGACATCCTGGCCGTCATCAAGACGCTGGTCGATCTGCGCGACGGCAAGGGCGAGATCGACGACATCGACCATCTCGGCAACCGCCGGGTGCGCTCGGTCGGCGAACTGATGGAAAATCAGTATCGCATCGGCCTGCTGCGCATGGAGCGCGCCATCAAGGAGCGCATGTCCTCGGTCGATATCGACACCGTGATGCCGCAGGATCTGATCAACGCCAAGCCCGCGGCCGCCGCGGTGCGCGAGTTCTTCGGCTCGTCGCAGCTCTCGCAGTTCATGGACCAGACCAACCCGCTGTCGGAAATCACCCACAAGCGCCGTCTCTCGGCGCTTGGACCGGGCGGCCTGACCCGCGAGCGCGCCGGCTTCGAGGTGCGCGACGTGCATCCGACGCATTACGGCCGCATCTGCCCGATCGAGACGCCGGAAGGCCCGAACATCGGTCTCATCAACTCGCTCGCGACCTTCGCGCGCGTCAACAAGTACGGTTTCGTCGAGACGCCGTATCGCCGCGTCAAGGACGGCCGCGTCACCGACGAGGTGGTCTATCTCTCGGCGATGGAAGAGGGCCGCTACTCCGTCGCGCAGGCCAACCTGCCGCTCGACAACAAGGGCCGGTTCACCGAAGACCTCGTGGTCTGCCGTCACGCCGGCGAAGTGCTGCCGATCACGCCGGACAAGGTCGACTTCATGGACGTGTCGCCGAAGCAGCTCGTCTCGGTCGCCGCGGCGTTGATTCCGTTCCTCGAGAACGACGACGCCAACCGCGCGCTGATGGGCTCGAACATGCAGCGTCAGGCCGTGCCGCTGGTGCGCGCCGAAGCGCCGTTCGTCGGCACCGGCATGGAAGGCGTCGTTGCGCGCGACTCGGGCGCCGCGATCGCGGCGCGCCGTTCGGGCGTGATCGACCAGATCGACGCCACCCGCGTCGTTATTCGCGCGACCGAGGATCTCGACCCGACCAAGTCGGGCGTCGATATCTACCGGCTGATGAAGTACCAGCGCTCCAACCAGTCGACCTGCATCAACCAGCGTCCGCTGGTGAAGGTCGGCGACGTCGTGAAGAAGGGCGACATCATCGCTGACGGTCCGTCGACCGAACTCGGCGAGCTCGCGCTCGGCCGCAACGTGCTGGTCGCGTTCATGCCGTGGAACGGCTACAACTTCGAAGACTCGATCCTGCTCTCCGAGCGGATCGTGAAGGAAGACGTCTTCACCTCGATCCACATCGAGGAATTCGAAGTGATGGCGCGCGAC
>Ga0153956_1003321_pt1 | contig 10459 bp, 11 predicted proteins | sample TSFL040MetaG_FD_104704 | JGI IMG/M metagenome (GOLD analysis project Ga0153956, IMG submission 104704) | Attine ant fungus gardens microbial communities from Florida, USA - TSFL040 MetaG | ecosystem: Host-associated > Fungi > Mycelium > Unclassified | place: USA: Florida, Wekiwa Springs...
CAATGAAAGGCTCTTTCGCAGCGGATCACTTGAAGAATTTGATTCTGCAATAGCTAAAAAAGATGTGAAACGCGTGGTTGAAATACTCAGGCATGTGGAACTTGATGATGAATCAATTCAGGCCAATCTGGAGTTTTTCGGACTTGAGTGGAATTCTGAAGACCGTAGCCGAACCATTAAATAAGTTATGGGAGAAGATGATTGGAACTATCTTAACCAATCCGATGCCTAGTCCAAGCTGCGACTTCAGGCCTTACAACAGCTACACCGGCTTTTGCGAAATAAATCCTGACTATGACCCCCTGGTAGGTATCCAAACCGATACGGGACAAGAGCCATCCACAACAACCGAAGTGGGTGAAGACGGAATGGATGAACTAGAGTCTGTTGATATTTATCTGAATATGAGTTGCCACTAGCTCCAGCTAGTAGAAGTAAGTCTCTGCAAATACAGACTTTATTCCAAAACATTAGATGATTATTGAATTTGTGGTGAGGAAAGGGTTTATGAATTTATTTTACTTGTGTATAGCAGCACTCTTCGTTTTGTCGGATTGTTCATCGAAATCGATTCCGGCAATCGAAAACAGAAATTTACAAACTGTTTCTTCTTCCGCGACGCCGATCAGTCTGGTAAATCTATGTGATGATTTGCCTGAACTAAAACGGCTTCCGCACGATGCACGTCAAACGGTGGACGACCCTGTCTATAACAAATACGCTGCTCACAAGAACGACGCTATTCCTTGCCTCATTGACAAGATCACAGACACGACGCCCATGCAAGACCCGGGACTTTCACCTGCAGTCGTTAATGATTTTTGTGTGGGTGATGCGGCAGTATTTACTTTGCTTTTATTGACGGGTGAAGAATGGCGACCCGATTCTATGCTTTCTCCTGAATATGCTGCCAGATGGAAATCCGAAGGGGTATTTGCCTATTATAGGTATGTAGAAGATCCAGCTAACAGAAAAAGAATCCAGTCTTGGTGGAAAGAATGGAGTAAAACACATTTAGATTACCGCACCTCATGATCTGGACATTTGTCTTCGCAGATAGTCCATTGCAGCCTGGCTGGTGCGCCAGCGGATGAGGTAGCGGTCGCCGGGGAGTGTGAGTTTGATCGAACGTGTTACGGCGGCTGACGAATATCCGATAAAGACGGTTCCGACTGGCTTTTCGGCCGTGCCGCCATCCGGGCCGGCAATACCTGTGACAGAGATCGCGTGGTCCGTCCCAGAGCGTTCGCGAATGCCCCGTGCCATCGCTTCGGCACATTCGGCTGAAACTGCACCATAATTGGCCAGGATCTCAGGATCTACGCCAAGTGACCGCACTTTTGCTTCGTTAGCATAAGTTACCGCGCCTTCGACAAAGTACCGCGACGAGCCTGCAACCTCCGTGATGCGTCTCGCGACGAGGCCGCCCGTACAACTCTCGGCCAGCGAAAGAGTCTCGCCCCGCTCGGTCAGCATCCGCCCGACGACCTGCTCCATTGTTTCGCCATTTGTCGAAAAGACCGCGTCACCTAATGCCGCCGCAAGTTTACCCGCGACATCATTTGTCAGTGTCAAAGCCGCATTCTGACTGTCGGCTCGTGCCGCAATATGCAGTTCGACCTCGCTTTTGTTAAATAAGATCGATGTCTGCACTCCGTCGTATGACGAATATATCGGCGCCGCGATCTCATCTACCGCCGATTCGCCCATTCCCGAAACCTTTAGGATACGCCGATAAGTATAAAAGTCGCCCGCCCGCTGTTTTAATATCGAGTAAACGTGATCAAGAAACATCGGCTGATTCTCACGCGGCGGCCCGGGCAGCACGACGAGCATCTTGCCGTCATTCTCATACAACATACCGACCGCCGAGCCGTTAGGATTGGGTAATATCGTCGAACCGTCGATAACGAACGCCTGCCGCTTATTGATCTCAGGCATTTCGCGCCCCCACGCCTTAAATCTCTCTCGCAAGTTCGTTTCGATCTCGTCGTGATAAACGAGTTCGCCTTTTACGGCAGCCGCACTGTATTTACGCGTAATGTCGTCCTCGGTCGGCCCAAGCCCGCCGGTCGTTATCACAAGATCAGACCGCCTGAGTGCGTCGGTCAGAGCCTCCTGCAGTCGTTCGCCGTCGTCGCCGACAACCGTCTTTAACATAACCTCGATGCCGATATCATTCAGCCTCTCGGTCAGCCAAAGACTGTTGGTATCAACTCGCGTCGCCCCCAACAACTCAGACCCGATAGCAACGATCTCCGCACTTCTCATAACGCCTTATTTCCCGCTCATCGCACGAACTGACTTATATCTCACCGCTTATTATTTGCGTTAAATCAGTGACTATTCGCAGGACATCTCTATTTATATATCTCCACAACCGGTTTTCCTGTCGAGTCTATATAAGCTCGATACATTCCTTCAGAATTAAAAGATACGGCCATATTTCCCAATTTATCCATTACGATCACTCCGCCGTCACCGCCCGCGTCAGCGACGCGTTTGAGGACCTGATCGGCAGCATTTTGAGGAGTTTGGGCACGATACTCGATCGCGGATGCGATATCACGAGCGACCGTGTACCGTATAAAGTATTCGCCCCAGCCGGTCGCCGATATTCCGGCAAACCCGTCCGCATAAGTACCGGCACCAATTATCGGCGTATCGCCGACACGCCCTGTACGCTTATTGGTCATACCGCCGGTCGAAGTTCCCGCCGCGATGTTGCCAAACTTATCGAGGGCGACCGCTCCGACCGTACCAAATCGATTTTGCGGTTCACGCGAAGCCGGCATCGCATCAGCCACACCGGGCTTTTTCACATTCTCACTTTTATCCTTTTCCTCTTTCAGAACCTTTTGCAGCGAGTCCCATCGGTCTTGCGTAAAAAAATACTTTTCATCGACCAACTCGATCTTTTGCTCCTTTGCAAAGGCTTCGGCCCCGTCGCCGATGAGCATTACATGCGGCGACCTTTCCATGACCGCACGAGCCAGCGATATCGGATTCTTTACGTGACGCACGCCAGCAACCGCACCGGCGGCCATCGTTTTGCCGTCCATGATCGACGCGTCAAGCTCATTTTTACCGTCGTGTGTAAAAACAGCGCCTTTCCCGGCATTAAAGAGCGTCGAATCTTCCATCATACGGATCGCGATCTCGACCGCTTCGACACTGGTCTTGCCATCCTGCAGAGCCTTGTACCCGGCGAGCACGACCTCTGTAAGTTTGTCTCGATATTCTTTTTCTTTTTCAGGAGTAAGGCTACCCCGGCGTATAACGCCGGCTCCGCCATGGATGATAAACCCGAGCTTTCCGCCCTGCGGGCCTTGAAGCTGTTTTATCTCCGGAAACCCGCCTTTTTGTGCAAATACGGTAAAAGGCGAAATGACACAGGCCAGTGTCAGGACCGTCGCAAGAATGTGTCTCATTATGATCGTTACTCGACTGTTGAAATTTTCAACTAGAGTATCACGAAAGGTATGTATGTCGGGCTAAAAGGTGCCGAAATTGCGGGTCGCCGTCGAGTAAAGCGGCCTCTTCCGTTGCCCACGGCGAGAGATCTATCCGTGCGTCAGCTACATCACGCCAATCAGCCCAGCAAAATGCCTCAGCCTCGCTCGGCTCTATCGATGGCTCGGCATCGCTAAACCCCACAAAAACGGGACATATCTCGTTTTCGACGATGCCGTCCCTTTCGGCACGATAACGATAATCGGGCAGTATCGTATGGAGTTCGACATCGCGTATGCCCATCTCATGATCTAGTCTTCGCTTTGCGGTGACGGCAACATTCTCGCCTAAGACCTGATGTCCGCAGCAAGTATTTGACCAGACACCAGGCCAAGTGACCTTACTCCAGGCCCGCTGCTGCAGCAGTATCTCACCCAACGAATTGAATATAAATATCGAAAAAGCAAGATGCAGAGGCGTGTTGGCCGTATGCACCAACGACTTGGCCATTGTCCCCGCCGGAACCCCGCTTTCATCAGCCAACACTATCAGATCATCCATCACACAACACTATCTGCCATATTCATCGTTCATTCCTTAACATTTCTTTTACCAGCTTCATATCTTCCCAGACCTCGCGCTTTTTGTGCGGGTCGCGGAGCAGATATGCCGGATGAAATGTAGGCATTACCTTAGTTCCCAAATAGTCATGAAATCGTCCTCGCAGTTTGCCGATCGGCACCTTTGTCTCAAGCAGATTTTGGGCCGCCGTCGCACCGAGTACGACAATCACCTTTGGCCGCACAACGGCTATCTCACGCTGTAAAAAAGGCTTGCACGCTGCGGTCTCGTCAGGCTCAGGCGCCCGATTACCCGGCGGACGGCAACGATTGATATTGCCTATAAAGACCTCTGCACGCGGTATCTCTAACCCTTTTTCGATAATGTCCGTCAGTAGCTGGCCCGCACGCCCCACGAACGGGAAACCCTGCTCATCTTCATCTGCTCCCGGAGCTTCGCCGACGAACATCAGGTCGGCATTAAAATTTCCGGTGCTGTTGACGACATGTTTTCGCCCGAGAGTGCTCAGCTTGCATCGTGTGCAGTCAGGCCCGATCTCGGCACGGATCTGCTCGATCGTCTCGGCCGATTCAGGCATTACCGACGGAATTATTGACGAAGCAGCTAATGTCGAATTATCTTCGACAGCTATTGGTGTCGGCTCCTCAAATTGATGCGTTAAGGTCTTTTTATTCGACATCATAATTTCGTCAGAACCGATCTCCGCACTTTGTGTTTTTGTATCGACACTATCAGCACGTCTGTCGAGCGGTCTCGATGGCATCGTCGTCCTTTTCGATAGCGACGGCAAACTCGCTAACAGTTCGCCCGCCTTTCTTGAGGGCTGCGACACCATCGGCTTAGGCCGATCGCTAATGATATTCGCAACCGATGCGGGAATTTGAGATCGCGGTTCTTCCGCTTTTTTTACAGGATGCTGTAAAACGACTCGCGGCTCGATCGCCGCCATTTCGACGGACAACGCCTCAAGACCCAGTTCCCGCATAAGCAGAACTTGTTCCTTTACATCCGCGATCAATTCTCTTAGATCCATAACCAAGCCGGAGCGGCGACACTCCTGTCGCCATCAGCGGTTCCTCCGCCGACGCTTCCTCTGATATACATTCTTATTATCCAACTCCATCAGAACGCCGAAGCGACGTTCATGAGGACAAGAGTGTCCTCGATCCGCGTTCCTCGGCAATGCTGTCGAGTATCCGATCTGCAAGAGCTCGTTTTGTCATCAGCGGAAATTCGGTGTCGCCGGTTCGGGTTACGATCGTAGCGATATTGGTATCGGTGTTAAAGCCCGCACCTTTTTTGGTGATATCGTTGGCGATGACAAGGTCAAGGCCTTTTTTTTCCATTTTCGAACGTGCATATCCGACAACATCATTTGTTTCCGCTGCAAATCCGACCACGATCAGCCCTTTGTGCCGGTTACGCGAGACATCGGCCAATATGTCCGGCGTCTTGACAAGCTCAAGCGTCATCGAATCGCGCCCGTCCTTTTTGATCTTTGCGTCAGCGGCGCTCGCCGGAGCATAATCTGCCACCGCCGCCGCACCGACAAAGACTGTCGCCTCGGCCAGTTGAGACATAACCGCATCATGCATTTCCTGCGCAGAAACAGCTCGAATGACATTTATCACCGGCGGCGGATCGACCGTTGTGACACCTGCAATAACCGTAACAGCCGCACCTCTCGCCGCTGCGGCCTCGGCTACCGCAAAGCCCATCTTCCCCGACGAATGATTAGATATGAACCGCACCGGGTCGATCGCCTCCCGCGTGCCGCCGACGGTTATCAAAAAACTTTCGCCCGCTAGGTCATGTCCGCCCGCCAACGCAGGCGTTTCCGACAATATATCCAACGTCTGCCGAACGATATTCTCCACGTCTTCAAGTTTGCCGGTTCCGACCGTCTTGCAGGCGAGTTCGCCTGCGACCGGTTCAATAAACAGCACACCATCGGCTTTGAGTCGGTCGATGTTTCGCTGTGTCGCCGGCTGTTCCCACATTGTCGCATTCATCGCCGGAGCGATCAGCACCCGTGCCGTCGATGCCAGATACGTCGATGTCAAAAAATCATCCGCCACGCCATTAGCGAACTTTGCGATTATGTTCGCCGTCGCCGGCACGATCAGCAGCAGATCGATGTTTTGCGAAAAATTGATGTGAGCGATCGGATCCGGATTTTTCGGATCATAGTCGTCAACGATAACGTGCCGTCCCGTCAGCGCCGCAAACGTCAGCGGCTGTACGAACTCTGTCGCATGCCGCGTCATCGCCACACTCACGTCACAGCCCGCCTTTTGCAGCAGCCGCAAAACCTCGACCGCCTTATAAGCCGCGATGCCGCCGGTCACGCCTAACCCTACACGATTATCTTTCATATCGCTTTTACAATATTACCTCAAACAACCGCCAAAATCCGTGCTAGAATTCAACAGAATTTCCTTCCTAACTATGCGGCGCTCTTTTTTAATATTATTTACTCTAGTTTTAACTATCCTTGCCGGGACAGTTAGCTTTTTCACGCAAAATAGCGCCCCTACTTCTCGTCCGACTGAGAATGTTATGATCAGTGTCAAGCCTACACCTCGCTTGCCGCTTTTGACGTTCGAGCCAGAATTGACCGGCATCACAGAGCCAGAAACTCCCAAAAGTAATTTGGCACATAACGACCTCCGACAATGTTCAAAGAACACAGGCCTAAAGTGGGTCGCACTTTTGAAAGTTTCTGGCGTTTACCGAACCGAAGCACCCAACATCAACTACTGCCCTTGGGAAGAAGATGCTTGGGGCGGATATTATCCTATCAAATACAAACAGGACGACAGTACCTTATTCATCTTCGAGAACAATGGCCTTATAAAGCCAGGCCCGACCGAAACTGTTCTCGACAATTTAATGTTAAACCAAGGACATTCAGCCTCTCGATCAGATACCGCAGAGGCCGACTCGGATAAGTTTTATCTGATACGAGATGATGATTCCTCATACATAAAAAATATCGATCTTGAAAATCGTCATTATAAATTGCGCTCTGCTCGTGTTACAGACATCAATGAACAGCCTTCTCTCGCTTTAGTTTTAGAATGGGAAGGAACGATCCAGCCGCTAAGACTTTATGAATTAGATCAACGGCTTCTCGGCAACATCGTATGGCTCGGTGATCTGGATAATGACAAAAAACTGGATATGCTGATCCAATATTTTCCCGTTAATGGCGACGGAGTGACTGAGATCCTGTATCTTTCATCGCCTGCATCGAAAGGTCAACTCGTGTCACCATATGCAATTTATAAGCCTGTGGACTCTAGACAGTGTCCTCAGAGCCAGCATTAGAAATCCCTCAAAAAGAATATTCGCCTTAAGACCATCAAAATGAAGCCTCTTCTGATCGGAACCGTAATTTTTCTCGCGACACTGGCTGTAGGGATAGCGAGTGTCACATTACGCTACAAAACACCTGTCACGACAGATGATATAGTTCCTTCGGAAAGCACTCCCGAACACTTTGCGACGCCTCGACCAGAATTTACCGATCTTAGTATCGATGAATCCGGAGTCGGAAAGTTATTAAATATTGAATTTGTGGGCAATGGTGAGACGGCTGTCTGCAAACACGAAAAAATAGAGTTCCCTAACGGTCGATCACTTGTGCTGTTCAAACGAGGCGATAGAACGACACTTGAAAAGGTCCGCTTAGAATTTAAACCACTTAGGCAAGCAGACAACTACGCTGTTTATCCGGCAAATTTCAGAGATTCGAAAAGCGCCTTTTTCATCTTATCTGACACCAAAGAGATCGCTCCGGGGCCTGTTCAAACTCTTTACATAGAACCATTAGATACAGTTCCATCGGACGACACGCTGTTTCAAGACGGACTCGCATCAGGCGATAAACGTACTTTTACGCTCAATGAGAACACTTATACGATCCGAGTTTCTGATGAGCCATCAAACAATAATGGTATGGCCGTTAGATCCTTGGTGCTGGAGAGCCTCGGGGCAAAGCAATTGATATGGTTTGGCAGAACGCTTAATGCGGAGAGCCAAGTCGTCGGTCTTCGTTGGGTAGGCGATCTTGATCACGACGGCAAGCTTGACCTGTTGTTCAGATACTTCGAGATCAATGGAGGCGGCAGTGTCGATGTACTGATGCTGTCCTCACATTCGAAACCTGGCGATCTTGTCGGGCCTGCGGCTTTTTTATTTGCTCGCGATTGTCATTAAGCATGGCGGGCAGCGGCCCATCCATTATTCTTTTAAATTTCGAAACACTTTCCGAACAATTCTCACGGCACTGGATCCATCTTCCTTTTTTGTCCATTTCGCGTTTTTCGCGGTTATTAAACTCCGAACTGCCTCAAATGGTGATCGACGTGTTTGTATTGGGTCTCGCCCCATTGTTTGCCGGTGAGCGGGCCAAAGAAACTGTGGATCTTGCCCTCTGTGCCGGACTCGCCCAATTTATGAAGGTCATTGATAAGGCCGCCCAACCTCGCTCGTGTTGCCTCAAGATCAGGATCGTCACTGACCACAAGCATCGGTCCGGTCGGGGCATTTTTCGGCATCGGTTTATCGCTCAAAAATCCGCCTTTAAATGCCCATCCGATCAGTTTGCCGATCATCATCTGCTTACCAGGTTCCGGGCTGACGGCCATCTCCAACCCTCGAGCCGTGTGCTCCATCATCTGTGACGGGGTCATTTTGCCCCATTGCCGCTCACTGGCCGAATTTAGCCGCTCTAACCGCTCCAACAACTCTGCCTGCGTCGCCTCGTCAAATATCGTCTTCATTGCGCAGCCTCCGCTTATTGATATTAAATTATCTGCCTTTCTGATTTATCTTACCATCTGATCGTTACTCGAATACACTTTTTTACATCTTAATCAGATCTGCAACGAGCCGAATCCTGTATCCTGTATCTATGTCTAAACCCGAGGTCATATCAAGCGAACCCATCTACAAAGGCCGTGTTTTCGATATCCGCGTGGACACCATCCGCGAAGCCCAAGGCGGCGAGCTTCACACATATAAACGCGAGATCATCTCTCACAACGGCAGTGCCGTGATCGTCCCGTTATTCGAGGACGGGACCGTCGCTCTTGTGCGTCAATATCGTCACGCCGCGGGCGATCACCTTCTCGAACTCCCAGCCGGGACACTCGACCATTCCGAAGACCCCAAACTCGGAGCCATTCGCGAACTCGAAGAAGAGATCGGCGTCACTGCTTCATCGATCACTAAACTTACCGAGTTTTATGTCTCACCAGGTTTTCTGACCGAAAAAATGCACCTTTACCTCGCCACCGGCCTGACTGAAACCGCCCAAGATCTCGATGATGATGAGTTTTTGAACATCGAACGCATTCCGCTTTCAGATGCCCTGAACATGGTCCGCACCAACCGGATCCAAGACGCCAAAACCATCATCGGCCTAATGCTCGCTCTCAACCCACTTGAAAAATGACGGCCAATGCCGCATTAAGCGGGCGACAATCGGCATCTACAGCCAGGTCTTTCATAATTATTTCATTTCACTTATTATTATTTGGATCGACGACATCATGTCTTCTAAACCATCCATCGGCCTCGTGGATTGCAACAATTTTTTTGTTTCATGCGAACGAGCTGTCAACCCGTCTCTTAAGGACAGGCCGGTCGTAGTGCTTTCAAATAATGACGGCTGCATTATATCCCGCAGCAATGAGGTCAAGGACATGGGCGTCCAGATGGGAGCTCCGCTATTCGATGTCCAAGAACTGCTGGATAAGCATGGCACAGCAATAATCTCGTGCAATCACGCCCTATACAGACAATATTCCGAGCAGATCGCAGATATCCTGACCGAAGATGTAGGTGGTGACAAAATGGAGTTATATTCCATCGACGAAGCCTTCATCGACATGGGGCCGCCCGATAAACTGACGCTGATGGGGCATCACATTAGAAAAAAGATACTCGACAAGACGGATATTCCCGTATCTATCGGGATCGCCGAAACAAAAACGCTGGCAAAACTTGCTAATAATATTGCCAAACGATCGGTCAAGGCTAATGGTGTGTTGGATCTGTATGAGTCGCCGCACACCGATACGGCTCTAAAGAGAACGGCGGTCAAGGACATCTGGGGTATCGGCAGACGCTCTGTCGGGCATCTCAAACAGCACGGTATCGAGACGGCATTTCAGCTAAAAGATGCCGACGTTGAAAAGGTGCGAAAGTATCTCAATATTTTCGATGCCCGAACTGTTATGGAGCTTAACGGTGTCCCGTGCATTCCGCTGGAGATCTCGCACCGAAGCGCTAAGTCGATCGCTCATACACGGACATTCGGCCGCGGCATCAGTTCGTATAATGACGTTAGAAATGCCCTACTCTATTTCACGACGCGGGCGCTCGAAAAAATGCGTTGGAATGATCTCGCGACAAG
>Ga0153956_1003322_pt1 | contig 10448 bp, 10 predicted proteins | sample TSFL040MetaG_FD_104704 | JGI IMG/M metagenome (GOLD analysis project Ga0153956, IMG submission 104704) | Attine ant fungus gardens microbial communities from Florida, USA - TSFL040 MetaG | ecosystem: Host-associated > Fungi > Mycelium > Unclassified | place: USA: Florida, Wekiwa Springs...
GCTGTCGGATATCGAGCAGGGCCTCGACCACCTCGTCGCTCATGCGCCCGAATGGGGCATCGCCAGCCTGGCCATGCCGCCGCTCGGCTGTGGCAATGGCGGTCTCGCATGGGCCGAGGTGGGGCCGCTGATCTACAGCAAGCTGCGCGGGCTGCCGATCGACGTCGAGGTCTATGCGCCCTACGGAACCCCCAAAGGCGAATTGACGGGCGAATTCCTCGCCGCGCCGTCCCAGCTCAGCCTGACCGGCCGGGGGATCAGGGCCGGGAAGCCCAACCCGAACTGGATCGCCCTCCTCGAGGTGCTGCGCGAGCTTCAGGCGCAGCCTTATGCGAATCCCGTGGGACGGACGATCTTCCAGAAAATCGCCTATATCCTTACCGAAATGGGCGTGCCGACCGGATTCGCCTTCGGCAAGGGGAATTATGGCCCCTTCTCCGGCGACATGAAGGCCGCGCTGCACGATTTCGCCAACCGCAACTGGCTTCAGGAAGCGCAACTCGGCAAGATGATCGCGTTCCGTGTCAGTCCGCAATATGAAAAGGACCGGCGCAGGCTCGGCGACGAGATTGGGCTTCACCGCAAGAAGATCGACAAGACGGTCGACCTGTTCAGCCGCATCAAGAGCACGGAACAGGCCGAGGAAGTCGCCACCATCATCTACGCCTGCCGGTGGATAAGGGCGCGCCGGCCGGGCCGGGCCGTCTCCGAGCAGGACATACTGGATTATGTGCTGGAGTGGAAACCGTCCTGGAGCGCCGAAGGAAAGCGCGAAGCCGTGGCCGGGGCAATCCGCAACCTGGTGCTGCTGAAATGGGTGAACGCCGAGATCAGCGATGCCATGATCGAGATGGCGTGAGCTTCACGGCATCGTGGCGGGAAGCGGCCGGCAACGCGGGCCGCTGCGTTTGCGCCGATTCAGGTGCCTTTTCTTTCCGTAAGCCAAAGATTACCTTGCATCGGCCACCGGCGGCAATGCGATATGCAGCGCACAGGGACGGTATAGTGCGGGTTGTGCGCGAGGCCGGTCCGGTCGCCGCCTGTCCCCGGCCGGGACTTCGGCCCGGTTGTTCCGGCACGGCGCGTCGAACGGGCGGGACGGTATCTAGCGTGCCGGCGCGGGCCCTGGCCGCGCGGGCCGGGAAAACAGCCCCGGCGCGTCCGCTCACTTGGCGGTGGCGGTCTTCAGGTAAGCGATCAGGTTGGCGACCTCGTCGGGTTTCTTCAGGCCGGCGAACGCCATCTTGTTGCCGGGAACGAATCCTTTCGGATCGGTGAGGTAGGAGGTCAGGTTCGCCTCGTCCCAGACCAGCCCCGCGGCGCCCTTGGCCTTCATCGCGGCCGAATAGGCGAAATCAGGCAGGGAGGCCGCCTTGCGGCCGACGATGCCGTCGAGATGGGGGCCGACCTTGTTGGTCGGCGCGTCCACCGTATGGCAGGCCTTGCAGCGGTTGAACACCGTCTTGCCCGCCTCGGCGTCCTGCGCCTGGGCCTGGCCGGCCATGCCCAGCAAGGTCATGGCGAAAAAAACCGCGCTCGATTTCATGGATGATTCTCCAATGGATGCCTGTTTCCTGCGGCGGACCGAGCCGCCGCCCGGCCGCGGGCAGATTGTACCCTCGGCCGGCCTCGATCAAGCGGCCTCGCTCGCCGCCGTCCCCTCGGTACAGAACTCGCCACGACCCGGATGGTTGCGCCCGATCGGGTCTCATGGGCGTGAGCGACCGCCGGACGCCGCCGGGGAAGCTGCCGCCCGCCACAGGACGCGTCTTGCCGCCGGCGCGCTGCCTGTGACATGGTGCGGCCGCTCGAATCCACGTTTCCACAACCGCCGGAGAAAAGGCCTTTGAGCCGTCTGGATCGTTCCCTGATTGCCGGCCTGCCGCTGTTCCAGGGGCTGGCGACGGACGATCTCGACCGGATCGTCGGCAAGGCGCGCTCGCAGCGCGTGGCCAGGGGGCAGGCCATCTTCGAGCAGGACGCCGAGGCGCACACGTTCTTCCTGCTGCTCGACGGCCATGTCCGCGTGGTCAAGTCGACGCCGGAAGGCCAGGACGTGATCGTGCGCTACATCAGCCCCGGCGAGCTGATCGGCATCGCGCACGCGCTCGGCCGCACCACCTATCCGGCCAGCGCGGTCGCCGCCGTCGACTGCGTCGTCCTGGCCTGGCCGAGCGCGCTGTGGTCCGAATTCGCCGCGACCTTCCCGGCCTTCGGCGCGAACACCTACAGGACCGTGGGCAGCCGCTTGCAGGACGCGCACACGCGCGTCGTCGAGATGTCCACCGAGCAGGTCGACCAGCGTGTCGCCCACGCCCTGCTCAAGCTGATCGGCCAGAGCGGCAGGAAGACCGGGGACGGCGTGCTGATCGATTTTCCGATCTCGCGGCAGGACATCGCCGAGATGACCGGAACGACGCTCCACACGGTCAGCCGCCTGCTGACGGCGTGGGAGGAAAAGGGCGTCGTCCGGAGCGGGCGGCAGAAGGTCGCCGTCACCGACCCCGACCGGCTCAGGCACATCGCCGAAGGGCGGAACGGCAGGGAATGAGCGCGCAGCGCGGCCGTCACCGCCGGCCGAGCCTGTTCCGCGCCGCCTCGCTCATCATGGCGGGCGACCATTTCGGCTCGTAAACGAGGCTCACCTCCGCATGGCGGACCCCCGGCGCCGCCGAGGCGGCGGCCCGGGCCGCCTCCTTCAGGAACGCCGTCGCCGGGCAGCCGGGCGCCGTCGTGGTCATCTCCACCCTGGCGACGCCGTCCGACACCGCGACGGCATAGATCAGGCCGAGATCGACGACGTTCTCGCCGAGTTCGGGATCGATGACCGTCCGGAGCGCCCGCCGCACTTCCGCCGCCGCCGGCCCGGCCGTCATGTCCCGCTCCCCGGCGGTGCGCCGCCCGACCGGACGACGATGCGATAGCCGTCGTCCGGCAGCGGCGCGCCCCGCCACTGGTGCCCGCGCTGGCCGAGTTCCTCGAGCAGGAAAACCGGCTCGCGCGGCAGGATGGCGGCCATGGTGCGCCCCGCCGCCAGCCGCTCCACCTCCGCCAGCGTGCGAACCATCGGCTCCGGCGGGGCAAAGTCGCGCAAGTCGAGTTCGAATTCCGGCTCGGGCCAATCCCGGCCGGCGTCGTCCGCCGCCGCCTTCGCGGCCGGTTCCCGCGAAACGGCCGGCGCCCCGGCCGGGGTGAAGACGACCTCCCAGTCGCCGCCGCCGATCTCGCGGGCGGCCGCGTCGAAACCGCGCGCTCCGAGCGCCTGGAACAGGGGAATCGGCTTGAAGGTGGCCAGCAGCCGGAGCGGCTGGCCGGGCGCAAGCGCGGCGACGGCGGCCATGATGACGCCGAACGGCTCGCCGCCTTCGCGCAGGATCGGCCGGACATCGAGATCGTGGGGAGCGAGCGGCATGACGACCTCCATCGGAAAATTCCAGAACCAACCGAATTGCGGCGGAACACGCCCGCGCCGGAGCGGCCGGAATCGCCCGCCCCCCCGCACGACGGCCCGCCGCCATGCCCGACCATGCGCCGGCCCCGGCCCGCCGTCCTTGATCGAGCGCAAATTTCCCTGCGACGGGACGCCGCGCCGCGGCACGAGCGGGCGACGACCCGATCCACCCGTTTGTTGCGCTGCCTCAAGGAGCGCGTCGCGGCCGCCTGCTAGAGGTCTTCCCGTTCCATCCTCAACGGAGACCTCCCATGATACACAGCAGCAGCGCCGGCCCCGCCCACGGAGCCGGACAGCACGCCGCGCGCGGGACGCCACGCCGCCTTCTGGCGGGCCTGCTGGCGAGCACCATGGCGTTCGCGCCGCTGTCGGGCGCCCTCGCCCAGACGCACGACCACACGGCTGCCGCGCAAGTGGCGGCCGACACCGCCGCCCCGCCCGCCGCCGGCGCGGGCGGTCCCGTCAGCTACCACAGCGCCACCATCTTCACCCTGCGCACCGGCATCGCCGACGGTCGCATGGTCTATATCGGCGTCGGCGGCGACATCGAGGGCAAGGTCAACCCCACCCTCATGGTGCACGAGGGCGAACTGGTCCAGATCAACCTGATCAACGGCGAAGGCGCCGAACACGACATGGTGCTCGACCAGTATGCCGCCCGCTCGTCGGTGGTGGTCGGCAAGAACGCCTCCTCGACCTTCTCCTTCGTCGCCAGCAAGGTCGGCGAATTCGCCTATTTCTGCTCCATCGCCGGCCACCGCGCCGCCGGCATGGAAGGCACGATCCAGGTGATGCCCGGCGCGCGCACCGGCGGGGAGAGCGACGCCGCCGACATCGTGCGCGACCCCGCCGACCTGCCGCCGCCCATCGGGCAGCGCGCGCCGCAGGTGGTGCGCGTCGACCTCGAAACGGTCGAACTGAAGGGGCGGCTGGACGACGGCACCTCCTATGTCTACTGGACCTTCAACCGCAAGGTTCCCGGCCCCATGCTGCGCGTCCGCGTCGGCGACACGGTCGAGGTCCACATCAGGAACGCCGCCGACAGCGTGATGATGCACTCGGTCGACTTCCACGCCGCGACGGGTCCCGGCGGCGGCTCCGACTTCACCCAGTTCGCGCCGGGCGAGGAGACGGTGCTCACCTTCAAGGCCCTCAAGGCCGGCGTCTTCGTCTACCATTGCGCCACGCCCAGCGTCGCCCACCACATCGCCAGCGGCATGTACGGGATGATCGTCGTGGAGCCGGAAGGCGGCCTGCCGCAGGTCGACCGCGAGTTCTACGTCATGCAGGGCGAACTCTACACCGTCGAGCCGTTCGGCACCAAGGGCGAGATGGAGATGGACTACGACAAGCTGAATTCCGAACGCCCGGAATACTTCGTGTTCAACGGCTCGGTCGGCGCGCTGACCAAGGCGCATCCGCTCTACGCCAACGCGGGGGAAACGGTGCGCATCTTCTTCGGCGTCGGCGGACCGAACTACACCTCGTCCTTCCACGTCATCGGCGAGATCTTCGATCACGTCTATCCGTTCGCCAGCATCACCTCGCCGCCGCTGACGAACGTGCAGACGGTCACCGTGCCGCCCGGCGGCGCCACGGTGGTCGATTTCCAGGTCGACCGCGCCGGGCACTACGTGCTGGTCGATCACGCGCTGTCGCGCGTCGAACGCGGCCTCGCCGGCTACCTGATCGTGGACGGCCCGAGAGAGGACGACATCATGCATTCCGGCCCCGCCGGGAAGTAGGGGCCGGCCGCATCGGGCGGAGGGAGATGGGCGCGCCGCGAGGCGCGCCCATTTTTTCGGCCGCGCCACAAGCATTCGCCACGGGCGCGGCGGTCGATCGTCGTCAGGCGGAGGGATGTTTCGGCAGACGGAAGAACATGGCCAGCGACAGGCTTGCGGCGATGCGCTCGGCGCGGTCGACGAACACCGCCGCGACGTCGGGCGCGCACAGGTCCCGCGCCGTCTCGCGGAACAGGCCGAGCCAGATTTCGAAGTCGCTCTCCACGACCTCCTTCAGCTTGGCGTGCGCCGGCACGGGGCGGCCGTGGTAGGTGCCGGTCTTGAGGATCACCGAACACCAGAAGTCGGTCATCTTCTCCAGGTGCGGCTCCCAGTCGCCGGCGATGTGGCGCGCGAAGATCGGCCCCAGCCGCTCGTCCTTCCGGACGCGCGCGTAGAAGGCACGGACGAGCTTTCCGATGAAGGCGCGATCCAGTCCGGGGCGTTCGAGCGGCTGCTCCGCCGCCGGACGGACGCTGTCGAGAGACTGCGAAGGCATCATATCCCGATATAAGTGGTATTTTTCAAACCACTTTAACGGCGGGGCGCCGTTGCCGGCAAGACACGAAACGTCGCAGCATCGGCTCGCGGGGATTGGAAACACGGCCGTCCCTTTGCTAGAGCGTTTCCGGCGAAAACAGAATCGCCTTCAATGCTCTATCTCCTTGTTTCGACGCAATTCCGGACGCAAAGCCGCTTCGCACTTTTGCTGGAATTGCTCTAGGCAGGAGGCGCTCAGATTCGGGGGATGGAATGGCCAAGTCGATCAGCACCTTCGCGCTCGTCGCCGTCCTCACCGGCGTGCTCATGGCGCTGTCGATCGCCCTGGCGCGGCATGGCTACGCCTTCGGCGCGACCGGCGCCCGCCGCCTCGACGGGCTGGCGGGCGCGGTGTCGTTCATTCCGCTGGCCGCGCTCTATTTCCTCGGCGTCGCGCTGCTGATGATCCTGCCGCTGCGCGCCGCCGCCTTCGTCCTCGTCAGCGCGGTCGAGACGACCTATCTCGCCGCGCTGGTGCTGTTCGCGACCATCGCCGGCTGCCTGCTCGGCCGCGTCGCCTTCGGCCAGTTCGGCGTGCTGCGCGCGCTCGTCGACTGGCAGTTCGTGTTCATGGCCGCGATCGTCGTCTGCCACGCCCTCCTCAACGCATTGCGCCGCAACGTGCTGCTGCGGAGCCTCGCGCTGGTTTGCAGCCTCGCCGCTGTCCTCGCCTGCCTGTTCTGGTCGTTCCGGCTCTGAAACGCCGCGGAACCCTCCCCTCGCCCCGCCGCCGTTCAGACAGCGAGGCCCCGGGTCAGTTCCAGCGCCTGGCGCTCGAACAGCCGGCGGTAGATGCCGCCCTTGAGGTGGATGAGTTCGCCGTGCGACCCTTCCTCGACCACCTTGCCGGCGTCGAAGACCAGAAGCCGGTCGAGCGCCCGCACCGTGGAGAGGCGGTGGGCGATGACCAGCGTGGTGCGGCCGACCATCAGCCGCTCCATCGCCCGCTGGATCAGCACCTCCGATTCCGAATCGAGGCTGGAGGTCGCCTCGTCGAGGATCAGGACCGGCGCGTCGGTGAGGAACGCGCGGGCGATCGCCACGCGCTGGCGTTCGCCGCCCGAAAGCTTCACCCCGCGCTCGCCGACGAGCGTGCCGTAGCCCTTGGGCAGCCTGACGATGAAGTCGTGCGCGCTGGCCAGCCGCGCCGCCTCCTCGATCTCGGCCTGCGTGGCCTCCGGCCGGCCGTAGGCGATGTTCTCGGCGAGCGTGCGGTGGAACAGGACCGGCTCCTGCTGGACGATGGCGATCTGCGACCGCAGCGAGGCCTGCGTCGCGTGCGCGATGTCCTGCCCGTCGATCAGGATCCGCCCCGCGTTCACGTCGTAGAGCCGCTGGATCAGCTTGACGAAGGTCGTCTTGCCCGAGCCCGAATGGCCGACCAGCCCGACCCGCTCGCCCGGCCGGATCGCCAGCGAGAAGTCGCGGTAGAGCGGCAGGAGGTGGCTGCCGTAGTGGAAGGTGACGCGGTCGAAGACGATGCCGCCATTGCCGACGCGGATCGGCCGCGCGCCGGGCGCATCCGCCACGCCGAGCGGCTCCGCCTCGATGGCGACCAGTTCCTCCATGTCGTTCACCGAGCGCTGCATGTTGCGGATGTGCATGCCGATGTCGCGCAGGTAGCCTTGCAGCACGAAGAAGGAGGTCAGCACGAAGGCGACGTCGCCGGCGCTCGCCTCGCCCCACGACCACAGCACCAGGACGAAGCCGATGACGGCGGCGCGCAGCGCCAGCAGCATCAGGCCCTGCGTGGTGCCGTTCACCGTGCCGCGCATCCAGGTCCGGCGCGTGCGGCCGCGCCATTTGGCGACGATCCCGGCGAAGCGGGCCTCCTCGCGCCGCTCCGCCCCAAAACCCTTGACCACCGCGTTGCAGCTCACGGCGTCGGCCAGCGAGCCGCCGAGCCGCGTGTCCCATATGTTGGCGAGCCTTGCGGCGGGCGCGACGAAGCCGAGCGACAGCGCCGCGGTGACGGCGATGAAGGCGAGCGAGCCGGCGGCGACGACCAGCCCCATCATCGGCCAGTACCAGCCGAGCAGCACGGTCGAGCCGACCAGCATGACCAGCGAGGGAAACAGCGCGATCAGGATCGTGTCGTTGAGCAGGTCGAGCGCCCACATGCCGCGCGTGATCTTGCGCACGGTCGAGCCGGCGAAGGAATTGGCGTGCCAGTCGGTCGAAAAGCGCTGCACGCGATGGAAGGCGTCGGCGGAGATGTCGGCCATCATCTTCAGCGTCAGGTCGGTGATGCCGACGAAGGCGATGTTGCGCATGACGACGGCCGCCAGCGCCAGCGAGACGAGCGCGATCAGGGCGGTGACCGCCGCGTTCCACGCGGCCGCGTCCGTCGCCGCGCCGCGCGCGACGGCGTCGACCAGCCGGCCGGAATAGAGCGGCGTAAGCACGTCGGCCAGCGTCGCGACGAGGAAGGTCGCGACGATGAGCGCGAGCCGCCACGGCTGGCGCCGCCAGTGCATGAAGGTGAAGCCGAGGACGCTGGCGAACGCACCGCCACGCAGGTCGAGTTTGAAGCGAGCCATGATGTCATTCGGGCGCAAGGCGCCCGGCCTCGAAAAAACGGAAATGAAGAAAAACCGCGTGCGCCGGGGCGCTGGGTCGATGCGAATTTGCCGGCGCGCCGAAAAGCGGCGGAGACCGTGCCTAGGCCTGACGGCCCTTTGTAGCGATGTCAAATCCTGGCATTCGTGACCTCCCGTAGGGGAATCGCGGAAGTTTTCCCTTGTATGAGGGCCGCAAGGGCTATGCAAGCCCCCTAATCGCGATCGCGTGAATCCGCGGCAACGCCAATAGGATTCAATCCTATCTTGTGCTAGATCAAAGCTTCCAGGAGTGGCCATGCGCACAACACGGCAGATGAGCATCACCTTGCCGGTCGAAATGGCAAAGCTTGTGAAAGACAAGGTCGCGTCCGGCGCCTATGCGTCCGAAAGCGAAGTGGTCCGGGAAGGTTTGCGGGTGTTGCAGGAACGGGACGCGGCGGTGGAAAAATGGCTGCGGGAGGAAGTCGCCCCGACCTTTGATCGCTATGTGGCCGGCAGGGAGCCCACGGCGTCGCTGGAAGAAAGCGGCAGGCGGCTTCGCGCCTACATGGAACAATCCAAAAGAGCGGGCTGATGAAATTCGAAGTCAGGTTGGCGGAAAGCGCCGAGGCTGACTTGCGCGACATCTACGACTACGTCGCTCTCGAAGCCTCGCCAGACCGGGCGAGCGCTTACGTCGATCGCATCATGGCGTTCCTGTCAAAATTGGAACTTTTTCCCCAGCGCGGAACGCTTCACGACGACATTCGGAATGGCTTGAGGACGATCGGCTTCGAGCGGCGGATATCGATAGCCTTCGTCGTCGAATCCGGCACTGTCGTCATCCTGCGTCTTCTCTATGCCGGCCGGAAGCTCGATCCGGACGGCTGATCGACATTCCTACTCCCGGTCCCGGAACCGGTTGGTGATCGGGTATCTGCGGTCGCGGCCGAAATTCTTGCGGGTGATCTTGACGCCGGGCGCCGCCTGCCGGCGCTTGTATTCGGCGATGTAGAGCAGGTTCTCCACCCGCGCCACCGTCGCCCGGTCGTGGCCGCGCGCGACGATGTCGTCCACGCCCATCTCGTTCTCGACCAGGCATTCCAGGATGTCGTCCAGCGCCGGATAGGGCGGCAGCGAGTCCTGGTCGATCTGGTTCTCGCGCAGTTCCGCCGAGGGCGCCTTGTCGATAATGTTCTTCGGGATCACCTCGCCGGACGGCCCCAGCGCCGTCGGCGGCACATGCGCGTTGCGCCAGCGCGACAGGCCGTAGACCTGCATCTTGTAGAGGTCCTTGATCGGATTGAAACCGCCGTTCATGTCGCCGTAGAGCGTGGCGTAGCCGACCGACATCTCCGACTTGTTGCCGGTGGTCACCACCATCGAGCCGAACTTGTTGGAGATCGCCATCAGGATGGTGCCGCGCGCGCGGCTTTGCAGGTTTTCCTCGGTGATGCCGGGCTCCATGCCCTCGAAAAGCCGGGTCAGCGCATGGGAAAAGCCTTCGACCGGCTCGAAGATCGGCACGATGTCGTAACGGCAGCCGAGCGCACGGGCGCAGTCCTCGGCGTCCTTCAGCGAATCCTTCGAGGTGTAGCGGTAGGGCATCATCACGCAGCGCACCCGCTCCTCGCCGAGCGCGTCGACGGCGAGCGCGGCGCAGATCGCCGAATCGATGCCGCCGGAGAGGCCAAGCACCACGTCCCTGAAACCGTTCTTGTTGACGTAGTCGCGCAGGCCGAACATGCAGGCGCGGTAATCGGCCTCCTCGGCGTCGGGCAGGCGCGACATCGGGCCGGATTCGCAAATCCACCCGTCGGCTTTTCCGTCTTGCGCGCCTGCGGCGTCGCGGGTCCGCTTCCACGTCGTGACGGCCAGCGTCTCCTCGAACTGGCTCATCTGGAAGGCGAGCGTCCTGTCCGCGCCGATGGCGAAGGAGGCGCCGTCGAACACCAGTTCGTCCTGGCCGCCGAGCTGGTTGGCGTAAACCAGCGGCAGGCCCGTCTCGATCACCTGCCGGATCGCCACCTGATGGCGCACGTCCATCTTGCCGCGATAGTAGGGCGAGCCGTTCGGCACCAGCAGGATCTCGGCGCCGCTCTCGGCCAGCGTCTCGCACACGCCAAGCTCGCC
>Ga0153956_1003323_pt1 | contig 10448 bp, 7 predicted proteins | sample TSFL040MetaG_FD_104704 | JGI IMG/M metagenome (GOLD analysis project Ga0153956, IMG submission 104704) | Attine ant fungus gardens microbial communities from Florida, USA - TSFL040 MetaG | ecosystem: Host-associated > Fungi > Mycelium > Unclassified | place: USA: Florida, Wekiwa Springs...
ACCTGCTGCTCGAGAACCTCGGCTGGAAGGGGGCGCTTGAGTCGGTCATCGCCCTGCTGGTGGTCTGGTGGGCCTGGCAGTTCACGGCCTGGGCGACCAACGAGTTCGACGCCGACTCGACCCCGATCCGGCTGCTGCTGATCGTGATCATGATGGCCAGCCTGCTGATGGCGGTCGCGATTCCGGATGCCTTCGCCGATCGCGGGCTTCTCTTCGCGGTCTCGTACGTCTTCATCCAGATCTTCCGCCACTCGTTCATGGCCTTCGTCGCCGCCGAACGGGGCACGGTCGAGCGCCGGCGGGCCGCCCACATCCTGGTCTGGTTCTGCGTGGCCGGGATCTTCTGGATCGCCGGTGGGATCGCCGACGGCGACACTCGGATCGTGCTCTGGCTGATCGCTCTGGCGATCGATTACGGCGGGCCCCTGATCACCTTCTGGGTGCCGGGCATGGGCCCGGTCGCGACCGGGGACTGGGAGGTGGGCGGACCGCATTTCGCCGAGCGCTTCCAGCTCTTCACGATCATCGCGCTGGGAGAGACGATCGTCCTGACCGGTGCCACCACCGCCGGCCTCGAGCTGGACGCGGGCACCGTGACCGCCTTCACCTTCGCCTTCGCCTCGACGGTCAGTCTCTGGTGGCTCTACTTCAACTACATCGCGACCCGGTTCCAGCGGATGCTGGTCACCGCCCGGGACCGCACCGTGGCTGGGCGCGACATGTACACCTACGGTCACGTGCCGATCATCGCCGGGATCATCCTCTGCGCCGTCGGCGACGAGATCGTGATCACCCATCCCGGCGATCCGCTCGACACCGCCCAGCTGATCGCGGTGGTGGCGGGCCCGACGCTCTACCTCCTCTCGTTCCTGCCGATCCGCTGGCACCTGACTCGTGGGGTGCCGGTCAAGCGCACGGTCGGGGCGGCGGTCTGCGCGCTGATCGGGCTGCTCGCGGCGGTGACCGATTTCTCCGCGCTCACGGTCGGGGGTCTGCTCTGCGCGGTCCTGGTCGGAGTGGTCGTGATCGAGTCCCTGAATCCCCGGCACCCGGGCGAAAGCGTGGCCGTCGGCGACTGATGCCGGCGAGTAGATTTCCGGGGTCATGCCTGAACCGGTAGAAAGGCGATCTGGGCAGCGGTACATGCCGGGCCTGGATGGCCTGAGGGCCATCGCGGTGATTGCCGTGATCGCCTACCACCTCAAGGTGGGGTTCGCCCCCGGCGGGCTGCTAGGCGTCGGGGTCTTCTTCACCCTCTCCGGCTACCTGATCACCGACATCCTGCTCGAAGGCTGGGTCACCCGCAAGCTCAGCCTCAAGAACTTCTGGCTGGCTCGCGCGCGGCGCCTGCTTCCCGCTCTCTTCCTGATGCTGGCGGTCGTCCTGATCTGGGTCTGGATAGGCGATCCCGACATCCTTGGATCGCTGCGCGGTGAAACCGTCGCCTCGGTCTTCTTCACCGAGAACTGGTGGGCGATAGCCAAGGGCGCGACCTACTTCGACCGCTTCGGCCCGGTGTCGCCGTTCAGCCACCTCTGGTCCCTGGCGGTCGAGGAGCAGTTCTACATAATCTGGCCCTGGCTGCTGCTTCTCCTGCTGAAGATCGCGCCGTCACACGACCGCGGGAAGCGAGCCCGCCGGGAGCGGATCCGGCCGAATCTGGCCTTGATCACGCTTGGGCTGGCGGTCGTCTCGGCGGTGCTGATGGCGGTGCTCTACCACCCTGGCTTCGACACCACCCGGGTCTACGAGGGCACCGACACCCGGGCCTTCGCCCTGCTCTTCGGCGCGGCGGTGGCGATGGTCTGGCCGAGCCGCCGCCTGGATCGCAACCTGCCCTTCAAGGCCCGCCGCAACATGGACCTGATCGGTGGCGGCGCGCTGCTCGTCATCCTGGTGCTGATCTGGCAGACCTCGGAGTTCCAGCCCTTCCTCTACCGGGGCGGCATGGTCGTCCTCGCTCTGGCGACCGCGCTCCTGGTCGCGGTGCTGGCCCATCCGGCCACCCGGCTCGGACCGGTGATCGGATGCCGGCCGCTGCGCTGGATCGGGGTCCGCTCATACGCGATCTATCTCTGGCAGTTGCCGATCATCGCCTTGACCACGCCCGCCGACGCGCACGGCTTCAGCCTGGTCCGCTCGGTGCTGCAGGTGGGGGCCACGTTCGGGGTCGCGGCGCTCTCCTGGAAGTTCGTCGAGGATCCGATCCGCAAGGGCGCGATCGGCAGGCTGTGGAGTCGTTTCCGGGCCGGCGAGATCCGGTGGAAGAGGTTCGGCCCGGAGGGCAAGGGGCTCACGGTGGTCGGTGGGGCGGTGGTCCTGCTCCTGCTGCTGGCCATGGTCGGTGTGGCGCCTTCGAAGCCGATCGCCCCGATCGCCGCCTCGGGCGGTGACGCCGAGCAGGCGGTCAAGGCGATCGCCACCGCCTCCCCCGTCGCCAAGACGGTGATCAGCCCGGAGGAGCGCAACGAGTTCCCGAAGAGCCTCTGCGACTCGGTCGCCTACATCGGAGACTCGACCTCGGTCGGGCTGATGTCGACCGACTATCTGCCGGACCCGGACGACCGGCTCGACGCCCGGCTCAAGGGCGTCGGCGTGTACGAGCAGCACATCGATATCTCCGGGGCGCGTTCATCGGTCGAGGAAGTCAACGGCCAGCCGAACGCGGTCGAGGCGGGGCAGGCAATCGCCGATACCGGCTTCAAGGGCTGCTGGATCTTCGCCATGGGGACCAATGACACGGCCAACGTCGCGGTCGGCTCCAACATCGGCATGCGCGAGCGGATCGACCGGCTGATGGGGGTCGCCGACGGCCAGCCGGTCCTCTGGATCAACGTCCGCACCCTCAACCCGGGCAACCCGGCCTACTCGGAGGCCAACATGCAGGCATGGGACGACGAGCTGCTGAATGCCTGCCAGGACTACCCGAACATGCGGATCTACGACTGGGCCAGTCGGGTCCAGGACCAGTGGTTCATCGAAGACGGGATCCACTTCACCTCCGACGGCTATCAGGTCAGAGCCCAGGCGATAGCCAACGCCCTGCCCAAGGCATTCGGAATCTGGAACAGCTTCTGGAGCCAGACCGGCTGCCTGGTCGAATAGCGCGGGTGGATGCCAGGGGCCTCCAGCGAACGGCGGGTGGCCCCTGGCATCCACCCGCTAGCGGGTCAGGCGCTTGTAGGTGATGCGGTGCGGCCGGTCGGCTTCGGCGCCGAGGCGGCTGCGCTTGTTCTCCTCGTAGGCCTCGAGGTTGCCCTCGAACCAGACCACCTGCGAATCGCCTTCGAAAGCGAGGATGTGGGTTGCCACCCGGTCGAGGAACCAGCGATCGTGCGAGATCACCACGGCGCAGCCGGCGAAGTTGAGCAGCGCCTCCTCCAAAGCCCGCAGCGTGTCGACGTCGAGGTCGTTGGTCGGCTCGTCGAGCAGCAGCAGGTTGCCGCCGGTCTTCAGCAGCTTGGCCAGGTGGACCCGGTTGCGCTCGCCGCCGGAGAGCACCCCGACCTTGCGCTGCTGGTCCGAGCCCTTGAAGTTGAACCCGCCGACGTAGGCGCGGGAGTTCATCTTGCTGGCGCCGACGGTGATGTTCTCGTCGCCGTCGGAGATCTCCTCCCAGACGGTCTTCTCCGGATCGAGCGCATCCCGGGACTGGTCGACGTAGGCGAGCTGGACCGTGTCGCCGAGGCGGATCGTGCCGCCATCGGGGCTCTCGTCGCCGACCACCATGCGGAAGAGGGTCGTCTTGCCGGCGCCGTTCGGGCCGATGATCCCGACGATGCCGGCCGGGGGCAGCTTGAAGGAGAGATCCTCGATCAGCAGCTTCTCGCCGAAGGCCTTGTTCAGATGCTCGGCGTCGATCACCACGTTGCCCAGCCGGTCGCCGGCCGGGATGTGAATCTGGACCTGGTCCAGCTTGACGTTCTTCTCTTCGGCCAGCAACTCCTCGTAGCGGGCGAGGCGGGCCTTCGACTTCTTGCGGCGGCCCTTCGGGTTCTCGCGCACCCACTCGAGCTCGGAGGCGATCGTCTTCGCCCGGGCCGACTCCTGCTTCTCCTCCTGGGCGAGGCGGGCCTGCTTCTGCTCCAGCCAGGAGCTGTAGTTGCCCTCGAAGGGGATGCCGCGGCCGCGGTCCAGCTCAAGGATCCAGCCGGCCACGTTGTCGAGGAAGTACCGATCGTGGGTCACCGCGACGACGGTGCCCGGGTACTCCTCGAGATGCCGTTCCAGCCAGGCGACGGACTCGGCGTCGAGGTGGTTGGTCGGCTCGTCCAGCAGCAGCAGGTCGGGCTTGGAGAGCAGCAGCCGGCAGAGCGCCACGCGGCGCTTCTCGCCGCCGGAGAGCTTGGAGACGTCGGCGTCACCGGGTGGCAGGCGCAGCGCATCCATCGCCGTGTCGAGCATGGTGTCGAGGTTCCAGGCGTCGACCGCGTCGATCTTCGCCTGCAGCCGGCCGAACTCGTCGGCGGTCTCGTCCGAGTAGTTGGCGGCCAACTCGTTGAAGCGGTCGAGCAGGTCCTTGATCTCACGGACCCCGTCCTCGACGTTGCCGCGCACGTCCTTGCTCTCGTCGAGCTGCGGCTCCTGCTCGAGGATCCCGACCGTGGCGCCGTCGCGCAGACGGGCCTCGCCCTTGAACTCGGTGTCGGTCCCGGCCATGATCTTGAGCAGCGAGGACTTGCCCGAGCCATTCGGTCCGAGGATGCCGATCTTGGCTCCTGGCAGGAAGTTCAGCGAAATGTCTTTCAGGACCTCCTTGTCGGGCGGGTGGACCCGGGAGACCTGGTGCATGGTGAAGATGTAGTCGGCCATCGCCGCAGAGGTTAGAGGTTGGTCGCCGTGATCACCGCTCTCTTCGCGATCGTGCGTGTTACGAGAGATGAGCAAGCCCATGAAAGGACTGAACATGTCGAACTCGAAGAGCGGGCGCATCGGTCGCCCCTCTCCGGCAATGGTCGTCGCTGTCGTCGCTTTGATCCTGGCCCTGGGTGGTGGCGCTTACGCCGCGACCAGCCTGCCGCGTAATTCCGTCGGACCCACCCAGATCCGTAACGGGGCGGTGACCGCGGCGAAGATCCGCGGCAACTCGATCAACTCGGCAAAGGTACGGGACCGGTCGCTCACGGCCCGGGATTTCCGTGCCGGAGCGCTTCCCCGCGGGCCGAGGGGAGCACAGGGACCGCGTGGCGCGCGGGGGATTCAGGGAGTGACCGGTCCGGCCGGACCGGTCGACGGCACCCCGGCCGGCGGTGATCTCGGCGGCACCTATCCGAACCCGACCCTCGCCGAGATCCCGGCTGCCCGCGCCAAGTCGGCCGTCGCGCAGACCTTCCCGACCGGTGTCGCGACCGCGGTCGAGCTCGACACCGAGATCTTCGACGTCGGTGGCATCTACACCGCTCCGGACGACCAGATCCTGGTCGGCAAGCAGGGGACCTACATGATCACCGCGCAGATCGGCTGGGCCGGCAGCCTCAATGGATCCCGCCAGCTTCAGATCCGGGCCGGCAACCAGCTCATCGCGATGAGCCAGGCCTCGCCCGGCACCGAAGGCGTGATCCGGCAGACCGCGACCGGCATCGCCCGGCTGAGCTCCGGCGATGCCGTCTCGCTGATCGCGCTCCAGAACTCGGGCGGCGACCTCGCCACCCAGGTGAACTCCGGGATGCCGGGAGGCGCCTCGCTGTCAGTCGCCTGGATCGGTCCCTGACAGAGCATCGAGATCGGAAAAGTCAGCGATAATCACTGACTTTTCCGATCTCGGCCGTTCAAAGTCGCGGTCAGGACGGGACGCATGGGCGCGAAGCATCGCGGATCCATCGGCCGGAGATGTCAACGGCAGGTGAGCGGCCGGCTGCCGGCCGCACCTCAGAGGGTCGCGGCCGCGGGAACCGGCCCGCCGGAGTCCTCGGCGTGGAACTGTGCGAGCAGCTCCGTCTCCCGGTCCTTCTTCGGGTAGAGGAAGAAGACGACCACGGCGCCGAGCGCGATCGCGACGATCCCGACGCTGTAGGCCGCATCGCCGCCGTTGAGGAACGCGGTCTGGGCGGCATGGACGATCTGCGACGCGTATTGCGGATGCTGCTCGGCGATCGTCACGGCGCTCCCGAACGATCTCTCGAGTTGGGTCTGGACCGAGTCGCTCACGTTCTTGCTCGCATCCGGATTGCCGGCGATCTGCGAGGCGAATGAGCTGGCGTAGGCCGAGGTCAGCACCGACCCGAGGATCGACTGCATGATCGCCCCGCCGAGGTCACGCTGGAGATCGGCCGTGCCGGAGGCCATTCCGGCCCGGTGAACCGGCACCGAGCCGGTCAGCGAGTTGGAGGCCGGCGTGCCGGCCAGGCCGACCCCGATCCCGACCGGGAAGTAGCCGAGGAAAACCTGCCAGTAGGCGGCGTTCTCGTCCCAGAAGATCAACATGAAGGCGAACCCGATCAGGCAGAACAGGAACCCGCAGAGCAGGGTGACCCGCGATCCGTGGCTGTGGACCAGCTTCGCCGAGACCGGCGCCGCTAGGATCATCGCGGCCGCCGCCGGCAGGATCGCCAGCCCGGCATCCAGGGTCGAGTATTGGAGCACGTTCTGCAGGTACTGCTGGCCGACGAACATCGCCGCCATCAGGGTGCCGAAGACGATGATCCCGGCCGTGGCCGCCACCCAGAAGGTGCGGCGCGCGGCGATCTTCAGGTCATAGAGCGGGTTGCCGGCCCGACGCTGCCGGATGACGAACCCGATTCCGGCGGCCAGGCCGATCGCCGCCATCGCCGCGGTGGTCGCGCCGTAGCCGGGCATCGAGACGAAGTTGATCGCCAGGACGACGCCGCCGACCATGACGATCGAGAGCATTCCGCCCAGATTGTCGACCGGGTCGGTGGTCTCGTTCACATGCGACGGGATGAGCTTGATCGCCAGCAGCAGGGCGATCAGGGCGATCGGAATCGTGACCAGGAAGACTGAGCCCCAGTCGAACTGCTCGAGCAGGGCGCCCGAGATCAGCGGGCCGAGCGCCGAAATGCCGCCGCCGATGCCGGACCAGAGGGCGATCGACCTGGTGCGCGCCGCCCCCGACCAGAGGGCCGTGATCAGGGCCAGGGTCGTCGGAAAGGCCATGCCCGCCGCCAGGCCGCCGAGCACCCGGGCGGGGAACAGGACTTCGACGCTCGGGGCGAACCCGGCCAGAAGCGCGGCCGGAATCGAGATCGCCGTGCCGAGGACGAGCATCATCTTGCGGCCGTAGCGGTCTCCGAGCGCACCCAGGTACAGGACCGAACCGGCCAGACCGAGCGAGAAGCCGACCGCGATCAGGTTGAGCCCGGTCTGGCTCGCGTCGAGGTCCTTGCCGATATCCGGCAGGGCGACGTTGGCGACGGCGAGATTGAGGTTCGCGACCCCGGCCACGAGGATGAGGGTCAGCAGGATGAGGCCCTGCTTCGCGGGGGCCCCTCCCTTTTCGGACGATTCCATGCCCGAAGAATAAGGGCACGGGCGGAGTCTCTCTAGTCTTGCTCGGGTGAAAGTCGAAATTTTCTCTGACATCGCCTGCCCCTTCTGTTACATCGGGACCCGCCAGTTCGCCGAGGCCCTCGGCGCCGTGCCCCGTCGTGACGAGATCGAGGTCCGTTGGCGGAGCTTCCAGCTCGACCCGACCGCGCCGCGCAGAGCCGAGGGAGATCTGTACGACCACCTTTCGCGCAAGTTCGGGATCTCACGCGACGAGGCCATGGGGATGAACGACCGGGTGGTATCGATGGGGCATGGGGCCGGGATCGAGTTCGACTTCGAAAGCGCCTTTTCCGTCAACACCTTCGATGCGCACCGCATGCTTCAACTGGCCGGGCAGGAAGGCGACGAAGCGGCTCTGGCCGATTCCTTCTTCGGTGCGTACTTCACCGGCTCCGCCGATCTTTCCGACCAGGCCGACCTGGTCCAGCTCGCGGTCGACTCGGGGGTGGACCCGGGACGGGCGGCCGAGGTGGCCTCGAGCGACGAGTTCGCGACCGACGTGCGGGCCGATCAGGAGCTGGCCGGAATGCTCGGGATCACCGGCGTGCCGGCGTTCGTCTTCGACCGGTCGACCGCCCTCTCCGGCGCCCAGCCGGTCGACACGATGCGCGCCGCGATCGAGCGGGCGCTCGATTCCGTGGACTGAGCTGCACGGCAGGACGCCATCAAATGCGACATGCTGGCGGTTCGTGACTGTGCGAGCCACAAAGCTCCAGGTGGCCCTGACCGATCCCGGCGAGCCCGCGGACTCCGGTCCGCTGCGTGCGCTTCGTCTCGGGACCAGCAACTTCATGGCGAAGGAGCGGATCGACATGTCGGCGATGGCGCGCGAGCTCGACATCAACCGGGCGACCCTCTACCGCTGGGTCGGGTCGCGTGAGCAGTTCCTGGTCGAGTTGATCTGGCAGCTGACGGTGAAGAGCCTCGGCCGGCTCGAGCAAGAGGTCACCTCGACCGGTCCGGACTGGATCATCGACGTCACCATCGAGTTCGCCGAGCAGGTCATCGAGAACCCGGGGATGAAGCACTGGCTGGCGACCGAGGGCGAGTCCGCGATGTCGCTGCTGACCCGTTCCGGGGCTGGCTACCAGCCGCGGTTGATCGCCTGGATCGAGGATTCGATCGATCTCCAGGTCGGGGCCGGCGCTATGGCGCTGCCCGAGGGAGTCCAGTCGTATGACCTCGCCTACGTGATCGAGCGGGTAATGGCGGGGTACATCTACCTCGACTTGATCACCGGCGAGCAGCCTGACGCCAGACGCGCCGAACCGCTGCTCGACATGCTGCTCCGGGCTGCCGAACCGGCCTGATCTCAGAGCGGGGTGCGGGCCAGCCAGTCGGCGATGATCCGTCCGATCTCCTCGCCCTGGTCCTCCTGCAGGAAGTGGCCGGCGTTCTCGATCACGGTCAGCGGCTCGGCCTTGGGAAAGAGCAGCTGGACCGTCTTGCCGACCGGGTCCAGGGGCAGCGCGGGGTCCTGGTCGGCCCAGAGCAGCAGGGAGGGGCGATCGTCCTGGAGCAGGTATTGGGCGGCGGCCTGGCCTTCGGCGGCGCCGACATCCTCGGGAGTGACCGGGATCATCGGCGGGAAGGTGCGGATGCCGGCCTTGTAGTCGGCGTCCGGGAAGGGGGCGACATACGCCGCGACCACTTCGTCGGAAAGCTCGGTCGCAGAGGCCCCGCGGATCGGCATCTCGACCCGGACGTCGCGGTGGGAGGCGATGAAGTCGCGGAAGTGGTTCCAGTCATCGGACATCTTCTGGTAGCCGGTGAACAGCCCCGTGTCCATCGCGACCAGCCGGGAGAAGCGTTCGGGGACCTCGATGGACGCTGTGCGCAGGCCGATCGGCCCACCCCAGTCGTGGCAGATCAAGGTGACATCGGTCAGGTCGAGCTCCTCGAGCAGGCTGACCACGGCAGCGGTGTGGCGGTCGTAGCTGTACCACTCGTCGTCGACCGGTTTGTCGGAGCGGCCGAAGCCGGGCAGGTCGGGCACGATGCAGCGGTATCCGGCCTCGAGCAGCGGGCCCATCACCTTGCGCCAGAGGAAGCCCCAGGTGGGCTCGCCGTGCATCAGCAGGAGCGGCTCGCCTTCACCCTCGTCGAGGTGGGCCAGACGCATGCCTTCCCACTCGCGGTAGGAGGGCTCCCACGGGAATCCGGGGAGCGAGTCGAATCGTTCATCGGGCGTGCGCAAGGTCTCCATGTCGGCAGCCTACATGCAATAAGTTGATGAGTGTCAACTTTCTTGTTCGGGCTCGGGATCGACCCCGCGGCCGACCAGCTCGTTGTAGAGGGCGGCCGACCCGAGCGCATAGAAAGGCGCGCTGAACATGTTGCTGAGGAATACCGAGACCAGCTCGCCGGCCACGTTGTCGCCGAGGGGCCTCGAGACGAAGACCGCCAGCAGCGAGATCGACAGGGCGACGATGCCGACCAGGAGCAGGAAGCCGAAGACCGGGAAGCCGTTGCCGCGGATCAGCTCTCCGCTTCGCCTGAAGGCAGCCAAGATCCCCGTCCGTTCGACCAGCACGACCTGTCCGGCGATCGACCAGATCGTCAGGGCGATCAGACCGGGAGCGATCAGGGCCATGATGCCGACGAGGATCGTCGCGGTGTAGATCAGGGCGACCCAGATCAGGGCTCCGAGCACGGGGCGGACGGCCTGCCATGGTTCGCCGACCCCTTCGTGGCGCCCTGGCAGGCAGATCAGGGCCGTGACCAGCCCGCTGTACGTGGCACCGAACAGCACTAGGGAGCCGATCGAGACCGCGAACCCGGCCGCGCCGGTCAGGTCGAGCAGGCTGGTGAGGGCATTGAGGATGGCGAAGACGACGGTGATCCGGATGACCAGCGACCGGTTCGCCTCGAAGGCCAGCCGCATGCCTCGGAAAGTGTCGGTGGTCGAGAACTTGCGGGGTACGGGCACGGGCGCGAACCCT
>Ga0153956_1003324_pt1 | contig 10447 bp, 10 predicted proteins | sample TSFL040MetaG_FD_104704 | JGI IMG/M metagenome (GOLD analysis project Ga0153956, IMG submission 104704) | Attine ant fungus gardens microbial communities from Florida, USA - TSFL040 MetaG | ecosystem: Host-associated > Fungi > Mycelium > Unclassified | place: USA: Florida, Wekiwa Springs...
CCGACGTGGCCGCCCGCGGCCTCGACATTCCGGAAGTGAGCCACGTTTTCAATTTCGACGTTCCGCATCATCCGGATGACTATGTCCACCGCATCGGCCGCACCGGCCGCGCGGGACGCCTCGGCACCGCGATCTCGCTCGTGAGCCCCGCCGACCAGAAGTCGGTCGCCGCCATCGAGAAACTGATCGGACAACCCATCGCCCATTCCGATGTCGCACCGGTCGCCGTGAGCAACACACCCCGGCCCCCGAAGGAGCCGCGCGCCGAGCGCGCCTCAGAGGATCGCAAGCCCAAGCGGGACTCCCAGCGCAGCCGCGGCGGGCGCAACCGGACCCGCAAGCCGGAAGCTTCCGAAATGCCGGTCGCCGCTCAGCCCGCCTCCATCGGTCGCGCCATGCCGCCGCTCTCGCGGGAGCCGCATGAACCGGGCGATCACTCGCACCTTCCGGCGTTTCTGCTCAGGCCGGTCCGCGCCCGCGGCTAACTGCCCATTGGCTGACCCGTCGGACGTTTACGGGTCATTCATTCTCGCCCCTTAACGTGGCGCCGTTAAATTTAGCCATTTCGCTGAAGTGGGCGTGCAGAAGCGCGCCTTGAGGGGCACGGAAAGTGATCGGCCTGCTGGAAGAACATGAACGCACGATGGCGTTCGCCGAAGTGGCATTGGGGCAGATCAGATCCCTGCGTCAAACGGCCGTGCCGCGAAACTACGAAATCTGGTACATCTACGCGACGGGCTATAATTCGGCCCTGAACCAGATTATCAACGAGACGCTGGCGCGCAACGGCAAGCTGACCGAAAGCGACCTCGAGCAGATCTACGAAACTTACCTTTCCCAGAATCGCACAAGTGAACGTATCGACACGGTCGGTACTCAGGTCATCAATGAAATCGATGACGTAATGAACCTCATCACCGACGCGCTGGGAATGACGTCGACATTCGGACGCAGCCTCGAAGGCGCGACCCAGAAGCTCTCCAGCGCCCGCGACCGCGAGCAGATCAAGATAGTGGTCGAGGCCCTCGTCGCCTCGACCAAGGAGATGCAGGAAACCAACAAGGCTCTGGAAGCGCGTCTTGCGACGTCCAAGCTGCAGATCAACAGCCTGCAGCACAGCCTCGATGCCATCCGCAACGAGAGTCTGACCGATCCACTCACTTCGCTCGGCAACCGCAAGTTCTTCGATCGCGCGATCGACGGCGCCATCCAGCACGCGATCGAAACCGCAGAGCCGCTCACGCTGCTGATGCTCGATATCGATCACTTCAAGTCGTTCAATGACAACTACGGCCATCTCACCGGCGATCAGGTGCTGCGCCTCGTGGCCCTGTCGCTGAAACAGACGATCAAGGGACAGGACATCACCGCGCGCTATGGCGGCGAGGAGTTCGCTGTCGTGCTGCCGAACACCGCGCTGCGTCAGGCACTCACGGTTGCGGACAACATCCGCCGGGCCGTGATGTCGAAGCAGCTCAAGAAGAAATCGACCGGCGAAATTCTCGGCCGCGTCACGATCTCGGTGGGCGTGTCCATGCTCCAGCCCGGAGACGATCGCGACAGGCTGATCGAGCGCGCCGATGCCTGCCTCTATGCCGCCAAGCGCAACGGCCGCAACCGCGTGATCTGCGAAGCCGATCCGGAATTTTCGTCAACGGATCATCGCATCCAGGTTGCCTGATCTATTTGGCGGCTCGCTTTCCCGTCCTGCCCGCCGAAACCTTCGCAACAGCTTTCTTGCGCTTAACCGCTTTCTTCGCCGCCGGTTTCGGCTTGACGCCGGCAGGCGTGACTTTTGCCGGTCTGCGCTCCCCGGCGGTCTTCCTTGCAGATTTCCGCGCAGCAGCCCGCTTCGCCGCCCCGACAGCTTCACGCGCCCAGACCGCCAGCTCGTCCGGATCGTCGTAAAGCCGCTCCGGCAGATGGCGATACGAATTGACCACAACGGTCTTGTTGCGTGTGTCGTACTGGAAGGGCTTCGCGCCTTCGGCGTCGTAACGGGGAATGGTGAGTTCATCCACCCGGAAAATGAGGCCCGCACGTAGCGCCATGGCGAAGTTCACACCATCGGCACTAATGCCGAAGCCGCTGAACATCTTCCGCAAAGAGATCGGGCCGAATTCGGAAAAAAGGTCGATCAGGTGGTCACGGTCCATTGCCATGGACCGATCTTTCAGCCGTCGATCTTTGCAGGCGTCAGTTGAACCGACTCGCCGCAGCCGCAGGCGCTGATCTGATTGGGATTGTTGAAGACGAACTGGGCCTGCATCTTGTCGGCCTTGTAGTCCATCTCGGTGCCGAGCAGGAACAGGACGGCCTTCGGATCGACAAGGATCTTCACGCCCTTATCTTCCACGATCTCGTCGGTCGGCTTCACGTCATGGGCGTATTCGACGGTATAGGACTGCCCGGCGCAACCGCCGTTCTTGATACCGACACGCAGGCCAACGATTTCAGAATCCGCACGCTCCGCGAGTTCCTTGACGCGCGACGCCGCGGCGTCCGTCAGGCGCATGACCTGCGGGCGCGGACGGACGGCAGGCTTTGAAGGCGCAGGAGCATTAGGCGTCATACCGGTCATGTGTTCATTCCCCGTGGCGGTTCAAGGCCGCCCTGAAATGCAGAATAGCTACCGAACGTGAGTCGTCTCAATTCACCACATGTTGAGGACGAGACGCGCCTCGTCGGACATCCTGTCCGGGGTCCAGGTCGGCTCCCAGACCACGTTGACGCTGACGGGACCGACGCCCGCGACACTGGCGACGGCGTTCTCGACCATGGTCGGCAATTCGCCCGCCGCCGGACAGTTCGGCGTGGTCAGCGTCATCTCGACGTCCACCGAGCGGTCATCCTTGATGTCGACCTTGTAGATCAGGCCAAGCTCATAAATGTCCGCCGGGATTTCCGGGTCGAACACGGTCTTGAGCGCCGCAACGATGTCGGTACCGAGCCGTTCGGTCTCTTCGGCCGGAAGCGCGGACTGGGTGTCGAAGCGAGGCTGGGCTTCGGCCGGTTCTGTGGTCTGAACGGTATCGTTCATGCGAATAACTCCCGCGCCTTGATGAGCGCCTCCGCGAACTGATCGACTTCAGCGCGCGTATTATACAGCCCGAATGACGCACGGCACGTCGCCGTCACGTTGAATCGCTCCAGAAGCGGCATGACGCAGTGGGTGCCGGCCCGCACCGCAATGCCGGCCCGGTCGATCACGGTGGCGACGTCATGCGGATGCGCGCCCTTCATCTCGAAGGAGATGACCGGCCCCTTGCCCGCCGCCGTGCCGATGATCCGCAACGAATTGATCTCCCGCAGCCGGTCCGTGGCATAGGTCAGAAGATCGTGCTCGTGGGCGGCGATACGATCCTTGCCGATCGAATTCACGTAATCGATGGCGGCGCCCAGCCCGATGGATTCCACGATGGCGGGCGTTCCGGCCTCGAACTTGTGCGGTGGATCGCCATAGGTCACCCCATCCATGGTGACCTCGCGGATCATCTCACCGCCGCCGTTGTACGGGCGCATGGCCACCAGATGATCGTACTTCGCGTACAGCACGCCGATGCCGGTCGGGCCGTAAAGTTTATGGCCGGTGCAGACGTAAAAATCGCAATCGATGTCCTGCACGTCGATATTCAGGTGTACCGAGCCCTGAGCGCCGTCCACCAGAACGGGAATGCCGCGCGCGTGCGCGATCTTCACCACGTCCTTGACCGGCACGATGGTGCCGAGCGCATTCGACATCTGGGTGATGGCGACCAGCTTGGTCCTGGCCGTCAACAGCTTCTCGAATTCGTCGATCAGGAAGTTGCCTTCGTCATCGACCGGCGCCCATTTGATAACGACGCCATGCCGCTCGCGCAGGAAATGCCACGGCACGATGTTGGAGTGGTGCTCCATGATCGAGAGCACGACTTCATCGCCCTCTTTCAGGTTCGGCTCGCCCCATGACGACGCCACGAGGTTGATCGCCTCGGTGGCATTGCGCGTGAAGATGATCTCTTCGTTGCGCTTTGCATTGATGAACCGGGCGACCCGGCTGCGGCCGCCTTCATAGGCTTCCGTTGCCGCGTTGGCGAGGTAATGCAGTCCGCGATGGACGTTGGCGTATTCGGATTTGTACGCTTCCGTCATGCGGTTGAGCACGGCGCTCGGCTTCTGCGCCGAAGCCGCGTTGTCGAGATAGACCAGCGGCTTGCCGTAGACCTTCAGCGCAAGAGCCGGAAAGTCCTTCCGGATACGCTCGACATCATATGAACCATTGGCGACGGCGGGATGCATGATCAGTCTCGCGTTGCCAGCCACCGCTCGGCAGCAGCGACCGCAAAGTCGCGAAGGTTGTCGTCGGCGATCGATTCAATGGCCTCACCGACAAAAGCAGCGATCAGCAATGCCTGCGCTTCCTTCTCCGGAAGACCGCGCGCGCGCAGATAGAACAGCAGGCTTTCATCGAGCGCACCCGCCGTCGCACCGTGACCACAGGTCACGTCATCCGCGAAGATTTCAAGCTCCGGCTTGTTGTCGGCTTCCGCTTCGTCAGACAGCAGCAGCGCACGAGTCATCATCTTGCCGTCGGTCTTCTGCGCGTCGGGCCGCACGATGATGCGGCCCTGGAACACCGAATGGGCACGCCCATCCAGCACCGAGCGAAACACTTCGCGGCTGGCGCAGTTCGGCACGGCATGATCGACCACGAACGTCGTGTCACCATGACGCGCCGCGCCGAGCAGGTTGACGCCATTGGTGGAGAGTTCGCTGCCTTCACCCGCAAGCGTGATGAAGCCCTGATAGCGGCTGAGAGCGCCACCATGGGTCAGGTTGAAGGTGTTGAGTTTGGCATTCGCACCGACCGTGAAGATCGCGGTGGTGATGTTTGCCGCATCCAGCGCGTCCTCCATCAGGCGGACGTGCTGAAGCTCCGCATCGTCACCCATCCAGATCACGATCGAGTCGTGCGTCTGATACGTCTTGGCGCCTTCAGCAGCCGCAAAGCTCTCGACCAGATGGACGCGCGCGCCCTTCTCGATCTTCACCAGTGAACGCGTGGCTGCGGACTGCGCCGAGCGCGTCGCGACATGCACGATATGGATCGGCTTGGTCGGCGCCACACCCGCCGCCACGTCGATCACGACGCCATCGGTGGCGAGTGCAGCGTTGAGCGAGATCATCGCATCGGAAGCGACAGTGGTCCGCAGCAGATCGGCGCGAACCTGATTACTGCCGTCGTCCAGAATCTCACGAAGCGCGCGAACCAGAACGCCCGTCTCCAACGCAGCAACATCGGACAGCTGCGGCGTGAATACGCCGTCGACCAGCACGAGCTTCTGCGTGCCGTCGATGCCGAGCGACTTCACGGCCTTCGCGGCGCGCGTGAGCGCGGCCTGATCCGGCGCAGGCGCAAGCGGCGCAACTTCACGAAGCTGCGCGCGCAGATCGGTGTACTTCCATTCTTCGATGCGCCGATGCGGCAATCCGCGACGTGCGAAATCGTCGAACGCGGCCTGCCGCAACTCGGCCACCGGGCCGGTGCCGGGCAAGCGGCCGCGCGCGGCGGCGAACAATTCGCCGACCGGCTGCCCTGTGGGCGATTTGGCCAATGCAACGTTCATGGCGATGCTCTCTTACGCTGCTTTGTCTTCAAACTGCGCGTAGCCGGACTTCTCCAACTCCAGCGCCAGATCCTTGCCGCCGCTCTTCACGACACGTCCCTTCGACATGACATGCACGACGTCCGGCACGATGTAGTTCAGGAGGCGCTGATAGTGCGTGATCACGACCATCGCGCGATCCTTCGAACGCAGCGCGTTGACGCCGTCAGCCGCCACGCGAAGCGCGTCGATATCCAGACCGGAATCCATTTCATCGAGGATGCACAGGCTCGGCTGGAACAACGCCATCTGCAGCACCTCGTTGCGCTTCTTCTCGCCGCCCGAAAAACCGACGTTGACGCCGCGCTTGAGCATGTCCTGCGGAATGTTCAGCGAGGCCGCGACTTCGCGAACTTTCTTGAGGAAGTCCGGCGTCGAATATTCGCTCTCGCCACGCGCCTTGCGCTGCGCGTTCAACGCGGTGCGGAGGAACGTCATGGTCGCAACGCCGGGAATTTCCACCGGATACTGGAACGCCAGGAACACGCCCTTGGCGGCGCGCTCATCCGGGTCCATCTCAAGCAGGTCTTCGCCCTTGAACAAAATCTCGCCGCCAGTCACTTCATAGCCCGGCTTGCCCGCGATGACGTGCGAGAGCGTCGATTTGCCCGAACCGTTCGGCCCCATGATGGCGTGAACTTCGCCTGCATTCACAGTGAGGTCGAGACCATGAAGGATCTCGTTATCTTCCACCTGAACCTTGAGGCCTTTGACTTCGAGTAGCGCGGTCATCCAACACTTCCTTCCAGCGAGATCGAGATCAGCTTCTGCGCCTCGACCGCAAATTCCATCGGCAACTGCTGCAGCACATCCTTGACGAAGCCGTTGACGACCAGCGCCACGGCCTCCTCCTGCGACAGCCCGCGCTGCACGCAGTAAAACAGCATGTCTTCCGAAATCTTCGATGTGGTTGCCTCGTGCTCGAACAGCGCCGAGGAATTCTTGGCTTCGATATATGGCACGGTGTGCGCGCCGCACTTGTCGCCGATCAGCAATGAGTCGCATGCCGTGAAGTTACGCGCGCCGGTCGCCTTGCGATGCGCGGTGACGAGGCCGCGATAGGTGTTCTGCGAGACACCCGCCGCGATGCCCTTCGAGATGATCCGGCTGGTGGTGTTCTTGCCCAGATGAATCATCTTGGTGCCGGAATCGACCTGCTGGTAGCCGTTCGAGATCGCGATCGAGTAGAACTCACCGCGCGAATTGTCGCCGCGCAGGATGCAGCTCGGATATTTCCAGGTAATCGCGGAGCCGGTCTCGACCTGCGTCCACGAAATCTTGGAATTCTTGCCACGGCAGTCGCCACGCTTGGTGACGAAGTTGTAGATGCCGCCCTTGCCTTCCGCGTTGCCCGGATACCAGTTCTGCACCGTCGAATATTTGATCTCGGCATCGTCGTGCGTGACGAGTTCGACCACGGCGGCGTGCAACTGGTTCTCGTCGCGCTGCGGCGCCGTGCAGCCTTCGAGATAGGACACGTATGCGCCCTTGTCCGCGATGATCAGCGTGCGCTCGAACTGGCCGGTGTTGCGCTCGTTGATGCGGAAATAGGTCGACAGTTCCATCGGGCAGCGCACGCCCGGCGGCACGTAAACGAACGAGCCGTCGGAGAACACCGCCGAGTTCAGCGTCGCGAAATAATTGTCGGACGTCGGCACCACGGTGCCGAGATATTTCTGCACCAGATCGGGATGCTCGCGGATGGCTTCGGAGATCGGCATGAAGATCACGCCGGCCTTCTTCAGCTCTTCCTTGAAGGTGGTCGCGACCGAAACGGAATCGAACACCGCATCGACGGCCACGCGGCCGGAGCCGTATTCACCGCCGATGGCATCGTCATCGAGCGTGCTCGGCTCGCCCTGCTTGCGCACGCCGGCGAGGATTTCCTGCTCCTTCAGCGGAATGCCGAGCTTCTCGTAGGTCTTGAGAATTTCCGGATCGACATCAGCCAGCGACTTCGGCGCAACGAACGCTTTCGGCGCGGCGTAGTAATAGAGTTCCTGATAGTCGATCTTCGGATAGTCGACGCGCGCCCAGGTGGGCTCTTCCATCGTCAGCCAGCGGCGATAGGCTTCCAGCCGCCACTGCAGCATCCACTCCGGCTCATTCTTCTTGGCGGAGATGAATCGGACGATGTCTTCCGAAAGACCCTTCGGGGCCTTTTCGGATTCGATCAGTGTTTCGAATCCATAGCGATATTGATCGACGTCGATCTGGCGAACCCGATCGACCGTCTCTTGTACGGCCGGCATTTCCATCCTCCGCTCGCGGTTTCAAGGACCGCGGTGGACCGCTTAAGTTGTATCGGGAAAGAACGCACGCAATGCGCGAATGTTAGAACTGTTCAAGCCCGATTGCTGAGGCTTTACCTAATACACCTGCGAGCTTTCTCCAAGCCTCAAGGCATCGATCTACATCCGCTTCCGTGCTGTCCCAGCCCAGACTCAGACGAATAGCTCCAGATATCAGCTCCGGTGGGGCATTCATTGCACGCAAAACGTGTGAGGGTTGGACCTTGCCCGAAGAACAGGCGGAGCCGGACGACACGGCGACCCCCTCCAGATCGAATCCGATCACGGTGGTTTCGGCCTTCATTCCCGGCACCGAGACCAGGATCGTATTCGGTAACCGCGGCACGGAATCGGCGAAAATCGCCACGCCGGGATGTTGCTTCAGGCCGGTTTCAAGCCGTGCCTGAAGGGCTTTCATGCGGGCGGCATCCGCATCGGCGGATGCCATCGCGGCCTTCAGTGCCGCCCCGAAGCCCGCGATGCCGATCACATTCTCGGTTCCGGCCCGGCGGCCCTGCTCCTGCCCGCCGCCGCGAACCTGCGCCTCCAGGCCAAACAGGCTGTCGGCCACGATCATCGCGCCGACGCCCTTGGGGCCGCCGACCTTGTGTGCTGAAACCGTAACAATATCCGCGCTCAATTCCCTGATATTGATCGGTATTTTCGTAAGAGCCTGAACCGCATCGACATGCAGCAGCCCACCATGGTCCCGAACCAGTGCCGCAATCCCGGGAATCGGCTGGATCGCCCCGGTCTCGTTGTTGGCCAGCATGACGGATACCAGGGCCGCCGGGCCGCTCGTCAGCAGCCCCGCCAATGCATCCAGATCGATAACGCCCGACGGCAGGACCGGCGCGAGTTCCACGTTCTGGAACCTGCCGCCGGCCAGCACTGACGGGTGCTCGATGGCGGACACGATCAGGCGCTGAACCGGGCCGGTGTCCTTGCGCCGCAAACCGGGCGTCAGGGCCAGCGCATTGGCTTCCGTGCCGCCGGACGTGAACACCACATTGCGCGAATCTCCGCCCACAGCAGAGGCAACAATCGCGCGGGCTTCCTCAATCAGCCGCCGGGCCGCACGACCTTCGCTATGGACCGACGACGGATTGCCGCTGACGTCGAAGGCAGCCGCCATCGCCGCGCGGGCTTCCGCCCGCAACGGCGTGGTCGCATTCCAGTCAAGATAAACGCGCTTGCGCATGATGTTCGACGATCCGGTCCGATCTGACGGCTTTAGCCCACAATTCCATGAAAATAAGCAGCAATTCAGGCCAGAGCCACCCGCGCCGCGGCTCAATATGCTTGCTTTTCGCCCCTTGCCCCATGCTAGAACGCGGCACCCGTTCATCGCGCCGCGCTGCGCGCCAGATAACACACGAGAGCCATCACGTTTGCATCGGCCTGTTGGCCGGCACAACGACGCTTCTAAAGGATCATTGATGCCCGAGGTTATTTTCACCGGCCCAGCCGGCCGTCTTGAAGGCCGCTATCATCCGGCGAAGCAGAAGAACGCGCCGATTGCCATGGTGCTGCACCCCCATCCGCAGTTCCAGGGCAACATGAACCACCCGATTGTGTATCAGGTCTATTACGCCTTCGTGGCGCGCGGATTCTCGGTGCTCCGTTTCAACTTCCGCGGCGTCGGCCGCAGCCAGGGCTCTTTCGATCACGGCACCGGCGAACTTTCGGATGCGGCGTCGGCGCTGGACTGGGCGCAGACGATCAATCCCGAAGCGCGCGCGTGCTGGGTCGCCGGCTTCTCGTTCGGCGCGTGGATCGGCATGCAGCTCCTGATGCGCCGTCCGGAAGTGGAAGGCTTCATTTCGATCGCGCCGGAGCCGAACCGTTATGATTTCTCGTTCCTCGCGCCCTGCCCGTCGTCCGGCCTGATTGTCCATGGCGACAAGGACATCGTGGCGCCGGCGAAGGACGTCACCACGCTGGTCGAGAAGCTGAAGACGCAAAAGGGAATCGTGATCGACCAGCAGGTCATTCCCGGCGCGAACCATTTCTTCGTCGACAAGATGGAGCCGCTGATGGAGTCGGTGACGTCCTATCTCGACATGCGGCTCGCCAACGTCCGCTGACAGCGATCATTTTTCTCAAACGAATGGCGCGGGTGAGACATCATCCGCGCCATTCTTGTGTCTGGATCTGGGCCTTGCATATCAACGCGGATTCGCGAGCACGCCGCCGGTCAACGGCGCCATGACACCGGTCGTTCCGGGAAATGTCAGCGGCAGGCCCTTGAGGCTCCGCACGGCCATATAGGCAAACGCCTGCGCTTCCACGGCATCACCGGACCACCCGAGATCGCTGCCGCGCAAGACCTGCGCAGGTGCAAGGCGTTCGCCCAGCATCCGCATCAACGTCGGATTGCTTGCACCGCCGCCGACCACGATCCAGCTCGCCGGCGTGCTCGGCAGGCTGGATGCGATCATCGCGATGGATGCAGCCGTGAAAGCCGTCAGCGTGGCCGCGCCGTCTTCGACGCTCATGCCATCGACCGTC
>Ga0153956_1003325_pt1 | contig 10443 bp, 9 predicted proteins | sample TSFL040MetaG_FD_104704 | JGI IMG/M metagenome (GOLD analysis project Ga0153956, IMG submission 104704) | Attine ant fungus gardens microbial communities from Florida, USA - TSFL040 MetaG | ecosystem: Host-associated > Fungi > Mycelium > Unclassified | place: USA: Florida, Wekiwa Springs...
CAGCGTGTCGATGCGGCCGTCCTCGCGTTCGCTGTGGACCAGTGCCAGGAGATCCTGGATCAGCAACTGCGGCTTGTAGGCCTCGACCTCCATCGGCTGGCTGGATTTCTCGAAGCCGCGCAGGTTCGGCGCGATGCAGCGGTAGCCGCCGTTCTCCGGCTTGGCAAAGTGGGTGAGCAGCGGGTCCCAGATGAAGGCCGCTTCCGGAAAGCCATGCAGGAACACCATCAGCGGCCGCCCCTTCTCGCCGGCGGCGCGGCAACTGAGGGTGATGCCGTGGGGCAGGGCGCGTTCGAAGGTCTCGATCGTCATGGGGCGTGTCTCCTGGGTTGCTTTGTCAGGCCGCCGGGGCGGCGGCGCCGGCATTCCCGGAATCGGCATGGGTCCAGCGCCAGAGCAACTCCGCCGCGTCGTCCACGCCCTGGCGCTTGAGGGCCGAGAACAGTTTGACCTCGCCCCCGCCGGCCTGCAATCGCGCAATCGACAGGGCCTTGGTGGCTTCGGCGCGCGAGAGCTTGTCGGCCTTGGTCAGCAGGACCAGGAAGTTCAGGCCCTCTTCGACGCGCGGGCGGATCACGTCCAGCAGCACCTCGTCCAATTCGGTCAGGCCCAGGCGCGGATCGACCATCAGCACCACGCCGGCCAGCGATTCGCGCGTCATCAGGTAGTTGCCCATCACGCGCTGCCAGCGCAGCTTGGCCTCGCGCGGCACGGCCGCATAGCCGTAGCCGGGCAGGTCGGCCAGCACGGCATCGTCGACCTGGCCCTTGCCGACGCCGAACAGGTTGATGTGCTGCGTGCGCCCCGGCGTCTTGGAGGCGAAGGCCAGGCGCTTGTGCTGCGTGAGCGTGTTGATGGCGGTGGACTTGCCGGCGTTGGAGCGGCCGACGAAGGCGATCTCGGGCAGGCCCACCGGCGGCAGGTGCTCCAGCTTCGGCGCGCTGGACAGGAAGTGCGCGGTGTGCAGCCAGCCCATGGCGCTGCGGGCGCGTTCGGCGAAGGTCGAAGGGGTAGGGCCCGGGGCCGCTGCGGCGGCGCGGGCCGGCGAGGGCGGCGGGGTCATGGTCGCGGAGGCACGAGGCCTGGGCTGGGGAGCGGGCCGCCATTGTAGAATCGCCGGGTTTTGCGCCCACAAACGTAGCCCCCGATATGAAGTTGTTCGCCCATGTCCTGCTTGCGGCCGCTCTCGGCGCAGGCGCCAGCGCCGCACTCGCGGCCGAGGAACCCGCCGCTGCCGCCAAGCCGGCCAAGCCCGATCCCGCCAAGGGCGATACCATTTTCAACACCACCCAGCACAACGGGGCGACCTGCGTGTCCTGCCACGGCGCGGCGGGCAATTCGAGCATCGCGCTCAACCCCAAGCTGGCGCAGCAGCATCCCGAATACATCCTCAAGCAGCTGCAGGAGTTCAAGTCCGGCAAGCGCAAGGACCCGACCATGAAGGCCATGGCCGGCGACCTGAGCGAGCAGGACATGCACGACGTGGCGGCCTACCTGTCGTCGCAGAAGATCAAGCCCGGCTTCTCCAAGGACAAGGACACCGTCATCCTCGGCGAGCACATCTACCGCGGCGGCATCGCCGACCGCATGGTGCCGGCCTGCGCGGGCTGCCACAGCCCCAACGGCGCCGGCATCCCGGCCCAGTACGCCCGCCTGGGCGGCCAGAACACCGACTACCTGGTCAAGACCCTGACCGACTTCCGCGAGGGCCGGCGCACCAACAGCCCGCAGATGGCCGGCGTGACCGCCAAGATGAACGACCGCGAGATCAAGGCCGTGGCCGACTACATCTCCGGCCTGCGCTGAAAAACGCCGGTTACCGCGAACCAACCGCCGAAAACAAAACCCAACAAGGGCGGGCCGATCCACCAGGATGGCCCGCCCTTCGCATTTCTCCCCGCCCCGCCCCTCCGACTGCCTGAGCGCTCCCCATGTCCGTTTCCACCCACGGCCTTCGCCTGAAGACCGGTTCGCAGCCCCTGCGCGCCGGGGTGGAGCTGCTGTCGTCCATGCGCTTCGCGATCGCGCTGCTGACGGTGATCTGCATCGCCTCGGTCATCGGCACGGTGCTGCAGCAGCACCAGCCGATCGGCAACTACATCAACCAGTTCGGCCCCTTCTGGGCGCAGGTGTTCCGCGCCGCGCGGCTCGACTCGGTCTACAGCGCCTGGTGGTTCCTGCTGATCCTGGCCTTCCTGGTGATCAGCACCTCGCTGTGCATCGCCCGCAACACGCCGCGCATCCTGGCCGACCTGAAGACCGTCAAGGAAGACATCCGCGCGCAGAGCCTGAAGGCCTTCGGCCTGCGGGCCGAGGCGGGGCTGGCCGAGGCGCCCGAGGCGGCGGCCAACCGCATCGGCCAGCTCTTGGTCAGCGGAGGCTGGAAGGTCAAGCTGCAGCGCCGCGAGGGCAGCGGCACCGAAGGCGGCTGGATGGTCGCCGCCCGTGCGGGCGGCGCCAACAAGCTGGGCTACATCGCGGCGCACGGCGCCATCGTGCTGGTGTGCCTGGGCGGCCTGCTCGACGGCGACCTCATCGTGCGGGCCCAGACTTGGTTCAACGGCAAGAGCGTCTACACCGGCGGCGGCATGATCGCCGACGTGCCGCAACAGTACCGCCTGTCGCCGTCCAACCCCACCTTCCGCGGCAACATCCTCGTGCCCGAGGGCGGCCAGTCGAGCGTGGCCGTGCTGAACCAGGCCGACGGCGTGCTGCTGCAGGAGCTGCCCTTCGCCATCGAGCTGAAGAAGTTCATCGTCGACTACTACTCGACCGGCATGCCCAAACTCTTCGCCAGCGAGGTGGTGCTGCACGACCGCGCCACCGGCGAGACGAAGCCGGCGCGCATCGAGGTCAACCACCCGGCGAGCTGGAAGGGCATCGAGATCTACCAGTCCAGCTTCGACGACGGCGGCTCGGACGTGAAGCTCAAGGCCGTGCCGATGGCCGCGGCGGCCAAGCCCTTCGAGATCGAGGGCACCATCGGCAGCAGCGCCGAACTCTCCAACGGCAGCGACCGCCTCAAGCTTGAATACACGGCGCTGCGCGTCATCAACGTCGAGAACTTCGCCGACGCCAACGGCGGCAGCGGGGCCGACGTGCGCAGGGTCGACCTGCAGCACAGCCTGGCATCGAGCCTGGGCGCGCCCAACAAGGTGGGCAAGCCCAAGACGCTGCGCAACATCGGCCCCAGCATCGGCTACAAACTGCGCGACGCCTCGGGCCAGGCCCGGGAATACCAGAACTACATGGTGCCGGTGGCGATGACCGAGGACGGCCTGCCGGTCTTTCTGCTGGGCGTGCGCGACCAGCCCGACCAGCCCTTCCGCTACCTGCGCGTGCCGGCCGACGAGCAGGGCAGCATGGACGGCTTCCTGCACCTGCGCAGCGCGCTGGCCGATGCCGCCCTGCGCCAGAAGGCGGTGGATCGCTACGTGGCCCACGCCATCGACCCCGCCCGCACCGAGCAGGTGGAGCAGCTGCGCAGTTCCACCGCGCGGGCGCTGGCGCTGTTTGCCGGCGTCGAGCGCGTGCGGCCCGCGGCCGAGGGCCAGGCCGACGAAGCCTCGGCCGGCGGCTGGCAGGCCATCGCCCAGTTCATCGACCTGCAGGTGCCCGAGGCCGAGCGCGAGCGCGCCGGCCGGGTGCTGGTGCGCATCGTCAACGACGTGCTGTACGAACTGCTCAACCTCAGCCGCGAACAGGCGGGCCAGGCCGCGCTGCCGATGAACGACAAGACCCAGGCCTGGCTGACGCAGGCCGTGCTGGCGATCAGCGACGCCCATTTCTACCCCGCGCCGATGGCGCTGATGCTGGCCGATTTCAAGCAGGTGCAGGCCAGCGTGTTCCAGGTGGCGCGTGCCCCGGGCAAGAAGGTGGTCTACCTGGGCTGCCTGTTGCTCATCGTCGGCATCTTTGCCATGCTGTACGTGCGCGAGCGGCGGCTGTGGGTGTGGATCGCCCCGTCCGCCGGGCCGGCGGACGGCAGCCTCGCGACGATGGCGCTGTCGGTCAACCGCCGCAACCTGGACAGCGACAAGGAATTCGCCAACCTGCGCAGCAAGCTGCTGCACCTGCCTGCGCCCGACGGCGCCGGAGACACGAGTCCATGAACACCACGACGCTCACCCTGCACGAGAGCTGGTTCTCGCGCCGCAACCCCTTCGACTGGGTCTTCGCCGCGATCGCGGTGCTGGGCGGCCTGTTCGCCTTCGCGCGCTACCAGCCGGCCATGGACGTGTACGAGAAGGTCATCCTGCTGGCGGCCATCGCGGCGCTGGTGTGGCTGGGCTGGTTCTGGCGGCCACTGCGCGTGCTGGCGCTGGTGGTGGGCGCGGCCTCGCTGCTGGCCATCGCCTCCTACCAGGGCGACCTGGCGCGCGCCGACCAGGTGTTCTGGCTCAAGTATTTCCTCTCCAGCCAGTCGGCCATCCTGTGGATGAGCGTGCTGTTCTTCATGAGCACGGTGTTCTACTGGCTGGGCTTCTTCGGTGGCACGCAGAGCGACGCCATGGAACGCATCGGCTCGCGCATCGCCTGGGCCGCGGTGACGATGGCACTCATCGGCACCATGGTGCGCTGGTACGAGAGCCACCTGCTCGGGCCCGACATCGGCCACATCCCGGTGAGCAACCTCTACGAGGTGTTCGTGCTCTTTTGCTGGCTCACCGCCACCTTCTACCTCTACTTCGAGCAACGCTACGCGACGCGCGCGCTCGGCGCCTTCGTCATGCTGGTGGTCAGCGGCGCGGTCGGCTTTTTGCTCTGGTACACGATCGTGCGCCAGGCTTACGAGATCCAGCCGCTGGTGCCGGCCCTGCAGAGCTGGTGGATGAAGCTGCACGTGCCGGCCAACTTCATCGGCTACGGCACCTTCTCGCTGGCGGCGATGGTGGCCTTCGCCTACCTCATCAAGCAGCAGGCTGACGAGCCGCGCTGGTACAGGCTCACGCCGATCTGGCTGCTGGGCATGGCGCTGTGCTTCGTGCCCATCGCCTTCCGCCAGCGCGGCGTGGCCGAGGCGGGCGGCAGCTACTGGGTGGGCTATGCGCTGATCTCGGCGCTGATCGCCGGCGGCATCCTGCTGGGCCGCAAGCGCATCGCCGCGCGGCTGCCGTCCTTCGAGGTGCTGGACGACGTGATGTACAAGTCCATCGCCGTCGGCTTCGCCTTCTTCACCATCGCCACCGTGCTCGGCGCGCTGTGGGCGGCCGATGCCTGGGGCGGCTACTGGAGCTGGGATCCGAAGGAGACCTGGGCGCTGATCGTCTGGCTCAACTACGCGGCCTGGCTGCACATGCGCCTGGTCAAGGGCCTGCGCGGCACCGTGGCGTCCTGGTGGGCGCTGGGCGGGCTGGCGGTCACGACCTTCGCCTTCCTCGGCGTCAACATGTTCCTCAGCGGGCTGCACAGCTACGGCACGCTGTAGCTTTTCCTGCGGTCGGCGCCGCGCCGCCGCGCGTAACCGGATGGCGGCCTGCGCCGAACTATCCGGTGGACGCCTTGTCCCATCCATGCGCTGCCTGCGGCGGCGCACAGCGAAAGGTCCCGCATGCTGATCCGTTCCCCCGATTCCGGTTTTGTCCATCCCCGCGCCAGCGACATCACGCCGCGCGCGGTTTACGAAGGGCGGCGCGGCATGCTGCGCCTCCTGGCCGGTGGTGCGGCCGGCGCCGCGATGGCCGGCTGGGCCGGCCGCGAGGCCCTGGCGCAGACCGCGGGCCCCGGCAAGCTGCCCGCGCTGCCGGGCGTGAAGTCCACCGTCTCCGGCGCGCAGACGATGGAGAAGCTGACCGACTACAAGGACGCCACCAGCTACAACAACTACTACGAGTTCGGCACCGACAAGTCGGACCCGGCCCAGAATGCCCACACCCTCAAGACCCGGCCGTGGACGGTCGAGGTCGAGGGGCTGGTGAAGAAGCCCGGCAAGTTCGGCATCGAAGACTTGCTCAAGCTCAGCGCGCAGGAAGAGCGCATCTACCGCCTGCGCTGCGTGGAAGGCTGGTCGATGGTCATCCCGTGGGTGGGCTATTCGCTGGCCGAACTCATCAAGAAGGTCGAGCCGCAGGGCAATGCCAAGTACGTCGAGTTCCTGACCCTGGCCGACCCGAAGACCATGCCCTACGTGGGCTCGCGCGTGCTCGACTGGCCCTATGCGGAAGGCCTGCGCATGGACGAAGCCATGCACCCGCTGACCCTGCTCACCTTCGGCATGTACGGCGAAGTGCTGCCCAACCAGAACGGCGCGCCGGTGCGCATCGTGGTGCCGTGGAAGTACGGCTTCAAGTCGGCCAAGTCCATTGTCAAGATCCGCTTCGTCGAAAAAGAGCCCGGCACGGCCTGGAACAAGGCCGCCGCCAACGAGTACGGCTTCTATTCCAACGTGAACCCCGACGTCGATCACCCGCGCTGGAGCCAGGCCACGGAGCGCCGCATCGGCGACGGCGGCGGCCTGTTCGCCAAGCGGCGCAAGACGCTGCTGTTCAACGGCTACGAGCAGCAGGTCGGGCAGCTCTATGCGGGCATGGACCTGAAGAAGTTCTACTGAGCACGATCCGGGTCTTGCGATGAACAAGCTGCTGCTGCACCCTGCCGCCAAGCCGCTGCTCTTCCTGCTGTGCCTGCTGCCCTTCGCATGGCTGGCCTGGGGCGCCTTCACCGACGGGCTGGGCGCCAACCCGGCCGAGCACCTGATCCGCTCGACCGGCGACTGGACGCTGCGCTTCATCTGCATCACGCTGGCCGTGACGCCGCTGCGCGTGATGGCGAAGCTGCCCACGCTGGCGCGCTTTCGCCGCATGCTGGGGCTGTACGCCTACTTCTATGTCGTCGTGCACCTGCTGAGCTACGCCTGGTTCGACATGGGCTTCGAGGTGGCCGACATCGCCAAGGACATCGCCAAGCGCCCCTTCATCCTGGTGGGCTTCGCGGCCTTCGTGCTGCTCACGCCGCTGGCGGCGACCTCGTTCAACCGCGCCATCAGGATGCTGGGCGCGAAGCGCTGGCAGGCGCTGCACAAGCTGGTGTACGCAATCGCCGGCCTGGGCCTGTTGCACTTCTTCTGGATGCGCGCCGGCAAGCACAACTTCGCCGAGGTGGCGGTCTATGCCGCCGTCATTGCCGTGCTGCTGGGCTGGCGCGTCTGGAATGTCGCGAGCCGGCAGTGGCGGCAACGCCCGGCCGTCGGGCGCGGGCAGTTGTCGGCCAAGCCGTAGCAGTGCTCAGAACTGCTCGGCGCGCAGTTGGTCGTCGAGCGTCTCGCGCCGGCGGATCAGTGTGGCGCTGGCGCCGCTGACCAGCACCTCGGCCGCGCGGGCGCGCGTGTTGTAGTTGCTGGCCATGCTCATGCAGTAGGCGCCCGCCGAGAGCACGGCCAGCAGGTCGCCGGCCTGCACCGCCAGATCGCGGTCGCGGCCCAGCCAGTCGCCGCTCTCGCACACCGGGCCGACCACGTCGTAGCGCGTCGCCGCCAGGTCCTCGCGCTCGGTCACCGGCTCGATGCGGTGGAAGGCCTGGTACATCGCCGGGCGGGGCAGGTCGTTCATCGCCGCGTCGACGATGCAGAAGTTCTTTTCCTCGCCGGGCTTGGTGTAGAGCACTTCGGTCAGGCACACGCCGGCGTTGCCCACCAGCGAGCGGCCGGGTTCGATGACGATGCGGCGGTTGCCGAAGCCGCGCGCGTCCAGCTTCGCGAGCAGCTGCGCCCACAGCGCATCGGCCGCGGGCGGGGTGTCGCCGTTGTAGTCGATGCCCAGGCCGCCGCCGAAGTCCAGGTGATGCAGCGGCACGCCGGCGGCCTCGATCGCCTGCACCAGGTCGAGGATGCGGTCCAGCGCGTCGAGGTAGGGGCCCATCTCGGTGATTTGCGAGCCGATGTGGCAGTCGATGCCCACCACCTGCAGGCCCGGCAGCGCCGCCGCATGCCGGTACACCGCCACGGCGCGGTCGTGCGCCACGCCGAACTTGTTGCCCTTCAGGCCGGTCGAGATGTAGGGGTGCGTCTTCGGGTCGACGTTGGGGTTGATGCGCACGCTCACCGGCGCGCGCCGGCCTGCTTCTTCGAGCACGACCGCGTTCAGCACGTCCAGCTCGGCCTCGCTCTCGACGTTGAAGCAGCCGATGCCGGCCGCCAGCTCCTGCCGCATCTCGGCCCGCGTCTTGCCGACGCCGGAGAAGATCACCTTGTCGGGCTCGGCGCCGGCCGCGAGCACGCGCGCCAGTTCGCCGCCGGAGACGATGTCGAAGCCGCAGCCCGCTTCGGCGAACACGCGCAGCACGCCGAGCGAGGAATTGGCCTTGATGGCGTAGCAGATCAGCGCGTCGCGGCCCGCGAAGCCGCGCTGGTAGGCGGCCAGGGCATTGAGCATCCATTGCTTCGAATAGACGAAGAGCGGCGTGCCGTGTTCGCGCGCCAGGGCTTCGAGCGCGACCTGTTCGACGCGCAGGCTGCGGCCCTCGCGCGCGATGTGGGGTTGGCCGGGCAGAGGCGTGTGGGTGGTGCTCATCGCTGCGTTCCCGTGGCGGGGGCGTTGTCGCCGGCCGGGGCGGGCTTGGCCTGCTTGTCTTCGGAGGGCGTGTCTGCGTTGTCGCGGCGCATGCCGGGCACCACGATCTGCGGCAGCGTGGCGCGCTGCGCCGCGGCGGGATCGGTGGGCAGGTACAGCGGGCCGCGCTGGCCGCAGGCGCCCAGGCTCAGCAGGCCGGCCAGGACTGCGACCCCAAGGCCCACGCGGGCACGGTCGCTCCCTAGAATTTGGAGGAAATTCAACATCGCGAAATTTTATTCATGACCGACCCTGAGTACCTGGACCACGCCGAGGCCGCGCTGGCCGCCATCGAGCAGGGCTGCGACCGCATCAACGAAAGCACCGATGCGGACATCGACAACCAGCGCGCGGGCGGGATGATCACGCTGACCTTCGCCAACCGCAGCCAGCTCGTGGTGAACCTGCAGCCGCCGCTGCACGAGATCTGGATGGCGGCGCGCACCGGCGGCTACCACTACAGGCACGACGGGCAGCGCTGGCTGGACACCAAGACCGGCGAAGAGCTGTTCGCCAAGCTCTCGCGCGAGGCGACGCTGCAGGCGGGGATGGCACTGCAATTCACCGCCGCCTGACGCCGCGCTCCTTCGCTTCGGAGGGCCGCAGGCTGGTCTTTTAGTTGCGGAACATGTCGAGGATGCGGTTGCGCTCCTCGCCCGGTGCCGGCGAAGGTCCGCCGGCGGGAGCGGCTCCCGGATCGGTGGATGCAGCCGGCGCGGCCTGCTCGACGCCCAGGGCCGATACCGCCTTGCCCGGCGTGTAGTCGTCGAAGTACCACTCGCCGCCGACCTGCACCACGCCCGGCGGCGCGGTGATCTCGGCCACGGGCACGCCCTTCAGGGCGGTCTGCATGAAGCTGATCCAGATCGGCAGGCTCAGGCCTCCGCCGGTCTCGCGGCTGCCCAGGTTGCGCGGCGTGTCGTAGCCCATCCAGACGATGGCCGCCAGGGTCGGCTGGAAGCCGGCGAACCAGGCGTCCAGCGAATCGTTGGTGGTGCCGGTCTTGCCGTAGATGTCGGGGCGCTTGAGCGTGGCCTGGGCCTTGACCGCGGTGCCGCCGCTGGCGACCGACTGCAGCAGGCTGTCCATGATGAAGGCATTGCGCTGCGGGATGGCGCGCACCGATTCGCTCAGCAGCGGCGGCTGCACGTCCACCAGCACCTTGTCCCGGTGGTCGGTGATCTTGGTGATGAGGTAGGGATTGACGCGGTAGCCGCCATCGGCGAACACCGAATAGGCCGTGGCCATCTGCATCGGCGTGACCGAGCCGGAGCCGAGCGCCATCGGCAGGTAGGCCGGATGCTTCTCGCGCTCGAAGCCGAAGTTGCCGATCCAGTCCTGCGCATAGCGCGGGCCGATGGACTGCAGGATGCGGATCGACACCAGGTTCTTGGACTTCATCAGCGCGCGCCGCATGGTCATCGGGCCTTCGAAGCCGCCGTCGTAGTTCTTCGGCTCCCAGGGCTGGCCGCCGGTGGTGCCGGCGTCGAAGAACAGGGGCGCGTCGTTGATCACGGTGCTGGGCATGAAGCCCTTTTCGAGCGCGGCCGAATAGATGAAGGGCTTGAAGCTGGAGCCCGGCTGGCGCCAGGCCTGCGTGACGTGGTTGAACTTGTTCTTGCCGAAATCGAAGCCGCCCACCAGCGCCTTCACGGCGCCGTCGCGCGGATCGAGCGCCACGAAGGCGCCCTCGACCTCGGGCAACTGGGTGATCTCCCAGGTGTTCTTGGGCGTCTTGACGACGCGGATCACCGCGCCGCGGCGGATCCGGATGTTCGGCGCCGCCTTGTCCGACAGGCCCGACTGGGCCGGGCGCAGGCCCTCGCCGGTGATCTGCAGCGTTTCGCCATTGGCGCGCACGGCGTCGATCTGCCTGGCGTTGGCCTGGAGGACCACG
>Ga0153956_1003326_pt1 | contig 10441 bp, 9 predicted proteins | sample TSFL040MetaG_FD_104704 | JGI IMG/M metagenome (GOLD analysis project Ga0153956, IMG submission 104704) | Attine ant fungus gardens microbial communities from Florida, USA - TSFL040 MetaG | ecosystem: Host-associated > Fungi > Mycelium > Unclassified | place: USA: Florida, Wekiwa Springs...
CGACCGCTTGTGGCACGGGACCAGCGTCGCACGTCTCTTCTCGGATCTGCCGCCCGCCCTGAAGCGCGACCCGGCTCAAAACGACATGGCCGTGTTGATGAACGGTGGCCTGAAGCCGGCCAAGACCGGCTGACGCGACCGCGCGCACGAGGGTGCTCCTCCACCTTTCGTGCGCCGCGCGAGCCGTCAGCCCGTGGGCGAAGGTCTGCGTGGCACTCTCAGCGCAGCCGCAGGACGGACTCGTGTAGACTCACGTGCCACCCCTGCGCGAGGCCCTCGTGAGCTCTTCTCTGATCCGTCGCACCGTGATTCTCGCGGCGCTCTCCACAGCGGTCGTTTCTTGCGAGGCGCCCGCTCAAACAACCAGCGAGGCGCGCACGGAGAGCGCCCCCAAGCCCGCCCCGAGCGCGGGCAAGGAGCCCAAGCGCGCGCCGTTCGCGCTCACGCAGGCGAGCTCCCTCGTGGCCATCGGCGATCTGCACGGTGACCTCGAGCAGACGCGCAAGGTGCTGCGCCTTTCGGGCGCCATCGACGCGAGCGATCACTGGAGCGGCGGCAAGCTGGTGGTCGTGCAGACCGGCGATGAGCTCGACCGAGGAGACGACGACCGCGCCGTGCTCGACCTGATCGAGCGCCTGAAGACCGAGGCCAAGCGCGCAGGTGGCGCCGTGATCGCGCTGTCGGGGAACCACGAGCTCATGAACGCGGTGGGGGACTTTCGCTATGTGTCGCCCGGCAGCGTGGCGGCCTTCGACAGCGCCGGCGGGCGCGCGGCGGCGTTTCGCCCCGGCGGCAGCTACGCGCGCATGTTGGCCGAGCGCCCCGTGTTGGCGCAGGTCGGAGACACCGTGTTCACGCACGGCGGCGTGCTGATGAAGCACGTGAGCTACGGCCTCCAGCGCATCAACGACGAGGTGCGCGGCTTCTTGTTGGGCACGCGCGAGGAGCTGACGCCGATGGCCATGGCCGAAGACGGCGTGGTATGGACCCGCGCCTACTCGAGCGAGAGCCCCGCTTGCGACGAGCTCTCGAAGGTCCTCGCGGCGCTCAAGGCCAAGCGCATGGTGGTCGGGCACACGGTGCAGCCCCAGGGCGTGAACGCGGCCTGCGATGGGCGCATCTACCGCATCGACGTGGGCCTCTCGCGACACTACGGGGGCGCCGTGCAGGCGCTGCAGATCGAGCATGGCCAGCCCAAGCCGTTGAGCGCGTCCAACTAAAAGCGCGTGACCTCGAGCGCGTCGATGTGCACGTCGGGCTCGAGCGCGCGCACCGCGAGCGCGATGGGGCCCTCGAGCCCCGCGAGCTCACAGCTGCGCTCGGCGAGACCCGTGCGGATGTGCACGCGCGGGCCGCGCCGCTCGATGCGCACGCTCCGTTCAGGATCGCTCGCGAGCTTGCAGAGCACGGGCCCGCTCTCCTCCGTGCCGAGCGAGATGGCGACCTGGGCGCCGTCGGCGCGCCGGAGCAACAGCTCGCTCGGCCCGCGCGCGCGCACGTCGATGCGCACGTCTTCGTAGCGCAGCACGGTGACGTCGAAGCGCGCCAGCGCGGCCGTGGACACCAGGCCCAAGCCCTCGCGCCGAAAGCGCTCGGGGGCGTCGAGGGCGAGCACGCTGGTGTCGGCGGTGTCGTCCGCGAGCAAGGTGCCGCCGGGATTGTCGTAGCGCGTGCGCGCGCCCTCGCGAAGCACCGCGAGCGCGCCGTCGGCGAGCATGAGGACGCTGCCATCGGCGCGCGGGAGCAGCTGGATGGGGAGCGCCTGCAGCGCGCGCACGCGGACGTCGGCGCGGCCGGGATCGATGACGCGCGCGGTGAAGCTGCCCATGCGGCTGCCGGTGAGGAGGATGCGGCCGTCGTCGAGCGCGAGCGCGCGTGCCTGCGCGAGGCCGGCGAAGGACGAGAGCCAGCGAGAGAGCGCGAGCTGCGTTCCGTCGGGCAAGACGAGCCACAGCCGCCCCGTGGTCTCGCGCTCCCCCGTGCTGGCGTCGGGTTGGGTCTCGAAGAGGGCCAAGCGCGCGCCGGGCAAGCTGACCACCAGGCTCGGGTCCCAGGTCGCGGCGGGGGCCGGGACGCTCGCCACCTGCTGCGAGCTGGGCTCGAGCAGCGCGAGCCGGGGCTCATCCCCTACCTGACCCGCCAACACCACGACTCCGTCATCACGCCACGACAGCGCATCGAGCGGCCCCACCCACGGCAACGCGGCCGACAACGTCTCGCCCTCGGCCGTGCCCGGCGCCACGCGCTCGATGGTGCCCAGCGGCCCTGCCCCCACGCTGCGCTCGCCGCCCGCGAGCAGCACGGAGCCATCGGGCAGCGAGAGCGCGCGCGCGTGGACACGCGGCGTCTGCAGGCGTCCGAGGCCCGAGATCTGACGCGTCGCGGGGTCGAAGCGCTCGAGCGAGTTGAGGGCCAACGTGCCAGGCACCAGACTGGGCGCACCGCCGAGGATCCAGATCTCCTGCGTGCTCCCGACCCGGCCCGCGTTGGCCGCGCAGGCGCCGGCGCGCGGCACGAACAGGCCCTCCGGCAAGCGCTCGACCTGCGCGTCCTCCACGCGGATGTCGACGAGCTGATTGGAGGCCCCCTGCGCCGCGTCCACCCCACCCGCCACCAACAAAGGCCCGAAGTCGGGGATCGCGAGGGCCGCCGCGTCGAAAGGCGGCGGAGACAACGCGGGCACCGCGCAGGCGATCCCTGACGGCAACACCAGCGCGGGCGATGATCCGGCGCCCTCCACGGCGGGCGCGATCGCTGCGCCGGTGTAGGTGGGCGTGCTGAGCCCCATGCGGAACAGCCGAGCCTCCGCGGGCAAGGAGCTCACCGTGCCGCGCCCCGCGCGCGCGTCGAAGGAGACGATGGTGTCGTCGCCGGTGGGGAAATCCCCGAGCGCTTCGACGGTGATCTGGTCGAGCACCTCGGGCGCACAAGCGGGCAAATAGCGCAGAGCAACGTCGCTCGAGCGGGTGCGGTGCTGCGTCTCCTGACACCCCGAGAAAAACAAGCCCAGGCCCAGCCCCCACGCCACGATCCCCAAGCCGCGCTGGCCCATTTGCCCCCAACTCGGGGGGCCGGCTCGCCCGCTCCCGGCGCGGCACGATATGCTCGGCCCCGACATCACGTGCTCGCTCAGCTCGGCCCCTACTTGATCGACGAAGAACTCGCGGAAGGCGGTATGGCGCGCGTCTTTCGGGCGCGCCTGCGCGGGCTCGGCGGCTTCGAGAAGCAGCTCGTGATCAAGCAGATCAAGCCCGAGCTCGCGCGCGACGCGCGCTTCGTGGAGCTCTTCGTGCGCGAGGCCAACACGCTCGTCGCGCTCAGCCACCCCCACATCGTGCAGGTCTACGAGCTGGGCGCCGCCGAGGGTACCTACTACCTGTCGATGGAGTACGTCGAGGGCGCGACCCTCGCGCGCATGCTCGAAGAGGGCCCGCTCTCGCCCGCGCTCACGGCGCACGTGGGCGCGCAGATCTGCGAGGCGCTCGACTACGCGCACGGCCGCTTTGGCATCCTTCACCGCGACATTACCCCGCGCAACATTATCGTGGATCGCGCCGGACACGGGCGGCTTCTCGACTTCGGCATCGCCACCCACGTCAGCGACGCCGACAGCGAGCGCTTCGGCTCCCCTGGCTACATGTCGCCGGAGCAGGCGCGCGGCGACGCGCTCGGCCCCGCGAGCGATCTCTTCGCACTGGGCAGCGTGCTCTTCGAGTGTCTGACCGGGGCGGCGGCGTTCTCCAAGTCCCTGCGAGCGTCCCTCGACGAGCGGCCCGACTTCACCAGGCTGACCGCCTCACCACCCGCGCTGGCGAGCCTGATCGAGGCGCTGTTGGCCCCCGCGGCGGACGCGCGCCCGAAGGCCCAGGCGGTGGCGCGCGCGCTGCGGGAGTTCCTCGCGCAGACGCGCCCCGAGGGCGCGCTCCACGAGATGCAGGCCCGGGCAGCGCGCGCCGCCCAGCTCGAGCACGCGCGCCGCAGCGCCGCGCGGGAACAGGGCCCGCACGCGGCGCGCGTCTTGCCCGAAGAGAGCACCGCGCGGGTGCAGGCCAGGAGCATCGCCACGAGCCCGGTGCTCACCGAGATCATGCGCTCCTCCGGCTTGGCGCCCGTGCCCCAGCCCCCGCAGCGCGCGCCCGCGGAGCCGCCTGCGGACCCGGCGGGCACCCGGCGCATCCGCGAACGCACGCTCGCCTCGGACACGCCTCGAAGCGCCTCCGAGGCGCGCCCAGCGGTCGCGGGCAATCCGGCCCTGACGCGCCTGATGCTCAAGGCCTGGCCCTGGTTGGCCCTGGTCTCGCTGCTCGCTGCCTTCGTGTTGGCCTGGCGCCGCGAGGGGCGCGCGCCACATGGCGCGCCGAGCGCGCTCGAGCGCACGCAGAGCCCCACGCACGAAGCCGCGCCGGAGCCCGCGCGCGAAGCCTTGCGCTCCGAGCCCGCGGCGGACGACCCCGCCGTTCCCGCGCCCGCCAGCGCGGAGGCGAGCACCCGTGAGCTGGCCGGACGCAGCAGCCTGAGCATCAACGCCCAACCCTGGGCGAACGTGTCCATCGACGGCAAATCCCTGGGCACCACGCCGCTGCGCAACCTCAAGCTGCGCCCCGGAGTTCACCGCGTGGAGCTCAGCTGCCCGCCCCTCGGACGCAGCCGCTCGCTCTCCGTCGAGCTGCCGGCGAAGGGGGACGCGCGCATGGTCGTGGACCTGCAGCGAGAGCCGCCGCGCACCTTCTTGGACGGCGCAAAAGAGGTGCGCTAAGCGCTTTGACCTATGCCGCTTTCACGTCGTCAGGCCAAGGCCCGCTTCCCCGCGTTTGCGCGGGGCACCCGTGTGTTCTCGTGGTTGACCCTCGCGCTGGCGCTGGGGTGCGGAGGCGACAAGAAAGCCGAGACGCCTCCGAGCGCAGCGCCGTCGCCGGACACCGCGCCCGCGCCCGAAGCCAAGAGCGCACAGCCCGAACCGGCCGCCCCCGCGGCCAAACGCGGCCTCGTGTTGGCGCTCTCGCGCTTCTCGGGCACCACGCCCCAACCCGCGCGCGCCGAGCTCTTGACGCCGCAGACCGGGCTCTGGAAGAGCGAGACCTTCGACGACCCCGACAGCAACGTGTTTCACAAGGCGTTCGCCATGAACCTGGGCGACAAGCCGGCGAGCCTGATCACCCTCGGCGGCATGAAGGCCGCCGTCAAAGCGTGGAAGCGCGCGCCGAGCCTGCAGGCCGAGACGCTCTGGACCGAGGCCTTCGGCGGCAAGTTCGATCGCATGCGTGACGCCGAGGTCGGCGACGTGGACGGCGACGGCCTTTCGGACATCGCCGTGGCCACGCACGACCAGGGCGTGGTCGCCTACCTCAAGCAAGGCGCCGGCGGGAAGTGGGAGGTCGTGAAGCTCGACCGCGAGCCCGACACCTTCATCCACGAGATCGAGCTCGGCGATCTCGACGGAGACGGCGCCCTCGAGATCTACGCCACGCCCAGCGAGCCCAACCGCCTCGACGCGGGCGCCCAGAGCGGGCGCGTGGTGCGCTACGTGCCGAAGCGCAAAGAAGGGCGCAAGGTGGTGGCCGACCTCGGCAAGCGTCACGCCAAGGAGATCCTCGTGAAGGACGTGGACGGCGACGGGCGCGACGAGCTCTACGTGGCCGTCGAGGCGCTCACCGAAGGCTCCAAGGACAACGTGAAGGTGGTGGAGCCCGTGGAGATCCGGCGCTTCGACGCCGACACGCCCGCCGACAAGGGCAAGGTCGTGGCCCGCATCCAGGACCGCTTCTGCCGCTTCCTCACCGCGGGCGACGTGGACGGCGACGGCAAGAAGGAGATGGTGGCCGCGGCGTTCCGCAGCGGCGTGTGGCTGCTGCGTCCAGGCAAGACCGCCAACGACGAATGGACCGTGGAGAACATCGAGACGGACTCCTCGGGCTTCGAGCACGCCGCGCTGCTCACCGACCTCGACGAAGACGGCCAAGACGAGCTCTACGTGGCCGCCGACGACCAGGGCGAGCTCCGACGCTACGTGTGGAAGGATGGCAAGCCCGTGCGCGAGACCATCTTGAAGCGCGACAATCCGCGCGAGACCTGGACCTGGAACATCATGCCCGTGCCCAGCGCGTGGCTGTCCAAGTGACGCCTCAGGCCGGCAGTCGCACTTCGAAGCGGCTGCCCTGGGCCAGAGGCACATAGCGCACCTTTCCGCCGTGGTGCTCGACCAAGCTCTTCACCAAGAAGAGCCCCAGGCCGACGCCGCCGTCCTGCGTCTCGCGGTGGCCTCGCGGACGATAAAACGGCTCGAAGATCTTCTCGCGCTCGGCCTCGGCCACGCCCGCGCCGCTGTCGTCGACGGTGAGCACCAGCTCGCCGCGCGCCTCTCGGCGCAGCGCCGTGCGGATCGGCGTCTGCCCGTGGCGCCGGGCGTTCTCGAGCAGGTTGCGCACGAGGCTCCGCAACATGCGGGGATTGCCGGGCACCGCGTAGATCTCGCTCGCGTCCGAAAGCTCGAGCGCGGCCCCCACGCGCACGGCCTCCTCGCGCAGCAAGGGCGTCATCGAGACCTGCGCGAAGTCCTTGGGCAAGCCCGAGTCGGCGAGGCGCCCCGAGAGCAGCAGGTCTCCGATCAGCTGGTCGAGCTCCTCGATGTCACGCGCCGCGTCGGCGCGCAGGCGCTCGCGCTCCCCCGCGGCCTGATCGGGCTCCGCCAGCAGCTCGAGCGCCATCGCCAGGCGCGCCAAGGGAGAGCGCAGCTCGTGGGACGCGCTTTGCAGGAGCCGGCGCTGCTGCGTGACGAGGCCGGCGATGCGCGTGGAGCTGTGGTTGAAGGCGTCGGCGAGGCGCGAGATCTCGTCGCCTCCAGGCAAGGTGACGCGGGCCTCGAGATCGCCGTGGCCGAACTTCGTGACGCCCTCCTCGAGCACCTTGAGCCGGCGGGTGATCAAGCGCGCGGCCAGGTGGCTGCCGAACAAGATCGCCGCGAACAACACGGCCAGGGACACGTGAAAGAGGCGCGGCCGATCCGGCGGGTGGCCGATGGCGAGCGCGAGCACGCCGCCTTGATCCAGGTGGATCCACACGATGTGCTGGGAGTAATCGTACACACCGCGCTTGTCGATGATGTCGTCCCGGTAGCGCAGCTCTCGACCGGTGTTGGCCACGAGCTTGCCGTGCGCGTCCCACACGCTGATGCTGGCGTCGAGCTGCTTCGCGCGCTGCTCGAGCTTCTCTTGGAACGCGACGGCGTCGTTCTCCGACAGGTCCGCCACGAGCACGCTGCCGAGCCCTTGCATGAAGCGCGGCACGCGACCGCGCTCTTCCCAGATCAGCGAGACGATCAACACGGCCAGGCCTACGCAGAGCGCGCCGGTGGCCGCCAACGCGGCGAAGATCTGCCACTGCAGCTTGTATTTCATGGCGCCTCACCTTCGGCGCCGAGCGAGGTCACGAACACGTAGCCCACCGAGCGCACGGTGCGGATACGGCGCGGGTGCCGCGGGTCCTCTTCGATCGCCGCGCGGATGCGCGAGATGTGCACGTCGATGGAGCGGTCGAACTCCTCGAGGTCCGCGCCGCGCAGGGCCTGCATCAGCTGATCGCGCGATTGCACGCGCCCGGCGCGCTCCGCGAGCACGTTCAACAGCGCGAACTGGTGGGACGTGATGGCGCAAACCTTGCCGTCGATGCGCGCCTCTCGCGCCGCGCGATCGATCTCCAGGTTGCCGAAGCGCAGCACCTCGGTGCCCTGGCTCGGCGCGGACGAGACGCCGCGTCCGCGCCGCAAGATGGCCGACAGCCGCGCCACCAGCTCGCGTGGGTTGAACGGCTTGGGCAAGTAGTCGTCGGCACCGAGCTCGAGGCCCACGATGCGATCGGTGTCCTCCCCGCGCGCGGTCAGCATGAGCACCGGCAGCGCCGAGCCCTCCCCCCGCAGGCGCTTGAGGACCTCGAGCCCATCGAGGTCGGGCAACATGATGTCGAGCACCAGGGCGTCCACCTGGGCGTTCATCACCGCGTAGAGGCCGCTCTTGCCGTCGGCCCGGTGCTCCACTTCGTAGCCACGCGCACGCAGATAACTCGCCAACATCTCGGCCAGGCGCTCATCGTCGTCGACAATCAGGACGCGGGTCATCTTGCGCTTTCGTTCTCACTCGGGGAGGTGTTGGGTCAACTTGTCTGCGATCTGCCTGCGCTGCGCGGGCGTCAACACCTCCGCGACGCTCGCCAACCCATCGACGCCGAGGTCCGCCATGCGCTCGGCCAGCGCGGAGAGCTTTCGCTTCCCCTGGGCGATGCGATTCGCGTCGACGCGGTCGGCCAACAAGGCGGCCTTGAGCTCCTCGCGCACCGCGCGTCCCTCCTGCATCAACGCGAACATCTGGGGGGCGTCCTGCGCGATGATGGCGTCGATCCGTTCGCGCTGGGCGTCATCGGCGTCCACCGTCTCGAGCAAGCGATCCGCGCGGCGCTCCATGAACGCCCGCACCTCGGCCGCGGACTGCGCGCGATGCCCGCGCCAAGGACCTGCGTGCACGTGCGAAGCCGCGCCGAACCCGCACAAAAGCACAAGCCCTCCACCCACCGCCCACTTCCATTTCGTGTTCGCCATGGAGCTCTCTCTTCCCGGGCGAGCTCGCTCGTGAGCCCGCCCTCGAACCAAGCTAGATCCACGCTGTGTCCCGTCTCCTGCGCGCAGGTAAAGATCTGTAAAGCAGGCTCAGTCTCGCGTCACCGTCACGCTCGTCTCCGACTCGCCCGGCTCGAGCCGCTCCGCCGAAGAGGGCAAGTGACCCGAGCGCTCCCCGCAAAAGTTCGACCAGTGCTCCAAGCTGCGGATCGCGTGCGCGTTGGCCGCGCAGGCGTCGTATCCGAGCTTGGCGTGCCTCAAATAGGGCGCCGCCTGTTGCTGCAGGAGGTCGTGATACATGGCGAGCACCTCGGGCTCGTTGTCGAGCTCGCGCGGCGAAGGCACACGCAACAGCCCATGCGCGACGTCCTCATACACGAGCCCCACCAGCGCGCCTGCCACGATGCGCTGACGAGGGTCTTGCGCGGCCGCCCGATCGAGCTCCGCGCGCGCGGCCTCGGCGCGCTCCTGCTTGTGCTGCAACCACGGCGCCAAGCTCTGCTCGCTCCATTGCTGGATGTCCGCCGCGGTGCGCCCGCTCGGCAGCGGCGGCGCGGGCAAGTTGAGGCTCTCCTCGCTGAGCATGCGCGCCATGCGCATCTCCTTGCTCATCGCGTCCTCCGCGATGTCGAGGCTCGGGAGCGCCTCGACGCGCGGCGGCCCCTCCGCGTCGCCGGGACGAACGGGCGGCGCGGGCTGGCTCCCGGCGCAAGCCGCAGAGCCGACCGAGACCGCCATGACGCACCCCCCCCAGAACCGCGAAGCCCCCATGGCTGCAGTATGCCCCTATCTCCACGCCGAAGGCAGCCATCGAAAGGCACCTGCTGCTACAACGTCGCGCCCATGCAGTTTGACCCGCCGCTCGTCCCGGGGCGCTTCCTGCGCCGCTACAAGCGCTTCTTCGTGGATGTCCAGCTCGAGACAGGGGAGCACGTGGTCGCTCACTGCCCCAACACCGGCGCGCTCCTCGGCTGCCTCGAGGTGGGAGCGCAGGTCCAGCTCATGGTGGCCAAGGGCCCCAAGCGCAGCCTGCCGTTCGGCTGGAAGCTGATTCGCATCGGGGACACCTGGGTCGGCGTCGACACCGGTCTGGCCGTTCCGCTGGTGGAGGAGGCCATCGACGCAGGAAAGCTGCCCGCCCTCTCGGGGTACGCGCGGCGCTTTCGCGAGGTGCCCTATGGTCGCGAGCTCGGGAGCCGGATCGACCTCTTGCTCTCCAGGGGCGGACAGCTGCCGCAGCCGGCGCGGGGCGCGCGCCGCACACGCGTGCTGCCGATCGACGACGAACGGATCTACGTCGAGATCAAAAACACGACCCTGGTTCGCGATGGAACGGCATTGTTTCCAGACACCGTCACCGAGCGCGGCCAAAAGCACCTGGAAGAGCTGATGCACGTGGTCGGCACGGGGCAACGAGCCGCCATGGTGTACTGCGTTCAGCGCAGCGACTGCCGACGGTTCGAGCCCGCCGATCACATCGACCCGACCTATGGGCGGCTGTTGCGAGCCGCCGCGCGCCAAGGCGTGGAGCTCTACGCGATCCGGGCCCGCTCGAGCCCGGAAGGCATCACGGTGGAAGGCAGCCTCGAGATCGGGCTCTGATCGCGGCGCCACCTGCGCGGCCTCCCGCATGGGACGCTTACCAGAGCACAGCGTAAGCCCGAAGGGGCGCTACTCCGTGACGCGGATGGCGCGACCACGCCAGAGCACGGAGCCGTAGAACAGCGCTTGGTACGTGGCGACGCAAGAAGCGGCGAGCAGCAACGGGGCGCCCACCACGAAAGCCGCCAGCTTGAGCAGATCGGTCTTCATGTAAGAGCTGGCGAGCACCACGGC
>Ga0153956_1003327_pt1 | contig 10434 bp, 10 predicted proteins | sample TSFL040MetaG_FD_104704 | JGI IMG/M metagenome (GOLD analysis project Ga0153956, IMG submission 104704) | Attine ant fungus gardens microbial communities from Florida, USA - TSFL040 MetaG | ecosystem: Host-associated > Fungi > Mycelium > Unclassified | place: USA: Florida, Wekiwa Springs...
GCTGCAGAGCCGCATGGGTTATGTGGCCACTGTGATCAGCCTTGTCGTCTGGTGCGGGCTAATGACTTGGTTTGTCTTGCGCGGCGTCGGCGCAGGATGGGGGCTGGCAGTCCCTGCCGTCGTGCTGGTCGTCGCTGTCGCGGGGACAACGCAATATTTTCCGGTGATTATCGAGCGGTTCGGGGCATCGGGCACAACCGAGGCCTATGCGCGAGGAGTACTCGGATTGATGCAAGGGCATGCCATCGACTCGTCCTCATTGCTGGCTGCCGGAAATGAGCGCTTGCAGCTTATCGTCGTTGCCCTTGATCTGATCCGTCAGCGTCCGTGGCTGGGATGGGGGCCCGATGCCTCCCAACTGATTGCGCTGTTCTCGCCATACCCGGCTCTTCGCGAGTTGAACCAGTTCCACAATGGCTATCTGCAGGTGCTGGTCAATTTCGGCGTGATTGGTGGTATTCTTATCGTTGCGTTGCTCGCATCGTTGACGTGGTCCGCTTTCAGGCGCCGTCAACCAGCTTCGCAGGATCGCCTTTCGCCGCCACTGTTCGCTGCGATGATCGCGCTGATGGCCTACATCCTTGCGACCAGCGTCGCCGAAAGCATTATCTTCGTGAAGCCGGTCGGGTTCATCTGCATGTTTCTTGCGGCGCTCGCCTGCATGAAGGACCGGGCGGCCACGGCCGATGTGATCGAGGGCGGGTTGATTACGCAGGGACAAGACGAATCCCATATTTTGCGATAGTGGTCGTCTCGCTGGCCCCAAAGTGCTAAGCGGGGCTGGACTGGCGCGGACATCTGCGCGTCTCTCTTATCTCCACCGAACTTCGTCGATGAAGCTGCCAAGCGAGCCCTGAATGACCGACCCCGTTGCGCCCGACCCGACGCCTGAGCAAGCCGCGCTGATCGCGCGCATCCGTCGATTGGCGGTGATTGCAGGCCTGACCACCGCCATCGGCGTCGGCGCGCTGCTGGTTGCCATCGGCTATCGCCTGTTCCGCGGCGACGGCAGCGTCCAGGTGACGGACGTGACCGCCACGCTGCCCAGGGGCGCGCGGATTGTGTCGACGGCCGCCGCCGGAGATCGCCTGGCCGTGACCGTGGACCTCGGCGGTGTGACCGAAATCCGGACATTCGACGCCAAAACGCTGAAGCCGGCGGGGCGGCTGAGATTTGCCGTCGAGCCGTGAACTTTGGTGGAGCGGCGTTGATGGCCGCGATCATCGGTTCGCGGTGGCGGGGCGGCGGTTTCAGGTCGATTTTGGAAGCAAGTCCCCATAACATGATGAGGATTGGAGGCCCTTCGGCCTGAAGCCTTGCGGCCCCGTCATTTCAAGGCTATTCCCTTCCCCGCGCTTGCTCCCTTCGTCTAGCGGTTAGGACGCGGCCCTCTCAAGGCTGAAACAGGGGTTCGATTCCCCTAGGGAGCGCCAGCAATATCAATGGCTTAGCGATAGCGCGTAGATCGCGCTGACAGCCTTCTTCAAAATTTCTTCAACGCAGATTCGGTAAAGACTGTCACTGCGCGGCCGATGGCAGTCGGCGTCTTCGCGACTTAAGTTGGGTCGTTGGAGGTTGCATTCGCTTTCAGTTTTGTGGTGGCTGACCCAACGCAAACCTTATCAGGAAGTGCGAATGACTGCTGATCGAGACAACAATTCAGCTGCCGATGACGACGAATTCGAAGATGAAATTGACGAGCCAGAAATCGAGCATCGAACGCCGTTGCAGGCCGCAATCGCTTGGATCATGACACGGAATGCAGAGCTAACTTCGGCCCTGTCGGATACTGAATTGGACCCCATCGACGTCATTGTCCGTCGAGCGAAAATCACTCCTGAAATGTCTCTCGAACGCGCATGGAAGGAGCTGCAAACCGCAGTTTCGGAACAAAAGGTTGTCATGTGGGGGCATGAGTTCGAGTTACCTTCCGACTACGAACATGGCGACGTCTGGCCGCGTGGAGCAATCCGGCAACTTACCTCAAAGGATTTGTTGAACACGTGCTTGATTGACGTGCGCGGCATGGCATTGCGTCCCTTCGGGATAATCGTTCCGGGTCAAATTTGGTACTGCCGTGCCGTCGTTCAAACAAAAGAGCTGGAGGCAGTTTTTCCGCCAGGCGGCTCTATGCAATTACCGCGAACAAAGCTGAGCAAGGACCACAAGCGAAAGGCTGCTGAAGATATTTATTTGCGGTTTCGCCAAACTGTGGAGGGCTGGGATCGACTTCAAGTCAATGTGCAGCGAGCCAAAATAGACTCAGAGATGCTGGCAATAGGCGAAACCAAAATCTCGGAGCGGACGCTGGTAGAAATCCGAAAAGTTCATCGGGTCAAGTGATGCCGCCGAAGTTGCGTGCGTCGCTTTGCGTCAGTTTGCGCGTGCCCCGCAACCCGCAACGCTTCAAGTATCAGGCTGTGGAGAATTTCATGGCCCAACTTGCTTACACCATCTCTGAAGCCTGCGCCCTTTCGAAGATCGGGCGCACGACAATGTATGCGGCGATCAAGGACGGACAGATTAAAGCCCGTAAACTGCGACGCCGGACCGTAATTCTCCACGATGATCTCATGGCCTTTCTTCAGAATCTGCCTGAAGTCGGCGTCGAAGCTGTCGCGACCGCGCTGGTGATCCGGGACTAGCCGGTACGGCTTCATGGCGCATGGGGAAGCGCATACCTCGTCACCATCGAAGAGCCTCAGGGATGAGGCTGTTGCCGAAACGCCGCGTCGCCCATCGTCGCTCATCGCGAACTAGAGCTTCTGCGCTCACCTCGACAGCTCTGAAAACTGGCCGATAGCAACGTCAGTCAAATGGAGACTATTGTGAAAGAAGCAGACATTTCGGATACGCCCGATCAAAAAAACCAACCGCACTTTGAGCTCGGGTACCAGGTTATCGAAGTGTGTCGGATCCAGGTTCCTGAGAGCAAATGCGCACTACATGACGACACCGTCGCAATGACAGCGGGATCAATTTGCGCATCTGGATTTTGGTCACCGATCATCGTTCGTGAAATAAAGAGCGGGTTTGAGCTGATTGCCGGAGCGCAACGGTTGGCAGCGGTTCAGCATCTTGGTTGGACATCGATCCCATGCTTGATCATCGTCGGCGATGAAATCGATGCTGATTTCATCAAGCTGTGCGAGGACCTCTGCCGGAAGAAATTGACCGTTCTCCGTCGCGCAGGGATGGTCGTCGATTATTACAATCACCTGGTCGCAAAGCTGGCAGTTTCAGGACAAGATGTCCCGAAAAAGAAACCGGGCCGTCCCCTCGGCCAGCTCGCCAAGGCGGTGCAGGCCATCCCCCTTTTTGGGAGCACAGCGGAAGCCCGCCGCAAGGCTATCAGCCGTTACGAGAAGATCGCCCGGATAGAGCAGAAGGCGAAAGACGCAGCTATCGAAGCCAAGTTGGATGACAAACAATCTGCGCTCTTGAAAATCGCGAAGGCCGACGGCGTTCATGCGCAGCTCGCGGTCGTGGCGGAATTGGCAAAGCGCGCAAAACGAACCGGACGCTCAAAGCCGCCGTCGATTCCGAAAAATCCGACATCGCAAGGCAGAATCCAAAGTCCGCCGATCCAGCCCGCCTCGGAGGAGCCGAATAGCCACGATCATGACGCTGATCGTGATGACGGCGATCCCGTGATTCAGAACCTCGAAGCGTATGATGAGTTTTTGATCCTTTGGAAACAGCATCTCGCTGGGCGTTGGCTGAAACTGCCCGATCCTGTTCGGGAACGCTTCATGAAAAAGTTGCGGAAGCTGTCGTTGAGTAAATAGCGGCAGCAAATCTGGCCAGCGCGGAGCTGACTCCAACCGGAATCCAGGTGGGGCGTCGATCTTCTTATGTAAGAACACATCGACCATCAGATCATCGAGTTGGAGGTCCTAACTAGGCACTTAGAGCCTCTAACTCTGAAAAGCTAATTTCACAGCATTGGTAAAGTAGATTAGCCAACAAGAACGGACACGCATGTCTTCTTTCTACGATGATTTCAATGATATTTGCCGGGATGCAGATAGGGAGCTGAGAGCAGCCTTCGAGGATGCTCGTAGTGGATCACCCATCACACGTGGGGACTGGCGGTTGTTGGTACGTTCGGCAGCGGATCGGTTGCTGGCGGTCAACGCATTTTCACGGGTTTGTGTCGGTCGAGCGTTGTTCGCTGAAATCGACGGCGTACTGTGTGACGAGCATGGTGAACATCAGTCACCGATGTACAAGGTAACGCTGATCCCAAAGAAGGGAATGACTACGACGGATACTCGGGGATTTGACCTGACCAGTATCAAAATGCGTTTACGTGCCGATCTCGGCGGAATCTCTTACATGGGAGCTATCGAACCCGCGTACTACGCCAGCCTGCCTAAGAACAAGGGACAGGAGCGTAAAGCCATCTGCTGGCACGTTCATCTCGTTGTCTGGGGTCTTTCGGTCGAGGAACTGAACGAATTCGTAGGGAAACTCCGTAAAAACAAAGCTTACCGTCCAGTGGTAAGGGAGTTCGCTTCGATAAACGTGGCGGCAATTGCGAACGGGGAGCTGCGCGACGTCTTCGCTTACATCGTCAAGCCGCCAATCCATGCGTATCGCGTCACGCGGTATCCTCATTACGACACGGAAGGGAAAATTCGTACTAGGCGGAATGGGACACGACGGTTCTTTAGCCAGCAGAAGGCTTCCAAACTGCGTGAGAGCGAGCGGGTCACTCTCTTTCACGCGACTAAGCACCTCGGCCTTGACGAGCTCATGGTTGCTGGTGGTAGGGGCTCTGATCTGCGGAAACAGGTGCTGAGGCGGGCTGCACGGGACCTGAATCCTCGCAGGCTGGGCGGTTCTTGATCGTGACCAGCCTTGATCAATTCACAAAGGAGCAGCGGAAGGTCGTTCTGCACGGGTGTAAGGACGGCAGGGTAAAGCCCACCAAACCTCTGTTGGTGCTTGCTGGCGCAGGTACCGGTAAGACCCAAACACTAGCTGCCTTCGCCGCTCATCGTATCGCTAACGGTACCGATCCTACCCGGATATTGCTGCTCGCCTTTGAGAACAAGGCCGCAGGGGAGATGGAGCAGCGCCTTGCCAACATGATCGGCACGAAAGGCAATCGCCGTGATGGTGGCCTGACTCATTGCGGCACGTTCCACGCAACCGGCCTGCGTTTTACGCGGCGGTACGCTGATCGACTCGGTCTCTCGTCGGATTTCACGGTTCATGCGCGCGCCGAGAGCGCTCGGTTAATGACGAACGTGCTGGCGGAGCAAGGGCGGGCAATTGACCAAACTTTTCCCAGTGCAGAAATGTGCCTCCGTATCTACTCGTACCGGGCTAACACCCAGCAACCTCTGCGTAAGGTCCTTGCCCGCCGATTTAGCTCCTATGAACCCTTCAAAAAGAAATTGGTCAAAGCTTTCCAAGCTTATGACCGTGCCAAACGCAGCAGCAACGTTGTGGATTTCGATGACCTGTTGACCTTTTGGGATCGTTTGCTCGATGACAAGAAAGTCAGTCGCCGTATCCAGCGACAGTTCGACTATGTGGTGGTCGATGAGTATCAGGACACGACCCACTTGCAGGATGCCATTTTGCGCAAGCTGCGACCGACCGGTCGTGGGCTAGTTTTGGTCGGTGATGATGATCAATGCATCTATGGATTTCGTGGCGTTGCGGCAGCGCAGATCCTGAAAAAGGCTGAGTCAGTTAAGGTCCTGAAGCTTACCCGTAGCCATCGCTCCACGCAGCCGATCCTTGATGCTTGCAATATCGTTATGACCCAGGCTCAGGACCGCGTTAGTAAGGAACTCTGGTCCAAACGGTCAGGGCCAAGGCCAAGGCTTACCGTAGTCAAGCATGAACATGATCAGGTGCTGAACGTTGTCGGTCGGATCACGGAGGCGGTGGCCAACGGCATACCCCTTTGTGAGCAAGCTGTGTTGTCTCGCACTTCGGGAGAAACCAAGCAGTTAGAAGAGGAGCTCGCGAGGCGCGGTATTCCTTTCCAAAAGGTTGGTGGTAGTCGGTTGCTCGACGATCCCGGCGTTAAAGCGATGATCGCCGTGCTGCGTTGGTGCGAGAATCCGAAGGATACAGTAGCCGGAGCGCAGGTTTTTGAACTGATGCTTGGTCTAGATGTGGCTTCAACAATGCGTGTTGTCGTGGGCTTGAAGGGCGCGATCAAACGCACGCGTTTGTTGAAGTTGCGCCCCACGGAGGTCAGCAACGAGCGATGGGCCGCCCTAGTCGGTCTTGTGGACTCCTTACAGGACGAGGCTTGGATTAGTCAGGTTCCGAAGGTGTGCCGTTGGCTGAAGAAGAACAGCTTCGTTAACTCGTTGACCGGACTCGGAACTTGCGGACTGGGGCAATATGCAAAGCAGTACCCGACGCGGCGCGAATTTTTGGAGGCGTTTAGCTTGAAAAATGATGCTGATGAGCAGCCGACCGACGCGGCTGGTCTCACTATCTCGACCATTCATTCAGCGAAAGGCCGGGAATGGACAGCTGTCTATATCCTAAATGCTGTGGATGGTTGCATCCCACTTCGCCGTGCGGCGGAGCTATCGCACCTCGAAGAGGAGCGTCGCATCCTGTTTGTGGCAATGACGAGAGCCAAGAAGAGGCTGGAGCTATTTGTGCCGAAGCGACTGAGGGCAAGCTATGCGGCCAATCTTGGCACAGCTAGGTCGCATTTCATTTCGAAGAGAATGCTGCGGTCATTTGCGGGCATCCATTAGCGGGCCACGTCTGCCAACAGTTTTTGCGAAATTCCTTTAGGCTCAACACCTGAAGGTCCTAGGTTGAAATCCTAGCCCTGCAACCAAATAAGATGCTGATTTATCAGTATAATTTCGAGAGAGCCGCCCTTGGAGCGGCTTTCTTTTTGGCCGTTGTCGTCACCGTGTCGCCACCTAGACTGGTTTTCGAATGCTGCCTGTTCAGCGAAAGTATCTGACAGCTCGTTGTTTTTAAACGGTATTTCCTATCGTTGATAATCCAGTCCACATTCTGACGCACATCGCCCTGAGAGTGTTGGAAACTAATTTCTAAGCGCCGACCGATATGCAAGGGTTCGGCGGGGAATCGAAGATGCCTAAGGCATTAATCAATGGCGACTTAGTCAGGTGGGCTCGTGAACGGGCTGATCTCGAGCCGGATGAACTTGCGCGCCGTATTGGTCTAAAGCCAGACAGAGTCCTCGAATGGGAAAATGGCTTTGATCAACCGACATTCAAACAAGCTATGCGGCTCGCCGACGTTACACACGTTCCCTTAGGGTATCTTTTTCTAAGTGAACCACCCACCGATGCCATTCCGCTGCCCGACTTAAGAACTGTTGGGAGTGAGCCTGCTACTCCTCTGGATTCCAATTTCCGCGATCTTTTGCAGGACGTGCTGTTCAAGCATAGTTGGTTTGTCAATCATCTCGCCAATCATGGCAACGAATCTCTTCCCTTCGTGGGTCGATACAATTCCAACAGCAATGCCGATGCGGTCGCACGCGACATTCGCAATACCCTCGACTTGGCTGGAGCCGCAGCGGCTTCCCCAAATTGGGAATCGTATCTTCGCCTGCTAATTGATCGCGCCGAGAACGCAGGCATTTGGGTCATGCGAACGGGCATCGTAGGTAGCAACACACACCGACCGTTGAGCGTTCGGCAATTCCGTGGTTTTGCTATCGCGGATAGACTAGCCCCTCTTATTTTCATAAACGGCAAGGACGCGCTAGCTGCGCAAATCTTTACGTTTGCTCACGAGTTGGCGCATATCTGGCTTGGGTCTAGTGGAATCTCTAATCTTCAAATCTCCCGTAGCGATTACGGCACCAGCAGAGCCACTGAAGTGCTTTGCAATCGAATTGCCGCAGAAGTAGTTTTGCCCGCTTCGGACTTTAATCTCAACTGGTCTGATGCTCGCAGTCCGGCTGATAATTATGATGCGCTCTCCCGGTTGTTTAAGGTTAGCCGGATCGTCGTAGCTCGGCGGGCGCTCGATCTCGGAAAAATTGCTGATGATGATTATTCTCTATTCTTCCGACGCGAGGAAGAGCGATGGGAGGAAGAACGTAGGTCGGCCGAAAATAGCGGCGGGAATTTTTACAACACTTTGCCTTTGAGGAATGGGGCGAGATTCACGCGAGCCGTAGTGTCGCGGGCGGTCTCGGGCGACACCCTTCTTCGAGATGCTGGCACTCTCCTGAATATGCAGCCTACATCGGTCATCAAGTACTTTCGGAAAGCCATGAGCAGATGAAGTATCTGTTTGACGCCAACGTTTTTATTGAGGCGAAAAATCGATACTACGCTTTTGATATCTGTCCCGGATTCTGGGATTGGATGGACCATGTTGCGAAAATTGAGGCTGGTAGTGTCGTGCCGATTTGCGATGAGCTTAGAAAAGGTTCGGATGAACTTGCTAAGTGGGCGAACGACCGCCGTACTCAACCATGGTTTTTGAAAGTCACAGATTCCGACACGCAAAAGGCGTTGGCTGCAATCGCCACTCATGTAAACGCAGGTGCGTATAAACCGGAAGCCAAGGCGAAGTTTTTATCCGGCGCTGATCCTTGGCTCATTGCGAAAGCTCAAATTGTCGGCGCAAAGGTTGTAACGCACGAAGTGTCATCGCCTGACGCTAAAGTTCGCGTTCCCATTCCTGATATTTGTTCGGCTTTTGGAGTTGATGTTATTCAACCGCACGAGGCGCTGAGGTCGATGGCAGCGTCCTTTACTTTCATACCACCTTAAAATCGTTCTTCCGAACCCTGCCTTACGGAGCCTGCCATGGGCGGCGTACTAGGGCGTCCAGGAAATGTATTCTTTGGAGGGAAAATGCCTTTGCGGTCGCGCACGTTTGTAGGTTCATGAAGACACGGGATTGGACAAAGGACACATTGCTTTTTGCTTTCCGATTAGAATTTCGGCGTTGGATTGCGCTGAAGTTCGATCTCGCGGGTTCGCCGGTCGTTCGCCTCAGCGACTAATGGGCTGAGCAAGTCGAGCATATATTTCGAGCCCCGCCTAAGACGCAGCAACTGACTGCCGAGATCCCATTGGAGCATATCTTTCACCTCGGACGGTGTCTTGCCGTACTGAGCTGAAATCGATTTCACAACGTTCTGATATGTATCGGCGGACTCGAAAAACAGCCTCACCTTGACCAGCGGATTGCCTTCGAGGTTTGGTGCAAAGTTGAGGTTCATCTGGCCGACATTGGTTTCGCAAGTGTAAGGCATCGGTCCCGCCATCGGCGATATATCTTTCATGCACCTCCATTGCTTGCTCATGATAAATTTGTTTGCATCAGCGAATGTCATGCCCGTGGTGAGTCCAAGCACGTCTTGTTTGCCTTCTTCTGCGGAAGTAGCTGAGGTTATAACGAGCGCCAATAGCATTGATGGTAACCAGCTTGCAGTTTGACGTTTCATGCGGTCACCGCTGCGACAAGGAAAATGCTGATCAGAAAGCTAATAATCCAAACGATGGCATACCAAGGCGTTTGACTAAGCTTCTTGGCTCGAACGAACAAATAGATGGGTGTCGCCAAGACTGCAAAGACGCGCGTCCAAATCGTGCCGTAGCCAGCCTTCTTAAGGCGCTGGTTGTCCATGTAACCCAGCAGGGCATTTATCAGGATCGGGATTTGCCATGCGAGGTTAGCGGTCGGCCGATACGGAGCTCCTGCAATCTGGTGCCACGCCAATGCCTTCTGATTTGAAGTGGCAATCGATGCATCGAAGAAGCCATAGACCAATGGCAAAATCGCCAAAGTCCATACATAGCCGTTGCCGATAGTACTCGGTGAAAGAGAGGGAGGCTGATTGGCGACCAGATGGCTCAGGTCGCTTTGTCGCAAGGCGAGCCAATCCTTCATACCTGCTTGCCACACCAACGTATCGGGGTGGATGGCCTTCTTCTGCAGCAAATCCCGGATTGCAAGTTCAGAAACGGGGCCGCGTTTTTCTCCAGCCTGCACGTAGTGCCACGTCGTTTCGGTTCCCGGAAGTTCAGGCGGTAGGTTCGTCATATCAATTCCTTCGCAATTCGTTCGATTAAGTCTTTCATGAACGATTGAAGCGCGTCGTCAGCGATGCCCAAAGACCTCTACTAACTCACCGGGTTTGCCGAGAAGCGTAAGGATGCAGTCGCGCCGACCGGGCGTGCCGGTCGTGACCTCAAGTCTGCCCTTCAACACGGTTGGCTTAGTGTCGCTTAACTGACCGCGGAGTTGGTAAGCCCAAGCGCGTCGGTCGGCGTAACTGCCGTTCAGTTCGATCCGGCCGAGAGGGTCGATGTGACCTTCGAACTTCTCGACGCCATCGCCGGACACAAGGGCCCGTTCAGCCGTCAGAATGCCCTTCGCGTAGTAGAGGGTTATCGGGCTGGTGAACGCTTTGGCCTTGGCCGGATTGGCGGTCAGGGCTGAGCA
>Ga0153956_1003328_pt1 | contig 10432 bp, 4 predicted proteins | sample TSFL040MetaG_FD_104704 | JGI IMG/M metagenome (GOLD analysis project Ga0153956, IMG submission 104704) | Attine ant fungus gardens microbial communities from Florida, USA - TSFL040 MetaG | ecosystem: Host-associated > Fungi > Mycelium > Unclassified | place: USA: Florida, Wekiwa Springs...
CACACCAATGCGCTGTGGATGCGGTCGATTCGGGCGACCAACATCTGGCTCGGATTGGCTGCGGCCAGATTGATGAAGCCGGATTGCGCGTTGGCATCGACAGTGCCGATCGAGGACCGGATGGATGCCATGTTCTGCGCCAGCCATTCCCAAGCGAAGGACAGATCCCAGCCGAGCGGTATCAGCAATGCCAGTGCCAGCAGGGCCTTCACCCGATAGCGACAGATCGCCAGCACGGCGAGGCTGACCACCATCATCAGCGGCGTGAGCTGATGCGTCGGGGCGACGGCGGCGATCAATACCGTGGCGACGGCGATAACGGCTCGCCGCTGCCAGATGCCCGCAGGCTCCACAGCTCCTGGTCGCAGATAGTTCAGGCACAGTCCGATCACCGTCAGGTGCATCAGGAAGGCGTACGCCTGAGGTGCGAAATAGTCCTGACCGACCCACGACCCCAGCACGAAGATCATGAGGGAGGTCCAGATGAGGCGCCGGTCTGAGGTCAAGGCACGGAAGATGAGATAGAGCGGGCCCAGCGCCAATATGTTGAACAATGGCGGGGCCCAGGGGGCATAGTCGAGCGCTCCGTGCAGACCGGCTTCCTTGACCAGCGCGGCGTTCAGGTTGAAAAAGCCGGGCCAGCGCTGATAGGCACTCAGTTCCTTGATGTCGGCGTCGATTCCCGCGTGCCGCAGAAAGAAATCCACCACTCCGACGTGCTTCCACGCCCACGAATAGCGCAAGGTGCCGTAGGTGGCACTCGGAGTCGCATGGAACATCAGGACGATGCCCACCAGGTACCCACTGAGCAGCCAGCTCGGAGCGTGGCGCAATCGGACAGTCGCGGCGAATCCGCACAACGTCAGCGCAACTGCGATCCAATAGGTCAACGGCAGCAGTGGGATCAGGCCGTAGTCGCCGATGAGGTCGAGTCGGATGCGGGGAAGAGAGACCAGCCACAAGACGATGGCCACGGTCAGCGTCAAGAGGGATCCGCCGACGACGCGGCGATTTTGCCGGCCCGCATCGGGCGCCGCCTCGGGTGCGAGGGGCCGGCCGTCGAGGCGACGCTGTTGCGGGCGACAACCCGCAACATGGGGGGCCGGGCCGGCCGCGGCGCGACCCCGTGCGGCGACCCCACGCAGGTACCCCCAGCCGGTGACCAATACACCTGCCACGAGGGCCAGGGCCGTTCCCAGTGCGTGAAAACGTCCCCGTGCTGCCGCACCCAGATATCGCAGCAGTCCACGCGGGATGGTGCTGCGCATATAGGTTCGCTCGGAGGACAGCGCGAGATCGGCACCTGCCATCGAGCTGACCATGGCCTTCGACAGACCTTCGGCAAAACACCGTGCCCGGAAATACCGCCAGCTGCCGCGATCCGGCGGCACCCGGTGGTGCACCACTGCGGCCGGCTCATAGAGATGCCGGCCACCGGGATTGTTGCGCTGGACCCGGATACACAATTCCGTTTCTTCGCAACCCATCGGGCGGTTGGCGATGCGGCCCAGTTGGGTGGCGAATCCACCGGCGTGGACCAGGTGGGTACGGCGCAGTGACATGTTGGCGCCGATGAAGTTTCGCACCTGTGCTTGCTCGGTGGGTAATCCGCGGTAACTGCAACCGACGACCCAGTCGAATTCGCGGGGGAACCATGACGGGCGTGCGGCGTCCCAGTCTGCGAGCACGCGGCCGCCGATACCTAGCACGTCCGGATCGTGATATGCCTCGACCAGCCGGGCCAGCCACTGCGGTGTTGCCCGCGCATCATCATCGAGAAAGGCCACGATGTCGCCGGTCGCGGCGGCCACGCCGGTGTTGCGCGCACCGGAGAGTCCTTTGATGTCGTCATTCGGTATGACCGTGACATCGAAGGATTGTTCTGCGCGGCTCAGTAATTCGGGGCAGTGGTCGATCACCAGGATGACCTCGGCGGCCGGGTAGGACTGGTCCCGCACGGATGCGATCGCCGCGGACAGGTCGTCCCAGCGCCGTTCGGTGTAGGCGCAGATGACCACGGAGACAGTCAGGGTGTCGTTCTGGGTGTCGGTTTCGTCGGTGATTGCGTATTCGGCCTGTGTCATCGGGTAACGAGCCTTCGGGCCGGGTTCGGCGCGAAGGCCGGTTCGGTGGTGTCGGCGACCGCGCGCAGCACCGGCCCGACGTTCGCCACCCACCACACGCGGTGGTTCCGGTACGTTTCGCACTTACGCCAGAGGTCGGTCGCGTGGTGCAGCCAGGTCAGCAGTACCGCTGTCCTCTCGTCCGGCTGGAACAGATCTGCGTCAGCCGTGTGGGGAAGAATCAGTTGCGAAGACGAAAGTGCTTGGCGTTCATGTTGATTCAGCCCACCTGCCCGAAGTCGTGATGCCACGATGGTGCCGATCTCGCTACGCTCCAGCTGTGCGCTGACGGTGAGGAGCAGGAGATAGTTGTCGATGAGTGGCAGGCGGGCAGGTCGGGCCCCGCCCCAGTCCAGGATGCCGGTGACCGGACCGAATTCATCGGAGAGACGGATGTTTCCTGGGGTGTAGTCACCGTGCGTCCAGCACACTTCGACCCGGTGGCCCAGTAATGTGTCCCGTAACTCGGTGCCGAGTTGGTGGCTGGCGGGTAATAGTCGGGGATCGATCCGTTCGCACATCAAGGACAGCTCGGCGATCGGTTCGGTGACCCAGAGTCGCAAGAGGCAGGTGTCGTCGATGACGATGTTGGTTGCGGTGCCCTGGTGCAGGGGGGCGATGGCGACCAGTCCGGCGACGGTGAGGCTGTCTGCCCTCCGCATGTCGTGTCTGAGTGCGGTCGTGAGATCGATACCAGGGCAATAGCTTTCGACTGATTCGGTGATGCCGCTCGTGGTGTGCACTCGCAACACCTGTGGGAGCAGGTCGAGCCAGGAGGTGTCGAGTGTGTGATCGGCGCGCAGCAATTTGAGTATGTCGCGTTGGGTGCGCAGCTCTTCGGCTCCCTGAGGGCTGCGAGAACGCTTGAGGACGGCCGCCGGGTTGTCTCGGTCCGACAGGATCAGGACCTCGACGTCGCTGACGGTCGGCACTGAGTGTGCGGTCAATCCGGCCGGCAGGCCATCGATGGCGGCGAAGTCGACATCCGTTGTGGCGTTGTGTGCACGTGCGCGCCACCAGGTGGCGAGTCGGTTGGCGTGGCGGCGCAGCTTGGTGATCTCTAGGAGGCGAAGCATCTGGGCAAGTGCCCACATCGATACCGCGGCGTCGGCAGGGCCTTGTTGAGGTAGCCATTCTCGGCGTCGGATCAGCAAGATCGAGGCAAGCACCATCTGGCTGGCCAGCCAGGCCCAGCCGGGCCCGGTGGCGCCGATCCCGTGCAGCAGCAGCCAGGTCAAGCCCAGGGCCAGCGCGCTTTGACCGACCTGCACGTAGATGAGCAGACGCAGCCGGCGTTGGGCGCGAGCGGAACTGACAGCGGTGGACACGATGAGGTGGGGGATTGCCGAGATGGTCAGCAGACGCAGGGTGTTGGCGGCGGATTCGTATCCGGGCCCGAACACCCGCAATATGAAGGGAGCGGTGATGACGATGATCAGAACTACCGGTACCAGCAGTTTGACGGTGTGGGTCAGGACTCGCTGCACGCCTTGGGCCAGCCGAGTCGGATCGCCCGCGGTGTCAGCCACCAGCGACGTCCCCATGTTGACATTGATCAGATGTACGGAGTACCCGATGAGCCACGCGATCGCGAAATAAGCATTCTGCTCATTGCCCAGCAGTGACACCACCATGATCGGCATCAGATCGATGGCCGCGATCGAGCAGACCGAGCCGATGTAGTCGGCCGCGACGAATCTGGCGATGTGGCGAATGGGCGGCAGTGGCTCGGCATCACCGATGGATTGCTGCTGGTGATAAGGAATTGCGGTGCGGAACAGGTAAATGCCGACCAGCAGGATCAAGACGAGCAATGAGATAGTCCAGGAGGCGAGGATGCCGTGCCAGGGCATCAATGCTGCCAGTCCGATGACCAAAACCAACTTGGACAGGGCGAACACCGTGTTCTCGATGGGTACGATCGCGGCTCGCCGAAGGCCGACGAGGGTGCCGTCCTGCAGCACGAAAACCGCATACACGACGGCCGACACGACGAACAGGATGGCGTCGGCACGGTGTTCCAGATAGTCGGTATTCGGCGAGATGGTGCGCACCGCCAGCACCGTTGCAGCTCCGGCGATGGTTGCGATGACGACACAGATCAGGTAGCCGGTGGCAACCAATTGCCGGGTGCGTGGTCCCGCCGACGGGATGAACCGCACCATCACACCGGACATGTTCAACTGCGCGATCGATGCGATGAACATCATCAACGACAGTGCTGCGGAGTTGCTGCCGACTGATTGCGGCGTATACCGCCAGGCGGCGACCGTCCAATACAGCACACCGACAAGTGCTGTCAGACCGGAGCTGAGGGTCAGGAGATACCCATTGCGCAGCAGTGCGTTTGCCGACCGCCGCGACGGGTGGCGCAATGCACCGACGCCTGTCGAGAACATCTCGGCGGCGCGGGTGGTGAGAGTGGTCATGACGCTTTGGTCGAAGGTCTTGCCCGCCAACGACTTACGGCGTAGGCGATGGGCCCGTACAGCAGTCCGCGCTTTTCTCTGCGGGCCAGGTCGTCCGGACCCCCGTTGTAACGGTTCCGATTGCGGTCCGATGACGCACTGAACGCATGACGAATTCCGCCCGGCAGGCGCCGCAGCAGCGGTCCGATCATCCGCGGCTGGCGCACCAACACGCTGGTCAGGTAGGCGCCGAGGCCTACGCCGTAGCCGTAGGCCTGGTTGTGCAACGCAGCCATGTCGCGGTGATGACGGTGCCAGACCACTGCCGACGGCTGGTAGACCACTGGGCGCCCGGCGGTCAGGGTTCGGAAGATCGCGGACAGGTCGTCTCCGCCGCGCGCGTAGGTCCCGGCGCCGATATACGGATCGAATCCGCCGTTGGCGCGCAATAGGGCCGTATCGAAGGACATATTGGCGCCGGAACCGAGTTGGCCGGTGGTGAACGGGAACAACGGATCGGCAGGGCGACGGTGTGCTGTGTCCACGATCCGTTGGGTGAAACCCTTGTCGAATCCGCCGTGGCGTTCCAGCAACAACTGCGCGGTGGTCTCCAACTCTGCGGGCAAGATGAGCCCGGTGACACAGCCGACTCCGTCGGCCGAGGCGAAGCCTTCGGCAATCGCGGTGAGCCAGTTCCGGTCGACGATCACGTCGTCATCGACAAACGCGACCAGTTGTCCGTGGGCAAGACTCAGTCCGCAATTGTGTGCGGACGCCAACCCACGGCGGTTTTCGCGGACGTACTGTACGCGGTCGTGGAACCGATCCGCGATGAGTTCGGCCGTGTGGGCGGTATCCGGGTCGTTATCGACGACGATCACTTCGAACGACGGGTAGTCGACGGCCAGCACGGCATCCAAACAGGCGGCCAGGCTCTCCGGCCGTTCACGGGTCGCGATGACGACGGAGATCATGGGTGCGTTGCGCTGGACGTTCGCTCGGTCGAGTTGGCATCGCGCGGATTCGGGTCGGCCGATCAGATCGTCGGCATGCTCTGCCGCCGGCAACCCGTCGGCGGACAGGTGGGCATTGATCGCGTCGCGCATCAGGGTGAACACCTCGTCCGCGTGCGACGTCCAGTTGGTGCCGTGAGCCGGGTCGAGGACCGTAACGCCGACGGGGTGGCTGTGCAGGCGTACCAGGGCGAGTGCTTTACGTGGATCGCTTGTCGTACGCCAGCAGGCGATCTCGGGCGAGCTCAACTCGATGTCGGCCAAAGAGACTGGTAGATCGGCAGATTCGATAAGAGCCGCGGTGGAACCCGGACGGGGCCGATATTCCATTGGTTCGCTGTTGGGGAAGAGGCTGATCGTCATGGACGTGCGCTGATCGCCGAGCGACTATTTCGTCGCTGCCGGGCAGACTGCACGAGGCGTCCGCTGACGCCGGTCTGGTGATCGCGCACCACGGTGCGCAATACCCGAATACCGTCGCGGATGGCGTTCAGATTGGACACACCGTTTCGGCGCGGCATCTCCAAGCTCGGCACCTCGGCGATGCGCAACCCGGCTTGCATTGCGCGCACGGTCATTTCGGCCTCGATCTCGAAACCGGTGGCCGACAACTCCAACCGATCCAGATACCGGCGTTGGAATGCGCAGAATCCGTAGCACAGGTCGGTCAGTTGAGACTCGTAGAGCGTGTTGAACACCGTGAGCAGGAACCAGTTTCCCAGCCGGCGGAAAGGTGTGATGTCCAGTGACGAGCCACCGCTGATGAACCGCGATCCCTTCACGAAGTCGAAGCCGTTCTTCAGGAAGTGCAGGTAGTGTCGGATTTCCTGCGGCGCCATGCTGCCGTCTGCATCCATCATCACAATGATGTCGCCACGGGCGGCAAAGAATCCGGTGCGCAGCGCACTGCCCTTGCCCTTGCCTTCCTGGTCCACGATGCGGATATCGGAGCGGCACGCCTGTGCGGTGATCAGCGTGACGTCGGTGGAATTGCCGTCGACGATGATGATTTCGTCGACATCGTCGGCGACCTGTTCCAGTACCCAAGCGATGTTGCGCGCCTCGTTACGTACCGGGATGACCAAGCTCACCGTCGGTGCGACGGGGTCTAGTGGGTCCAGTGGCGCATTCGATTCGTCGCGTGAGATCGGCGACATGACGCGATTGTTTGTCGACGGGGACGAGTGCGACGGCGACGGCGACACGATGGTCATCGGAGTTCCTTTCGGGGGCTCGGGCACAGCCGAGATGTGGGGGGTGGGTTGTCAGATGGAAGCGGGTGGCCAATCAGTCGTCGTGGGCCGAGTGATTCACCGGTGCGAAGTCCGGTCGATCTGTTGCGGTGAGCCGGTCTGCCTCCCTAGAACTATTTGCTGAAAATTATCTGGTGATGTCCATGGACGACGGTCGAGGCGTTGTTGGCGGGGTGTTGTTCGCACTGTGACCGTCGTGAGTCGAGGCGGTCCTCACGTCCGGCAGTCACCTTGGGCAAATAAGTAGCCAAAATCGATACCTATAGTAGAAAAAATGACATTGGCGACAAATGATCGCATATCAAAGCCACCGTATTGACGCCGACAATAAAAAATACCATTGGTCGGTTGTTTGCTAGAAGTGAACCATGGCGACATGTTGGCACTGTAGCAACGGCGTATCTTTGCTGCAAGTAGCCGTAAATGTGCCAGCGAATATGTTGTGAATGGCCGCCGGGCCGAGTGTTGATCCATCTGAATTGGCCTGGCGTGGCGAACTTGAGAAAAGTTGCTATGGGTTTGGCTGGCGGCACTGGCCGGTGGTGTTCGGGGATGCCCTCGGGGGCGGGTTCAGGGGCGCCGCCGGAGTTCATGGGGGCAGGAGCGAGAACTTCCGTGCTGCAACAGTTTTCGAATATTTGTGGCGGATCGCTACTGGGTGGTCAAACAGCCAACGGCCCGGTCTCTGTTGAGAGTCCGGGCCGTTGGTAGACGGTTGTGCGGGGCGGCTACTGCGCCGCCCGGTTGACTGCCGATACGACCGCCCGCAGTGACGCCGTCGTGATCGACGGCGCGATACCGACGCCCCACACCGTCGTCCCGCCGATCGAGGCCTCCACATAGGCGGCGGCCTGCGCCTCTTCGCCCGAGGACATCGCGTGTTCGGAGTAGTCCAGCACGTTGACCGCGAACCCGACCGCGCCCAGTGCGTCGATGAAGGCCGCCAGCGGGCCGTTGCCGGCGCCGACGATCTCGCGTTCCTCGCCGTTGATCTTGACGATCGCGGTGATGGTGTCGGTGCCGCCGTCGACCTCGGCAGCGGTGACCTTCTGCCGCATCCGTTCCAGCGGCGTGATCGGCGCCAGGTACTCCTCGTTGAAGACGTCCCAGATCTCCTTGGGCGAGACCTCGCCGCCCTCACCATCGGTGATCTTCTGGATGGACTGGCTGAACTCCATCTGCAGCCGCCGCGGCAGCACCAGCCCGTGATCGGCCTTCATGATGTAGGCGACGCCGCCCTTGCCGGACTGCGAGTTGACCCGGATGACGGCCTCATAGGTGCGGCCGACATCCTTGGGGTCGATCGGCAGATACGGCACCTGCCACAGGATGTCGTCGACGTCTTTATCGGCGGCATCGGCATCGAACTTCATCTGGTCCAGGCCCTTGTTGATGGCGTCCTGGTGGCTGCCGGAGAACGCGGTGTACACCAGATCGCCGCCGTACGGGTGGCGCTCGTGCACCGGCAGCTGGTTGCAGTACTCGACGGTCCGGCGGATCTCGTCGATGTTGGAGAAATCGATCTGCGGATCGATACCGCGGCTGAACAGGTTCAGGCCCAGCGTCACCAGGCAGACGTTGCCGGTGCGCTCACCGTTGCCGAACAGGCAGCCCTCGATGCGGTCGGCGCCGGCCAGGTACCCCAGCTCGGCCGCCGCGACGCCCTCACCGCGGTCGTTGTGCGGGTGCAGGCTCAGGATGATCGAATCCCGCGGCGCCAGATGGCGATTCATCCATTCGATCGAGTCGGCGTAGACGTTCGGGGTCGCCATCTCGACGGTCGCGGGCAGGTTCACGATCAGCGGCCATTCCGGCGTGGGCTGCACGACCTCGGCCACCGCGTTGCACACCTCGACGGCGTACTCCAGCTCGGTGCCGGTGTAGGACTCCGGGGAGTACTCGTAGCGCCACTGGGTCTGCGGGTACTTCTTCTGTTCCTCGATGCACATCCGCGCGCCGTCGGTGGCGATCTTCTTGACCGCGTCCCGGTCCGCGCGGAAGACCACCCGGCGCTGCAGGATCGAGGTCGAGTTGTAGAAGTGCACGATCACCTTCGGTGCGTCGGCGCAGGCTTCGAAGGTGCGCTCGATCAGCTCGGCCCGGCACTGGGTCAGCACCTGGATGGTGACATCCTCGGGGATGGCGCCCTGCTCGATGATCTCGCGGACGAAGTCGAAGTCGGTCTGGCTGGCCGACGGGAAACCGACCTCGATCTCCTTGTAGCCCATGCGGACCAGCAGGTCGAACATTCGGCGCTTGCGCTCGGGGCTCATGGGGTCGATCAGGGCCTGGTTACCGTCGCGCAGATCCACCGCGCACCAACCGGGTGCGACGGTGGCGACCTTGTCCGGCCAGGTGCGGTCGGGCAGCGAAATGTTTTCCACTTCGTCAGCGAAGCTGCGGTACCGGCCCGCCGGCATCGAGGAGCCGCGCTGGGTGTTCCAGGAGGGCTGGCCCGGGTTACGCGGGCCAGCGGGGGTGCTGATGGATCGGTTCGACGAGAAGGCGTCGGGGGATTGGGTAGTCACGATGATTGCTCCGGATTTGTCTGAAGGGGACCTTCTAGGAATGGGACCCAGTGGAAGGTCGCGACCGGCGCATCGCAAACACCCGCGACGGGAGGCCGGTCTGATCAGACCCCGTCGCGGCGTCCGAGAAGGAGCATCCGCTGCGCGATAAACATCGCCTAGCAGCTTACTCCGTGGACACGGCTGACCAAAACACGCCCCGACGCAGAGAGATGCCCGTCTGTGATGGAGACAGGCTCAAGTGCTGACTGCGTTTCGGTTGGGTAGTGGTGATGCAGTGGTGATGGAGCGGTGTGCCCGGGCTGTCGGCCTGCTGTAACAGGCCCGTCATCGATCGACATCGGCAGGAAATACAGGTGCCGCATCGTGGAGACGGCCAGGCGTCGACTCGCCGGTCAACCAACCGGAGGGCGGTGCCATGACTGAATGTGTCGAATCGGAGTCGCGGGTGGGCCATCACATGCTGGGCGACGAGTACGAACACCGCCCGGTCCCGGCGTCGGCACGCAAGTCATTGTTCGCGGTGTCGGCCGTGTGGGTGGGCTTTCCGATGATCATGACCTCGGCGGTCTTCGCCGGAATCGTGGTCTACAACCTGGGTTTCGCTACCGGCATGCTGGCCATCGGGATCGGTGACGCGGTGCTGATGGGCTACGTCGGTGCACTGAGCTATCTGGCCGGCCGCTCTGGTAAGAACTTTGCGCTGACTGCCGCCGACACCTTCGGCAGCAAGGGTTTTCGGATCGTATCGGCCTTTCTGTCGACATTGGTGATCGGCTGGTTCGCATTCCAGACCGGGATGGTGGGCGCCACCATGCATCTGTCCATGGCCTGGCCGGCGGTCTGGATCACGCTGTTGGCCGGACTGATGTTCGCGGCGCTGACGTTCGTCGGTATCCGGGCGATTTCCTGGCTCGGCGTGGTGGCTTCGGTGCTGTTCATCATCCTCGGGGCGGCCGCGGTGTTCATCGCCGCCGGAGATCGCGGGCTGACTCCGGCGTTCTCGTACCACGGTGGGGCACCGGCGGCGATGAGCTTCGGCGTCGCGGTCACGATGGTGATCGCCTGCTTCGCCGATTCGGGGACGATGACCGCGGACTTCACCCG
>Ga0153956_1003330_pt1 | contig 10419 bp, 9 predicted proteins | sample TSFL040MetaG_FD_104704 | JGI IMG/M metagenome (GOLD analysis project Ga0153956, IMG submission 104704) | Attine ant fungus gardens microbial communities from Florida, USA - TSFL040 MetaG | ecosystem: Host-associated > Fungi > Mycelium > Unclassified | place: USA: Florida, Wekiwa Springs...
AGGCCGACGCCGATCGAATAGCTGACGATCGTCACGTCCTTGCCCTCGCGCATCACGCGCGCCTTGCCGATCGGGAGCACCCAATCGTCCAGCTTGGGCACCTCGAAGGTGCGGCCGTAAAGCAATTCGTTCTCGAGGAAGACGACCGGATCCTCGCTGCGGATCGCCGCCTTGAGCAGCCCCTTGGCATCCTGCGCATCATAGGGCGCGATCACGATCAGGCCGGGAACGCTGGCATACCACGGCCCGTAATTCTGCGAATGCTGCGCGCCGACGCGGCTCGCCGCGCCGTTGGGGCCGCGAAACACGATCGGGCAACGCATCTGGCCGCCCGACATGTAGTTGGTCTTGCCCGCCGAGTTCACGATGTGGTCGATCGCCTGCATCGCGAAGTTGAAGGTCATGAACTCGACGATCGGGCGCAGGCCGCCCATCGCCGCGCCGGTGCCGACGCCGGCAAAGCCGTATTCGGTGATCGGCGTGTCGATCACGCGCGTGTCGCCGAACTCGTCGAGCAGGCCCTGCGTCACCTTGTACGCGCCCTGATATTGCGCGACTTCCTCACCCATCACGAAGACGCGGCCGTCCCGCCGCATTTCCTCGGCCATCGCATCGCGCAGCGCCTCGCGCAGCGTGAGCCGCACCATCTCGGTGCCGGCCGGCACTTCGGGATCGGCGACCTCTGCGTCATGCTTAGCTGCCTCGAACATCTGGCGCGCGCCGGTCTCGACCAGATGCGGCTCGGGCGTGCCGGACTCGACGGCCTGTTCCTTCGCTTCGGGTTGCTCGGCCTTCTCGACCGGAGCCGGGGCGGGCGCAGCCCTGGCGGCGGAGGCGTCCTCGCCTTCGGCCGCGAGCAGCGCGATGACCGCGCCGACCTTCACGTTGTCGGTCCCTTCGGCCACGACGATCTGCGCGATCGTGCCCTCGTCGACCGCCTCGAACTCCATCGTCGCCTTGTCGGTCTCGATCTCGGCCATGATGTCGCCGGACTTGACCGTATCGCCTTCCTTGACGAGCCACTTGGCGAGCGTGCCCTCTTCCATGGTGGGCGACAGCGCCGGCATCTTGATCTCGATCGGCATCTCAGTACGTCTCCACCAGCACGTCGGTATACAATTCTTCGGACGCGGGCTCCGGCGTGCTCTCGGCGAAGTCCGCCGCTTCGTTCACCTGCTTGCGGATGTCCTGCTCGATCGCTTTCAGCGCGTCTTCCTTCACGCCCATCTCCTCGAGCAGCTTCTTGGCATGCTCGATCGGATCGGACTTGTCGCGCACCGCCTGCACCTCCTCGCGGCTGCGATATTTGGCCGGATCGGACATCGAGTGGCCGCGATAGCGATAGGTCTTCATCTCGAGGATCAGCGGCCCCTTGCCCGCGCGCACCCAGGCGAGCGCTTCCTCGGCCGCGCCGCGGCACGCCAGCACGTCCATGCCGTCGACCTGGATGCCGGGAATGCGGAAGCTCTCGCCGCGGCGATAGAGCTGGTCCTCGGCCGACGAGCGGTTGACGCTCGTGCCCATCGCGTACTGGTTGTTCTCGATCACGTAGATGACCGGCAGCTTCCACAGCTCGGCCATGTTGAAGCTCTCGTAGACCTGGCCCTGGTTCGCCGCGCCATCGCCGAAATAGGCGAGGCACACACCGCCGTCATTGCTGTACTTGTGGCTGAAGCCGAGGCCCGTGCCGAGCGACACCTGCGCGCCGACGATGCCGTGACCGCCGTAGAATTTATGCTCGACGCTGAACATGTGCATCGAGCCGCCCTTGCCCTTCGAGATGCCGGCCTGACGCCCGGTCAGCTCCGCCATCACGTCCTTGGGCGGGATCCCGCACAGCAGCATGTGGCCGTGATCGCGATAGCCGGTGATCACCGAATCCTTGTCGCTGAGCGCCGACTGCAGGCCGACCGCGACCGCCTCCTGGCCGATATAGAGGTGGCAGAAGCCGCCGATCAGGCCGAGGCCGTACAGCTGCCCGGCCTTCTCCTCGAAGCGGCGGATCAGCAGCATCTGCTCGTAGAATTTGAGCAGTTCGTCCTTCGACGCCTTGTAGAGCCGCGGCTCGTCGGGCCGTTCGCGATTGGGAAGAGCGGGCTCCGAGGAGCGGCTTTTGGCGGGGGCTTTGGCCAAGGTGGAAAACCTCGTTTCCGTAGGGGAGGAAGCGCGCCTATAGGCGCGGAGGCGCAATCTTTTCAATCGTGCAGCGCGGCATGAAGTTCCCGGCGCCCACATGCGCCAGCTTTATCCCTACGAAGCAACTCGGCAATTGCCCCGGGCCCGCCTCTCCGCCTAAAGCCCGGCGCGATGGATCGACCCCTGCATCCGCTGCGCATCGCCAATTTCCGTGCCTATTGGGTTTCGCGCTTCCTCGGCACGATCGCGCTGAGCGCGCAGGCGATCATCATCGGCTGGCAGGTCTATGGCCTCGCGCGCCAGACGATGGACATCAAGCAGGCCGCGTTCCTGCTCGGCATGATCGGCTTCGCGCAGTTCATTCCGCTGCTGCTGCTGACCCCTGTGGTGGGGCTCGCCGCCGATACGATCGACCGGCGCTGGATCGTGCGCGGCACCACCGCGCTGCTGATGCTCAACGCGGCGATGCTCGGCGGGCTGACGCATTTCGATCATCTGTCGCTGCCGTTCCTCTTCGCCGCCGCGGTGTTCGTCGGCATCGCCCGCGCGTTTTCGGGCCCGGCCTATACGGCGCTCGCGCCCAATCTGGTGCCCAAGGAAAGCCTGCCCACCGCGATCGCGGTCAGCTCGATCGCCTGGCAGACCGGCACCATCGCCGGCCCGAGTGTCGGCGGCGTGCTGTACGCGATTCATCCCGACGTGGCTTACGGCACCATCGCCGCGCTGTTCTTCGTCGCACTGGCCGCGATGCTGCTGATCGGCAAGGTGCCGCAGCCGCCCGCGCAGAAGGACCGCAAACCATTGCAGCGCATCGCCGACGGCTTCGTCTATGTGCGCAACAACCGGCTGGTGCTTGCCGCGATCACGCTCGACCTGTTCGTCGTGCTGCTGGCGGGCGCGACCGCGCTGCTGCCCGTCTATGCGCGCGATATCCTGCATGTCGGATCCAAGGGCCTCGGCATACTCGCCGCCGGCATGGGCATCGGCGCGGCCATCGGCTCGTTCTGGTTCTCCTTCAGGCCGATGAAGAGCAATGTCGGCGTGAAGATGCTGATCGCGGTGATCGTGTTCGCCTTCGCGATCCTGACCTTCGGGCTTTCGACCTGGTTCCCGCTCAGCGTCGCGGCGCTGATCGTCGCCGGGGGCTCGGACATGGTCTCGGTCTATGTCCGCTCGTCGCTGATCCAGCTGCACACGCCCGACGCAATGCGCGGGCGCGTCAGCGCCGTCTCGCAGCTCACCATTTCCGCCTCCAACGAGCTCGGCGAGGCCGAGACCGGGCTGATGGCGTCGCTGCTCGGACCCGTAGGCGCGGTGGCGTTCGGCGGCGTGGCGGCGATCGTCATCACGCTGATCTGGTCGCGCCTGTTCCCCGAACTTCGGCTTGCAAAGACGTTCGACCCGCCCGACATCCTTGAAACGCCCCCGCAACACGGAGTCATCCAGCCATGAAGGCGAATTCCATCCTCGAGACGATCGGCAACACCCCGCACATCCGGGTCAGCAGACTGTTTCCAGATGCCGAAGTCTGGATCAAGTCCGAGCGCTCGAACCCCGGCGGATCGATCAAGGACCGCATCGCGCTGTCGATGATCGAGGCGGCGGAGAAGGATGGGCATCTGAAGCCGGGCGGCACGATCATCGAGCCGACCAGCGGCAATACCGGCGTCGGCCTGGCGATGGTCGCCGCGGTCAAGGGCTACAAGCTGATCCTCGTCATGCCCGAGAGCATGTCGGTCGAGCGCCGCCGCCTGATGCTGGCTTACGGCGCGAGCTTCGACCTGACGCCGAAGGAAAAGGGCATGAAGGGCGCGATCGAGCGTGCGATCGAGCTGGTCGACCAGACGCCGGGCGCCTGGATGCCGCAGCAGTTCGAGAATCCCGCGAACATCGATGTGCACCACCGCACCACCGCGCAGGAGATCCTGAACGATTTCCGCGACGCGCCGATCGATGCGATTATCACCGGCGTGGGCACCGGCGGCCATATCACCGGTGTCGCCGAGGTGCTGAAGAAGGAATGGCCGAACCTGAAGGTCTTCGCGGTCGAGCCGACGCTCTCCCCGGTGATCTCGGGCGGTCAGCCCGGTCCGCACCCCATCCAAGGGCTTGCGGCGGGTTTCATCCCCGCCAACCTCCACACGCAACTGCTCGACGGCGTGATCCAGGTCGAGGCGAACGACGCCAAGGAGATGGCGCGCCGCGCCGCACGCGAGGAAGGCATGCTGGTCGGCATCAGTTCGGGTGCAACACTGACCGCGATCGCGCAGAAGCTGCCTGAGCTGCCGGCAGACGCACGAATACTCGGTTTCAATTACGACACGGGTGAGCGCTATCTGTCGGTGCCGGATTTCCTGCCCGAAGGCTGAAGTCTATTGCCCGATCGTTGCGGCGCCGATCGGGCATACATGGTTATCGATCTCGCAACTATCATGAACATGCGCTAGATTTCTTCTTATTGGGTCGGGGGACTCAGTTTGGGGGATCTATGCGCGGGCTGATGATCTGCGCCAGTTTCGTACTGGCGGCTTGGCAAGTCTGGACGTTCATTCCAGGGCGGCACAGCGAATCGACGGCGAAGGCGGCGGCGGCGCCTGCCCATCCTGTGGCCTATGCGCCGTCGGGCGGCAGCGCACCGAAGCTGATGCCGGCAGTCGCGACGACGTCCGTCAAGGCCTTGACGCTGAAGGCGAAAGAACTGGCGAGCAACGACACGCAGAGCTGCTACCAGCATTATCGCGAGCTTTATGCCGAATGCGCGGGCAACGATCAGACGTGCCAGATGAAGGTGGCCGATCGCTGGGACCTGTGTGAGGCGACCGGCTTCTGGCGCTAATCCGAGCGGCACCGGACCGATCGGGTTGGTGTCGAACGCCCGAGTCGCTGTACCGTCCGACTACTGAGCGAGCCGTTCGCGGCCCCTGTCTCGATTCGGGAGGCGCAACGCCGCGGAACCACCGCTGTTTCGTTTCGTTCGCGTTCGGGCTAAAGGCTGCCTCCCCTTCCCGAGGAGCCATTGTGCCCTTCCCGTTCCTTCGCCCAGGCCAGCGCCACGCGTGACGATACCGACCGACGACCAAACCCGCCGCGCCCGGCCGGGCGCGATGCTGCTGGTTCTGCTGGCCGCAATCGCCTTCGTCGCGATCGCGGGGCCGATCGCACTCCTGCATTTCGGCCCGCGCGTCACGCCGCATCGGCCGAACATCGTCGTGCCGCACCGCGTGCTGACTCAGGCGGAAGTGCCGAACGTCGATCCGGTCGCCTATCAGAACCTGTCGCCCGACGATGCGCGCAGCTACAATGCCGGCATCCCGTTCGTGGATGGCCCGATTCCCGCCGCCAGGCCCTTCCATTTCCAGGGCTCACCCGATGACGTCGCGCGCGCGACGGACTGCCTCGCCGCCGCGGTGCTCTACGAAGCGGGCGACGATTCGGTCGGCATGAAGGCGGTGGCGCAGGTGATCCTCAATCGCCTCCGCCATCCCGCTTTCCCCAAGACGGTGTGCGGCGTGGTGTTCCAGGGTTCGGAACGCACCACCGGTTGCCAGTTCACCTTCACCTGCGACGGCGCGCTCGCGCATCGCTGGAGCGACGCCGCCTGGGGACGCGCGCGCGATGTCGCCAAGACGGCGCTCGACGGCGCGGTCGATCGCACCGTGGGGTATGCCACGCATTACCATACCGACTGGGTGGTGCCGTACTGGAGCGCGAGCCTCGACAAGCTCGCGGCCGTGCACACACATCTCTTCTACCGCTGGACCGGCTGGTGGGGCACGCCGCCCGCATTCAATCGTCAGGTGCAGGTGGGCGAGCCGGTGATCGAGAAGCTCGCGATGTGGTCCGACGCGCACAAGATGGGCAACGCGCTCGATCAGGCGAATGCCGCGATCGCCGAGGCCGCGGCGGCGGCGGCCGATACGCCGGTCGCGACCGCGACCGATCCCAACAGCTTCGTCATGACGCTGAGCAGGAAGCTGGCCTCGCCCGAGGCCTTCCCGACCTATGCGCAGAAGGTCTGCGGCGACCGCGCCTATTGCAAGCTGATGGCGTGGAGCGACGCGAAGCTGACGCCGAGCTCGCCGACGCTCGATCCCAGGCAGATCGCCTCGATGTCGTTCAGCTATCTGCGCGACCGGGCGCACAATTACGAGAAGGCGCTGTGGAACTGCAAAGAGTTCAAGCGCGACGATCCGCAGCAATGCATGAAGGCCCAGATTCTGGTGCCTCAACCGCGCATCGCGGCGGAAACGGCGGTGGTCCCCGCGACATCCGGTGCGATTCCGGCAAGCGCGACGCCGAAGCCGATCCCCGAGGGCCTGACCGGCGTGCATCGCAGGGGCGAGCCCGCCGCCGTAACTCCGCCGCCGGTTGTGCCGACTGCCTCGGCGTCCATACATCCCGGTGCTCCTGCGAAAGCAGGAGCCCAGGATGACCCGGCGCAGCGCTTGCGGCCCTAGGCTCCCGCTTTCGCAGGAACACCAGCGACTTCAGGCCGCAGCGAACAATTCCGGCGGGATCGCCATCATCGCATCCGCGCCGCCCTCGATCTTGCGGCGCAGCGCACCGGCATCGGGCATCACGCGCTCGGCGAAATAGCGCGCGGTGGTGAGCTTGGCGTCGAGCCACGCCGCATCGCCCCCAAAATCCTCGGCGCCCGCCGCCTTCAGCCTCGCCGCAGCCGTCGCCATGCGCAGCCACATCAGCCCGACGGCGACGATGCCCATCAGGTGCATGTAGCTGTACGCGCCCGCGCCGACATTGTTGGGGTTGCTCACGCCGTTCTGCAGAAACCACATCGTCGCGGCCTGCAACTCGCCATTGGCCTTTTCCAGCCGCCCGGCGAAATCCGCCGTCGCCGCGTCGCCCTTGGCTGCCGCGACCTCCTCGCCGACCAGCTTGAACAAGGCCTGCACCGCGCGGCCGGCATTGGCGGGCAGCTTGCGGCCGACCAGATCCATCGCCTGCACGCCGTTGGTGCCCTCGTAGATCATCGAGATGCGGGCATCACGCACGTACTGCTCCATCCCCCATTCTGCGATGTAGCCATGGCCGCCATAGACCTGCTGCGCGTTGGTCGCGATCTCATAGCCCTTGTCGGTGCCGACGCCCTTGATCACCGGCGTGAGCAGCCCGACCAGATCGGCCGCCAGCTGCTTCTCCTCGTCGGTCGCGGCGGCAGTCTCGAGATCGACCTGCAGCGCGCCCCAGAGCGCCAGCGCGCGCAGCCCCTCGGTCCATGCCTTGGCGTCCATCAGCATGCGCCGCACATCGGGATGGACGAACAACGGATCGGCCTTCTCGTTCGGCTCGGCCGGGCCGGTCAGCGCACGGCCCTGCCGCCGGTCGTGGGCATATTGCACGGCGTTCTGATAGGCGACCTCGCCTACCCCCAATCCTTGCAAGCCCACGCCCAGACGCGCCGCGTTCATCATGATGAACATCGCGGCAAGGCCCTTCATCTCCTCGCCGACCAGCCAGCCCCTGGCGCCGTCGTAATTCATCACGCAGGTCGAGTTGGCGTGGATGCCCATCTTGTGCTCGATCGAGCCGCACGACACCGCGTTGCGATCCCCCAGCGATCCGTCGTCGTTGACGAGGATCTTGGGCACCACGAACAGCGAGATGCCCTTCGAGCTGTCCGGCGCGCCCGGCGTCTTGGCCAGCACGAGATGGATGATGTTCTCGGTCAGGTCGTGCTCGCCCGAGGAGATGAAGATCTTGGTGCCGGTGATCGCGTACGACCCATCGGCCTGCGGCTCGGCCTTGGTGCGGATCAGCCCGAGATCGGTGCCGCATTGCGGCTCGGTCAGGTTCATCGTGCCGCCCCAATGGCCCGAGATCATGTTCGGCACGTACTTTTTCTGCTGCTCGGGCGATCCCTTCACCAGCAAGGCGGCGATCGCGCCGTGCGTGAGCCCGGGATACATGGCGAAGGCCATGTTGGCGGAGATCATATATTCCTGGAACGCGGTCGAGACGACGTGCGGCATCTCCTGTCCGCCATATTCGGCCGGCGCGGACAAGGTGCCCCAGCCGCTCTCGACGAACTGCCGGTACGCCTCTTTGAAGCCCTTGGGCGTCGTCACGCTGCCGTCGTCATGCCGCGTGCAGCCCTCCTGGTCGCCCGACTGGTTGAGCGGGAACAGCACTTCGGCGACGAACTTGCCGCCCTCCTCCAGTACCACGTCGATCGTCTCGGGCGTCGCATTCGCGAAACCGGGAAGGTTGGCATAGCGGTCGAGCCCGATGACGTGCTCGAGCACGAAGCGCGTGTCGCGCACCGGGGGATTGTATTGCGGCATGTCGGCTATCCTCGGTTGTTCTGTCCGGTTTCCAGCAGCGTCACGAAATCGCGGATTTCCGCGATCGCGGCGTCGATGTCCTTCTTCTGCGCGTTGAGCAGGTCGATGCGATGACGGCAGCGATCGATCGTGCGCTCGCGCTGCGTGCGGCGATCGTCGCCGAGATCGTAGAGATCGATCAGTTCGCGAATCTCGGCGAGGCTGAAGCCGACGCGCTTGCCGCGCAGGATCCACGCCAGCCGCGCGCGATCGCGATGCGAATAGATGCGCTGCGTGCCGCGCCGCTCGGGCGCGATCAGCCCTTCGTCCTCGTAGAAGCGCAGCGCCCGCGCGGTGACGTCGAATTCCTGCGACAGGTCGGTGATCGAGAAATGCTCGCGATCGGGGCGCGGCGGAATCGGCGCATAGGCGGGCGCACTGGTCATACGCCTTTGACTAAATTCCCTTTACGTGAACGTCAACCGCCTCCGCACAGCAGCCGCCCCTTGCCGTCGCGCAAGGTCGAGGCCTCGGACGCGGATTCGCTCAGCCGGTCGAGGTTGAGCGCGGTCATCGATGCGCGCCCCTTGCACAGATGATCGCAGGCGCTGGGCAGGCGCCCGGGAAAGACGATCCGATCGCCCTCGAACTGCGCATCGAAGCTGCAGCCCGGCGCATTGTCCATCTCCAGGTGCAGCGTCTCCCCCGCGCGCGTGACGGTGCCGGTGCCCGAGCAATTCTGGTTGTCGTCATAATCGACGAACACACCGACGCGGAACGCGTCGCTCGACGGCACCACGCACATGCGATCGGTCTCGCGCGCATAGAGCCCGGTGATATCGGCGCTCTTGGGATCGGGGATCACCCCCGCCGCGATCGCCGCGCTCTCCAGATCGTTCGGCGCGGGCGCGGCGGCGTTGCTGGTGCCGCCATGCCGCCCGCACCCCGCGAGCAGCAGCAGCGCGAGGACCGCCACCTGTTTCCCCTTAATCCTCCCCCGCCAGGGGGAGGTGGCAGGCGAATGCCTGACGGAGGGGGCGGATGGGAATGCCCTCTCGATAGTGCGCCGCAGCCCTCCCCCTCCGACGCCTTCGGCGCGCGCGAGGTCGGATCGTCCACCCGGACGATCCTCGAACATGCCGGGGGCATGTTCGACCTCGCGCGCTCCCCCTGGCGGGGGAGGATTGAATACGCCGCCCTTCATTCGACCGCCACCAGCCGGTCGCCATCGATGCGGCGATAGAAGCAACTCCGCGCGCCGGTATGGCAGGCCGGCCCGGCGGGATCGGCGATCACCCAGACGGCATCCTGATCGCAATCGATCCGCACCTCGTGGACGCGCAGCACATTGCCCGAGCTCTCGCCCTTCTTCCACAGCCGCCCCCGGCTGCGCGACCAGAAATGCGCCTCGCCGCTGTCGAGCGTGAGCCGGAGCGCCTCTTCGTTCATGTGCGCGACCATGAGCACCTCGCCGGAAGCGCGATCGGTGACGATCGCGGTGATCAGCCCGGCGGCGTCGTATTTGGGGGAGAGGATGAGGCCGGTTTCTTGGGGGTCGGGCATAGACGGGGTTTAGCGTTGGATGATTGTCGTGGACAGGTCCAAGTCTGCTTCGCGCCGTAACCTCGGTCGTCCAATGTCGCTTTGCTTGATGCCGAAAGAAGTCGTCCGTTCATCTCCCGCAGTCCCAACGAGCGGATCGGATTTAATCGGGAAGTCCGCCGAGGAGGCATGCTGGATCGATGTAATCGCGAAATTAGATATTTCATCCAATTTATGGCGCTGAATCACTCTCTGACGATGCGTACCTCCCCGATGATGTCCGCATCCGTGATGTGCAGTTCCTCTTCGCGCAACTTGGCAGCAAGGCGAGCGGCACGATGAAGCTCTAGGTGGTGTGGACTGTTGGGATTCCCATTGAGGAGGAAGTCTGATTCAAGGCTGTCTTTTGGAGGCGGTCATGGGTGTATTGGATCGGCTGATCTTGCGGGACGACCAATGG
>Ga0153956_1003331_pt1 | contig 10408 bp, 9 predicted proteins | sample TSFL040MetaG_FD_104704 | JGI IMG/M metagenome (GOLD analysis project Ga0153956, IMG submission 104704) | Attine ant fungus gardens microbial communities from Florida, USA - TSFL040 MetaG | ecosystem: Host-associated > Fungi > Mycelium > Unclassified | place: USA: Florida, Wekiwa Springs...
AGGATCTGTGGGCGTCCGGCAGGGCTCCCTGGAAAGTCTGGAGCTGAGCAGATTATGAATGGTGCCGTCCAGCCTGGATTCTGGCGCGGGAAGCGGGTGCTTCTGACGGGTCATACCGGATTCAAAGGCAGCTGGCTCAGCTTATGGCTGCAGTCCATGGGTGCCCGGTTGCAAGGATTCGCGCTTGATCCTCCGACCGCTCCGGCGCTGTTTGCCGAGGCCGGAGTTGAATGCGGCATGGCCTCCCGGATCGGGGATATCCGGGACTTTGAAACCGTAAAGAACGTCATGTTGTCGTTCCGGCCTGAAATCGTGATCCACATGGCCGCGCAACCTCTGGTCCGGCAGTCATATGCCGAGCCGGTGGAAACGTACGCCGTCAATGTGATGGGTACGGTGCACCTGCTCGAAGCGGCTCGTAAGGCAGGTTCGGTGCGTGCAATCGTCAATGTGACCACCGACAAGTGTTACGAGAACCGCGGCTGGGTGTGGGGTTACCGTGAGGATGAACCCATGGGGGGGCATGATCCTTACAGCAACAGCAAGGGTTGCTCAGAGCTGGTGACATCCAGCTACCGGCGATCGTTCATGTGCGAGGAAGGGATTGCGCTGGCGTCGGCCCGCGCCGGCAACGTGATCGGCGGAGGCGACTGGGCTACCGACCGGCTGGTGCCGGATATCCTGCGCTCGTTCGAACGTGGCGAGCCGGTTCGCATCCGCAATCCCCATTCCACCCGTCCCTGGCAGCATGTGCTAGAGCCGCTTTCCGGATACCTTGTGCTAGCCGAGAAGCTGTTCGCCGAAGGAGACACCTGGGCCGAAGGTTGGAACTTCGGTCCCCGGGAAGAGGATGCCAGGCCGGTACAGTGGATTGTGGAAAGAATGGTTCAGCGCTGGGGGACGGGTGCCAACTGGACCCTGGATGACGGCAGGCACCCCCATGAGGCGAATTATCTGAAGCTTGACATCTCCAAGGCGGGCAGTCGTCTGAACTGGCGGCCACGCTGGAACCTTGATTTGGCGCTGGAGAAGATTGTTAGTTGGCACCAGGGGTGGTGTGGCCGCAAGAATGCGCGGCAGCTGTGCCTGGATCAGATCGCAGAATACGTGAATACGGTTAATTGAAGGTTCTCCAATGAGCAGTGCCCAGGCTTCCCCGGAAGCCCTGCGTAAGCAGATTTCAGATCTCGTCGCCCGGTATTCCAGCCTGGTCCATGCGCCGAGGGAGTTTGTCCCGGGGGAATCCGTGGTTCCCGTCTCCGGCAAGGTCATCGGCGCCGGGGAACTCCAGCTGATGGTCGAGGCTTCCCTGGATGGCTGGCTGACCACGGGACGCTTCAACGCGATGTTCGAGGAACGTCTCGCCCGTTACCTGGGGGTGAAATACCTCATCACGGTGAATTCCGGCTCATCTGCGAACCTGGTGGCATTCTCGACCCTGACATCTCCTAAACTGGGGGCGCGCGCGATCAAGCAGGGTGATGAGGTCATTGGCGTTGCCGCGGGCTTTCCCACCACGGTCAACCCCATCCTGCAGTTCGGCGCCGTGCCGGTGTTCGTCGATGTGGACCTGGCGACGCACAACATCGATACGGCACTCATCGAGGCCGCGATCACGCCGAAGACCAAGGCCATCATGCTGGCCCATTCACTGGGAAATCCCTTCAACCTTGAGGTCGTGACCGCGCTGTGCCGCAAGCATGGCCTATGGCTGGTGGAGGATTGCTGTGATGCGCTGGGTTCCCGTTATGACGGGAAACTGGTGGGGACCTTCGGTGATATTGGCACACTGAGTTTCTACCCGGCCCACCACATCACCATGGGAGAGGGCGGGGCCGTCTTCACCAACGACGCGGAGCTGAAGACCATTGCGGAGTCGTTCCGTGACTGGGGGCGGGACTGTTACTGCGCGCCGGGCAAGGACAATACCTGTGGCAAGCGGTTCTGCTGGAAGCTGGGTGACCTGCCCGAAGGTTACGACCACAAATACACATATTCCCATCTTGGGTACAACCTCAAGATCAGCGACATGCAGGCGGCCTGCGCCTTGGCACAGATGGACCGGTTGGATGAGTTCGTGCAGGCACGCAAGGACAACTTCGCCTACCTGAAAGACCGGTTACAGTCATGCGCGGAATTCCTGGAGCTGCCGGAGGCGACACCGAATTCAGATCCTTCGTGGTTCGGATTCCTGGTGACGATCAAACCCACGGCAGGCATCAAGCGCGTGGATCTGCTGAATTTCCTCGATCAGAACAAGATCGGCACCCGGTTGCTGTTCGCGGGGAATTTGACCCGGCAGCCCTACATGGTCGGACGCAACTTCAGGGTAAGTGGTGGCCTTAAGAATACGGACCATGTGATGGAGCATTCATTTTGGCTGGGGACGTTCCCAGGCCTGAAGGCCGCGCATCTGGACTACATCGCCGGCAAGATCGAAGAGTTCTTCGGTCTGAACTTCTAGCCGGCATCGTCATGCAAACCAATCTTGAGAGAGTTCTCGAGGAAGACGCCGAATCGGTCGCCGCAAAGCCGCTAAATTGGGAACGATTAGCGGGTTGCCGCGTTGTCGTAACCGGAGCCGGCGGGTTTCTCGGTGGGGCGGTCGTCAGGGCTTTGTTGGCCTTGAACCGGCTACGTAAGCTGTCCAGCCCGGTCCAAGTGGTGGCGATGGTGCGTAATTCCGTTGTCGCCAGAACCCGGTTCGCCTCAATGGCTGGAACAGCCGGCCTGGAGCTGGTTGAATGGGATTTGAACTCCATCGCCGTGCCGGACCTGGGCAAGGTGCAGTATGTGATTCATGCCGCGAGCCAGGCCAGCCCGCGATTCTATGGCAGTGATCCCGTTGGCACACTCCTGCCGAATGTGGTGGGTACGGCCTGCCTGCTCGAAGTCCTGCGGCGTTCCGGCGATCCACGGGGATTCCTCTTCGTCAGCAGCAGCGAAGTCTATGGCTCCGTGAGCGGGGACGCTGTTCTGGCGGAAACAAGCTACGGCACCGTGGACCCCGTCTCAGTCCGGGCGTGTTATGCGGAAAGCAAGCGCATGGGAGAAACTATGTGCGTTGCCTGGCATCACCAGCACGGCATCCCGGCCTGCATGGTCAGGCCGTTCCATACCTATGGACCCGGACTGCTTCCGCAGGATGGCCGGGTATTCGCTGATTTTGCCTTCAACATCATCCGGGGTGAGAACATCGTCATGAACAGCGACGGATCCGCGCGGCGGGCCTTCTGCTATGTGTCTGATGCGGTTTCCGGATTCATGACGGTCCTGCTCTCGGGGAAGCCGGGTATGACCTACAACGTGGCAAATCCGCATGCAGAACTGTCGGTGATGGAGCTGGCAAACCTGCTGGTCAGCCTCTATCCCGAAAGGCAGCTCAGCGTTGATCGTCGGATGCCGAAGACAGGCGGGGAATATCTGCAAAGCACCTACAGCCGTCTCGTGCCCGATACCGGGAAGCTCGAAGCGTTGGGTTGGAAGCCGGAGGTTTCCCCTGAAAAGGGATTTTCCCGGATGATTGGAGCCTATCTGTGAGTACTCAGAACCTGGCCCGCGAAATCCGCCAGGAAGCTGTCAAAATGGTGCACCGCGCCAAGGCGTCGCACATCGGCAGCGCCATGTCGATCGCGGACATTCTTGCTGTTCTATACGGAGCCGTGCTCAGCGTTGACCCCGCCAACCCACGGTGGGCGGACCGCGACAGATTCATACTCAGCAAGGGACATGCAACCGTTGCGGTCTATGCCGTGCTTGCCGCGAGGGGCTTTTTCCCGAAGGATGACCTGTTGCTGTACGGTCAGGATCACTCGAACCTGATGAATCATGTCAGCCACAAGGTTCCGGGAGTGGAGTTTTCAACCGGCTCGCTGGGCCATGGGCTGCCATTTGGCGTTGGCAAGGCGCTGGCGGCCAAACGGAAGGGTCTGGCCTGGAGAACATTCGTGTTACTGAGTGATGGCGAGTGGGGCGAGGGCAGTAATTGGGAGGCATGCCTGTTCGCAAGTCATCACAAGCTCGACAATCTCATTGCCATCATTGACTACAACAAGCTACAGAGTCTGACTACCGTGGCTGAGACCTTGGGCCTTGAGCCACTGGCGGATAAATTTGCCGCTTTCGGCTGGTCCGTTCGGGGGGTGGATGGGCATGACCATGATGCGCTGGCCGAACTGCTTGGTAAGGCTCCTTGGCAGCCCGGAAAGCCTTCGATCGTTGTAGCGCACACCACCAAGGGGAAGGGCGTGAGCTATATGGAGAACAGTGTGAAATGGCACTACAGTAGCCCCAGTGATCTGCAGCTCGCCCAGGCGCTGACCGAACTAGGTGGATGACCGGTCAATGAGAAATGCTTTTATCGATGAGTTGGTGACGCTGGCAGAGGTGAATCCGCAGATCGCGTTGGTGGTCGGAGACCTCGGGTATTCGGTCGTGGAGCCGTTCGCCGAAAGATTTCCGGATCGATTCATCAATGCCGGTGTGGCTGAACAGAACATGACAGGTCTTGCCGCGGGCATGGCGTCCGAGGGATATCACGTTTTTACCTATTCGATCGCGAATTTTCCGTCTTTCCGTTGCGCCGAACAGATCAGAAACGATGTTGATTATCACAAGCTGCCCGTGACCGTGGTCGCCGTCGGCGGTGGACTCGCATACGGGGCCCTTGGTTATTCCCACCATGCCGTCCAGGACTACGCGTTGTTCCGCTCATTTCCGAATGTCGTGATTGCTGCTCCCGGAGATCCAGCGGAAACGCGGGCATGCCTGCGCTGGCTCGTGGCAAATCCGCAGCCTTCCTATCTGCGCCTGGGAAAGGCAGGAGAGCCAAGTTTCCACTCGGGAATTCCTGATCTGCAGCCGGGCAGGTGGAACAGAGTCGCTGGAGCCGTTGATGGCGGAAAACAGACGCTGTTGACTACCGGGGCCACATTGGCGCTGGGGATGAAGCGACGCGAATCGGCAGGCGGGCGCCTGGCGGTCCATTCCATGCCTTTGTGGAGCATGCAGGCGAAGGTCTTGCAGGCAGAGCAGGTCCAGAACCACGACGTCGTCCGTACCATGGAGGATCATCTGCAGGATGCGGGATTCGGATCGTGGTTGCTGGAAGCGCTTGCGGGAAAGCCTGACCTGATTTCCCGGGTACGCCTGGAAGCGCTCGATTCCAGGGTTTGTGGAACGGTGGGATCGCAGGCCGTGTTGAACGCCTGGGGCGGTCTCGGCGAGCAATGATTCCAATTGCCCCACCTGGCTACATGAAGCCTTCAAGCCCGAAATCCCGGGTCAGCAAAGGCCGGTGCCCTCATGCCGGCTAGATTGATATCCTGGCGCGCAACGGCGGGCATGGACTTCCACATCATCGCTACGTTGGTTTATCGCATCTGGACAGTATTGGCCGGTGCGATAACCCTGATTCTGCTACCGCATTGGCTGGGGCCGGCGCTGCAAGGATATTATTATACGTTCGCCAGCCTCCTTGCCGTGCAGATCTTCTTCGAGCTGGGATTCAACCAGATCATTGTCCAGCTGGTGAGCCATGAATGCGCCCATCTGACGATTCATCAAGATGGGACGCTGAGCGGCAACGGGTGTCGTCTCGAGCGATTGGCTTCCTTGGTACAGTTGATCATGCGCTGGTATGCGGTTGCCGCCACGCTCTTTCTCGTGGTAACAGGCGGGGTGGGTCTGTTTTTTTTCCAGCACAAGGGTGGGATGCCGCCCCAGGTCTGGCGGTATCAATGGATGCTGCTCGTGTGCACCACGGCCGGAAACCTTTTTTTCAGTCCCTTCCTCGCGGCGTTGGAGGGCACCGGCCAGGTTGGGCAGATTGCAAAGCTTAGGTTCGTGCAGTCCGTCGCGGGGTGCTTGCTGCTCTGGATGCTGCTGTATTCCGGGGCAGGCCTATGGGCATCAACGGCAACGTCTGCGTCGGGTCTGATCTGTACTTCCTGGTGGATCGCAAGGTATGGCCGGTCGCTGCGTCAGGTGGCAAACCTCCCTGTCTCACCGGCATACAGGATGCGCTGGCGTGAAGATATCTTCCCCTTCCAGTGGCGCATGGCGTTGAGCTGGGTCAGTGGGTATTTCATCTTCAACCTTTTCACGCCGCTGACCTTTTCAAGGGTAGGCGCGGCAGAAGCAGGGCGCCTCGGCCTGGCCCTGACGATGTTCAGCGCGGTTTCAACCGTAGGCATGAGTTGGGTCAACGCGAAGGTTCCGCTGCTCGGGATGCTCATATCCCGCGGGGAAAGAAAAGAACTCAATGCGCGGTTCCGCGGGCTCATGCTCATGTCCTGTGCGGCTACGACGGCAATCTCGATGTTCGTGATTCTGGGCGTAAAGCTCCTGATGGATCTTGGTATCCCGCTGGTCACACGAGTGGCATCCATGCCGGTCTTGATCTGTCTTGCCTGGAACACCGTGGTGAATGTAGCGGTGTTTTGCATGGCAACATACATGCGTGCGCATCGGGAGGAACCGATGCTGCCGGTTTCCATCGTCACTGCTGTGCTTACAGCTGCCGCGGCTCTGTTTGGTATTGGAGGCGGCGTGTTTCTCGTGATGCTTCTGAGTACTTTGGTCACGACGGCTGTGACTTTGCCCTGGACCGTCAAGCTGTTTCACGTGTATCACGCAAGAGCCGCATGAGTAATATGCCAGATTTGACCGCGACCGCGACCGCGATCAGGGCCGCAGAGCCACTTCTGACAATCATCGTCCCGACGTTCAACCGGGCCGAAAACCTGAAGTTTCTACTGGAGGTGCTGCAAGCTGAGTGTGCGTCCATGGAAGGGCAGGTACAGGTGCTGGTCTCCGACAACGCCTCCACGGACGGCACCCGGGAAGTCGTGAGTCGCATGAGGGAAAGATGGCCCTCCCTGATGGTTCGTAGGCACCTTGAGAACGTCGGGCCGGACGAGAACTTCTGCAGCGCACTGGACATCGTGCGCACCAGGTACTTCTGGATCATCGGTGACGATGACTGTCCCCGGGCCGGACTGGTTGTCAGCCTGCTGGAGCTGCTTCGGTCAGTAGGCCCCGCAATTGTATATCTGGAAAGTGAGTGGATGAATCCGCTGACGAGTGCGGCGCAGCGGCAGGAGGTTGGCCATCTGCAGATGGAGTTCATGGATCTTGAGGCTTTCACCCGTAGAATAAATGTCTGGTTCACCTTCATATCGGCCTGCGTCATTGACCGGACCGTCATGCTGCGCGAGCTCGGCGGGCATGAGATCAGGAGGTTCACGGGTACGTCCCTGGTTCAGTTGGGATGGGTTTACCCGGTGCTGAAAGCCGGAAAGGGGCTGGTGTATGTCCGGGACAGGTGTGTGCTGGCCACCAAGGACAATACCGGGGGCTATAAGCTGCTCACGGTATTCGGCATCAACCTGGCCCGGATTACCCGCGACGTATTCGGTCTCGAAAGCCGGACGGCCAGGTCAATTATCGGCCAGACCATCACGCGCTGCCTCCCGGGACTCGTCTGGGGCGTACGACGCTCTCGTCACGTTCGTCATCTGGATGAAACCCCGTGGCAGGGGATGCGGCGTGAACTTGGAGGGTACGGCGGCTTCTGGTTGGTCCTGGTGCCGCTCGGGAAATTTCCTAAATGGCTGGCGTTCCCGGTGTTCCAGTGCTGGCGCCTCTGGAATCGGCTGTCCGCGGAGTTCCGGAAGCTGAGCGAACGGAAAGCCGCGCCGCGTCGAATGAACGCGGCGAGGAGTCGCGGGAATGTGGTTTGAGAAGCCTGGATGCGAAAGTCAGGGTGGAGGTTCTAAGGTGATGCCAGACAGCGAGCACAGGGCATGTGCGGCGTGCACGATCGTGTCCAAGAACTACTTTGCGTATGCCAAGACCCTGGCGGATTCATTTCTGGAAAGAAATCCCGCACACGATTTTTACATCCTCGTGGTTGACCGGACCGAACGCACCGGGCGCTATTCTCATCCTGGAGTGAAGGTGGTCTTCCTCGAGGACTTGGAACTTCCTGACTGGCTGGGAGTGGCATTCCGGTTCGATGTCGTGGAGCTGAATACGAATGTAAAGGCCACGATGCTCCGGTATCTGTTGCGCCGGGGGTACCAGGTCGCGTTTTACTTCGATCCGGATATGTATTGTTATCAATCCGTAGCCGTTCTGCGGGGGGCGATTGCGGGCGGAAATGTGTTGCTGACCCCCCACGCGGTATCTCCGTATCCGGAGGAGGACGGACGGCGGCCGATGGACCGGGACCTGCTGCGGAACGGGGCTTACAATCTGGGGTTCATCGGTGTAAGCAATTCTCCGGAAGGAGAAAGATTCCTGGCCTGGTGGGAGGCGCGGTGTCTCGGTCAGGGTTTCAATGAGCCCTCATACGGTCTTTTTGTCGACCAGAAATGGATTGACCTTGTTCCATCGTATTTTGATGGGGTCGTTATCTTCAAGCATGCCGGCTGCAACATGGCATATTGGAACATCCACGAACGGAGCGTGATTCCGGGCGAGGATGGCGGCCTGAAGGTCCGTGGGCCGGGTGGTGATGTCGATCTCGTCTTCTTCCATTTCAGTGGTATCGATCCATTGAATTTTGAAGCCATCTCAACTCACCAGAATCGCTTCAACCTGCAGATGCGACCCGATCTGAGGGATTTGCTGGTGCGGTATTCCAGCAAGTTGTTGGGAAACGGCTACGAAAGCTATAAGGCCGAGTCTTATGGATTCGCGACATTCAGCAACGGAGACAGGATTTCCCCCCTGATGCGGCGGTATCGCGGAAACTTGGGATCCCTGGCCGCAGAAATGGACCCCTTTTCCGCGGAGTCGCGGACGTACCGGTTTGCGGTCCGCCATCGCCTGATTTCCCGCCGGAAGGGGAAGGGTGGAATCGTCGGGTTGAACTCGCTCAAGGTCGATGATTCTCGCAGCCGCAGCTTACGGGTTCTGGGGGTGTTCCTCAGGGCCGTGCAGTATGTCGCGGGCGCCGACGGTTTCGAAATCATCAACAAGATAATGAAGCATTATGGGGTTCCCAATAACCAGGTTCGCATAATGTTTCGGGAGTAGTTTTAGAGTGCGCCTCAGCGTTCCCAGGGTTTTGCGATTAGTCTCGCTGGTGTCCTCGGTGAGGAATCGCCTTCTCAATGCTCTTGCGAGGGTATTTACCGGAAAGAGCCTTGCGCTGGATTGGCGTGGCATAAAGATTTTCAACCCGCAGGCGATGCAGATCGGGGACTATTTCTCTTCGGGGCCAGGCTTGTGGCTGGAGTCGGTCGGCGGCAAGGGGCGACTGGTCATCGGGAACCGGGTGAATTTCTCGAATGATGTCCATGTCGGCTGCGCCTATATGGTGACCATCGGTGATGGGGTGCTCGTGGGTAGCAAGGTTTTGATTACCGACCACTCGCACGGCGAAATTGATGCGCGCGGGCCGCGAGAGGCTCATCTGGCGCCCAATGAGCGCACGATTACCAGCAAGGGCGGCGTTTCGATCGGCGCAGATGTCTGGCTTGGCGATGGCGTTTGTGTTCTGCCCGGGGTCACTATCGGCGCTGGTGCAATCATTGGCGCGAATTCCGTCGTGATACGCGATGTGCCCGCCGGTGCTGTATGGGCGGGAGTGCCGGCGCGGCAGATCTGGCCGCGAGGTTAGGCCGAGTCCAGGTTGTGGTGAGGCGCCGAGGGTCGTAAGTGACAAATCTAATGGTGGTCTGAATATGTCTGTTGGCGAACCTCTCAATATTAAGCAACCGGCTTCCGAGATCTCGATGGTGGACCTGATCCGGGTGGTCTGGCACAGAAAGTGGCTGTTCCTGATGATCATGGCTGCGTGCATGCTTCTGGCCGGCATCTCGTCCAAGCTCGTGGGCAAGACCTACGAGGCAAGAGTTGTTCTTGCACCAATGTCAGACGAGATCGGATCAGGTTCCGGAATGGGCGGTGGGGGAACGGGAACAGGGGGGCTGAGCGGGATTGCCGCACTGGTCGGTATCGTGGCGCCGAATTCAAGCGAAAAGGCGATCTCACTTGCAACCCTCGAGTCGGATGGACTGACCACCCACTTCATAGAAAAGAACAAACTGAGTCCCATACTCTTTCCCAAGTTATGGGATGGCGCCCGTGAAAACTGGAAAGCCTCTGTCAAGGCGCCCTCGCTCTGGGAGGCGGTCAGATTCTTTAACAAGAAGGTTCGCTTCGTTGAGGACGACAAGAAGAACGGGCTGGTTGTTCTCATCGTTCGCTGGAACGACCCGAAGCTCGCCGCCACTTGGGCTAATGGCCTCGTGCGCGAGGCAAACGAGGTATTGAAGGCACGCGCTCTGGCCGAGGCGGGAAAAAACATCGCGTATCTCAACCAGCAGGCGAATCAGACTAATGTCGTGGAAATGCGGCAGGAGATCTATTTTCTGCTGCGGAGTGAGATCAACAAGTA
>Ga0153956_1003332_pt1 | contig 10407 bp, 7 predicted proteins | sample TSFL040MetaG_FD_104704 | JGI IMG/M metagenome (GOLD analysis project Ga0153956, IMG submission 104704) | Attine ant fungus gardens microbial communities from Florida, USA - TSFL040 MetaG | ecosystem: Host-associated > Fungi > Mycelium > Unclassified | place: USA: Florida, Wekiwa Springs...
ATCCGTCAGCAAATAACTCCCACCCGCCTGATGGCTTGCCTTTTTGAAACGGGACAAAAACAATGCAATAACCCGCCTGAGGGTAAGGCGACCGGTTGGTAGAGCCATGAAAAGCTACAAAAGCGCCGTTGCGGTATCGTGCCGGAAACTGGCTGCCGCGATAAAATAGTAAGTCATTTGGCGCCCAATGCGCCGGGAATGCCATAATGGGTTGTGTATACTTTGCCCCTAAATTGCTTTGGTTGCCGTTGCCGCCATATTCAGGGTTTAGCATGCGTTGTTTACGGTAAGGGTCGTAGTAATAGTAGGGCCAGCCCGCGTTTGCACCGGGTTTTATCTTTAAAAACTCTTCGGCAGGCAGCACGGCGCTTTGCCAGGCGGTATATCGTTTTGGGAAAAGCAGGTGCAAATCATCCCGTCCGTGGGCAACAACGTAAAGGCATTGCCCGGCTTTATTCCAGTCCATGGCCACTACACTGCGTAAGCCCGTAGCATAACGTTTACCGTCTTTTTGCGTTTGGTTGGGCTTGTTTGCATCAAATTGCCATATGCCGCCCGCGGTATCCAACAATGGGCAGCCCTTAATACCCGGCGAGTTAGGCACACGGTTTTGTTGCTGGCAGGCGTTTGAGGCTGCGCCAAAGGCCACATAAATATGGCCTGCATCATCAAAAGCTAATGGTTTACCGTCGTGTTCATGGGGGCCGGCAATATCGCGTATCATTAGTTCGGGTGTCCCTTTGGGTATTAAGGATGCTGAATCGAGCCGCATGCGGTACACGCTGGTTTCTGAACTGAAATACAGAAAACCCTGATAAATGCGCATACCGGTGCCATAACTTCCTTTATCTTCATAGTCAGCAAATTTTCTGATGACGTCGGCTTTGCCGTCACTATTAGTGTCTCGCAAAGCAACATTGCCGCCGGCCTGATCAGGAAAGCGTAGTTTTACATAAATATCGCCATTACTGTTCACCGTTAAATGCCGGGCTGCTCCGGGCAGGCTATCGGCAACGGTAATGGCCCGGAAACCTTTAGGTAAAGACAATTCTCCTGCTTCAAAACCCGCGTTAGGCTGCCCTTGTACGCCCCACAGTAAACACAAAGTAGTAATAAAGACCAGTGGCCGTATTATAGTCAAATTCATTTTATAGACCTGAGAACCTGATGAAAAACAAGTATTAAAGTACAAGAGGATAACAGCAATAGCTGCATTTTGATTTTAACAATTACGGCTGGTGTTAACCACGGCAATGTTAAATTTCAATTAGTAACTTGGTACAGGCTGAAATTTAAAACATGAAAAATGTCGCAGTCACTAATATTGAAAGAATTTGGCAGGGTGTAAGGCTTATATGCAGTAAGGGATAGCTCAGCCCATGCGCTTAAATCGTTTTTAGACTTTGGGCGCTACCGCGCGCATTTGACGGCAAACAGCGCGAAGCTATAGCGCCGGGTTGTTCACTTAAAATTAGCGGTGTGATTATACCCGCCGATAGCTATATTTACGCCGAATCATCATACTTAAAAATCATTAATCTTTAATTCAATGAAAAATCAAGTTAAACTTTTATTAGTAGCGTTGACCATTAGCGCGGGTATGTTTGCCTGCAAGGGTAGCGTTAACAGCGGCGATGCCGGCACCACTCCGCAGGATTCTATCAAAACCGGTTATGAGTCAAACGTGGATACCGTTGGCAGCCAAACCAATATAGTTACTGATACCACCAAAATGAACCCACCGGATACTACTCAAAAGTAAAAGCTCTATAAAACCGGCAGGCATTTTGTTTGCCGGTTTTTGTTTCATTTGTTTCGCCAGGTTTAATAATAATTTGAAATTAAAAATGTTGTGTTAAAAATTACTGTTTGATGTGTTTCATTTGTTTCACATCTCTGTGAAACAAAATATCTACCCGTTGTTATAAATTAATGGTGTACCTAACAATTTGCAGGCGTTCAGCGTTATAAGCTTAATATGTTATCCCAGGCCGAAATCCTTAATATACTTTCTAAATCAAAAGACGCTACAGCGATCTATGACAATGCTGATCTGCATATCAGTTTTGTTAATGATGCCATGTTGGATATCTGGGGTAAGGACAGCAGTATTGAAGGTAAAACCCTGGAGCAGGCCCTGCCCGAACTGAACGGCCAACCCTTTGCCAGGTTGCTCAAAGATGTCTGGCAAAGCGGCAAAACCTATCGCGCGACAGACATGCCGGCCACGCTGATGATCAACGGCCAACCCAAAACATCTTATTTTGATTTTGAGTATCGAGCTGTTTTGAATAGCGAAGGGCAGACAGAAGCAATTTTACATACGGCAACTGATGTAACCAGCCGGGTGACCGCTATGCAGCAGGTGGCCGAAAAGCAAATGCTTGAGGAACAGTTGGTAAGAAAACTATCAGACACTAATGTTTATGTACAGGCCGCTAACGACAACTTATCGGCAGTTAACCGAGATCTGCTCTTATCTAACGAAAATATTAACCGCCTTAACCTGCGGCTGCAAGCATCAGAAACTGACTTTAAACGCCTGGTGGCGCAAGCCCCGGTAGCCATTTTGGTTTTTCGCGGCCCCGAGATGATCATAGATATGGCCAATGGCCCAATACTGGAAATATTAAATAAAGATGTCAGTATTATTGGTAAACCTTTGTTGGAGGGTATGCCAGAGCTAAAAGGAGAGCCCGCGGTTGAGCTTTTGTTTGATGTTTATAACACGGGCAGGTCATCTGAAGGGATCGAGGTACCTGTACGCATGATACGTAACGGCGAGTTTGAAACCCGGTATTTCAACTTCAGCTATCAGCCCCTGTGCGATGAAACCAATATCATCGGTGTGATGGATATTGCCGTTGAGGTTACGGTGCAGGTGATGGCCCGGAAGCACCTCGAAGCTATCATTGCTGAAAAAATTGTGCTGGAGCAAAGCCTGCGGGGTAATGAGCAGCGCCTGCAGGGGATATTGGACACCATGGCCGAGGGGGTGATCATTGTAGACAGAGAAAGCCACCCAACTTATGCCAACCCAATGGCCCAGCGTATTATGGGTATGCCTGAGGATGTGTTTTTTGGCCGCATCTATAATGATACTAAATGGCAAAATGAGCGTGTGGATGGCAGTCCGCTGCCCAAAGAGGATCACCCTATTTACGTGGCTTTAAGAACGGGCTTGACGGTTTATGACCAGGAGATCGGGATAGTAATACCGGGTGCCGAAAAGATCTATATATCTATTAACGCCGCCCCCATCATTGATGAACACGGGCAAATAACCGGTGGTATTGTCACCTTTACTGATGTGACCAACCGACGTAAAATACTGCAGCAAAAGGATGATTTCATTAGTGTGGCAAGTCATGAATTGAAAACGCCCATAGCCTCGCTGAAAGGCGCACTGCAATTGCTGGACAGAATGCTGCCCGATATATCTGCCGAGATGCTGGCCAAGCTGATAGCTCAGGCCAACAAAAGCTTAAACAAACTAACAGATCTGGTAAACAGCCTGCTCAACAGCAATCGTATTAGCCAGGGGCGTTTCCCGATACATAAAACAAGCTTTCGTATAGCAAATCTGATTAATGATTGCTGCCATCATATCCGCGTGGCAGGTGATCATATCATAAATTTAAGGGGCGACATTGACCTGGAAATAACTGCCGATGAGCAACTGATAGACCAGGTGATTGTTAACTTTGTAAATAACGCGGTTAAGTATGCACCCTCATCAAAAGAAATTAATATTGATGTAGAGCGTGTTAATAATAGCGCCAAACTCTCAATCACCGATTTTGGCCCGGGTATAGGTGCTGATAAGCTGCCTCATATTTTTGAACGTTATTTTCGTGCAGACTATGGCAGTGTGCAATTTTCGGGCCTGGGGTTAGGCCTCTACATATGCGCCGAGATCATTGAAAAACATAGCGGCGAAATTGGTGTGGACAGCCAGGTTGGTAAAGGCAGTACCTTTTGGTTTACCCTGCCTTTAAAGAATAATGAAGGTTAGTAGCTCGCCTATCTCTTATTTATGTTTTCATTTTTTTACAAAGGCACTTTATTGCTGCGGTAAAAACACTTTCTTTACTGCTTCCAGATAACCGTAACCATTTACATTATCAGGTTGCAGGTAGCTGGTTTCGGTCCACTCGTTCCAGCTGTTTATGGTGATGAGCGGCGCTTGTTTAGGGTGGGTATCAGCATAATCTTTAGCCATGCGCAGGGCTTTCTCAAAATTGGCAGGCGTATTGTTCTTTACCACTGCGCTATTGCCTGTACGGGGGCTGTTATCCCAACCAATGCTGATGTGCGGATAATATGGCATATCAAACTCAGCGTCAATTTTGGCCCATTCTTTTTTAACGGTTTCCAGGATATTCAGATAATCGTCATTAACATTTACAAAGTGAGCAAACTGGTAATGGGTTGCGCTGGTGAAGCCAAGCTCACGCAGCACTGCGTTTTTAGGTTTTTCGCCCTTGCCGGCGTCAAAGCCGCTAAAGTTAAAGTTACTGCCCCACATGGTAAATTGCAGATCGAGGCCCGGAAAGCCGGCCTTGCGCGTTTCATCGCGAAACCATTTCAGCGCTGCAATAGTTTGCGGCAGGCCGCCCAAACCGTTAATAAGGTTGGGCAGATCATAGATCATGAAAACGGGCTTGCCGTCAATTTTATAATACTGCGGCAGCCTAAAATATTTATCGATGTTGCGTTTGCAGATCTTTTCAAACTCCTCGCGGTCAATGCGGCCGGTCCAGATCACATTGTCTTCGTGATATTTATTTAAACGGGTGTCCCAGGTGTTCACCACGTCATGGTTGGCCCACATCAGGTAAAATTTCATTTTGTTGCTGTTACCGGCTTTCAAAAAGCCATTGTCAAGCGTGGTCTCCATAAAGGGGCGTCCGTCATACCAATACCAGTCAAAAATAAATACATTCACACCATGGTCAACAGCCTGGTTAATCTCCATGGACATCACCGACGGGTCGGCCTCGTTAATGGTGCCCCAAAGCGGTTTGCGGTTCCAGTAATGGCCCGGATAGCGGTCCTGCATATTGGTTACCGTTTCCCACTCGCCAATGCCTGACGGCCAGAAAGGGCGCAGGCGAGGGTCGCCGGCGGCGTACGCGGGGTATAAAAATGCTGCTACGTCATAATGGCGCCTGCCGGTTGTTTTTTGTGCCGATGTTTGCCGGCTGCATAGTACAACGATTGACAAAATTGCAAGGAAATAAAACTTTAGTTTCATGGCCGATAATCAGATTGGAGCACACCTGCTCCTTACAGTTTATAATTGGTTTGGTTGACAGGACTGAGAAACCTATCAACCCTGTAAAAATATCTGATTACAATTGATCAACCATCCTGCACTGTCTGTATTTACCTTGACTGTGTGGTAACCCATTTCCTCCGTAAAAACCTGCGGATGGGTTCATCCAAAAATTTCAATACCACGTAAGCCAGTAATATCAGCAGCGTGGTGCCAATGGCAATGATCCAGGTCATTTCACTAATAGATGGCTTGAATTTGTCGACATAACTCATAAATAACCATATGAACGGATAATGGATCATGTACAAAGGGTAAGAAACCTCGCCCAACCAGATACAAAGCTTTTCAAACCTTGAAGTTAAGCCCGCTCCAACGCCCAAAGCCAGTATCAATGGGTAAACAAATACCACTACCAGCGGCTCGGCGTACCAATTGCTGGTGTCTGAATAAGGGATCAGGAAGGTTAAAAAAAGTAATATGGCTACACCCGGAAAACCCAGCTTCGATTTGATTTTGGCGCCGGCACGGTAAATGAGTATCCCCGCAAGGAAAGAAAAGAAAACCCTTACACCACCGCCCCAAAAAGTGTCGCCGCTCCATCCAACGCTCAGGTTAGTGGCATGTTTGGCTTCATAAAATAACAGGCCTGCACCTGCAATTACCAATACCCACAATATTTTGTTTCGGTTACGCAGTTTTATCAGTGCCAGCGCATAAACCATATTGGCCACATACTCCCAAAAAAGCGACCAGGTAGGCGGGTTAAGGTGAAACAGGTTAAAATAGCGCTCGCGTACAATGGCGTAAGGTATCATGGTACAGCCGCTTAACAGCAGCAGCCAGAGCTTATCGGCATAAGTTTTCCATAAGTTGGAGTAGGGGTCTATCACAAAAGCCACCAGGCCCCAAATGGCACCAATAACTACCAGCGGGTGCAGGCGTATCAGCCTAAGTTTAAAAAACGGGCCAAGGCCAATTTTTTCCAATCGGGTATCATAAGCGTAAGCAATCACAAATCCTGATAAGGCAAAAAAGAAATCGACCGCCAGGTAGGCGTGGGCAATAAAACTTTTGGTGTAATCGGGCACGGCAATCTCCATAAAATGGAATATCACAACTGATATGGCCGCAATACCGCGCAGGCCGTCAAGCACTTCAAAATGCTGCCTGGTTTTTAGCAAACCGGCAGCGGGTTGGTTAGTAGTAGTCAAATTAATAGCAAATTATTGTTTTAAAATCTCGTCGGCAGGTTTACGGCTCAAACCATAAATAAACTTTTGGCCCGGATAGTATTTTTCGCGCAGCTCAAAATTTTCAAAGGCTGCACCGCCGGGTAACGATACGTAGGCTTTTGGGTCTCGGCTGGCCACAGCCCAGTATTTTGAACGGCCGTTTACACGCACTTGTAATGATGGGTCATAACCCGGTCCATCTTTGCGCCAGTATTGTGTTAGTTTAAAATTAGGGCGATAGCGCCAGCCGCGTTTAGCGTAGTGAGCACTGTCGGCAGGCCATTTACTCAGTTCTGTCAGGCTTTCGTTTTGTGTTGCTAACGCGATAGGGCTGCCATCTTTCAGTTTCAGCATACGGGTTACGGGGTAGGCATCTTTCTCAATAAAATCAATACCCTCATAACCGGTGTATAGCTTGCGCGAGTCGATAACCTCGTTATCCAGATGCAGCAGTCGCAAGCGCGAGTAGTTGCCCATAGTAGCGGTTAAAGCGCATCGCTGCATAGGGGCGCTGTTAGCTTTGTTACTGATCTCGAAACAAATCTCTTCGGGTTTATCGTTGCGTATGCTGATCTTTAAATAAGGCGCGGCTTTATCAAGGTACTGCTCCATAAATACAAATAAGCTAAGCTGTTCGGTTTGCGGGTGCGCCGGGTCAGGATGTGAAATGTTGCCGCTAACCAAGTTGGCCGGATTGTAAGCATCGTTGGTTTCTGTATTGCTTGGCCAAATGAGCTTACCCCATTTGCCATCGGTATTGGAGGGCGATATCTCGCTGAATTCAATTTTGCCGTCTACAATAGGTTCAATAGCAATATAGTTGATCAGGTAAATTTTGCCTTTATACTCATAACCCACCCGCAGCAATCCACGCGGACCTCCGGTGCCTTTGTCGCCGGTTTCGACACCGTTGGGCCAAAGGCTAAAAACAATGCCGTTATGTATGCCCCACACAAGCTTATCGGCACTTGTTTGCGGGCGTATCCATTTGGTTTGCGCTAAGGCGATGTTTCCTGTCAATGCAAATAGTATCGCGAAGCAAAAAACAGTTAGCTTATGTTTTTTTATAAAAGGCATTATTGGTTGTTTGCGTAAGAAGGCTTAAAGATATTTTTTCTGACCCAACCTGCCAAGAAAATTGCCCGGCTGGTTATAAATTTGTTTATAAACCAGATATCTTTCCTAACCGTTATAGCCCGTATAATTAAAAAAGCTGTTATTGTTACAATTGTAGCTATTGGCCCTGTATTAGTTAAATGAGACAAACAGATATCTACATGAGCATACCTTAAAGGAAGCCCGAAGAAGGCTATGATTCTGTAACGTATTGTTTAGGTGCGAGATACGATATAGTTGATGGCGAATTTTGCGGCGCTTTTTTAATAGATACTTGTTAGATCAATAAAATGTTTATTATATGGTTATTTGATTGATTAATAGCTAATTTTGCGTTCTAAAATTTTTATTGATCCTTGAAAAAATATCTATTGATTTTATGCGTCATGATGGCGCTGTTCAGTTGTAAAAAAAGTAGCACCTCACCCGGCGATGATAATAACAACCCGGGTGGTGATAGTGCCGGTATCACATCGGCAAAAATTGAAGTAAAAAATAATACGGGCAGGCTCACTGCCGATGTTAATTGCACGATAGCCGGCGACTCGATTGTAGCGCTAATCCCCGAGCTGTTAAGCAGCAAAAAGTTTGCGCTTACCTTCAGCACAAAAACGGCGGGTACCATTGTTAAAGTTGGCGATACCATACAAACCAGCGGTATTACCGTAACCGATTTTTCAAAAACCGTAGCCTTTGCAGCCAACGCCACCAATGGCGATGTGAAGTTATACAAGGTTATCATCCGTACCTTTACCGGCTTACCTATATTTTATATTAACACCGGTACAGGCGAAGATGTAAAATCAAAAGAGGTATATATAACCGGCAATCTTATTATTGATGCAAACGGCAGCTACAAGCAGGATGTTACCAACCCCACCATGCAAATTAAGGGCCATGGTAATTCAACCTGGACGCTGTATCCAAAAAAATCATACAAAATAAAACTGGATAAAAAGGCCGCAATGCTGGGCATGGGCTCGGCTAAAGATTGGATATTACTGGCCAATTACAACGACAAAACCCTGATGCGCAACAAAATTGCGCTGGAGCTTGGCCGTCGGATAAAATCAGACTTTGCGCCCGAAAGCCGTTATGTTGAAGTTGTTTTGAACGGAAAATACTGGGGCAACTACTTGCTGACATCGGCTGTAGAGATCAATGCCAATAGGGTTAACATCAGTGAATTTACTGCCAACGATGTATTGCCAAATATTACCGGTGGATTTTTGATTGAAGAAGATTATAAGCTGGACGCACCAATAAACTGGCGAACCACGCTGAGCATCCCGCTTACGGTAAAAGACCCCGATGAGCTGACTAATGATCAGGTTGCTTACATTAAAAATTACATGCAGGCTACCGAAGACGCGCTGTATGCCGATAACTGGAAAGACCCCGTTAATGGTTATGCTAAATACATAGACCCTGACTCATTTATGCGCTGGTATGCGGTGAATGAAACCGTCAAAAATCAGGACTCCTGGGATTTTAGCAGTATATTTTATTATAAAGACAAGGTTGGAAAGCTGGGCATGGGCCCTATCTGGGATTTTGACATCAGCCTGGGCAACTGCGATTACTCGGTATCAAAAGATCCGGACAGTTGGTATACCCGCAATGGCAAATGGATGATACGGCTGGCGCAAGATCCTGCCTGGAACCTTAAATGGCGCAACATGTGGAAGTCTATGCGCGCCAAAGAGGTAGAACAGCTATTTAAGGATATTGATAATACAGCAGCATACCTTAAACTATCGCAAGAACAAAACTTTAAAAAATGGCCTATTTTAAATACCTACGTTTATCCTAACGCCGTAGTATTAGGCAGTTATGATAAAGAGGTGGCTTATCTGAAAGATTTCATCACCAAGCGTGTGGCCTGGATGGATGCAAATATTAACGGTTATTAAATTTGCAGAGCGATAAACAAAAGCGGGCTATTGATGATTGGCCCGCTTTTTTATGCTTTAGTAACGCGTAGAGTGTGTTATTGCTTAAATCCGTCAGGCAAAAAATCGAGCGAAACGGAATTCATGCAGAATCTTTTATAAGTGGGTGCTGGTCCGTCGTCAAAAATATGGCCTAAGTGCGAGTCGCAGCGGGCGCACAAAACCTCTGTTCGGTCCATGCCGTACGATCGGTCTTCGCGATATTTTACAGCATCTTTACGCGATGGCTCAAAAAAGCTTGGCCATCCGCAATCACTGGCAAACTTAGCGTCCGATCGGAATAGCTTATTACCGCATACAGCGCAATAGTAAGTGCCTTTGTCATTGCTTTTCCAAAACTTGCCGGTAAAGGCGCGTTCGGTAGCCTGCTCACGCGCGGTAGCATAAAGTGCAGGCGGTAAAATCTTTTTCCACTCAGCGTTTGATACGTTTAAATGACGCGTATCGGTGTTGGAATAATATGGATTATTTTCATGACCGGTTTTGGTTTTAAGGTGCTGGGCATTGGCTGCGCACATCATCGCCCAAAACAAGGCTATTGACAGCATTAACTTTTTCATGGTTTTAGTTTGTTTTTAAACACTGCTTTAAATTTTTCAAGCTCGGGCTGTATCACATATTTACAATACGGTTGGCTGCCGTTTAAGTTGTAATAGTTTTGGTGATAGTTTTCGGCCTTATAAAAAACCTTAAAAGGCACAACTTGTGTTACAATAGGCGCTTTATAAGCCTTGGCCGTATTTAGCTTCGCGATGTAGTAGTTGGCCTTGTTTTTCTGCTCGGTATTGTGGTAAAAAATAGCCGAACGGTATTGCGTACCCACATC
>Ga0153956_1003333_pt1 | contig 10404 bp, 8 predicted proteins | sample TSFL040MetaG_FD_104704 | JGI IMG/M metagenome (GOLD analysis project Ga0153956, IMG submission 104704) | Attine ant fungus gardens microbial communities from Florida, USA - TSFL040 MetaG | ecosystem: Host-associated > Fungi > Mycelium > Unclassified | place: USA: Florida, Wekiwa Springs...
AAGCTGGATTGCTTCGTCGCCATAGCGCGTCGAAGACGCGCGTAAACGCGCTAATGGCTCCTCGCAATGACGTCTTAACTCTTCTCTACCCCGATCCGCTTGATCTCCCACTGAAGCTCGATGCCGGAGTTTTCCTTCACCCGCGCGCGCACCGTCTCGCCCAGCGTTTCGATATCGTGCCCCGTCGCATCGCCGGTGTTGATCAGGAAATTGCAATGCATTTCCGATACCTGCGCGCCGCCGACGCGAAAGCCGCGCATGCCCGCGGCATCGACCAGCTTCCACGCGCTGTGACCCGGCGGATTCTTGAAGGTCGAACCCCCGGTCTTCTCGCGGATCGGCTGCGCGGTTTCGCGATGGTTCTGCACCTCGTTCATGCGCACGCGGATTGTCTCCGCATCCGTGATCCGGCCGCGATAGAGCGCCGAGGTAAAGATGACCGACGTATCCACGCCTGAGTTGCGATAAACGAATTTCATGTCGGCGTTCGAAAAGATGACGCGCTCGCCCGCGCGCGTGACACCGCTCGCCTCCACCAGCACGTCCTTGGTCTCGCCGCCGTTGGCACCGGCGTTCATGCGCAGCGCGCCGCCGATCGAACCCGGAATGCCGAAGTAGAATTCCAGCCCGCCGATATTCGCCGCAGCAGCCGCTTCCGCCACGCGCTTGTCCAATGCAGCCGTGCCTGCACGAACCGTATCGCCGTCGGCCTTGATCTCGCCGAAGCCGCGTGGCGACAGACGAATGACAACGCCCGGCACACCGCCATCGCGCACGATCAGGTTCGATCCGACACCGACGGTATAAACCGGAATCTCAGCGGGCAGCCGGGCGAGGAAATACGCCAGATCGTCTTCGTCGGCGGGCGTGAACAGGATTTGCGCCGGACCGCCGACGCGAAACCATGTCAGCGGCGCGAGCGACTCGTTCGCGAGCAGCCGCCCGCGCAGATCGGGCATCGCGGATTTCAGATCGGCGTTGATGTCGGGGAAGCTCATCGCGCGCGGCACCCGGATACATCGTTCCCTCCCCCCTTGTGGGGGAGGGCCAGGGAGGGGGGTGAGATGCCGGCAATGAATTCTGCAATACCCCCCTCTCCACCTCTCCCCCACAAGGGGGGAGAGAGCAGATCGCAACTCGATCCAACATCTGTGAACATCCGCAAGCCTGTCACCCCAGCGCCTTCAACTCGCCCGGCAAGGCGTAAGCCCATTGGGTGATATTGCCCGCGCCGAGCAGCACGACGAAATCGTCCGGCCTGGCGACATCGCGCACGATGGACGCCAGCTTGTCCGCGCCCGGCAGCGGGATCACCTCGCGATGGCCATGCGCGCGCAGACCAAGCACGAAGGAGTCGCGGTCAATGCCGGGGATCGGCGCTTCGCCCGCCGCATAGACATCGGCGACGATCACGGTGTCGGCGTCGTTGAAACAGGTGCAGAATTCCTCGAATAGCGATTGCAGCCGCGTGAAGCGGTGCGGCTGCACCACGGCGATGACGCGCCCCTTGGTGGAATCGCGCGCGGCCTTCAGCACGGCGGCAATCTCCACCGGATGATGGCCGTAGTCATCGATGACGGTGACGCCCTTCCACTCGCCGGTCTTGGTGAAGCGCCGCTTCACGCCGCCGAAGCCGGCCAGCGACTTGCGGATCGTCTGGTCCGAAATGCCGATCTCGTGCGCGACGGCGATGGCCGCCGTAGCGTTGAGCGCATTGTGGCGGCCCGGCATCGGCAGGACGAGATCGGTGATGGCATGCGCCACGTCGGTCTTTCGGTTGCGGAACTCGACCTTGAACTTCGATCCGCCCGCGAACGGCGTGAGATCGACCAGCCGCGCATCGGCTTGCGGGTTCTCGCCATAGGTGATGATGCGGCGATCCTCGATCTTGCCGACCAGCGCCTGCACCACCGGATGATCGATGCACATCACCGCGAAGCCGTAGAACGGCACGTTCTCGACGAAATCCTTGAACGCATTCTGGACCGCGTCGAAGGTCCGGAAATGGTCGAGATGTTCGGGATCGACATTGGTGACGATCGCGACATCGGTGGGCAGCTTGAGAAACGTGCCGTCGCTCTCGTCGGCTTCCACCACCATCCATTCGCCCGCGCCGAGGCGCGCGTTGGTGCCATAGGCATTGATGATGCCGCCGTTGATGACGGTGGGATCGAGATTGCCGGCGTCGAGCAAGGTCGCGACCATCGAGGTCGTCGTGGTCTTGCCGTGGGTGCCCGCGATGGCGATGCAGCTTTTCAGCCGCATCAGTTCGGCCAGCATCTCCGCGCGGCGCACCACCGGAATGCGCTGGCCGCGCGCAGCCATCAATTCGGGATTGTCGCGCTTGATCGCGGTGGAAACCACGAGCACATCGGCGCCGTTCACGTTCTCGGCCTTGTGGCCGACGCTGATTTTGATGCCCTTCTCGCGCAGCCGCGTCACGTTCGCGTTTTCCGACGCATCGGAGCCCTGCACCGTATAACCGAGATTGCACAGCACTTCGGCGATGCCGCTCATGCCGATGCCGCCGATACCGACGAAGTGAATGGGTCCGATCTCGCGCGGCAGTCTCATGGGAATTCTCCGAACTTCAGCCCACTGGATGCCTTGCTTCGGAGGGGTATGACAAGGCCAAATTGGCTCAAAAGAGCCTAAATTCCCGCGACCTTTGCCGCGAGATCGGCCAGCCGCTCGGCGGCATCGAGCCGGCCGACCGCGCGTGCGTTCCCCGCCATCGCGGTGAGACGTGCAGGCTCGGCCGCGAGCGCCGAGATGTCCGCCGCAAGACGTTCGGGCGTGAAGTCGTTTTGCGCAATGCGGATCGCGCCGCCCGCCTTGTCCAGCACGCCGGCATTGGCGAACTGGTCCTGATCGATCGCGCCGGGGAGCGGCACGAGTATGGACGGACGGCCGATGGCCGCGAGTTCGGCGACCGTGCCAGCGCCGGAGCGCGACACCACAAGATGCGCCGACGCCAGCCGCACCGGCATATCCGGGAAGAACGGCGCAAGTTCGGCCTTGATCCCGAGGCGGCCGTACACCGCGCGTACACGCTCCATATCCTCGGCACGCACCTGCTGCACAAGGCTCAACCTGCGCCACAAGGCCGGATCCAGTTTCTCGATCGCAGGCGGAACGATGTCCGCCATGATGCGCGCGCCCTGGCTGCCGCCCACCACCAGAAGACGCAGCGGCCCTGTCGTGTCCGGCGAGGCATAAGGCACGGCGGCGGCGGCGAGGATCGCGGGCCGCATCGGCGTTCCGGTGACGGTGTTCTTCTCCGCAAGCGCGGGATCGCGATCGAGCACGCCGGGCAGCGAAGTTGCAATCGCACTGACGCGCGAGGACAGCAGCCGGTTGGCGCGGCCGAGCACGGCATTGGAATCGTGAATGACAGTGGGAATGCCGAGCAATTTCGCCGCCAGCAGCGGCGGCAAGGTCGGATAGCCGCCGAAACCGACCACCGCTTTCGGCTTTTGCCGCAGCATCAGCGTCAGCGCCTTCAGGCCACCCGCGGCCAGCACCGCACCGGTGCGCGCCAGCGCCCACGGCGTTCGCCCGCGCACCGTCTCGCTCGGCACCACATCCATCATGTCGCGCGAAAACAGTCCGCTGAAACGCAGCGCGCGGGAATCCGTCACCAGCCGCACGCGCGCGCCGCGCTTCATCAGCGCGACGCCGAGCGCCTCGGCGGGAAACAGATGGCCGCCGGTTCCACCCGCCGCCAGCATGATGAGAGGTTGGTCGCTCATACTCTCGATTTCAGGACGCATTTATTATTTTGCGGACGACGCGCTCAGGCAAAACCGTGCGCGGCATTGGCCGCGCCGATCGAATCCATTTCGACCTGCGGACGCTGCCGCGTCAAGGCCAGCAGCATGCCGACGCCATAGGCCAGCGACACCATCGACGAGCCGCCATAGGAAATGAACGGCAGCGTCATGCCCTTCGCGGGCATCAGGTGCAGGTTCACCGCCATGTTGATCGAGGCCTGAATGCCGAACATGATCGCAAGACCCGCCGCGGCAAAACGCGCGAACAGATCCTCACTTCGATAAGCGCGCGACAGCGCGCGAATGACGATGAAGGCGAACAGCGCCAGCAGCGCAAGACACAGGATGATGCCGAACTCTTCAGCGGCCACCGCGAAGACAAAGTCCGTGTGACTGTCGGGAAGAATGCGCTTCACCGTGCCCTCGCCCGGCCCCTGCCCGAACCAGCCGCCATGGGTGAAGGATTCCATCGCCATATCGACCTGAAACGTATCGCCCGACGCGGGGTCCATGAATCGCTTGATGCGGCCCGCGACATGCGGAACCATCATGTACGCGCCGAACAGGCCGACCGCACCCGCGCCCATCAACCCGAACACCCAGATGATGCGCATGCCCGCGATAAAGAACAGCGTGCTCCAGACCATCAGGAGCAGCATGGTCTGGCCGAAGTCCGGCTCCAACACCAGCAGCGTCACTGTCATCATCAGGAGACCGAGCGCCATCGAGGTCGCGGGCATTTCGGGACGCTTGGCGGATTCCGCGAACAGCCACGCCACCAGCACCACGAACGCGGGCTTGAGGGATTCGGAGGCCTGGATGTTGACGCCCAGGATGGTGATCCAGCGCTTCGCGCCCTTGACCTCCGGTCCAACCAGCAGCGTCGCGACGACCAGCACGACACTGACGACAAAGACGATCAGCGCCGTGCGGCGCACCTGCCGCGGCGACAGGAACGACACCGCCAGCATCACGATGGCGGACGGAACCAGAAACAGCACATGCCGGTTGAAGAAATGAAACGGATCGAGGCCGATACGCACGGCGACCGGCGGACTTGCCGCCAGCGACAGGATCACACCGCCGAGCATCAGCGTCATGAAGGCGGCCAGCAGCAGCCGGTCCACCGTCCACCACCATTCGCTGAAGGGCGTGCGCTGCTCGCGGGAAATCATGGGCCGTCGCCCCTCTGCCACAGGTTAACGGGGCATTACTCCCGCATCATGGTTTCCGGAGGGTTAAGGATGGGCAAATACGAGAAAATATCTCGTCAAAGTGTCGGGAGGACCCGAACGCCTAAACCGCCGTCAAACCATTTGGCAGCGCCTTGGCAATCTCGCGAAACCGCTCGCCGCGCTTCTCGAAGTTCGGGAACTGATCGAACGATGCACAAGCGGGCGACAGCAACACGACCGGCTCCGTGACATCCGAGGCTTCCGCGTCGCGCGTGGCGTGCGGCACGGCTTCCTCCAGCGTCTTGCTGATCTCGTGCGGAACGTCGCCGAGAGTCGCCGCGAATTCTTCCGCCGCTTCGCCGATCAAGTAGGCCTTGCGGATGCGCGGAAAAAACTCGCGCAGGGATTCGATACCGCCGGTCTTCGGCTTGCCGCCCGCGATCCAGAAAATGTCCCGGAACGACGACAGCGCCCGCGCCGCGGCATCCGCATTGGTGCCCTTGGAATCGTTGATGAGCAGCACGCGGCCGTTGCGGCCGATCTGCTCCATGCGATGCGCGAGGCCGGGAAAGCTGCGCAGCCCCTTCTGCAACACCTGGGTGCCCACACCGAGCGAGAGCACCGCCGCAGATGCGCAGGCCGCATTCTGCGCGTTGTGCAGTCCGCGCAGCGAGCCGATCTCGGCGATGCTGGCGATCCTCGACCGCGCGCCGCCATCGACACGAACGATGGTTTCCCCTTCAAGACAGATGCCGTCCGCCACCGGATGCTTTACCGAGACGCGCGTGACATTTTGGCCCGCCTGCTCGATCCGGTCCGCGATGGCCGCGCAGAAATGATCGTCCACGCCGACAATGGCCGCGCCGCCGCGCTGGACGCCCGCCACCAGCCGCTCCTTCACCGCCGCGTAATGCGCGATGGTGCCGTGGCGGTCGATATGATCCTCGGTGACGTTCAGCAGAATGCCGACACTCGGATCGAGCGAGGGCGTGAGATCGATCTGGTAGGACGACATCTCCACAACATGGACACGACCCTTAGCAGGCGGCTCCAGCGACAGGATCGCGGTGCCGATGTTGCCGCCCATCTGGGTGTCGTAACCGGCCTCGCGCATCAGATGCGCGATCAGCGCCGTCGTCGTGGACTTTCCGTTGGTGCCGGTGATGGCGACGAACGGCGCATCCGGCGCATGACGTTTGCGTTCCCGGCAGAACAGTTCGATATCGCCGATCACTTCAACGCCCGCGGCATTTGCTTTCAGCACCGTCCAGTGCGGCTGGGGATGAGTGAGCGGCACGCCGGGCGTCAGCACCAGCGCAGCAAAATTCGCCCATGACACGGAGCGCAGATCGGCGGTGATGAATCCGGCCTTCGCGGCCTCCGCCAATTTGGCCGGACTGTCGTCGCTGGCGATGACTTCCGCGCCGCCTGCTTTGAGCGCGTGGCAGCTTGCTAGGCCCGATCCGCCAAGGCCGAACACCGCGACTGTCTTGCCTGCGAAGGAGGTCACGGGGATCATAACAAAATTCCGTCATGGCCGGGCTTGTCCCGGCCATCCACGCCTTTCATGATTGCAGCATGAGCAGGGGCGGCTATGTCTACATTTTGACCAACAGACCCAACGGCATCCTTTACGTTGGCGTCACAAATGATCTTGTGCGCAGAGTGTTTGAGCATCGTTCCGGTAGCGTCGAAGGTTTTACCAAACAGCATGAATTGAATCGCCTCGTCTACTTCGAGCGATATGAGGACATTCGCACCGCGATTCAGCGCGAACATAATATCAAACATTGGCCACGCGCCTGGAAAGTCAGAACAATCATGACCGACAATCCGGACTGGAAAGATCTTTACGACGCGATTGTATAAAGACGTGGATGGCCGGGACAAGCCCGGCCATGACGACAATCATTCGGCTATCTGAGCTTCAGCGTCGAAAGACCGGCCAGAGCGAGCATCACCGACACGATCCAGAAACGGATCACGATCTGCGGCTCGGTCCAGCCCTTCTGCTCGTAATGATGATGGATCGGCGCCATGCGGAAGAAACGCTTGCCGGTCAGCTTGAACGACGCCACCTGCACGATGACGGACAGCGCCTCGATCACGAACAGCCCGCCGATCACCGCCAGCACGATCTCGTGCTTGGTGGCAACGGCGATCGCACCAAGCATGCCGCCGAGCGCAAGCGACCCGGTGTCTCCCATGAAAATCGAAGCCGGCGGCGCGTTGAACCAGAGAAAGCCGAGACCCGCGCCAAGCACCGCACCGCACAGCACCGCGAGTTCGCCGGTGCCGGGGACATAACGGATCTGCAGATATTCGGCGAACACCGCGTTGCCGACGAGATAGGCGATCATGCCGAAGCTCGCGGCCGCGATCATCACCGGCACGATGGCGAGGCCGTCGAGGCCGTCCGTGAGGTTCACCGCATTGCCCGCGCCGACAATGATGAACATGCCGAAGACCACATAGAACCAGCCGATGTTGAGCGTGAATTCCTTGACGAACGGAATCGAGAGAGCCGTCACCGCGGCGTCGCGCCCGAACCAGATGATGCAGCCGCAGGCGGCGAGCGCGATCAGTCCTTCCACGGCAAGGCGCGAGCGGCCGGAGAAGCCCTTGTCGGTCTGCTTGGAGACTTTCAGATAATCGTCATAAAAGCCGACCAGGCCGAAGCCGATAGTAACGAACAGCACGATCCAGACATAGGCGTTGCGCAGGTTGGCCCACAGCAGCGTCGCGACGATCAGGCCCGACAGGATCATCAGCCCGCCCATGGTGGGCGTGCCCTTCTTGGTGACAAGATGCGTCGGCGGGCCGTCGGCGCGGATCGGCTGGCCCTTGCCTTGCGCGAGCCGAAGCTGCGCGATGATCCACGGGCCGAACATGAAGACGAACAGCGCGCTGGTCACCATCGCGCCGCCGGTGCGGAACGTGATGTAACGGAACACGTTGATGCCCGGAATTGTCCCTGCGAGTTCGGTCAGCCAATAAAACATTCAAACCGCCTTATACCGCGAAGCTCAGACGGTCATGTCGTCGAGCGCGGCCTGTCCTGGAAAACGCTTCTGCAGCGCCGTTACAATCAATTTCATACGCGAGCCGAGCGAGCCCTTGACCATGATGGCATCCCCGACGCCGATGGCGGCGACGACCTGCCGCTCGAGGTCGGCCGAACTATCGGCATAGCCGCCCTTCTTCGTGGAAGGAAGGGCCTCCCACAGGTTGCGCATCAGCGGGCCACAACAAAATACCGAGTCAATGTGGCTGGCCTTGATCGCGTCATTCAGGCCGCGATGCAAGTCCGGACCTGCCGGTCCAAGTTCCAGCATGTCGCCGAGCACGGCGATGCGCCGGCCACGCGGACCGACATCGGCCTGGCCGAGCACGGTGATGGCGGCGTTCATGGAAGCCGGATTGGCGTTATAGCTTTCGTCGATCAGGGTCGCGATGCCGTCCTTGAGCGTCAGCACCTCGCGCACGCCACGGCCCGAGGCAGGCTTGATCTGCGCCAACGCCAAAGCCGAAAGGGCCAGATCCGCGCCCGCGAGCGATGCCGCCGCCAGCACGGCCAAAGAGTTCATCGCCATGTGCCGCCCCGGCATGGCGATCTTGTAGGTGATGTCCTGCCCGAGGATGTCCGCATGCACGGCGGAGCATGCCGGATGCAGCGACACGTCGAGCAGCCGCGCATCGGCTTTTTTGTCACTCCCGAACGATACGATCCGGCCGACCTTCGCCGTCTTCGCGCTCTTGGTCAGGCGCGCGAACTGCGAGTTGTCGCGGTTGAGCACCGCCGCGCCGCCGGGTTCAAGCCCGGAGAAGATTTCCGCCTTGGCGTCGGCGATCGCCGCGATGCCGGAGAAGAATTCCAGATGCACCGGCTCGACCGTGGTGATGATCGCCACATGCGGACGCACCATCTTGACCAGCGGCGTGATCTCGCCGGGATGGTTCATGCCGATCTCGAAGATCGCGAATTTCACCGAGGACGGGCAGCGCGCCAGCGAGAGCGGCACGCCCCAGTGATTGTTGAACGATGCCACCGATGCATGGGTCTCGCCCTGCGGGCTGAGCACCGTGCGCAGGGCCTCCTTGGTCGAGGTCTTGCCCACCGATCCCGTGACCGCGATCACCTTGCCGACAAGACGTGCGCGCGACGCATGCGCAAGATCAACGAGACCCGCCAGGACATCATCGACGATCAGCAGCCGCGCATCGCGGGCAAACTTGTCAGCATGGGCTTTCGCCACCACCGCGAGCGAGGCACCATTGGCCAGCGCGGCTTCGACGAAATCGTGGCCGTCATGAACATCGCCCTTGATCGCGAAATAAGCGTCGCCCGGCGTCAGCGTGCGGCTGTCGATGGAAATGCCGGTGACATCATTCGGCAGCGTGCCACGCGCCTGTGCGCGCATCGCCTCGGCCATCGCAGCACTGGTCCATAACGCACTCATGCCGCATGCTCCGCCAGCGCCGCGCGCGCAGCCTCGTGATCGCTGAACGGCAACACCTTGTCGCCGACGATCTGTCCTGTCTCGTGTCCCTTGCCCGCGATCAGCAGCACATCGCCGGGCCGAAGCGAAGAAACGGCGGATCGGATCGCTTCCCCCCGGTCGCCGATTTCCTCCGCACCGCTTGCCGCCGCCAGAATTTCGGCGCGGATCGCCGCGGGATTTTCGCTGCGGGGATTGTCGTCGGTGACGATCACCGCATCGGCATATTGCGCGGCGATTGCGCCCATCAACGGCCGCTTGCCCGCATCGCGGTCGCCGCCCGCGCCGAACACCACGACAAGCCGCCCCTTTGCATAGGGCCGCAATGCTTCAAGCGCCTTCATCAGCGCATCGGGCTTGTGGGCATAATCGACGAACACCGGCGCGCCCTTATGCGCGCCGATCAGTTCAAGACGGCCCTTGGCGCCTTCAAGATGTTCCAGCGCAGCAAATGTCCTGCCCGCATCACCGCCGGTGGAGATGACAAGGCCTGCAGCGACCAGCGCATTCTCGATCTGGAATTCACCGACCAGCGGCAAGCGGAGACGATAGGTCTGCCCGCCGTGCGCGATCGTCATGATCTGGCCGAAACCATCGATCTCGGCATCGACAAGGCGGATGGCTTCGCCGTGCCGTCCGACGGTCACAACGTCAAGCTTATGCGCACGCGCGGCCGCGATCACCGTCGCGGAATGTTCGTGATCGGCGGCGATCACGGCAGGCGCGCCTTTGCGGCTCAGCTCGGTGAACAGCCGCAGCTTCGCCGCGAGGTAATGCTCGACGGTCGGATGGTAATCCATGTGGTCGCGCGACAGATTGGTGAAAGCCGCAGCAGCGATCCGCACACCGTCAAGCCGGTGCTGATCCAGACCGTGCGAGGACGCCTCCAGCGCGAGATGCGTCACCCCGTCGCTCGCCAATTCGCTGAGCGCGCGGTGAAGCGCAACGGGGTCCGGC
>Ga0153956_1003334_pt1 | contig 10404 bp, 7 predicted proteins | sample TSFL040MetaG_FD_104704 | JGI IMG/M metagenome (GOLD analysis project Ga0153956, IMG submission 104704) | Attine ant fungus gardens microbial communities from Florida, USA - TSFL040 MetaG | ecosystem: Host-associated > Fungi > Mycelium > Unclassified | place: USA: Florida, Wekiwa Springs...
CCGTGGCGCCGGCCCCGGTGGCCACGCCGGCTCCCGCCCCCACGCTCGCGCCCGTGGTCAGCGAGCCGCAGCCGGGCCTGATCAAGCGCCTGGTGCGCGCCATCGTCGGCGACCCCACACCGGCCCCCGCCGCGCAGGCCGAAGCCCAGCCGGCACAGCAGGAACGCCAGGGTGGCCGCCAGGAAGGCCGGCGAGACGGCCGCGGCAGCCGCGGCGGCGAACGCCGCGACGGACGTGGTGGCCGTGACGGTCGTGGCCGCGGCCGCGGCGAACGTGGCGAGCGCGGTGGCGACCGCAATCGCGACCAGGAACGCGCGCGTGATGGCCGCGGCGGCGAAGGCCGCGGCGCGGACAACCGCAACGAGGCTCGTAACGACAACCAGGGTGAAGGCCGCGGCGAAGGCCGGGGCCGTGGCGAGGGCCGCGGCCGTGACCGCAATCGCGACCAGGAGCGCCCGCGGGAAGCGCGGGAAGCGCGTGAGCCCAGGGAACCGCGGGAACCCCGGGAACCGCGCGAGCAGCGTGAACCCCGCGAGGCCCGCGAGCCGCGGGAACCGCGCGAGACTGGGCGTGATCCGCAGCTGGCCCTGGGCGAAGTCCCCGCCGGCGTGACCGAAGCTGCCGCAGGCGAAGGCGGTGAGCGCGGCGAGCGTCGCGGCCGCCGTGGCCGCCGCCGTGGTCGCCGTGGCGGCGGTGGCTCGCGCGATGCCGCGGGCCAGAACCTGGACCAGGGCGGTGCCATCGAGGCCGGCAGCCCCGAGAACGGTGGCGCGTCCGGCGGTGATACCAGCCTGGACGACACAGTTCGCCTCGAGGCCCCTCGCGTGCACGAACCTGAAGCGCGCCCGCACTTCGAGCCGGCCACTTCCGCCCCGGCACCGGAGCAGCGCAGCTTTGAGGCACCGGTCGAGCGCACCGCTGAAGCGGCCCCTGCCGCGGCTCCCGCAGCGGCGCCTGCCGGCGAAGCACCAGCCCGCCCCTACGTGGTGTGGTCGTCAGCGCCGTCCCCGGACAACGGGGTACGTCGCGACGAATAAGCCGGACACGGCGTTGAAGGTCCTGTTCGTCTGCCTGGGGAACATCTGCCGTTCCCCTACCGCGGAGGCGGTCCTGCGCAAGCTGGCCGCCGCCGAGGCGCCGGAACTCGGCATTCAGGTCGATTCGGCCGGGACGTCGAACTACCATTCGGGCGCCAGTCCCGACGCGCGTTCGCAGGCCGCGGCGCGGCGTCGGGGTTACGAGCTTTCAGCGCTGCGCGCGCGGCAGGTGCGCCCTGCCGACTTCCAGGACTTCGATTTGATCCTGGCCATGGACCGCCGCAACCTGGCCGACCTCGAGGGCCTGGCGCCGGCCGCGGCCCGCGGCAAGCTGAAGCTGTTCCTGGAATTCGGCGCCGACAGCAGCACGCTCGAAGTCCCGGACCCCTATGAAGACGGGGCCGCGGGCTTCGAGCATGTGCTCGACCTGATCGAAGGCGCAGCACATGGGCTGCTGCGCCAGCTCAAGGCCAGCGAGCCCGCGGCCTAAGGCTTTTTCCCCGTCACCGGGTTCGGGTAGTGGAACGGCACTTCCTCGAAAGCCGGATACGGCTTGTAGTGACTTGACGGCGGCCGGTCCGGTGGCAGCGTCGTGCTTGGCCCCGGTGCCGGCAACGCGCCGTGCGACCAGCCCTGCGCATAGTCCGCGAGGAAGGTCTGGTACAGGTGGTCGGACTTGATCTTCCACACTCCATCCTGCTTCACGTACTCGTTTTCGCGCACACCACCCCCCAGGGTGGCCTGCACGCCGTACTTGCCCTGCAGCGACAGCTCCCGGACCCGCGCCCTGGCACTGCTGCCATCGGCCGCGACGTGGATCACCGGCTGGTAGAAGAAGTGGTCGTTGACCTCGCCCTGGCGCACGCCCTCGGGACCGAAGGCGGCTTCCAGGCCTGTGAGCACGTGCGGCCCGGCATAGACGCCGCGGCCGGCCAGTTCCAGGGTGCCATCGGCGGCGAACAGCGCCGCGGCGGGGTGCCACTGCCACTTGTCGAGATAGTAGCCGTAGGCGTTCTGCAGGTTCTCGATCGTGCGCGCATCCGCGAGGCGGGCCAGCCGCGCATTCAGCGCCGACAGTTCCGCCGCCAGCTGCTGAGCATCACCCGGCACCGGTGCCGCAGCGGGGGCGGCCGCGGCTGCGAACACCGGCCTGCCGGTCACCGGGTTCTCATAGTGCAGCGGCGCCACCAGGGTCCCCGGGTACATGTCGTACGTCAGGGTCGGCGGCAGGTCCGGCGGCAGGGCCTTCTCCGGCCGGGTGTTGGGCATCGCCTGCACGCCCCAGCCCTTTTCCAGCGTCGAGTACATGATGAACCAGGCATGCAGCTTGGCGATCTTCCAGATGCCGCCCTCCTTGCGGTACTCGTTCTCGTAGATGGCATCGCCCAGCACGCTCGAGCCGCCCAGGCCGTCGCTGCTTTGCATGCCGCCGGTGAAGATCAGCGCGCGCCAGCGGCCCTTGGCCCGGGTGCCGTCCGGCGAGACATCGACGATGGGCTGGATCTGGGTGTGGTCGTACAGGCGGCCGGCCTGCGGCGCGCCGAGGAAGTTCAGGTACTGCAGCACCCGCGCCCTGCCCTTGAAGATGCCGCGGCCGCCGATCTCCAGCGTGCCGTCCTCGGTGAACAGGTCGGCGATCTGCGGCCACAGGTTGCGGTCGACGTAGTAGCCATAGGTGCGTTGCAGGGTCTCGATCTGCTGCAGGTCCTCCAGGCGCCCGACCTGCTGGCGCACCTGCGCCAGCTTCTGCGCCAGGGCCGCGGGCGCCAGTTTCACCACCGGGGGCGGTGCCGGATGCAACGGCGCGAGGTCGGCGCCGGCCCAGTGATACGGCGGCAGCGACACCGACGGCCAGGGCTTGGATTCGAACGTGGGTGGCCGGTCCGCGGGCGGCAGCTTGCGGTCCGCCACATTGGTCTGCGCCATGGCGGTTTTCCAGCCGCCTTCGAACGGCACCGTGAAAGTCTCGTACCAGTGGATGCGGCTGATCTTCCAGCGGCCGTTTTCCTTGCGGTACTCGTTCTCGTAGGGACCGGTCTGCCAGCGCGCGTACTGCTGGTACTGCCCCAGCAGCACCAGTGCGTTCCAGCGGCCCTGGGCGGTCCTGCCGTCCGGCGCGAGCGTGATCACCGGCTGCAACTGGATATGCTCGCGCAGCTGCTGCGGCCGCAGGCCCTGCTTGCCGTAGCCGATGGCATAGAGCAGCGCCTTCGCGTGCGCCTTGCCCACGAACACGCCGGAATTGCCGTATTCCAGGGTGGCGTCGTCGGTCAGGAGGGCAACGATGTCGTCCCAGTCCGAGCGGTCGAGGTAGTAGCCATAGGCGCGCTGCAGACGCTCGATCTCGGCGATGTCCGCCAGCTGCGTCGCCTGTTGTGCCAGCGCCGCGATGTTCGGCGCGGGGTCAGCGGCTGGCGCCACCCCCGGAGCCGCGGCGACCGCCGCCAGTGACAACAATCCGCAGACCACTCCGGCCCGACCCGTGCCACGCGTTTCCTGACCCATGCTTCCCCCCTTTTCCGGGCACGTCGCCCGTCTGCCTGCAGTATGCCAGCAGACACCGGGCCTGGTGACAGCCGTCACCAGGCCCGGTGCATCGTTCCCCGGCGCGGCGGGGTCAGAACGAGGCCCGCACCCCGATGGTGAAGTACCGTCCCATGGTGTCATACAGCGAGGAGTTGGTCTGGAACCCGATCAGCGTGGCGCCACCCAGGATCGGCGGCGCCTTGTCGAACAGGTTCTGCACGTTGAAGTACACCTCCGGCACCCCCGGCAGCGAGGTGAAGCGGTAGTGCACCCCGGTGTCAAAGGTGATGATGCTCGGCTCGTTGTAGTAGCGGCTGTCGATCTGCGAAGTGGTGTAGAAGCTGTAATACGGGCCGCCGCTGATGTAGCGGGCGATCACGTCCATGCTCAGCGGCCCCTTCGCCCAGTTGACGTTGGTCATGGCGATCCAGGTCGGAGCACCCGAGAGGATGCTGCCCGCGACGTCCGTTTCCTTCGCGCCCGTCGCACTCTGCGTCGTGGTGGACTGTTCCAGCAGCTTGGTGGCGACGCCCCGGAAGCCCAGCGTGCCGCCCGCCAGTTCCATCCGGTAGTTACTCTCCAGGTCGATGCCGCGGGTGCGCTGCAGGTTCAGGTTCTCCGACGGCGTCAGGATGCTGGTGATGGCCCCGGCACTGGGATCACCCAGCACGCCGTTGAAGTAGATGTTGTTGCAGAACAGCTGCTGGCCCAGCGAGCAGCGCAGCACCGTGTCCTGCGCACTGGTGGTCGCGATGACGTCCGAGATCTTGATGTCGTAATAGTCGGCCGACAGCGAGAACCCCGACAGGAACGAGGGTTGCCAGGTGAAACCACCGGTGAAGGTCCGGGCCTTTTCCGGCGTGAGCCCCGGGTTGCCCTGCGTGCCGACCGACACCAGGTAGGGAACACCGCCATGGGTGTAGTCCACGCCGTTGACCGGGGGCGAATAGCTCACACCCTGGTACAGGTCGCTGATGCCCGGGGCGCGGATGTCACTGGACTCGGTGGCACGGATCAGCAGTTCATCCACCGGCCGCCAGGTCAGGCCTGCCTTCCAGGTCTCCACCGTGCCGCTTTGCGAATAGTGCGTCACGCGGCCGGCGGCGTTCAGGTCCAGGGCCCGGGCCAGGAACTGGTCCTTGAGCAGCGGGATCAGGGTCTCGACGTACCCTTCCGTCACGTTTTCAGAGCCGCCGTAGGCTGGCGCATTGGTCGTCAGCCAGCCACCCAGCTGGGTGAGGTAGGCACTGGCGACACCTCTCACCCCGGTGAAGTCGATGTAGTTATGCGAAATGTCATCCGAACTCTGCACGCCTTCCAGCCGGCGCCACTCCACGCCCGTACCGAGCGACACCGGGCCGGCCCAGAGGGAAAACGGCTCGCCATTGATGTTGGCGGCCACGTCCGTCTGGGTCACCACGTTCCACTCCTCGGCAGTGGCATGGATGTAGGCGAGCGCGGCCGGCGACGCCGATCCCACGCCGAACGGATTGAGCGGCTGGCACAGGTTGTTGGCGGCCGACGGGTTGGTCAGGGTGACCCGGCAGACGGGGGTGCCCAGCGGCCCCTCGACCACGTCGAGCGCGCGGTACAGGTTCGCGAGGTTGACGTCGTTCAGGTACTGCTCATGGAACTGGGTGCGGCCATGCTCGGCATGAAAGTCCCAGTTGTAGCTGCCGCCGAAGCGGCCCTTGAGGCCGAAGATGGCGTCATACGACTGCTCGGCCGTGTGCGCATCGATGTTGCCCCAGTCCATGGGCGTGATGCCCAGCGACAGCTTGCCGATGCTGTTGGCGGTCATGGTCGACTGGATCGATGCCGGAATGAACGGATTGCCGCTGAAGATGGTCAGCGCAGTGCTGGCATTCAGGTACGGGGGCGTCTGGGCGTAGGTCACGTCATTGCGGCTGGCCGTGATCTGGCCGAAGGCCTGGACGTTGTCACTGATGTCGTAGGACAGGCGGCCGAACAGGACCTTGTTGTCATTCGGCTCGTAGAAATTGACGACGTTGCCCACCGGCACCGCATCCGCGCTGCCACCAACCTGGGTGTTGGTGGTCTTCAGCGCGCCATATGTGAAGGGCTGCGGCACGCCCCCCGGGCCGAAGCTGATGCTGCCGGTGGAAGTCGCCCACGGCGCACCCATCAGCACACCGCCGTAGGCCGAGTTGGGCTGCGTGACACCGCAGGCGAAGGTCTGCAGCGGATTGTCCGGGGTCGCCGTGGCCGCGGTCACGCCCGGCACCGAGATATAGCCGCAATGGCTGTTGGACCAGCTGCGGTTGTCAGAGAACGCCGGCTGCTGGTGACGCCAGTCGAACGACACCTCGGCATGCAGCCGGTCGTCCATGAAGCCCTTGCCCCATACCAGCGAGGTCTTCACGGCGGCACCGTCCGCGACGCCGGAAACACCGCCGTTGACGTCCACCTTGAAGCCGTTGAAGCGGGTGTCGAGGATGAAGTTCGTGACACCGGCCACGGCATCGGAGCCATAGGCCGCCGAAGCACCACCGGTCACGACCTGCACGTCCTTGATCAGGCCCTGCGGCAGCAGGTTGACGTCCACGTAGCCGGCAACGTTGCTGGGGGCGATGCGCGTGCCGTCCAGCAGGATCAGGTTGCGCGTGGGGCCCAGTCCGCGCAGGTTGAGGAAGGTACCCGGTCCCAGGGTGGTGCGGCCACCGACCGACGACGGCACCGTGGAGGCGGACATCGAAGGCAGCTGCGCCAACCCCTGGGAGATGGACTGCGGGCTCACGGCAGCCAGCTCCTCGGTCGACAGGGAGGTCACCGGCGTCGGCGAAGTCATGCCGGGACGGCTCAGGCGCGAGCCGGTGACCACGACCTCCTGCAGGCCGCTGTCCCTTGCACCCGTGCCCTCATCGGCGGCGACCGGGCCCGCTTCGCCCGCTCCCGAACCCGCCGGAGTATCACTGACTGCCAGCGTGGCAGCCGACCCGTTGCCGCCGGTGTAGCTCGTCGAGCGCAGCGCGGCCGGCCTGGCCACCTTGGTGATCGCCACGGTGTTGTCATCGACCTTGCTGTAGGTCAGGCCACTGTCGTCCAGCAGCCTGGTCAGCGCCTCTTCGGTCGTCAGGCTGCCATGCACGGCCACCGAACGCTTGTTGGCCGCATCCTGCGACAGCACCACCAGTTGCACGCCGGTCTGGCTCGCCAGCGCCTTCAGCGCCGCCGCCAGGGGTTGCGGTTCAATACTGACATCGTGGCGCGACGCCAGTGCCGTATCGGCAAGGGCGGTGGCTGCGAGACCGCAGCCCAGGACGGCGGTGGCCAACACCAGGCGCGCACGGACGTGGTTGCGGACCCGCCAGCGGCGAGTGCCTCCGGTCGGACCGCCCGGATTGCCGCCGCAAACCACACCATTCCTATCGTCGAATCGCATTTCGTCCCCCACAACCGGCCATTGACTTGTCATGCGCTGTAATTGCGCCTGGTTCATCAAGACAGGTCGAGGAAAGGAAATGGTCCCCCCCTGGTATCCGATTTTGCCGGCGGCCGGTGCCCACCACCACGCATCGGATGCCGGTTCAGGGCTGCCCGGGAGAAGCGATATGCCAGCGGCCGTCGGCTTCCCGTGTCACCTTGAGGCCGGCCGCGGCCCCCACCGAACGGGCGAACAAGGGGATGTTGCCCGCATCGAAACTGGCGGTGATCCGCAGCTCAGCGGCGGCGGGATCGTCGATGACCACCTGCTCGCTGGAATAGCGGTTGAATTCCTCGACCACGTGCGCCAGCGGCGCGTCGTCGAACACCAGCCGCCCCTGCAGCCAGGCAGTGGTCGTGGCAATGTCCGCAGGTACGGGTTCCGGCGCAGCCGGGCCGCCGGCGCCGATCACCAGCGACTCGCCAGGGGACAGCATCACCGGCACTGCCCCGCCCCGCGGTCCGGGAGCGGTCACCTGCACGCGCCCTTCGAGCAGCACCACCAGCGTGTGCCCGTCCCGGACCTGGACGTCGAAGCGGGTGCCCTTGGCCTCGATCACGGCCTGCGGTGTCCGCACCCGGAACGGGTGTTGCGGATCGTGCGCCACCTTGAACAGCGCTTCACCGGTCTCGAGATTCAGGTCCCGTGTCCTGGCATCGATGTGGACCGCGAGATCGGAGCGGACGTTGATCTCGACCTGGGAACCATCCCGCAGCCGCAGGGTGCGCTGCTCCCCGACACCGGTGGTGTAATGGCTCGTGCTCCACGACGCGCGCAGCGTGGGCATCCAGATGATCGCCGCGACCAGCGCCGCGGCCGCCACCCCCAAGCCTGCGCCGGCGATGCGCAGGCGGCGTCCGGGCCGCGCGGCCGCGGCAGCATGCTCCTCGGGCGTGGTGCGCGGCTGCAACGGGAAGTCGATGACGTTTTTCGCGGGCCCGCTGCGCGCCGCACCGGCGAGCAGCGCATCGACGTCCGTGTGGTTGAATTCAGGGATGCGGCCAAGGTCCGCCTGCAATGCGAGCACCCGCAGGAATTCCTCGACGTGCAGCGGCGAGCGGCGCAGCCACTGCGCAAACAAGGCCTGTTTTTCCAGCGAAGGCGCCGCAGCCTGCAACTCCAGGTGCCAGGCGGCCGCTTGCGCGGCGGTGTCAGCAGTGCAGTCCCGGTCGGTCACTCAAGCACCTTTCAAATATCCGGAGGCACGGACGCCCGCAGTCTTGCATATCCTTCCAGCAGGTAGCGCTTGACCATCCGCGGCGTGGCGTTCATCCGTGCCGCGATCTCGTCGTAGGTGAACCCGTCGCGTATCTGCAGGACCAGCGCCGCCCGCATGGCCGGACTCAGCCGGTCCAGCTGCGCCCTCAGGCAGCGCGCGCGCGACTCGCGCATCGCATCCGCCTCCGGGTCCTCGTCCGCCGTGAGCAGTTCCAGGCCCTCGGCACTATGGGGGCGCGACTGCCGTGCCTTCAAACGCCATTCATGCAGCAGGTTGGCGGCAATGCGCAGCAGGTAACTGCGCGGTTTGCGGATCAGGCTCAGCTGCTCCACGCGCAGCAACCGCAGGTAGACCTCCTGCGCCAGATCCTGGGCATCCGCCGGGCTGGCCATGCGCCGCGCCAGGAATTTGACGAGGTCGCCATGCCATTCGTCCGCCCATGTCCGAATCTGACCGGAGAATTCCGGCTTTGTCATCACCACCCCCAAACACAAGACGGGTCCATCCCGTCGTCTGGTCCCCCGGCCGAACCGGCTCGAGACCCGTGGCATGCCATGGGCGCGATGCGCCCGGCATGCCTTTATGTTGCGGAGTGTAACTTATGTTGTCAGGTTCTGGTCAGCCTGGCCCGCAGGCGCTCGAGATCCTCCGCGGTATTCACGTCGATACCGGGATGCTCCGCGGTGAGCCCGACCTGGATGCGCATGCCGGCCGCCAGCGCGCGCAATTGCTCGAGCTTTTCCCGCAGTTCCAGTGCGCCGGGTGCCAGTTGCGCCATGCGGCGCACGGCGCCGGCCCGGTAGGCATACAGGCCGATATGACGCAGGCTGCCGGCAAAGGAAGCCTGGCTGCCCGGCCCCCGCGGCGCGCCATCGCGGTCCCAGGGTATGGGCGCGCGGCTGAAATACAGCGCCCGGCCGGCATCATCCAGCACCACCTTCACGACATTGGGGTCCAGGAACTCCGCGAGGGCCGCCACCGGCGCGGCCAGGGTGGCGATATCGGCGTCGGCGTGATCAGCCAGCAGTGCCGCCACCTGGTCGAGCAGCGACGGCGGCATCAGCGGCTCATCACCCTGCAGGTTCACGATGATGTCGGCATCCGCCCAGCCCATGCGGGCGGCGACCTCGGCAATGCGGTCGGTACCCGAGGCATGCCCGGCCGCCGTCATCAGCGCCGTAACCCCCGCCGCGGCCGCCGCCTCCGCCACCCGCCCGTCATCGGTGGCGACCACGATGGCTGCGGCGCCGCTGGCGCGGGCGCGTTCGCATACCCAGTGCAACAGCGGCCGGCCGGCAACCGGCAGCAGCACCTTGCCCGGCAGGCGGGCAGAGCCGTACCGGGCGGGAATGACCACCCGGAACATCAGCGTTCGAGCAGCGGATCGTCCGCGGAAAGCTGGCGGGCCTCCTCCTCCAGCATCACCGGCACGCCCTCTTTTACCGGGTAGGCAAGCCGGTCCATGCGGCACACCAGCACCTGTTCGGCGCGCCGGTATTGCAACGGCCCCTTGCACACGGGGCAGGCCATGATTTCCAGCAGTCTTGTATCCATACGGGGAATCTTAGCTCATTGCAGGAAACGGCCTGGCGCCTTTCCCGCCCGGTAGCGGCGTGGCCTTACCGGGCTGACACCCCTTCCACACACGCCAGCAGGCCTGAAGCATCAGCCGCGCTGAACCTGGCCGCGACCGGCACGAAGCCCATCCGGGGCGTGGCAAAGGCGGCGCAGCGCACGGCGTCTTTTTCAGTCATCAGCAGCGGCAGGCCGTCACCGAAGCGCAGTTCATCCGCCGTGAACGGATGGTGGTCCGCGAATGCGTGCGGCACGACATCGATGCCATGCGCCGCCAGCATGCTGAAAAAACGCTGCGGATTACCGATGCCCGCCACGGCGTGCACCCGCCGGCCCTCGAGCTGCGCCAGTGTCAGGCCCGCAAGCCCCGGTGCCGCATCGGGCCCGCCGGCCAGGGACGCCACGGCCTCGACGGGGGCAGGTTCAAGCCGCATCACCAGCGGCACGGGGCCGCCGTGACCCGCGATCAGCTGGCGCAGCGCGGCATCCGGCTCGCCGTTGACCACGATGGCGGAGGCGAACCTCAGGCGCTCCGCGCCCTCGCGCAGCGGGCCGGCCGGCAGCAGCCGCCCGTTGCCCAGCCCGCGGGCGGCATCGATGAC
>Ga0153956_1003335_pt1 | contig 10400 bp, 10 predicted proteins | sample TSFL040MetaG_FD_104704 | JGI IMG/M metagenome (GOLD analysis project Ga0153956, IMG submission 104704) | Attine ant fungus gardens microbial communities from Florida, USA - TSFL040 MetaG | ecosystem: Host-associated > Fungi > Mycelium > Unclassified | place: USA: Florida, Wekiwa Springs...
CCGGAGCCCGTCTGCCAGACCACGAGCGGGAAATGCTCGTCGAGCTTGCCGTCGATCACCTCCTGCGCCGCATCGACGATGACCTTGCCGATCTGCGGGTCGAGCCGGCCCAGCGCCATGTTGGCGCGGGCGGCGGCCTGCTTGACGACGCCGAGCGCGTGCACGATCGACAGCGGCTGCTTTTCCCAGCCGATCCTGAAATTGCCGAGCGAACGCTCGGCCTGCGCGCCCCAGTAGCGGTCGCTGCGCACTTCGATTGGCCCGAAAGTGTCCGTTTCCGTACGCGTCGAGGTCATTGCCTTGCCTTTCGCTGCTCGCCGTTCGGGAGACTTATATAGGTCCGCTGAGGGGCGCTGCAAACGGCGGGCTTTGCCGGCGTGCCTTTTTTGACACGCCGGCGAATATTCTCGTGCGGGGCGCATTTTCACCATCAAATCGCGACAAAAAATGCGGTAAAAAATTAACTAATAATTTCATAATTTTGTGTGAACTGATGCGCGATCCGCGCCGTCGCTTTCGTCACGCAAAGTTGAGGCGCCGCAATCCTCGGAGGGCTCGTCCGCGTTCTATCTATTGAGTATGGCAATGTCGGATTGCCACGCGCAATAGAAGGACGGGCCGGCTCTCGTTTCGAGTTACCGTATGTCACAGGGACTGATTTTAGAAATGAAGCTTTTCACAAAGAACGCTGCATCTTTGCTGCTTTTGTCCTGCGGTGTCGCGGCCTTTGCCGGGTCATCGGCCAACGCGATGACGCTGATGGAGTTCCTGCGTGGCGGCAGGGGCAACATACAGGGCACGCAGATCAGCCCCGCCGCGCCGCGTGAGGCCGCGCCGGCCGCGCCGAGTGCTGCACAGGCGACCGGGCCGCTGCCGACCGTCAGCGCCCCGCGCTACTACACCTACAAGCCGGAGCCGATGCGGCTCGTCGCCGTCGCCAGTTTTGCCGATCCGGTGGTGACGGGCGCCGTCGCTTCGGCCGCCGACGTCAACGTCGAGCCGGCGACCGTGCAGCGCCGCTACCTCACGGAGGCGCGGGTGATGGCGACCGCCGACGTCGCCAAGGCGCTGGAAGGCTATTACGGCGACCAGAGCAAGCCGCTCGTCTGGGTCTCCGGCGAGGGGATCAACGACAAGGCCAAGGCAGCGCTCGCCGTACTGGCCGATGCCGGCTCCGTCGGGCTGGACCCGGCCGATTATGCCGTGCAGGTCCCCGCCGAAGGCACGAGCCTCGATCCGGTCGACCGCGACCGCGCGCTGATGCAGTTCGAACTGGCGCTTTCGGCCAAGGTCCTGACCTTCGTGCAGGACACCGTCCGCGGCCGGCTCGATCCCAACAAGATTTCCGGCTACCACGACTTCAAGCGCAAGGACGTCCGGCTCGATCCGGTGCTGAAGCTCATCGTCGCCAGCCCGGACGTCACCGCCTATCTCAACAGCCGCAGCCCGTCGAACCCGGAGTTCATGGAGTTGAAGGCCGAGCTTGCCAAGCTTCGCGGCTCTTCCGGCGCCTCCGGCGAGCATGTCACGGTGACGCTGACCGGCGCGCTGAAGCCGGGCGGAAGCTCGCCGGAGCTTGCCAATATCGTCAAGGCGATCGAGCTTCGCGGCTCCGAGGCGCTGAAGACCGAGCATGCGGCCCTCTTTGCCTCCTATCACGGCGAGCCGGACTATACGCCGGAGATCGTGGCGCTGGTCGAAGGCTTCCAGAAGGAGCGGGGCTTGACCGCCGACGGCGTCGTCGGCCAGTCGACCGTGCGCGCCCTCGTCGGCGAAAACAGCGATGCGAAGATCCAGAAGCTCGATGTGGCGATGGAGCAGCTTCGCTGGCTGCCGAACGAGCTTGGCCCGCGCTACGTCTTCATCAACCAGCCGGCCTTCATGGTCTACTACCATAACGACAACAAGGAAGAGCTGGCGATGCGCGCCGTCGTCGGCCAGAAGACGCATCAGACCTTCTTCTTCGAAGACCAGATCCAGACCGTCGAGTTCAATCCCTTCTGGGGCGTGCCGCAGTCGATCATCATCAACGAGATGCTGCCGAAGCTGCGCGCCGATCCGAGCTATCTCGACCGCATGGGCTATCAGGTGGAAGTGAGCGGCCGCGCCGTCGCTTCCTCCAGCGTCGACTGGTACGGCTCGACGGAGAAGATCGCGGTGCGCCAGCCGCCGAGCGACGACAATGCGCTCGGCGAGCTGAAAATCCTCTTCCCGAACAGCCATGCGATCTACATGCATGACACGCCTTCGAAGAGCTTCTTCAAGAAGGACATGCGGGCGCTCAGCCACGGCTGCGTGCGCTTGGCCGATCCGCGCGCCATGGCCGCCGCCGTGCTGAACACCAGCGTCGCCGACGTCGCCAAGCAGATCGCCGCCGGCCAGAACAAGGCCGTGCAGGTGCCGGAAAAGATCCCGGTCTACATCGCCTATTTCACCGCCTGGCCGAACAAGAACGGCGTGGTGGAATATTTCGACGACGTCTACGACCGCGACGCCTATACGGTGAAGGCGTTCGAGGCGACGACGAAGGTGCGTGTGCAGATTTAAGGGGAGGTTTGCCCCTCACCCTAACCCTCTCCCCGCCTGCGGGAAGAGGGGACTGAAACGGTGCGGCATATCCCTTCTCCCCCCCCCGTGCGGGGAGAAGGTGCCGGCAGGCGGATGAGGGGCCGCCGCCGCTCAACAATCATAGAGAAAATCCTTCAGCAGCCTCTCTTGGCCAATTCCAGCAGTTCCTTGTCGCTCAGCGGACGCACGATGCCGTGGCCGGTCGAGACGGGGGAGAAGCCGAACATCTGGTAGAGCTGCAGCGCGCGCGGATGGTCGAGATTGTTGGTCGTCGTGACGACGCGCACCGGGTTGAGCACCCAGAGCGCATAGAGCGCCTGCAGCAGGAACCACTTGCCGATGCCGAGCCCGAGCGCGTGTTCCATCAGCCCGAAGTGGCTAAGCTCGACCGTTTCCTCGTCCTCGCGATAATATTCGAAGAAGCCCGCCGGTGCGCCATTGACGTAGAGCACGCTGATGCCGGTCTTCTCGCTGTGGAGGATGGCGGCAAGGTCCTCGTCGTTCATGCGCAGGCGGTCGACCCATTGCCAGCGCGCGCCCACCTGCCGGTAGAGATAGCGATAGAAATCCAGCGGGATTTCAGGGGCGCGCATGATCGCCGTGTGGATGTTGACCGGCACCGGCAGGCTCGCCTTCGGCGGCGCCGTCATTTCCAGCCGCGTGATCTGAACCTTCAGCGACGAGGGCGATTTGACGATCATATCTGGTCAGGCTTCGATTGGAGACGGCGGGCCGGTGACGACGGGCGTATCGGCGCGGCTTCCCCATTCCGACCACGAGCCGTCGTAAAGGCGGTTGTCGGTATGGCCGAGCGACTCCAGCGCCAGCGTGATGATCGCCGCGGTGATGCCGGAGCCGCAACTGGTGACGACCGGCTTCTCAAGATCGATGCCGGCGTCCTCGATCGTCCGGCGCAGCTCCGTCAGCGACTTGAACCTGCCATTGGTGGAGAAAACGCCGGAGGGGAGGCTGCGCGCGCCCGGCATATGGCCGGAGCGCATGCCCTCGCGCGGTTCGGGCTCGGTGGCGGCGAAGCGGCCGGCGCTGCGGGCGTCGGCGATCTGCATGGCGGCGCTCGACACGATATCGCGCATCGTCTCCAGCGACGCGACGCGGTTTTCATCGAAGCTCGGCTTGAAGGTGGCGGGGCGGGGCGAGGGAACCGTCGTCTCCAGCGGCCGCCCTTCGGCCTTCCAGCCGTCCAGCCCGCCGTCGAGCACCTTGACGTTCTTCGCGCCCATGGTGCGGAAAAGCCACCAGATGCGCGGCGCGGAGAAGATGCCCGGACCGTCATAGACCACGATCCGGTCGTTCTCGCCGATGCCGAGCTTGCCGACCTCGGCCGCGAAACAGTCCGGCGACGGCACCATATGCGGCAGGTTCGTCGAATGATCGGCTATTCTGTCGTGGTCGAAGCGGACGGCGCCGGGAATGTGGCCGCTCAAATACTCCTCGTCGGCATTGCGCTTCTGCGCCGGCAGATAGAAGGCGGCGTCCACGATCCTCAGATCAGGCGCCCCAAGCTCGTTCTGCAGCCAGTCGGCCGAAACCACGTAGCGGCTCTTGTCGTCACTCATGTCGCGTCCTCCGGGCGGGGATCAGGCGGCCGTGTCCGGGGTGCCGAAGCGAATCCGGAAGCGGCGGTTTTCCTTACCCTTCTTCTCGATCTTGGCGATGTGGATCGCCCCGACCTCCTGTGTCTCGGAGACATGTGTGCCCCCGCAGGGCTGGCTGTCAACGGCGGAATTCTCGCCGATGCAGACAAGGCTGACGCGGCCGAGGCCGCTCGGCGGGCGCACGTTCTTGGATTTGACGATGCCGGGGTTGGCGGCAAGCTCCTCGTCGGTGATCCACTGCACGTAGACGGGATGATTCGCGTTCACCAGCGCCATCAGGTCGGCCGTCACCACGTCCTTGTCGATGGCGTCGGTCATGTCGAAATCGACGCGGCTCTCCTCCTCGCCGACCGCAGCACCGGTGATCGGATAGGGGCAGACGACGGAAAGCAGGTGGCAGGCGGTGTGCATGCGCATCAGCCTGTAGCGCCGCTGCCAGTCGACATGCATCACGAGTTTTTCGCCGACGGCGGGCAGTGCCTCGCCCTCCAGCGGAACATGGATGACGATATCCTTCGTCGGGCCGTGCCTGGTCTGGCCGAGCGCGATGCGCGAACCGTCGGCGCGCTCCAGAAAGCCGGTGTCGCCCGGCTGGCCGCCGGACGTTGCATAAAAGCAGGTCTGGTCCAGCTCTATCCCGCCGTCCTCGTGGACGACCGTGACCACGCCTTCGGCGGTCGAAAGATAGAAATCGTCTCGGAAAAGGGCATTCACCGGCATGGGGAGATCACGCTACGCTTTCATAGGGAACGGGAATATCGGACTGCCGCGTCATCCAGGCCGGGATTGGCAGGCCCTTGGACTTGAGGAAATCCGGGTTGAAGAGCTTCGACTGGTAGCGGTTGCCGTAGTCGCTGAGCACGGTCACGACCGTATGGCCGGGGCCGAGGTCCTTGGCGAGCCGGACCGCACCCGCGATGTTGATCGCGCTGGAGCCGCCGAGGCACAGGCCCTCGTTCTGGATCAGGTCGAAGATGTAGGGCAGGGCTTCCGCATCGCTGATCCGGTAGGCGAAATCCGGTGTGAAGCCTTCGAGGTTCGCCGTGATGCGGCCCTGGCCGATGCCCTCGGTGATGGAGGAGCCTGCGGACTTCAGTTCGCCGTTCTTGTAGAACTCGTAGAGGGCCGCCCCTTCCGGATCGGCGATCCCGATCTTGACGTTCTTGTTGAAGCCCTTCAGTCCGGCGGCGATGCCGGCGAGCGTGCCGCCCGAGCCGACGGAGCAGATGAAGCCATCCACCTTGCCGTTGGTGTCGCGCCAGATTTCCGGGGCGGTGGTCTCGATATGGGCCTGGCGGTTGGCGACGTTGTCGAACTGGTTTGCCCAGATCGCGCCGTTCGGCTCGGTCCTGGCAAGCTCGGCGGCCAGCCGGCCGGAAATCTTCACGTAGTTGTTGGGGTTCTTGTAGGGAACCGCCGGCACTTCCACGAGTTCGGCGCCGAGCAGCTTCAGCGCGTCCTTCTTTTCCTGGCTCTGCGTTTCGGGAATGACGATCACGGTGCGGTAGCCGAGCGCGTTGGCGACCACGGCAAGCCCGATGCCGGTATTGCCGGCCGTTCCCTCGACGATGACGCCGCCGGGCTTCAGCAGGCCCTTCCGCTCCGCGTCGCGGATGATGTAGAGCGCGGCGCGATCCTTCACCGACTGGCCGGGGTTGAGGAATTCGGCCTTGCCGAGAATGGTCGATCCCGTCGCCTCGGAGGCGCCCTTGAGCTTGATCAGCGGCGTGTTGCCTATGGCTTCGAGCACGGAGGGGTGAACGCTCATGGATTCTGCCTTCTGTTTTAATGCTAGTTTAAGAACGGTCTTTTCCCTTCACAAGGCAACCGAGACAAGAAATTCTGTTCTCCGCAGATCATCGCCACGGCAAAAATCGTCTTGCCGCGCGCGGAAAGCAGCCACAATAGCGTGATAGCCTCGATCTTTCGGAGTTGGCCGGGACTTCGCCCGGTGTTCGATCGAAAACCTGCCCGAGGAGTACGCCCATGCGAGAATTCGTCGCCCGTCCCGAACATGGCGTGGTCTGGATCTCCGGTGCCAGTTCGGGAATAGGGCGGGCGCTGGCGCTGAAGCTGGCCGGCGAGGGCTACAAGGTGGCGGCGACGGCGCCGAGCCACGACAAGCTCGTGGATCTCCAGAGCGAGGCCGCCGGGCTTTCCGGCAGCATCATCGTGCTCGATGGCGACGTCACCAATGCCGAGGACATGGAGCATACGGTCGCCGCGATCGAATATCAGCACGGCAGCCTCGGCATGGCGATCCTGAATGCCGGCGTCTGCCTGCCGGTGCATGGCGACGCTCTGCGGCGCGAGGATTTCCGGCGCAGCTTCGACGTCAATCTCGGCGGCGCGGTCAATTGCCTCGTTCCGGCGGTGCGGCTGATGAAGACACAGGGGCATGGGCAGATCGTCATCGTTTCCTCCGCCGCCGGCTATGGCGGGCTGCCGGGCTCGGCGGCCTACGGGGCGAGCAAGGCAGCGCTCATCCACATGGCCGAGAGCCTGAAATTCGACCTCGACAAGCTGGGCATCCGCATTCAGGTCGTCACGCCGGGCTTTGTCGGGAGCACGGTCGGCGGGTTTCCGATGGCCGCGCCGCTTGCGCCGGAGGACGCCGCCGAGAAGATCGCCGCCGGACTGAAGGGACAGGCCTTCGAAATCGCCTTTCCGGCCAATCTTGCTCTGAGAATGAAGCTTCTCAAACTCCTTCCCTACAAATTCTATTTTCCAGCCGTCGCGCGATGGGCGGAAAAGACCCTCTCCGGCAATCACCACGCAAAACCGCATCCGGCCGAATAGCCGGCTACCGATTCGGCTGCTGCAACGATGCAGCGGCTGTTTCTCAAGCCATTCCGAGAATTTACCAAGCCTTGGAAACCGTTAATTCAGAAATTTCAGATATTTCCCCCGTTGGGAGAAGACGGGATGGAAACGATGCGGGAATTCTATCGGAGCCGTGCCGGCAGGCAATTCATGGGATTGCTGGCTGTCGGCGTCGTGCTTTGGGCGATCATCCTCGAGACGAGCGCGCACGGATATCTGGTGGACGTGACGCAGACCTTCCGGGGCTACGGCATCGAGTGGCTCATTCCCGCCGTGAGGATCGCCGGAGCGATGAGCTTCATCTATTCGGTGCTGCGCATCTACGACCTGCGCAAGGAAATGGAGCTTCGCAAGAGAGCCGAGGCGCGCGCCGACTGGACCGCGACCCACGACCACCTGACCAAGCTGCCGAACCGCTACGCCTTCGAGCGCGCCGTGATCCGCACCGCCTTCGACGAGGACGAGAATCCGCTGTCGGTGACCTTGTTTTCGGTCGACCTCGACGGCTTCAAGAAGGTGAACGATCTGGTCGGCCACAAGGGCGGCGACGTGCTGCTTGCCGAGGTCGCGCGCCGGCTCAGCTCCTTTGCCGAACCCTCCAGCGTCTACCGTTTCGGCGGCGACGAGTTTATCATCGTCGCGAGGGGACTGACGCCCGAAAAGGAGCATGCCTTCTCGCGCATGATCATCCAGGCACTCACGCGCCCGATCATGATCGGCGGCTTTTCGGCGGAAGTGGGCGCCAGCATCGGCTATGCGCGCATGAAGGATCATGGCGATACGCTGGAAGAAGTGGCGCATTGTTCCGACGTGGCCATGTACGAGGCGAAGAGCAGGGGGCCGAACAACGCCCTCGTCTTCAGCCCGGCGATGCAGAGCAAGGTGGTGGAGAGCGCGCTTTTCGAGGCGAAGCTCCGAAGCGCGATCGAGCATGGCGAGATCCGGCCGCACTACCAGCCGCTCGTCGACCTGCGCAGCGGCCGCGTCTGCGGTTTCGAGGCGCTGGCGCGCTGGATCGGCGCCGACGGGACGAGCATCGCGCCGCAGACCTTCATCACCGTCGCCGAGGAGCGCGGGCTGATCACGGAGCTTTTCAAGCAGCTTCTCGCCCAGGCCTGCGCCGATGCGCGCGACTGGCCTGAGGACGTGATGTTATCCTTCAACATCTCGCCGGTGCAGATGGAAGACCGCCTGCTGGCCTCCCGCATCCTGAAAATCCTGGGCAAAGCGGGTCTCGAACCGCACCGCCTCGAAATCGAGATCACCGAAAACGCGCTGATTCTCGATCCGGATCTTGCCGCGCTGATCATCGAGGACCTGCACGAGGCCGGCGTCCAGATCGCGCTCGACGACTTCGGCACAGGCTATTCCAGCCTGTCGCAACTCGCGCGCTACAAGTTCGACAAGATCAAGGTCGACAAGAGTTTCGTCGCCACCTACGCCGACGACGAGCGCCAGGAAAAGATCATCCGCGCCATGCTCGGCCTCGGCCGCAGCCTGAACATCAAGACCACCGCCGAAGGCATCGAGCGCCACGCCCAGCTCGCCTACCTCCTCAACCACAGCTGCGACATCGGCCAGGGCTACCTCTTCGGCAAGGCGATGCCGGCGGACGAGGCGCTGGCCTATATGCGCGAGCGGGAAGCGGTGCTTGCGGCGAGCGCGTGAGGGGGGTGCTACGCTGCCCTAAGTGTTGGAATGTTCGAAACGTCCACGTCTCGCTCTGCATGCCAGGCGTCATAAGCGGCCTGCATCCGGAGCCAGATAGCCGGCCCGTCGCCAAACATCTTGCCGAGGCGAGCGGCGATATTGGGAGAAACGGGCTTCCTTTCGCGAAGGATGTCGTAGAGCTGCTGGCGCGAAATGCCGAGCAGCGTGGCGACCTCCACCTTCGTCTTTCCGGTCGCCGGGATGATGTCCTCAAGGAGCGCCCCAGGATGAGAAGGGCAACGCTCCAGGGGGCGCCTGGCTTCATAAGTGGTCATCTTGCCCTCCTTGGCCTGTGATCAAAGCGCGTTTCGATCTGCGCGACATGCGTCAGTGATATTGCTCGAAATCGACGCGGGTGGCGTCCTTGCCGTCGAATTCGAATGTGATGCACCACGGTCCATTGACGTGAACGGTGTAGCGGGTGGGGTTGAAGCCGTTCAACGCGTGGAAGTCGAACCCCGGAAGGTTCATGTCTTCCGGGCGCTCCGCCTGCTCCAGCCGGTCGAGCCGGACAAGAATGCGCTTGTGCATCTTCGCATCGATCTTTCCGGTTTTCCCGGATTGGAAAAGCGCCGCCAGCGCTTTGTTCCTGGACGACGTGATCATGGCTTATGTAAGCTGATCGCGTACGTCAAGTCAATGGATTTGTAAGCGAAAAATGTACACGAAAAACAACCCTTCGGAGTTGCTCCGCTTGAGTTTCTCTATTTAAATTATTGATTTTACTGTTGAAATTTTGGAGGCCTCGCCCGGAATTGAACCGGGGTACAAGGATTTGCAGTCCTCTGCGTCACCACTCCGCCACGAGGCCATCCGTAACAGATTTGTGTTGTGGTGGCGCGGATTTAGAATGATCCGAAGGAATGCGCAAGAGGGTTGCTCCGAATATTGTCCTTTTATTGCGCATAAAGGGCGCGGGCGGTGAGCCTAGTCGGCCGGGCGCCGTTTCTTCGTCCACCAGACGCCGAGGCGGCGGCGCCAGCGGCGGACGCGGGCCAGATCATGCGAGAGCACGAGGAGGCCGAGCGGTATCATCCAGAAGCCGAGGATGGGCAGGAAGCCCAGGCAGCCGCCGAAGACGAGGAGGACGCCGAGCGTCACGCGCCAGAGGCGCGATTCCGGCAGCGGCAGACGCGTGGAACCCAGGATCAGTTGGTGATTGGCATGGTCGATGCCGAAGAACTTTCCTTTTTTCGTGTCTGTCACGCGTCTCTCTAACGGAATGGCATTGCGCTCGCTCATCCACAGCATGTGGGGGTATGGGAAAATATTGCAAGCGAAAGACAGATTTTTGAAAAAATCGCTTGGCAAATCGGCAAAGCATTTGTATTACGCCGCCAACGCCGCAGCGGTGCGGTGTTCCCTGGTAGCTCAGCGGTAGAGCATTCGACTGTTAATCGACAGGTCGCCGGTTCGAATCCGGCCCGGGGAGCCAGTTTCAGAAAGGGTCGCGCCAACAGCGCGGCCCTTTTTCTTTTGAAATCCAGCGGGATAGCCCGCTGCTTGCGCCGGTGATCACGACCACCTTTCCGGCGATACCCTGTGTCTCAGCGGTCGACTCTCGCCTGCAGATGGGCGGGATAGCGGTCGCCCTCAACCTTGACGCTTGCCAGCGCCTCTTCGATCGTGCCGAGTTCGGCAGGCGTCAGTTCAAGGCTTGCGGCGGCGATATTTTCCTCCAGG
>Ga0153956_1003336_pt1 | contig 10394 bp, 9 predicted proteins | sample TSFL040MetaG_FD_104704 | JGI IMG/M metagenome (GOLD analysis project Ga0153956, IMG submission 104704) | Attine ant fungus gardens microbial communities from Florida, USA - TSFL040 MetaG | ecosystem: Host-associated > Fungi > Mycelium > Unclassified | place: USA: Florida, Wekiwa Springs...
CGAGCGAACTCGAATCGGTGTCCATCGCGAATGGCTTCGCGTTCTATCGCGGCGTCGGGCAGATCCTGCGCGCGTGCGATCTCAGCAAGCGCGGCCATTCCGACGAAGCCGAAACGATCATGCTCGACGGCTTCGACAATCATGTCGTCTGCAACGGCGGTGCGCTGTTCTACTCGTTCATGGCGTGGCAGCACGGCGAACTGCTGCTGCGCGCCGGCCGCGCGCATACCTGCGATGAGATGCTCGCCAAGGCCGTCGATGAAACGCTGGCGCGCCAGGAGCGCGTCTATCTCGGCGAGCTGCTGGTCACGCGAGCGCGCGCGCAATGGGCGATCGGCGATCTGACGTCGGCCGAACAGGGGCTTCGCGCCGCGCTGTCGACGGCCCTCGCGTTCGGCTCGGTGCCGGCGCGCGTGGACGCGGCGCGCTATCTCGCTACTTTGCTTCAATCGACGGACCGCCGCGCCGAAGCGATCGACACGCTCGAACGCGGACTGCGCGCGCTGCCGCCGGACCCGACAACCCGGATCGCCAGCGCAGTCGCGTTGCTCGCGGAGCTCCGGCAAGAGGTTTCGCTCGACAACGACAACGAAGGAATCGCACATGGCCTATGAGATACGACGGGAAGATCTGGAACCGCTGCTGCTCGGCGCAGCGTTTTTTGGCAGCGGAGGCGGCGGCACGATCGAATCCGCGCGGCATCTTGCTGCGCATTTCGTCGCCGGCGACTATTACCCGACGGACTCGGTGAAAGTCGTCTCCGTCGATGAAGCCACGGAAGGCGCAGCTGTGATGGTCGCGTATCTCGGCGCGCCGGAAGCGATCAACACGGCCACGTATCCGCTCGGACCGGTGACGGCCGCGCAGAACGTTCAGGCTCGGCTCGCGTCGCAGTCCACGAAGCTCGCCTATGTGATGCCGCCTGAAAGCGGCGCGCTGGGCTTCACGGTCGCGGCACTCGTCGCAGCGAAACTCGGCCTCGCCGTGATCGACGCGGACGGCGCGGGACGTGCCGTGCCTTCGCTGCCGATGCTCACGTTCGCCGCCGCCGAAATCGATCCGCGCCCGGCGTTTCTCGTGAGTCAGGGCGGTCTGAGCGTCGAACTCGATGTGACGCCGCGCCAGGGCAGCAACGGCGGACCGACGCATCAGCGCGACGTATCGGCGATCGTCGAACAGATGATGCGGCCCGTCGTCGCCGATCCTGAGTTCGGCCAGTTCGGCGGCCTCGCGATGTGGGTCATGACGCCCGCCGACATCGGCCGCGCGACGCCGATCCGCGGCACGCTGACGCGCGCGCTGGAACTCGGACGCGCGGTGCAGGCCGGTCAGATCGGCAGCGTCGAACAGATGACGCGCTATCTGAAGGAGCGCTGCGGCCTTGCCGTGCGCGCGATTTCGGAACCGGGCGAACTCGTGTCGGCGGAAGTCGATACGGCGGGCGGCTTCGATGTCGGCAAGATCCGCATCCAGTCCGGCTCGCACACGTACACGGTGATCTACCAGAACGAATCGCTGCTCGTCTGGGACAGCAAGCGCGCGCATCCCGTCGTGCTGGCGCCGGACAGCGTCGCGTATTACGTCGGCGGCGAAGGCCAGTCGATCTTCTCCAACGGCGACCTCGTGCAGGACGATGGCAAGCTGAACCCGGCCATCGGCAAGCGCCCCGTCACGCTGATCGCGTGGCGCGCCGAAGCGGAAATCAGCAAGCCGGGACTGAATCTCGACAGCTTCGTGCAGGCGCTGAACGCGCTCGGCTATCTCGGACCGTACGTGCCGCTCGACAAGCTCGCATCCATTCATCAAGGAGACGCCTCTTGAACGCGCCGCTTCGCATCTGCGTGCTCGTGCCCGTCGCGACATCGCAATACAACGACCGCATCATGAAGGCGATTGCGCCCGTCCTGCCGCCCGACGTGCAGGTCGAGATCCGCAACATCACGCGCGGGCATCCCGATATCGAGAACCGTACGAACTGGCTGCAAAACGGCATGCCCGTGGTCGAACTGGCGCAGTCGATCGCTAACGACGGTTTCGACGGCATCTGGCTAACCGACTTCGACATGTGCGGAGTCGAAGCGGCGCGCGAGGTGATCGACATCCCGATCATCGGCGGCTTTCCGGCGTCGGCGTTCGCGGCGCTGATGCTCAGCCAGCGCTTTTCGATCGTCACGATCCTGCAAAGCACGCTCGCGATGCAACGCGGCCATCCGCAGACCTACGGCATCCAGGACACGTTCGCGTCGATCCGCGCGATCGATTGCCCCGTCGCGCAGCTCGACAACATCGACGTGGTCGTCGTGCGTACGTTCGAGGCCGCGCTGACGGCGATCAAGGAAGACGGCGCGCAGGCGATCCTGCTCGGCTGCACGGGTTTCGTCGATGTCGCGAGTCGCGTCTCCACGCTGCTCGGCGAGGCGCTCGGCAGCTACGTGCCCGTGATCGATCCGAACCAGGCCGGCTTCAGCTTTCTTGTTTCGCTGGTGCGCATGCGCGTGCGGCCCAGCCGGTTGACGTACAGCAAGGTCAGTCTGCAATCGTAGACAACGCGCTGCTTCGGCAGCGCTTTTCTCCGGCGCGGCGCCCTCCGCCGCGCCCGGCTTCGCTTTTTCTCCCCGCCAACACTTCTCCGTGCCGTCCAGCGCGCGCGGTGCCATGCGCTTTCCTTTTTCGCTCTCGCAGTGGACGGATCGGGCGAATCATCACCACGAAAAGCATCAATTGGCCGTAATCGTCCATCGCCTCAAAGTGCACTGGTCGAAATCGTCCACTTCGTCAATGTCCAGGTCGGGGTTTTCCCGTTGCGCAAGGCCTTGGCTCAATGGCACGGCGATTGCTCAAGGGTTGGACTGATCTTCACGCTCCTGTTGCCTGTCGATCGCCAGTTGAGAGAGGGCCGTGGTGCTGTTGTAGAGCTTGTAGCCGTAGACGTCGGTGTCAACACGTGGCGATCGATTGCTTCCACAGAGAAGTGCGTCGCTTTACCCGAAACGGCGGAGCTCGTCTGGCGAAGTGTCAGGCGACCCGCCTCGTGGCCCGGCCGCCGCCGCCGAATCTCCGAGGGCAGGCAGCGGCGGCCCGGTAAGCGAAGAGTCTGGCCGCATCGCTCGATAAGCGTCCGGCGGGGCTCCCGCAAAGAACAAATTTCGCATGGACCATTGCGCTACTACATTTGACATCCGTTGCCGTTCGCAAGACGGAATCGGCCCGGCCTGGCCGGTTGCGTACGCAAGCGTGTATGTCGCGACGCCCGGCCCGGTCAGCTATCCGGATGACGACAGTGCTGCCACCGAGCCGCGCGCCGTCATGGTCGATCAGGTGCGGCGCTACGTTCAGGCGCATCTGTGCGACGACGAACTCTCGCCCGAAAGCGTACTGACCGCGCTGCAGCTTCCGCGCTCGACGCTGTACCGGCTGTTTCAGCACGAAGGCGGACTGGGCGCTTACATCCGTCATCTCAGACTGCGTCACGCAGCGGACGATCTCGTCCGCTATCCGCACACGCTGGTGCTGGATATCGCTTTCGGACTCGGCTTCAAGAGCGCGTCAGTGTTCACGCGCGCGTTCCGGCGTGCTTATGGGATGGCGCCGCAGGAATACCGCGCGCTGGGCGGCAAGGGAAGCGACGTCATGTCGATTCCCGCGCTGGCGCCGCTACCCGCTTGAGCAGCGCTTAACCCGCACTTAACCGCGCGCTGCCGGTTCCGCCTCGGCATCCGCCGATTTAGGCGAACCCAGCACGTCGGCGCAGACCTTCAGCAGATCGCGCCAGCTGACGATCCCCACTGGACGAAACGCTCCATCGACGATCGGGATGCACGAGATCGGATGGTTCAGGAACAACTGGATCGCGTCCGTCACGTCGGCGTCCGGGCGCAGCGTGACCGGCTTGCGGCTCATGATCTGATGCACGCGCCGGCTCAACGTGCCGATATCGCGCTGCGTCTCCACCACACTGTCGATGAACGGGCTGAGCGCGCGCAACAGATCGCGGTCCGACACGACGCCCTGCAACGTCCGGTCTTCGACGACCAGCAGGTGATGAAACCCCGACTGCTCGAAAATATCCTTGACGGTTTCGAGTGGGTCGTCGAAGCCGACCGTCACGACGCGCTTCGTCATCAGATCTTCTACTTTCATCATTGAACTCTCTGTTTCTCCTGTGAGGCCCCGCGCAGAGCGGAACCGCGCGCCGCCGTTTCAACGTGTGATTCGTGTGCTAATGATTCAACACGTTTAACGGCATCCAGAATGGAAACTCAAACCGAGGGGCCAGAATTGGGGCGTTCCTTCATGCAGAAGGAATGCGTGGCCGCCGCATGCGGCCATCCCAAGGAGCAATGCATGTTGACTCGCGAAGCAATCCCTCAGGTTCTGTCACGTACGTCCTCGCTGCTGTCGACGGAGATGATCGAAGGATCGCCACAGAAGACCTTTCACCACGTCATCGACATTTACCTCAAGGACTCCAATGCCTTCATGAACACCTATTTCGCCCGCTATTTCGAATGGCAGGGCATCTGCCGGGAACGCTGGTTCCATGAGTGCATTCACAACAATCTGCTGGCCGCAGGGGGCACCTTTGTCACGAAACGCGCGCATCAGGAATACGTGCAGGAGACGTTTCCGTTCCAGCGCGTCGACTGCTACCTGAACACGTTCCAGGTCCGGCAATGTTCGGCGTATCTGCTGTTCCGCTTCTGCGTCGACGGGCGTCCCGTGTCGCACGGCTATCAGCAGATCCTGTTTGCCGGAACGGACAAGCGGATCCGGCGTTTTCCGGAAGGGATCATCGAGCGGGTCAAGGAATATGAAGTGATCCTGCCGCCCGTCACGAACTAATTGATCTCACGCTGCCCGGCGCGCGAGCGTCGGGCCTTAACGGGCGGATCGTGCGCTGCGCGATCCGCCATCGAACCAGGCTCCGGCAGCCGCAGCGTGAAGGTGGTCAGCACGCCCGGCGTCGACGCGCACGAGATCGTCCCGCCGAACGCGTCGCACACGCGCCGGCAGAACTCGAGCCCCATGCCGCCGCCCTGGCCGGGCGGTTTGGTCGAATAGAACGGATCGAAGATGTGCGGCAGGATGTCGGGCGCGATGCCCGGACCCGTATCGTTGAAATGGATCACGCAGAAGCCGCCGTCGCGTCCCGCGCTGATCGTGATGTTGCCCAGGCCGCTCGCCTCGATCGCGTACAGTGCGTTCTTCAGCAGGTTGAACAGCACGAAGACGAACAGCGAATCCGTGCCGGAGAAACGCAGTTGCGGATCGATCGGAATGACAGAGACACGACCGCGCTCGCCCGGCTGGAACGGATAGCGATCGAGCGCCGAATCGACGCAATGGCGGATCGATTGCGGACCGAAGCTGCGTCGATCGAGCCGGTCCAGCGTGAACGACGCGAGCGACATCTCGACGACCGTGCTCGTGCTGTCGATCTGCCGGCGAATCGCGCGCGTGAGAGTAGGCAGCCGCTCCGACTGTCCCGGATAAAGACCGTTGACGAGCAGTTGATGCCGCACGGCGAGCTGATAGCCGCGTAGCAACTCCGGCAGCGCGTTGCCGAGTTCGTCGGCATGCATGCCGATCACTTCGAGCGGCATCGCGACTTCCTGTGCGACCGTCGCGGCGAGAAAGTACTGGCGCATCAAGCCATGCCGCACGATGGTGACGGCGAGAATGCCCAGACTGATCGCGATGAAGATCACGCCGGGCGGATAGAACACGTAACCGTAGTTGACGGCGTAATCGCCTGCCGCGACGGAATACAGACACAGGCTGACGAGACAGAGACCCAGCAGGCGGCGTCGATGACGCGCACGGGCCTGACGCCGCGACACGATCAGCAGCCATCCGCTGCGGCCCGCGAGCATCACCGTCTGCAGCACATGCACGGGATGCAGTCGCCCGGCCTTCGGATAGTCGCCGAAAAAATGGCTGCCGAAGCCGGCCACGACTTCATCGCTCGTCACCAGCAGCACGGCAAGGATCACGCACAGCGCGTACGACGCCATCAGCAGCGGCCGCTCGTCGCGCCGCTCGGTGAGTTCGATGACGAAGTGATAGAAGGTGGTCGGCAGGAACAGGATGAAGAAGTAGCCCGCCTTGACGAGCACTCCCGCCGCTTCCGGACTCGTCGACTGGAACAGGAACGCCCACGTGCCCTGCCACGCAAACGTTGTCATGCACATGAGCGCAAAGGGCGCCGATAAACGCGTCACGCCCTCCGTCAGCAGGACGTACACACCGAAGCCCAGGAACAGCGCGGATACGAACGCTGGCAAGGTCGAATACATGATGCCTTATAGGTGTTTCGCCGCTGATTGTCCCTCGGCAGGCTGAAGCTGACGGATGAGCGGCAGGAAATCCGGCAGCGGGCAAACAGCCTGTCGCGCCGGGAAAATCAAGCGACTCACGTTCGTCATCAGCACAGCGGCGTTGTTGTTCTTCGGTCGCACTGGCATCGTGTTCGTGCCAGGCTGTCGGGCGTGTTTCGGCTCTTGCTGCCCGTAGCGAATACCCCCGCGGTGCCAAGATTCTAGCGCAACAAATCCACCTGCTCCGCGCTCGGAACGCACTGCACGCGTCCCGATGCGTCCGCAAAGCCGGCAATGAATTTGCCCGCGAAGCTGTTGACGTCGGCCTTACTTGCTCAGCTTGCGGTAGAGATCGTTGGCGCGCGACAGATGCGCGTGCATCGCTTCCGCGGCGGCGTCGCCATCGCGCTTCGCAATGGCATCGACGATGCGCTGATGCTCCGCGAGCGTCAGCTCTTCCGCGCCGGGCGCGCGAACCAGCGGACGATAGTACTCGCCTGCCCAACGGAACAGCGACTCGACGATCGAAGGAAAGATGGGATTGCCGCTGATCTTGGCGATCTCGCGATGAAACGCCATGTCGCGCTCGATGAACTCTTCGAGGTTGACCATCGACGCGCGATGCTGCGCGACGCTCAGTTGCAGCCGCGCGACGTCTTCTTCGGTAGCGCGTTCGGCGGCCATGCGCGCCGTGCCCGTTTCGAGAAAGAGGCGCGCGTGCTTCAGATGTTCGAGCATCTCGGGGTCGGTGCGCAGCAGATGCATCGCGCCGCTTGCGATCTGGCCGATCAGCCGGTCGGCCGTCGGCACGACGACGCGCGCGCGCTCGCCGTGTACGATCTCGACGATGCCCGAGCGTTCGAGCGTCTGCAGCGCTTCGCGCACGGCAGGCCGCCCGACGCCGTAGATTTCCATCAGTTCGCGTTCAGATGGCAGCTGCGCGCCGGGCGCGATTTCGCCCGAGCGGATACGCTCCATCAAACGGTCCACGACTTCCTGGTACAGCTTCCGACGCGGGATGATCTCGCCCATTACATGTATGCGACAAGCTTTCTGGTGTAATGACAATACCATACACCGGTTGATGCTTGCGTGGAACCGTCGGGTGCTTCTGAGGCTTTGCAGCCGAACGCGTCAGCTTGCAGACATGCTCTCCAACGTGCGCGCCGCCGCCAGCATACCGCCCAATATCTTGTCCGCCACTTGCTCCGAGAATCCTTCGGGCAGTTCGCCGCGCACTTTCTCTACGACTTCAGGCGTGCGGGCGATGATCTCCTGCAGAAGCGGTTCGGCGTTATCGCCATAGCCGACTTTCCTGGCCGTGCTGTTGAAGTGCCGTCGCTCGATTTTATGCACCTGATAGTGCTTGTTCTTTCCGAGCAAGGCCATCGCCAGTTTGATTTCCTGATCGACCCACTGATTCGGCCCATCACCGATGACGGGATAAGCCGACATCACGTCATACATCGGCGTCAGCCTGAAGCGACCCGCGTCGCCGGCTTGCAACTGGATGCTGAAGTTTTTGGCGTGACCGTCCGGCGCCCGCATCATCCAGAAAATAATCTGCGAGGCCATGAGCGTGCGCATGTCCTCTGCCGCCTGCTGTGACTGCTGCAAAAGCGTGAAGAGCTTCTGGAGACCCGGACCGCCCTCGTTCTCGTACTTGACCAGCGGCGAGGTGCCCGTTGCCTGGCAGAAGTCCTCCTGAATCAGCCGGAACAGCTGCTTGCCGCTGCGCGAGAGCACCCGGTCGAAACGCTCGACGACGAGCACGCGTTGCGTGCCGAACGTTTCGATGCGCGCCTCTGCTGTCGGCAGTCCGTACTCCTTGAGGAGCCGCATGCACAGCCACTCGTTGTCGACGGACGTGGTGAAGTCGGCCTTGCGTCCGCCCACCATGCCGATAGGCAGCTTGAAGATATGCGTCGTCGGTGTTGCGCCGCGCGGCTTCATCCACTGGCCGTCCCACCACAGAAACGCGTCCTTCTCCTGCGCGCCGGCTAGCGAGATGCGGAAGTCGTCATCGGGATCCCTTCCCGCGGCGAAACGCTCCGGACTGACGACTTCAAGCAAGTGCCGCTCGATGGCTTCCTCGTCGACGACGATACCCTCGACCTTGTCGATCCCTTCCGGCATCGCGCCGTCCGGCAAGAGTTGAAGCGCCCCAACGCAGTCGCGACCAATGACGGCCAGCAGATCGAACGCTTCGATCGAGCCGGTCTTGAAGCGTGCGGCCACTCGCCTGCGAATCGTCTCGTTGTCCGGCAGCAAGCCGTCGAAGTAGTGGGAGACACTGTCTCCTTTGAGCGGTTCGTTGTGGAGATTGAATGGCAGCGACAGGGAGATCGGACGCCCGCGCGGCGAGTCGCGCCAGGCGGCGGCGTACTGCAGCTCGGACTCCCCGTTGGCATTGACGGTCCAACGCCCGACCAGATCACCGTTGGCCCAGAGGGAAAGCGTCTGGCTATGCGAGCGGCGACCCATGCTCACCACTCCGAGACATCGGCCGACTCGACCGCGCCCCGCTCCGCGAGGCGCAATTCGAGCCCGATGGCTGCGCACCAGCTGAGCAATTGTCTGAAGCTAAGCTCGTCCGGGTTCCGTTCCAGGTACGAAATACGGTTCTGACTCAAGCCGACGCGTTGCGCGACCTCCGCCTGCGTGAGCTTGCGCCGCTTGCGCGAAGCGACGAGCAGCTGACCGAGCTGGGACGCGGTCACGAGCGGACGACTGATGGGAGCGGCAGACATAGAAATATCCGTTATTCGGCTATTTTCATTTTAGCCGCTATACGGATAAAGTCAAATTAGCCGATATACAGATATTCTGGGTTTATCCGCTATACGGCTATTTTCACGCTGCTTCGCGGCCCTCTTTCACCAGACCGAAAAACCCAGCGCCGCCGATCTGCCCGCCCTTCAACACGATCTCCAGCCCATCGCGCTGCGTCGACTTCGACCACGCGCGACACAGCGGTGCGCCCGGCGCGAGACCCGCAGCGACGCTGAGCGCATCGATACCCAGCGTGCTCGCGACTTCGCCCGAACTGTCGCCGCCCGCCACGACCACGCGCTTCAACTCGACGCGATCGAGCAACCGACGCATCACCTGCGCAAGCGCGCCGCCGACATCGCGCGCCGCCTGCTGACGCGTCAAACCCGCGTCGCGCGCGATATCGTCGAAACCAACGACAGTCGGATCGTCCGGACCTTCCGCGCTATGGACGATCGCGCTGACGCCACGCCGCAGCGCATCGGCGGCGACGGTGACGGCCCGTTCGATCTCCGCGTCGCCCGTTTGCGGATCGAGCGCGCGGCGCAAATCGAGCCGCTCGACATGAAAGCCCTGCGCGCGCGCCCACGCAATCTGCGATGCCGTGACGGGCGAGCAACTGCCGCTCACGGCGGCGATCGCATCGACGGGTTTCGCGACGGGCAGCGAAGGCGTCGCGGGCAGCCAGCCGCGCGAGCGCCAGTACGCGGCCAGCGCATATTGCAGCCCCGACGACGACGCGCTGAACACGCCCTCGCCGCGCTGCTCCCACACGAGCCGTCCTGCTTCGACGAGCGTCTCTTCGTCGAGCACATCGATCAGCACGACGGGCCTGTCATCGCCGCCGAGCGCACCGACACGCGCAACGCCTTCGCCACCTCGCAACTGCACCATGTCGATCAGTTCGATGCGGCGCGACGTCTGCCGCCCGAGATGCACGCGCAAATCCGCTTCGTCCATCGGCGTGACGGGATGACGCGACATCGTCGGATGACGATCCAGGCGATAGCCCTCGCCATTCACGGCAGCGAACAGATTGCCGAACATCTGGTAGCGCTTCAGACGCGGTGCACCGATCACCATCGGCGACCAGCGCGCGCGCATCGAGTTCACGCCGATATCGATGGCCGCGCCGATCGATCCGGTTTCCGGCGATGAGTCGAACGTCGAGCACACCTTGTATTGCAGAATCGGCGCGCCGAACGCCGCGAGACTCGCGAACGCGGACGGCAGCACGTCGCGCATCCACGCCGGATTGCGTCCGCGCGACGAACCCGCCAACCCGACGCAGCGCACATCCGGAAA
>Ga0153956_1003337_pt1 | contig 10394 bp, 6 predicted proteins | sample TSFL040MetaG_FD_104704 | JGI IMG/M metagenome (GOLD analysis project Ga0153956, IMG submission 104704) | Attine ant fungus gardens microbial communities from Florida, USA - TSFL040 MetaG | ecosystem: Host-associated > Fungi > Mycelium > Unclassified | place: USA: Florida, Wekiwa Springs...
ACAATTCTTGGCAAGCCAAATATCGGGAAAGGCGGGTCGTCAGGATGTACGCACATATTAATACCCAGTTTCTCTGCCTCGGGGATAATAGCTTGCAGAAAATAAGCCATATTAGCCTTTAGTGTAGCGGCGTCGGTGTCGGCGTAGCGGTTCAAAAATTCTTTAAATTCATTAACCGTCAAAACGTCCTTTGTACCCGGCAAGCCAGCCATTACGGTATTGATCAGCTCTTGCTTTTTGTTTGCCGGTATGCTATCCAGATATGCTTTGGCAGCCTGCTGTTGCGTTTGTGTAAAATCACTGAATGCGCCGGGGCGCTCTAAAATATAAAGGTCAAAAGCGGCCAGGGCAGGGGCGTGGAAGCGCAGAGCCGAGGCGCCGTTTGGTAAATGATAGTCGATGTCAGTACGCGTCCAATCAAGTACGGGCATAAAATTGTAACATACGGTTTTCACGCCTGCGGCAGATAGATTTTTTAGCGTCCCGATATAATTTTTGATATGCTGCTCACGCTCGGCCGATGCAGTTTTAATGCTGTCATGCACATTCACACTTTCAACAACCGCCCAGCGGAAACCTGCCGCTTCAATAATGTCTTTGCGTTTTCTTATTTCTTCGGCGCTCCATACATCGCCGGTAGGGATGTGGTGCAGCGCGTTCACAATGCCGGTAGCGCCGGTTTGGCTAATGGCTTGCAGTGTTACCGCATCATTAGGGCCGTACCAACGAAAGGTTTGTTCTAAATTACTGATCATGTTGAGGATGATGTTATCGGATACAAATAAACACTATTTAGGCTGTAAAAAACAAACCCTCTTGCTTTTCACAAAAGGGTTTGTTTTATGATGGCGGATTCAGAGATCTTACCAGTAAATTGAATAAAGCGCTACCAGGATACCGCAAACCAGCAAGGTGCCAACAGTAAAGCTTCTCGATGTTTTAAACATGCTGGCGTCAACTTCCAAGCCGTGAACTTTGTCGCCTTTGGCGTTTTCAATCATCGAGATGATATACATTCCTACCACGCATATCAGGAATACAAAACCCATGCGGTCAATAAATGGCATTTCATAAACACCATCGGCATTTTTAGCTGCAAAGCCTGTAGAGGCCAAGCCGGCCAGGTTAACGTATTGCGGTAATACTTTGAAGCCGCACGAAAGGATGAAACCCCCGATAGTGGCAAACAATGCTGCGTTTGAAGTTGTTTTTTTCCAGAAAAAACCCAAAATAAACATGGCAAAAATACCCGGCGATACGAAACCGGTATACTCCTGAATATATTGGAAACCGCCTTTTTTGTCAATGCCCAAATGACGACATAAAAGAATGCCCAATAACATTGCTACAACAACGGTTATTTTACCAATAACAACAGTTTGCTTATCGCTGATATTGGGTTTGATTTTCTTGTAAACATCTAAAGTGAAAATGGTTGCAATACTGTTTGCTTTACCGGCTAACGATGCTACCACTGCCGCAGTTAAAGCCGCAAACGATAAACCTTTTAAGCCGGGACCTAATAAATTTAATAAAATTGGGTACGCGCGGTCTGGATTCATATCAGCACCGACACCAATTTTATGAGAAAAATCAAATACGTCTTGTTTGTAAAGAATAAAAGCTGCGATACCTGGCAATACCACGATCACCGGCATTAACAGTTTCAAAAACGCCGCGAACAGAATACCGCCGCGCGCAGTTTTTAAGTCGGCCCCTAAAGCACGTTGGGTAATGTATTGGTTGCAGCCCCAATAGTTCAGGTTAACTATCCACATACCACCAATCAGGACGCTTAAACCCGGCAGGTCAAGGTAGTTTGGATTGTCATGCTTGAAAATCATATGGAAGTGATCGGCAGCTTGACTTTTCATGATGCTCAACCCATTTAAAATACCGGGCGAACCAAATTGTGTTGCTACTAAATTTACGGCTATGTAAGTGGTTACCAAGCCGCCCAATATCAGGAAGAAAACCTGTATAACGTCGGTAAAACCAATTACCTTCATGCCGCCCAGAGTAATGATAACGGCAAAGATGGCCATGCCCCAAATACAAGTGTCCAGGCTTACATCTGCTATAGCGCTTACTGCCAAAGCACCTAAGTAAAGTATTGAGGTTAAGTTTACTACAACGTACAACAAAAGCCAGAAGATGGCCATGATCATAGCTACTGTACCATTATACCGTTGATTTAAAAACTGAGGCATGGTAAATATCTTATTTTTAAGATATACCGGTATAAAGAACACGGCTACAATGATCAGGGTTGCGGCTGCCATCCATTCGTAAGTGGCAATAGCCAAACCCATTTTGAAACCTGAGCCGCTCATGCCGATAAATTGCTCGGCCGAGATGTTTGAGGCGATAAGTGACGCGCCAATGGCCCACCAGGTTAGTGAACCTTCTGCTAAGAAATAATCATTTGATCCGGTTTCGGCTTTGCGCTTGCGCCAGTAAACCCATAATCCGTAAGATGCAACTACAACAAAATAAATGGCGAACACTATCCAATCGCCGCTTGTCAGCTTATTCATTTTTAAAGTTTAAAATTGGTTTGGCAATTATAAACTTTAAATCACGCTTTTTCAAACGTTAAGTGCCAATTGTTATAAAATGTTAATAAAAGGCAATTATCATTTATCAACCGTTATCTGATTCGGTTTTGATGCGATGATCTGTATGGTACCCTTATATTGCTGCAGCACGCCGGTTACGCACAAATGTTTATGTTTTAAATTGGCCCAATCCAGTTGCAGCTTATTGCCTTTAACCGCAATGGTAAATTTAGCTTTGGCATTAATGCCGCCCATATACAGGTACGTAACGGTATCGCTTAAAATTTTTACATTGTAAACCACATCGCAAAGTGTAGCTTCTTTGTACAGATGATCAGGATATTGAGCCGGCGAACGCAGCGTATCCTGGGCTTTGGCCCCCAAACCAAAGCAGGTAACAAATATCAAGGCGGGTAATAGTCTTTTCATGGTGATGTTTTATTAATATACAACCATCAATTCGCAGTAAATGTTCTTAAACAAAAAAGTCGGGAACCCAAAGGCGCCCGACTTTCCATATCGAACATTAATTGCGATTATTTTAAAACAGCAGCAAAGCCGCCGTTGCGCACCATTTTAATGGTCATTTTATCGCCCGCCTTTACTTGCGCAGTTTTGCATCGGTAATCCATAGCCTGGCGGCCGGCGTTTATGCCATCTTCAAAATAAGTCATGGTGTAAGTTTTACCTTTCTCCAGGAAATCGAAGTTTAATTCTACCTCGCGGGTTTTTTGCTTGTTATTGGTAATACCACCAACAAACCATTTTTCGCCTTTGCGTTTTGCAACAACAGCCAGCTGACCGGCATCGGCCACCAAAGCCTTGGTTTCGTCCCAGGTAGTAGGCACGCCGGTGATAAACTCGGTACAATCAGCATTACGATAATATAGCGTTGGGTTATCGGCCAGCATCTGTATACCGCTTTCAAACACTACATATAAAGCCATTTGATAAGCGCGGGTTCCAATACTGGCAGCGTTAGGCCGCTCGGCACGGTAAGATTCAGGCTGCATGCTTATCATGGCGCCAGGTGTGTAGTCCATAGGGCCTACGGCATTACGTATAAATGGAAAATACACGCTGTTATCTGGTTTACAGCCGCCCATTTGCTCCATGCCGCGCACACCTTCGTACGAGATCAGGTTAGGGTATTTATATTCCAGACCTGATGGCTTGAACGCGCCGTGAAAGTCAACAAAGATTTCATTCTTGGCAGCTTCTTTTACTACGTCTTCATAATAATTAACCATCCATTGGTCGCTGCGGTCCATAAAGTCAATTTTAACACCTTTAATGCCCCAGTCATGAAAAGTTTTAAATAAGCCCATGTTATTGTGTACCGTTAACCAGGTTAACCAAAGCACAATACCTACATTTTTTTCTTTTCCGTAACGAATCAGCTCTTTTACATCAACATCCGGATTTGGCGTGTATGGATCGGTAGTAGTTTTTGCCCAGCCCTCATCCATCACGATATATTTTACGCCATATTTTGAAGCAAAGTCGATATAATATTTATAAGTAGCCAGATTATAGCCCGATACAAAGTTTACATCCGGGCCGTAAGGTGCGGCATCATTCCACCACTCCCAACTGGCCTGTCCGGGTTTGATCCAGGCAGGGTCGCCGATGACACTTTTTGAAGCCAGTTTCAGGTTCATGGTGTTTTCCATTAATTGCTTATCGTTTTTGGTGATCACAAAATAACGCCATGGGAAATTGCGGGTGCCTTTGGTTTTAGCAATGTAGTCGGCAGATTTTAGGATCTTCAGACTACGGTCGCCTTCAGGTCCAAACTCAAGCGGCGCTTTCGGGAAAGTACCTTCGGCACCATTGCTGCCTGTACCTTTCAGGAACATACCAGGGTAGTCGCTCAGGTCAGACTCGCTTATCAGGATCTTGTATTTATCTTTGGTATCAATCAATACCGGCAGCGTCGACATTTTATCGCCTGCCTGCCAGCCGGCAGATGAAATTTGGGTGTAAGGATCCTCATAAGATGTTTTGAAACCGCCGGGTTGCTGCAGGTTAAGTGTATAATCTTGCGGAAAATTAATGCCAAAATCTTCATTCATTATCTCAACGTCACCTTTTTTGCTGGTGATAAATCGGTAAGCAAAACCATCGTCAAATGCGCGAAACTCAACGGCATAATTGCCTTTAAAAGTTAACAGCACCCAGTTATAAACACTTTGTACAGTAGAAAATTTTATGGGCACGTATGGCTTAATAACTTCATTGCCCCGCCCTTTTTTGGTGCTGGCAAGCTTTGGGTTTGTTCCAAGCTGGCCATCGCTCAATGTTAAGCCTAAGTGGTTTTTTGTTAATAGTTCTTTGCCCTGGTCAGTTACAGAATAGTAAATCTTGTCGCCCAAATTAATGGCCACCTTAATTTCGCCATTTGGCGATGTAAGGTTGATAGACTTGCCCTGTGCGTGCAGCTTCATGCTGCTTGCCGAAAGCAGCAAAACACAGCAAGCAATTTTGTTAATAAGTTTCATGGTTTGTAATTGGTTAACTTAAAAGTGTCGGGGCTAAAAATAAGTTTTTTTGGCAATTTGCGGTATAATTAATTGTGTTTAAAAAGCAAAACCTCCGTTACATTACGTAAACAGAGGTTCGCCTAATTATAATTTAAACACCAATTATGGTCTATCTGAAAATAGCGTCGATCACTTTGCCTTTACCGTAATCCATTTTAAAATGGAGCAACCTGGCAACTGTAGCACTTAAGTCAATTTGCTCATAACGCTCATCAAAGCCTTCGCCCTGTTTAAAATCAGGCCCAAGGGCCAAAAACTCAATATGCCGGCAACCATCACAATCATCGCCGTGGTTCATAAATCCATCGGCTATACCGGTAAGGTGCCTGCCGTGGTCATTGGTAATTATAACTGTCGTTTTGCCTTTATAAATTTCATCGTTTTCAATAAAATCATATAGGGCTTTAATGTATTCGTCGGTTTTTTTGATGGCCCCCAGGTACAGCGCCCACTGGTTGGAGTGCCCAAAAACATCGGGGTCTTTAAAATTAACCAGCATCAGGTTGGGGTGATAAGTGCTGATAACGTTTTTTGCATGCTGAAAAGTAGTATCGTCTGCCCGATAGCCTGTAAACAAACCATTTACACCACAATCTGTGCGCGGCATATACCGGCCGGCCCAGCCGGCTGTTTGGCAATTGGCTAAAATGGCCAGTTTATCTTTCGAGGCTACAACCCAGGCTTTTTCGGCCGGTTTGCCGCTGGCTTTTAAAAAGTATTGAAATATGGATGGATACTGCGGTAAGGACTGCCCGGTGTTTTCCAGATCTTCATAATTGCCCGTGCAAATGGCATCATGGCCTGAGTCTGTATTGGTAGTGCCCATATTATAAAAGCTGCCCAACAAAACACCCCGCGAATACATACGATCCTGATTTGGGATGAATTGCTTACTGTAATCACCAAAAGTTTCGCGGAAGCGCGGGCCATCCATCACTATAATAATTACATTCCGGGTTTTGCAGCAGCCGGTATAAGCCGCATTGTCGCCGCCGTATGGGTCAGGAACTGTTACATCATAATATGGGCCTTGGGATTGCTGGCCTTTAGAGGAGTTTTTACCGCTCGATGCAGATGCACCCTGACTGCCTGCCTGCACCTGGCCTGATGTAATTGAAGGGCCTGCATAGGTGCTATTGCTACTCGGGCTGGTTACCGGTATTTTGGTTTCTTTGCCGCACGATAGTACGCAAAAAACCAAAATACCAATAACCGCCCGCAATACGCGGTTGGGGTATCTCATTAGTTTAAATTAATTAGCTGGTGATACAAGTATAACTAATTTATTTTATTGTAACAAAAAAGATACAGCAACTTTAAAAATTTTAATTTATTGATTTTAAGATATTTATAAATATTTTTTTCAAAAAGGTATTTATAACTCAAAAATAACGTCGAATTGACCGCGTAAAAGTTAATTTAAAATATTGTTTACATCCATTTTAAAATAATAAGTGATAGTTGACTGCAAAAATATTATGGCAATCGATTGTATTGTAACGGGTAAAAAATTAATTTGCAGCCGCTAATTGCAACCCATTATAAATTTAGCTCAACCGCATGTTATTATTAGGAATTGATGTAGGCACATCATCTATCAAAGTATCAATAGTCGATGCACAATCGCAAAAAACCATCACCTCGGCACAGTATCCCGAAACCGAATCGGTTATCACAACCCTGCAGCCCGGCTGGGCCGAGCAATCGCCCGATATGTGGTGGGAGCATGTACAGCGGGCTATAAAAATATGTAACCAGAGTGGTATGTATGATCCGCAGGATATTGCGGCGATAGGTATAGCCTACCAAATGCACGGCCTGGTGCTGGTTGACAAAAATCAGAATTTGCTGCGCGATAGTATTATTTGGTGCGATAGCCGTGCAGTACAACTGGGCGAGCAGGCTTTCGATGCTATTGGTCATGATAAATGCTTGTCGCACCTGCTTAATTCGCCGGGAAATTTTACCGCCAGCAAACTAGCCTGGGTTAAACAAAACGAGCCGCAGGTTTACGCACAGGTTGACAAGATCATGCTGCCGGGCGATTACATAGCCATGAAACTAAGCGGTGACATTACCACTTCGGTATCCGCTCTTTCTGAAGGTGTGTTCTTTGATTTTCAGAATAACAGTATATCGAAAGATATTATTGACCACTATGGCTTTAATGAGGGTTTGTTTCCGCGCGTGCAGCCGGTTTTTTCAAACCATGGTGGCGTATTGGCCTCCATAGCGCAGCAGTTGGGGCTAAAGGCAGGCATACCTATAGCCTATAAAGCCGGCGATCAGCCCAACAATGCGCTATCATTAAATGTATTGAATGCCGGCGAGGTTGCTGCAACAGCGGGTACCTCGGGTGTAATTTATGGTGTTAGTGATGATTTGACCTACGACCCGCAATCGCGCGTTAACACCTTTGCGCACGTTAATTATACCGAGCAGCAAAAACGTCTGGGGGTGTTGCTTTGCATTAACGGCACGGGCAGCCTTTACCGCTGGACAAAGAATCTGTTTGGCTCGGCGGTAAGCTATCAGCAAATGAATGCCGACGCTGCTAAAATTGCTTTAGGCAGTGACGGCCTGCGTATTCTGCCTTTTGGCAACGGCGCCGAGCGTATGCTGAATAATGAGCTGATCGGTGTACATTTTCACAACATCGATTTAAACTTGCATACCCAGGCGCATATTTTTCGCGCGGTGCAGGAGGGGATAGCCTCGGCTTTCAGATATGGAGTAGATATTATGCGCGAGAATGGTATGAGCCCAACCGTTATTCGTGCAGGCAAAGCTAATTTATTTTTGAGTGATGTTTTTGCGCAGACCTTTGTTAACGCAACCGGTATACTGGTCGAGCTATATAATAATGATGGCAGTGTAGGCGCTGCTTTGGGTGCAGGTATCGGGGCAGAGATATTCTCATCGCCGCAGGAGGCATTTAAACAAATGCAGCCGTTGCAGCTTATCGAGCCAAATACAGATGCGTTTGAGCCCGTTTACCAGGAGTGGAAAGATTTATTGCTGAAACAACTGTCAATAACAGCTTAATAAAAATAAGATCCCGATAGCCAATTGGGATTTTTTATTTTAATTTATAACTAATAATTTAGTTATATTGCAATATGAAAATATTGCTCCTGATCTTATCATTGTCTTTTGTTGTTAATAATTGCCGGGCACAATCGCCTTATAAATTTAAAAGCGAGATTGACAGTCTGGTTGCCAATAAAAAGGACCTGACACGCTTTGTGTATGCACCTTTGTATCTTTCGTTCATCGGTGAATATCAAGAAGCTTTGAAAATTAATGACCATTTAAGACAAGCAGGTGACTTGCCGCCGGTGGCGGCAGCTCAAAAAGCCAGCTTCGAAAAATATCATCCAATAAAAGCGGTACCCTACATATTGGAACAGGCCCGTAAAACCTCCATAGTTATTATTAACGAGGCACATAATCATTCTGATCATAGGTTATTTGCCAGTCGTTTATTGCCTTACTTAAAAAAGCTGGGTTATAACTTTATAGGCTTTGAAGCATTAAATGACGACGATCAGGAGCTAGTTCGCAGAAAATATCCTTTGGTAAAACAAGGCGGTTATATTGTTGATCCCTCTTTTGGAAATTTTATCAGAAATGCCCTTGCCCTTAACTACGGCGTATTTAAATACGAGGCCGCCGATGGCGCAAATAACAAAGAACGCGAAATACAGGAGGCTGATAACATTGTCAGGATGATAAAAAGCAATCCAAACGCAAAATTTTTGATCTACTGCGGTTATGATCATGCTATTGAAGATTCATTGGCTAACTGGGGCCTGGCTATGGCCGGCCGTGTAAAACGGCTCACAGGTATTGATCCGTTGACTATAGACCAGGTGCAGCTTACCGAAACCAGTAACCGTGAGTTTGATTACCCTTACCGCAGGCTGATAGATTTGAATTATGATGCAGTTTTTGTGAATGAGGGTAAAGTTTTCAATAAAGCCAATGAAAGCAAAACGTTTGATATCAATCTTTACCATCCGCAAACACATTATATACATGGGCGCCCCCATTGGCTAAAGGATGCCGGTAATAGATATGTACCCATCGCGGCTAAAATCGATATTGGTTTTCCGTGCCTGGTATTTGCTTATAAGTACGGCGACGATATGAACACTGCCGTCCCTGTAGATGTTATAGAGCTGGACGACAAAGGCGATGTTAAAGACATGGTTTTGCCTAAAGGGGCTGTATTGATCAAAGCAATCAACCAAAAAGGCAGGCAGCAGATCATTCATATTAATGATAAATAAATTCTACTAAATTAGTAGTGTTTGTTTATTGTTGTATATTTGTTGTATTGCATGAGCTTAGAGAAACGCGATTATGATGCCATTGTAGTAGGATCCGGCCCAAACGGGCTGGCGGCGGCTATATTAATGCAGCAACAGGGCCTGCGCGTTTTAATAATGGAGGGAAAAGAGGTTATAGGCGGAGGACTTACATCGGCCCGGCTCACCCTTCCCGGATTTGTTCATGACGTTTGCTCGGCCATACATCCAATGGCCTTGGCATCGCCGTTTTTTAAGACCTTACCGCTGGCCAATTTCGGCCTTAATTATATTCAGCCTGATCTGGCCGCGGCGCACCCCTTTGATAGCGGCCGGGCAGCAATACTTGATCATTCCATTGAAAAAACGGCCGAATATCTGGGCGCCGATAAATCGACCTATATCAATTTAATGCATTCGGTAACCCAAGCCTGGCCTTTAATAGATCAGGACGCACTTGGTCCGCTAAGCGTTCCTAAACATCCGTTAGCTATGGCGGGGTTTGGCTTAAAGGCTTTAACCAGCGCCACCAGTTTTGTTAACCGGTTTAAAAGTACAGAAGCCCGCGGCTTGTTTGGCGGTATGGCTGCGCATTCTATACAGCCATTAAGTAATTTAAGTACAACTGCTATTGGCCTGGTGCTCATGGCTTCAGGCCATTTAAAGGGCTGGCCAATACCGCAAGGTGGTTCGGGCGCTATAGCGGGCGCTTTAGCGGGTTATTTTAAATCAATAGGCGGCCATATACAAACCGGTATTTATGTTAAATCACTAAATCAACTGCCATCTGCAAATGCGGTTTTGTTTGATGTTACACCCAAACAATTGCTGGAAATTGCCGGACATCAGTTTTCGTCGATCTATAAATCGCAGTTAAAACGCTATCGCTATGGCATGGGTGTGTTTAAGGTAGACTGGGCACTTGACGGACCGATACCGTTTGCCAATGCCGACTGCCGCCGCGCCGGAACCATACACCTGGG
>Ga0153956_1003338_pt1 | contig 10391 bp, 8 predicted proteins | sample TSFL040MetaG_FD_104704 | JGI IMG/M metagenome (GOLD analysis project Ga0153956, IMG submission 104704) | Attine ant fungus gardens microbial communities from Florida, USA - TSFL040 MetaG | ecosystem: Host-associated > Fungi > Mycelium > Unclassified | place: USA: Florida, Wekiwa Springs...
GCCGCGCTCCAGGCCGGCGTGCTGAAGGGGGAGCGCAAGGACGTCCTCCTCATCGACGTCACGCCTCTCTCCCTCGGCATCGAGACCAAGGGCGGGATCATGACCAAGCTCATCGAGCGCAACACGGCCATCCCGACCAAGCGCAGCGAGACCTTCACGACCGCCGACGACAACCAGCCGTCGGTCGCGATCCAGGTCTTCCAGGGCGAGCGTGACTTCACGCGCGACAACAAGGCGCTCGGCACCTTCGAGCTGACCGGCATCGCCCCGGCGCCGCGCGGCATCCCGCAGGTCGAGGTCACCTTCGACATCGACGCCAACGGCATCGTCGAGGTGTCGGCGAAGGACAAGGGCACCGGCAAGGAGCAGTCGATCAAGATCACCGGTGGCTCGTCGCTCCCCAAGGAGGACATCGAGCGCATGGTGCGCGAGGCCGAGGAGCACGCCGCGGAGGACAAGGCCCGTCGCGAGAGCGCCGAGGTGCGCAACAGCGCCGAGCAGCTCGTCTACTCGATCGAGAAGCTCATCAAGGACAACGACGACAAGCTCCCTGCGGACGTCAAGACCGAGGTGCAGGGCGACGTCGATGCACTGAAGACCGCGCTGCAGGGCGAGGATGACGCGGCCGTGAAGACCGCGTTCGACAAGCTCAACGCGTCGCAGACGAAGCTCGGCGAGGCGATCTACGCCTCGTCGCAGGCCGAGGCTGGTTCCGAGGGCGGCGAGCCGGAGGCCGAGTCGTCGTCGAGTGACGAGGACGTGGTCGACGCCGAGATCGTCGACGACGAGGAGCCGAACCCTTCGACGGGCTCAGGACAGCGGAAGTAACGATGGCCAAGAATCACGACGAAGAGCCCGAGGAGTCGAAGATCCGCGACAAGCGGAAGATCGACCCCGACACGGGCGACGTGCGTGAGCCGCAGGCCGAGGACGGGGCCCCCGCCGACCCTTCGACGAGCTCAGGGCATCGCGTGGAGTCGGCGGAGGACCTCGTCGCGGCCGAGGACGCGGACGTCGAGCTGAGCGACGACGACATGGCGCTGCTGGCGGAGGCCGAGCGCGACCTCGTCGGCGAGTACCGCGAGCGCGCCGCGCGCGCCGAGGCGGAGCTCAAGAACTTCCGCACCCGTGTCGAACGCGACCGCCAGGCGAACCGCGAGGCGGTCATCGCCGAGGTGATCCGCTCGCTCCTGCCGGCGATCGACGACCTCGACCGCGCCGAGGCCCACGGCGATCTCACCGAGGGGTCGCCGCTCGCGATCGTGGCGTCCAAGCTGCGCACCGGCTTCGAGAAGTACGGGCTGACCCGCATCGGCGAGAAGGGCGAGCCGTTCGACCCGAAGTTCCACGAGGCGCTCGTGCAGCTGCCGAGCCCGGATGCGACGAGCCAGACCATCGCCGACGTCATCGAGGTCGGCTACGCGCTCGGCGAGCGGCTCATCCGCCCGGCCAAGGTCGCGGTCAGCGTCCCGGCGTAACCGCCGAAGGAGATTACGTGGCGAGTCAGGACTGGTTCGACAAAGACTTCTACGCCGTCCTCGGCGTCAAGAAGGACGTGTCGGATGCGGAGCTGAAGAAGACCTACCGCAAGCTCGCGCGGCAGTACCATCCCGACTCCAACGCCGGGGATGCGGCGGCGGAGGCCCGCTTCAAGGAGATCAGCGGGGCGTACTCGGTGCTCTCCGACAAGGAGCAGCGCGCCGAGTACGACCAGGTGCGGGCGATGGGATCCGGCGCGCGGTTCACCGCCGGCGGCGCCGGGGCGGGCGGTTTCGAGGACGTCTTCGGCGGCATGTTCGGGGGCGCGGGCGGCGGTCGGCGCACCCAGTACCAGCAGGCCGACTTCGACGACATCCTCGGCGGGATGTTCGGCGGCGGACGGTTCGGGCAGTCGAGCGGCGGGTTCCGCGGCTATGGCGGCCCGAGCCGCGGCGCCGACGCCACCGCGGACACGACGCTCGACTTCGCGACCGCGATCCGCGGCGACACCGTCAAGCTCACGATGCAGGCGGGGCGCGAGACGACCGTCAAGATCCCGGCCGGCGTGGCCGACGGGCAGAAGATCAAGCTCAAGGGCAAGGGGCTCCCGAGCCCGGACGGCGGGGAGCCCGGCGACCTGATCCTCACGGTGAAGGTGCGCAAGCATCCCGTCTTCGAGCGCGACGGCCTCAACCTGCGTCTCGACGTGCCGGTGACGTTCGCCGAGGCGACGCTCGGCGCGACCATCGAGGTGCCGACGTTCGGAGGCGATCCCGTGAAGCTGCGCATCGCGCCCGGCACGCCGAGCGGTCGCGTGCTGCGGGTCAAGGGCCGCGGCGTCACGACGTCGAAGGGCACCGGCGACCTGCTCGCGACCGTCGAGGTCGCGGTGCCGAGCCACCTGCCCGCGGCGGCGCAGGAGAAGCTCGAGGAGTTCGTGGCGGCGCTCCCGCCGGAGAATCCGCGGGAGGATCTGCTGGCCCGCGCCCGGAACGCGTAGACGGAGGAGGGACCATGGCCGAGGGGATCGACGAGAACTCGCCGATGTTCGCGATCGCGATGGCGGCGGAGCTCAGCAACATGCATCCGCAGACGCTGCGGCAGTACGACCGTCTCGGCCTGGTCTCGCCCCGCCGCACCTCCGGGCAGTCGCGCCGCTACTCGATGCGCGACGTCGTGCAGCTGCGCGAGATCGCGCGGCTGAGCGCGGAGGGTCTGAACCTCGAGGGCATCCGCCGCATCCTCGACCTCGAGAACCACGTCGCGGCGCTGCAGGCGCGCGTGCGGGAGCTGGAGTCGGCGCTCGCCGACGAGCTGCTGAACCGTCCCGGCCGCCGTGTCTTCGCGGCGCGCGAGGGCGGCGACATCGTGCCGCTGCGCGCCGGCGAACGCGTGCGCAAGGCGAACGAGATCGTCGTGTGGCGTCCGTTCTAGTCTGAGGTCGATGCACTCTCGCTTCGGTCGCTACGTCGTCTACGTCGATGAGAGCGGCGACCATGGCCTGGTCGACATCAACCCGCAGTTCCCCGTCTTCGTCCTCGCATTCTGCATCTTCCGCATCGACGAGTACGTGTCGAACGTCGTCCCGGAGGTCGAGAGGCTGAAGTTCGAGTTCTTCGGTCACGACATGGTCGTGCTCCACGAGCGCGAGATCCGCAAGGCGACGCCACCCTTCGACATCCTCCTGGAGCCGCGGACACGCGAGCGCTTCATGGAGCGACTGAGCGGTGTGATCTCGGATGCGCCCTTCATGCTCGTCGCCTCCGCGATCCGCAAGGAGGAGTTCCGCGACCGCCGGGGAAGTGGGCTCAACCCCTACGACGTCGCGCTCGAGTACGGACTGGAGCGGGTCTTCCTCCAGCTCCAGGCCCGAGGGCAGGTCGGGCGCGCGACCGCGGTCATCTTCGAGAGCCGAGGCGGGAACGAGGACCGGCAGCTCGAGCTTGAGTTCCGTCGGATCATGGACGCGACCCGCATGGAGGGGATGGCGCAGACCCTCGAATTCCACATCGCGAGCAAGCAGGTGAACAGCTCCGGTCTCCAGCTGGCGGACATGGTCGCGCGACCGGTGGGACTCAAGATCATCCGGCCGCAGCAGGCGAATCGGGCCTGGGACATGATCGAGCCCAAGTTCCCGCGTTCCGCGACGGGCAGGATTCACGGGTATGGGCTCAAGGTCTACCCGTGACAAGCGAAAGGCCCCCGGGCGTTCCCGGAGGCCAGACGCCGATCGAGCATTCCCGATCCACTTGTGTGGATAACGTACCGCAGGATCGGATGATTCCCGTACCGCCTTCCACAGCCGCGGCGGTCGAGAGCTTTCCCAGGCGGCCCGATTCAGGCGGGCCAGTCGGCGAGCATCCGGTCGGCCACGCGGAGGCAGTTCGCCATCACGGTGAGCGCCGGGTTGACCGAGCCGTTGGTCGGATGCAGCGACGCGTCCGCCACGTAGACCCGTCGGGCGCCGTGCAGCCGGCCGTCGGCTCCCGTCGCGGAGCGGGCCGGGTCGTCGCCCATCCGCGCGGTGCCGCAGGAGTGCTCTCCCGCGGCCGACGCCGTCGCCCGGGTGGGTGCCCAGCGCGCGACGCCGCGCGCCCCGGTCGCCGACAGCCAGCGGATCGCCTCGCGGGCCATGCCGTCCTCGACCAGCCGGGATGCCGGATGCGTCCCCTTGTGCAGGCGCGCCCCCGGCATCCCCCAGCGGTCGCGCACCGAGTCGGCGAGCGTGACGCGCGAGGTCGGCAGCGGCACCTCCTGCCCCATGCCGAAGACGCCGAAGACCTCGCGGCGGCCCTCGCGCATCCAGCGCTTGTGGCCCGCGCCCCAGGGGTCGACGCCGGCGACGGGCGGCTCGGACGCCATCGTGAGCGGCAGGATCGTCATGAGGTCGACGAGCACGCCGCCGCCCCACGGGATCGTCTCGGCGTGCACGTGGTCGAGGGTCGCGACCGAGTGCCCCGGCCCGACCCAGCTCTTGGCGGGCGGGTCGATCTCGCCGAGCACGGTCGCATAGCGATGGTCGTGCAGGTGCCGTCCGAGCTGGTCGTTGCCCAGCCCGCTCGCCAGGAGCAGCCGCGGCGTCTCGATCGCGCCCGCCGACACGACCACGACATCCGCCTCGATGACGAGCTCGCGCGGGCGTCCGGTCGACGCCTCCACCATGATGCGCACCGTCGCGGTCGCCGCGCCGTCCTCGACGCGCACCACCTCCGCGTCGAGCAGCAGCTCGCAGCGGCCGGTCGCCAGCGCCAGCGGGATGAAGGTGTTGTGGGCGCCGTTCTTCGCGTTCACCGGGCAGGCGTGGCCCACGCACTGCGCGCAGCGCACGCACGCGGCGCGGCCGTCGCGCGGGACGCTGTTGATGGCGAGCGGGATGGGACCCCACCCCCAGCCGAGCGCATCGGCCGCCGCGCCGAGCACCTCGCGCGAGCGCTCCGTGCCCATCGCCGGCATCGGATACCCGGAGCTGCGCCGGAACCGCGCGGTGAGCGCGCCCTCCTCGCCCGCGACGCCGAGCTCCTGCTCGGCCTGCGCGTAGTACGGCTCCATGTCGTCGTAGTCGACCGGCCAGTCGGCGAGGCTCGCGCCCTCGGGGTTGCCGTAGACGGACTCCATGCGGAAGTCCTCGGGGAGGAAGCGCCACGACATCCCCTGCCACAGTCGCGTTCCGCCACCCGGCAGCATCGCGTTGAGCCCGTAGAGCGCCGCGTCGCCGTCGCCGTCCACCACGGTCTCGCGGCCCTGGTCGTCGGCGTGGATGCGTGGATGCCCGGCACCGGGTCCGGCGGTCGGCCGGTAGACGGCGTTGCGCTTGCCGTGCAGGTGGTCGCCGCGCAGGGCGGAGTTCGGGCGCCAGGCGGCGCGCTCGAGCACGAGCACGTGCTTGCCCGCGGCCGCGAGCGTGCGCGCGACCGCGCCTCCGCCCGGACCGGACCCGACGACGATCGCGTCGTAGCGCCGTCCCGCCCGGTCGGCGGCGATCGTCCGCGGCGCGGGCGCGTCGACGGGGACCGTTCCCTCGGGGATGTCGCGGAAGCCGACCATCCGCAGCCCCTCGGGGGAGCGTCCCTCGGCGGCCGCGTAGTAGCCCTCCCAGCACACTCGGCGCAGCGCCGCGAACTCCCGCGCGCCGTCCGGGTCGTCCTCGAGCGCCGCGAGTGCCGCATCCTGTGCGGCCTCGTCGAGCTCGGCGAACCCGTCGCCGAGCCGCACGACGAGGGCCTCGAGCAGGGGCCGTGCCCAGGCGAGCTCCTCGCCCGCGCCGGCCAGGTACGCGCCGACGCCGCCCTCCCAGCCCGCGCGCCAGCCGTCGGCCGGGATGACCCGGTCGACGGCCGCGCGCAGCGTCCGGTCGGTCATCGCCCGGCGAGCGATCCGCCGATGCCGCCGACGCTGAAGTAGCGGTTCAGCAGGGCGAAGATCAGGATCGGCGGCAGCATCATCACGACGGCGACCGTCATGACGAGGCCCCAGTTCGCCTGGTTCTGCTGGAAGAACGTCTCGAGCCCGACCGGCAGGGTCTTGTTCTGGTCCGAGCGCAGGAAGACCGACGCGATGAGGTAGTCGTTCCACGCGAGCAGGAAGCAGAAGATCGCGGTCGACAGGATGCCGGGCAGCGAGTTGCGCAGCACGATCCGGATGAACGAGCCGAACACGCTCGTACCGTCCATCCAGGCCGCCTCCTCGAGGGTGATCGGGATCGAGTCGAAGTACGCGGCCATCATCCAGACCGCGACGGACATCGTCGAGCCGACGTAGATGATCGTCACGCCGAGCAGGTTGTCGACCAGCTGCAGCTGTGCGAACAGGATGAACAGCGGGATCACCGAGGTCACGACCGGCAGCGACTGCACGATGAACAGCACGAGCGAGTAGCCGGACACCAGCCGGTTGCGTCCACGGGACAGCACGTACCCGGCCGGCGCGGCCACCGCGACCGCCACGATGACCGTCGCGAGCGTCACGATGAGGCTGTTCGTGAGCCAGGTGAGCACATCCGTCTGCGTGAAGGCGTCGACGTAGTTCTCCGTCGTGAAGCCGCTCGCGGTCGAGCCGAGGGCGGGCGTGAACGACAGGATCAGCACCGCGGCGATCGGGATGAGCACGATCGCCGTGATCACGAGGATCCCGACGAAGCGGCCCCACTTGCCGCGCTCGCCGGCCGCGGGGGCCTTGCGGGTGCGCGACGCGTTGACTCCGACGGTGAGGGTGCCCGGGAGGGCGCTGTCGGCGCTCATTCGATGTTGACCTTCCGGATCTGGCGGTACAGCAGCACCGAGATGATGACGAGGACGATGGTCATGAGGAACGCGATCGCGACGCCCGGACCGGTCTGGTAGTTCTGGAAGACCGTGATGTACGCCATGACCACGAGGGTCTGCGTCGACTGGACCGGCCCGCCGCCGGTGAGCAGGAAGATCGTCGGGAAGTCGTTGACGCAGAAGATCGTCATGAGGATCCACGAGATGTACGTGGTGCGGGAGATGATCGGCAGCGTGATGAGCCGGAACGTCTGCCAGGGTCCCGCGCCGTCGACCTTGGAGGCCTCGTAGACGTTGGTGTCGACCGAGGCGAGCGCCGACGACATCATCATCATCATGAACGGGAAGCTGATCCACACCTTGTAGATGCACACCAGCACCTGCGCGAGGGCCGGGTCGGCGAGGAAGAGCGGGTTGCCGAGCCCGAAGAACTGCGCGATGACCGGGAACGGCGACTGCGGCGTCGCGACGAGCCAGTTCCACGCGGTCGCCGAGACGACGACCGGCACGACCCACGGCAGCAGCAGGAGCACCCGGAAGACGCCGTTGGCGGGGATCTTGGTGCGCAGCAGCAGCGCCATCGCGAGCCCCAGCGCCCACGACCCGAACACGCCGACGATCGTGAAGATGAGGGTGAACAGCGCCGCGTGCCAGAACACCGGCTCCTGCACGACCGAGAGGTAGTTCTGGAGGCCGACGAAGTTGCCGGCGGAGAGGAGGTCTCCGTTGCGGGTGGACTGCTGGCCGGCGTAGACGACCGGGTAGACGTTCAGCAGCACCAGCAGGATCAGCGAGGGGAGCGCGAACCCCAGCAGCGTCGCGCTGCGGGAGCGGTGCCCCGGCATCCGGTTGGCGTTCGAGGGCTTGCGCGGGGCGGGGGCGGCCTGCCGGCCGGATCCCCCGCTCCCGACGCCGCGGCGTGCGCGGCTCAGGCCCTGGGTGATGGTGTCACTCGACATGGGCGCACCTCGTGCCCCGCATCGCGGATTCGGTCGGCTTCATTGCTCGTCTCCTCGTCGGTGAGGCCCGCGGCCCCGAGGATACCCCCGGGGCCGCGGAACTCGGTCGCGAAATCGGATCGCGATGACTGTTACTTCATCAGCCCTTCGATGGCGTTCTGCAGCGTGGTCAGGGCCGTCTTGGCGTCGGTCTTGCCACCCAGGATCGCCTGCGAGAAGTTGGTCATCGGCTGGGTGCCGTCGACCGTGTTGGCGATGTTGTAGAAGAGGCCGTTGCCGCCCGGAGCCGCCCACGTCTTGAAGATGGGGTTCCAGTCGTTGAGGATCTTCACGTTGTTGGCGTTGGCCTTGAACTCCGAGGTCGCCGCGATGGACTTGAGCGGCGGCAGGCCGATGCCGGTGTTCTTGGTCCAGAGCTGGGCCATGTTCTTGTAGTAGTACGTGAGGAACGCCTCCGAGCCCTCCTGGCTGGGGGTGTTCTTGTACATCATGATGTTGTTCGGGAAGTAGAGCCCGCCCTTCTTGCCCGACGGGCTCGTGAGCGGGTCGGCCACGACGAGATCGCTCGCGACGTCGCCCACGGCGCCGGCCGGCAGGCCCGCGCCGTCCCAGCCGAAGCCGAACTTCTTCGCCTTCCACTGCGCCTGCACGTTGTCCGAGGTGTAGGTCGCGGCGGCCGGGTCGGAGTAGCCGTTCTGGACGAGCTCGAGGATGTACTCCATGGCCTCGACGTTCGCGTCGCTGACCGCGTCGGGCTCCTTCTTCGCATTGAAGAGGCCGCCGCCGTTGTTGATCATGAACGCCGTGAGGATGTGGCTGCCGGTGAAGTTGCCCGCGCCGGCACCGAGGCCGAAGCCGTACACGCCGATCTTCTTGAGCTTGGCGCAGACGTCCTTGTAGTCGTCCCAGCTCTGCGGCACGTCGGCGCCGGCCTGCTGCAGGAGCGACTTGTTGTACCAGGCGACGCGCACGTCGAGGTTGTACGGGACGGCCGCGTAGCCCTGGTCGGTCTTCATGGTGTCGAGCAGACCGTCGAGGAAGTCGTCCTTGAGGCCGTTCGACTCCCACGACTTGAGGAGGTTGTCGGCATAGGCGATCTTGCCCTGCTGCGCGAACTGGAAGGCCTGGGTGCCACCGCCGGAGCTGACGGCCGGGCCCGTGTTCGAGGCGATCGCGGAGGAGAAGGTCTGGGTGAAGTTCGCCCACTGGATCTCCTGGTACGTGGCCGAGGGCAATCCGCTCTTCGGCTTGTACGCGAGGGTGATCTTCTTGTCGAGCGGGTTGAAGGCCGTCCCGCCCCACGGCATGTTCCAGAACTTCAGGGGCTTGCTGCTTCCGCCTCCGCCGCCGGCGCCCCCGGGGGAGCAGGCGGCCAGGATCGCCGCGAGGCTGACGCCTCCGGCGACGCCGAGGAATCCGCGTCGGGTGAAACTCGCACCATTCTGTGTCGGCATCGTCGCCTCTTTCTGATCTGCGGACCGCTCGGCGGTCCTCTCTGCTTTGAGGGGATCAGCCGGCGCCCGCAGGCAGGCGCCGGATTCCCCCTAGTAGAGCAGGAGACCCCGGGTCGGTCAACGACAAATTCGCGACAAACACAACAAATTTCGCGATCGGTCGCGATCGGGCCCTCGGGCGATGGCGGAATACCGCTCGGCCGGGTAAAGTTGAGTCAGACAGACTCAGTTTTTGACATCGTCAACCAAGGAGAGATTGTGGCCAACATGCAGGGCGCGCCGTCCAGTCAGGAGGAGCAGAAGAGCGCCCTCGAGCAGTACGGCGTGAACCTCACGGAGATCGCCCGCAGCGGCAAGCTCGACCCCGTCATCGGGCGGGACGCCGAGATCCGCCGCATCAGCCAGGTGCTGACCCGGCGCACCAAGAACAACCCGGTGCTCATCGGCGAGCCCGGCGTCGGCAAGACCGCCGTCGTTGAGGGGCTCGCCCAGCGCATCGTCGCGGGCGACGTCGCCGACTCGCTCAAGGACAAGCAGCTCGTGTCGCTCGACCTCGCGGCGCTCGTCGCGGGCGCCAAGTACCGCGGCGAGTTCGAGGAGCGGCTGAAGGCCGTCCTCAAGGAGATCACCGACTCCGACGGCCAGGTGATCACCTTCATCGACGAGCTCCACACCCTCATGGGCGCGGGCGGCGGTGAGGGATCGGTCGCGGCCGCCAACATGCTCAAGCCGATGCTCGCGCGCGGCGAGCTGCGCCTCATCGGCGCGACGACGCTGAACGAGTACCGCGAGTACATCGAGAAGGATGCGGCGCTCGAGCGCCGGTTCCAGCAGGTGTACGTGGGGGAGCCGTCCGTCGAGGACACGGTCGCGATCCTGCGCGGGCTCAAGGAGCGCTACGAGGCGCACCACAAGGTGACGATCGCCGACAGCGCGCTCGTCGCCGCGGCATCCCTCAGCAACCGGTACATCACCGCCCGCCAGCTGCCGGACAAGGCCATCGACCTGATCGACGAGGCCGCGTCGCGGCTCAAGATGGAGATCGACTCCAGCCCCGTCGAGATCGACGAGCTGAAGCGCGCCGTCGACCGGCTGAAGATCGAGGAACTGGCGCTCAAGAAGGAGAAGGACGACGCCTCGAAGGCGCGGCTGCAGAAGCTGCGCGACGACTTGCGCACCATGGAGACCGAGCTCGACGTGCTGCAGACCCGCTGGGCCGCCGAGAAGGCCGGGCTGCA
>Ga0153956_1003339_pt1 | contig 10391 bp, 11 predicted proteins | sample TSFL040MetaG_FD_104704 | JGI IMG/M metagenome (GOLD analysis project Ga0153956, IMG submission 104704) | Attine ant fungus gardens microbial communities from Florida, USA - TSFL040 MetaG | ecosystem: Host-associated > Fungi > Mycelium > Unclassified | place: USA: Florida, Wekiwa Springs...
GGCGACCTTCGATGCGAACTTCGGAATTAAAGGGACACTGGCAAGTTTATGATTCTCGTGTGGTTCAGGTTCAGAAGTCCGCTTCACCGACTCGCTGCGATAGTGTGGCGGACTTCTGAACCATCACACTAGATCGCCGCTCGCAATAATGCGTCAGCGACCAACCCCGCGAACAGCAACAGTCCCGCGTCGCGGTTGGATTTGAAAATCCTCAGGCAGAGGCCGGGATCGCCGATCTCGATCCGCGCAATCTGCCAGCCGAGATGCGCGGCAAAGACCGCAAGGCCAAGCCACGCCGGCCAGCGCGCCTCGCCCAGATGCAGCGCAACCCCAATCAGAACAACCGCCAGTCCGTAGAAAATCGCAAGCGCCGGGCGCGTACGTTCGCCGAACAACAGCGCCGTCGACTTGATGCCGATCAGTGCGTCGTCCTCGGTGTCCTGATGCGCATAGATCGTATCGTAGCCGATCACCCACGATATCGACCCCGCGTACAGCACCAGCGCGGTCGCATCGATGCGGCCGAAAACGACCGCAAAACCCATCAGCGCGCCCCATGAGAAGGCGAGGCCGAGCACGACCTGCGGCCAGTAGGTGACGCGTTTCATGAACGGATAGACGGCGACGATCACGAGCGACGCGATCCCGGTCGCAATCGCAAAGCGGTTGAACTGGATCAGCACCGCCAGTCCCGCCAGCGCCTGCGCCACCAGAAAGGCGGCCGCTTGCGTGACGCTGACCTGCCCCGCCGGAATCGGCCGCGACCGCGTCCGCTCGACACGACCATCGAGATCGCGATCGGTGATGTCGTTCCAGGTGCAGCCCGCGCCGCGCATGACGAAGGCGCCGATAAAAAATGACACGACGATCAGGGGAAGCCGGCGGACATCGTGCGCGACGCCCGTGGCCAGCGCCGCCGACCACCAGCATGGCATCAGCAGCAGCCACGACCCGATCGGCCGATCGAAACGCGACAGCCTCAGATAAGGCCGCGCCCATAGCGGCGCATGCGTGTCGACCCAGTTGCCTGTCGCGTCGGCAACGCGGGCCGCCGCATCGCTCATGACAGGCTCATCATCGGGTGAGCACGTTGCCGCTCAAGGTGTCGAACGTGCTGCCGCCCTTCTTCGGCGCGGTCGCCTCCGGCGCTCCGCCGCCCGATCCCAGAACATCGCTCAGGCTTGGACCGGCGGGACCGCGCAGCCGCGCCTGCTTGGCCGCGTCGCAAACCTTCTGCAGCATGGATTCGGTGCCCTTGTGGCTGGTCCGCATCTGCTTCCCGACATTGTCGGGGATACCGCACTTCTTGGAATGCGAATCGATGAATTTGACCATTTTGCTTTCGGCCAGCGAATATTGCGCGATCAGCTTGCAGGCCTCGTCCGGCGGCGCATGGCGCGCGCTGGCCGCCTGAATCAGCTTGCCGCGCTTTTCGGTGGCTTCGCGCAGCGGCAGAAACTCCTTCATGCATTCCTCGCCGCCGGGCGGCGGACCGGCCTGCGGCGGCGCTGCGAAGCCGCCGCCACCGCCCAGCACGGGAGCCGCGCCGCCGGATGGAAATGCGGAGGGCGCGGCAACCGCCGATGGCGCGCCGTTGACAGGCGGGAATGCGGGATCGTTGCGCCGCACCGCGGCACTTCGCGCGGGCGCGCCGTTGACAGGCGGAAAAGCCGGATCGGCGGCTGTACCGACCGCCCCTCGCACGGGTGGAAACGCCGGATCGTTGACGGTACCGGCCGCCGAACCGGCCGGCAGCGGCGCTGGAAACGGAGTCTGGGCAAACGCACCGGCCGCGCAAACGGCGAACGCCGCGAGCATCAGCGGGACGGTCAGGTGTCGGACGATCACAAGCATGTCTCCGGCAGGGTTCATGTCCCAAAAATCCTTCGCCGTGAAGGACTTTCACTATTGGGCGCGTTTTACGATTCCTGCCGGTTCTTAACAACCCGACGAATTGGGCAGGAGCGCGACGCATGGACGCGGTGGAACGCATCGGCTCCGCCGAGGCATTATGCGGGCACCTGAGACAATGCTCAAAACCGCGGAAGTCCATGATCCGAGGGCTGTTTTCCGCGCTGCTTCAAACCCGGGTCCAGCGATTCACGCGTGGGTGAACCGCTACGCTGGCAATTGCGCTTCGTTGAGTTAGAAAGCAGGCCCCTGAAGGATATCAACCATGCCTGATACGGACTTTCGCAGTCCCCGGCTCTATGTCGATGCGCCGCTCGCCGCGGGTGGCAGGGTTCCCCTCGACCGCAATCAAGGCAACTATCTCGGCAATGTCCTGCGCCTCGGCTCCGGAGCGAATGTCCTGGTCTTCAACGGGCGAGACGGCGAGTGGCGCGCGGCGATTTCCGGCCGCAAGCGCCCGGAGCACCTGGATATCGTCGCGGCAACCCGACCGCAGGATCGCCTGCCCGACGTGCATTATGTTTTCGCGCCGCTCAAACACGCTCGCCTGGATTATATGGTGCAGAAGGCGGTCGAGATGGGAGTCCGCGGGCTGCAGCCGGTTCTGACCCGCTTCACGCAGGCGACCCGGGTCAACAGCGACCGGATGCGCGCCAATGTCGTCGAGGCAGCCGAGCAATGCGGCATCCTCAGCCTTGCGGCGGTCGAGGAACCGGTCGCGCTGGACCGCTGGCTGACGCGGCGCGCCCCCGAGCGGCTGCTGGTTTTCTGCGACGAGACGATGGACACAGCCAACCCCTCGGCGGCGCTGCAGGCGCTCCAGACCGATCCCCCGCGCGGGATCGACGTTCTGGTTGGGCCGGAAGGCGGGTTCGCCGACGACGAGCGGGCCATGCTGCTCGGCCGGCCCGGAATTCTACGCCTGTCGCTTGGGCCGAGGATTCTGCGCGCCGACACCGCCGCGGTGGCCGTCCTGACGCTGGTTCAAACGGTCCTGGGCGACTGGACGGGGCCCGAACAACACGCCTAGGTTGAAATTCCGGGAACTCGTTAAGGCACTTCCCCGATCATTGTCGAAACTGGCAAACGGTCATGCTAAGGGCTTGCCCGAAATCGACCTGAAAATGCCTTGGAATCCATGGACTTCGATATGAACCAGAGCGCGGAAAATCCTGCAACCCGATCGCCTTCGGCGACAGACGGGCTGCTGTCGTCGTTCGCGCAGGCTGGCTATCTCAAGGCGGCCCCCGCGATCCTTCAGCCGGCCGAGCCTTTTCTCGACCTCTCGGGCGAGGACATTCGCAAGAGTCTTTACCTGACGTCGGATCCCGGCAGCGACGAACTCTGTCTCCGCCCCGACCTGACCATTCCCGTGGCCCGCGACTATCTCGCTTCCAGCACGGCGGGCGAACCGGCCGGATTTTGCTACCTCGGACCGGTGTTCCGTTATCGCAACGGCCGGCCGAGCGAATTTCTCCAGGCCGGCATCGAATCGTTCGGCCGCCAGGATCGTGCCGCGGCCGACGCCGAGATGCTCGCGCTCGGCCTCGAGGCGACCGCAGCCTTCGACATCACGGATGTAGACATCCGCACCGGCGACGTGGCGCTGTTCACCGCGCTGATCGACGCACTCGATCTCTATCCGGTCTGGCGGCGGCGGCTCATCAAGGACTTCAATCGCAAGGTCAGCCTCGCGGAAGATATCGAACGGCTGACGCTCGCGACCGGACCCGGCCACAACGAATACGAAGGCGTGCTGGCGGCGCTCGCAGGCTCCGATCGCAAGGCCGCGCTGGCGCTGGTCGCGGACATGATGTCGATCGCGGGCGCGACCAATGTCGGCGGCCGTACCGTCGCCGAGATCGCCGACCGCTTCCTCGAGCAATCCACCCTGAAGAGCGGTGCGCTGCCGCGCGACGCGCTGACCATCATCAAGCGGTTTCTCGCGATATCGGGCAATCCCGACGATGCGCTCGGGCAATTGCGCGCGCTCGCCGCCGACGCCGGGCTCGACATCGAGGCCGCGATCGATCAATTCGAAAGCCGAACCGGTTTCATGGCTGCGCGCGGGATCGAGATAAACAGGGTCAACTTCGCGACATCGTTCGGCCGCGGCGTCGATTACTACACCGGATTCGAATTCGAGCTGCACCGCAAGGACAACGGCGACGAGCCGCTGGTCGCCGGCGGACGCTACGACGGGTTGATGACGCAACTTGGAGCAGGCTCGCCGATTCCCGCGGTCGGCTTCTCGATCTGGATCGAGGCGCTTACCCGTGCCGGTCAACCGATTGCGAGCCGCAGCACCGGGAGCACATCATGAGCAATCCTTTCGTTCTGGCGGTGCCGTCCAAGGGACGCCTGCAGGAAAACGCCGAAGCCTTTTTCGCGCGCGCGGGCCTCACGCTCGCGAAGCCGCGCGGGGCGCGCGACTATCGCGGCACCATCGCCGAGATCGAGAATGTCGAGATCGCCTATCTCTCGGCGAGCGAGATCGCCTCGCAACTCGCGCGCGGAATGGTGCATCTCGGCGTTACCGGCGAGGATCTGATCCGCGAGAGCATCGTCGATGCGGACAAACGCGTGGCGTTGATCGACAGCCTCGGTTTTGGCGGCGCCAACGTTGTGGTCGCCGTTCCGCAATCCTGGATCGACGTGCGGACCATGGCCGACCTCGACGACGTGACCACGGGATTTCGCGCCCAGCACGACCGGCGGATGCGGGTCGCGACCAAGTATATCAACCTCACCCGCACGTTCTTCGCTTCTCATGGCGTGATGGACTATCGCATCGTCGAGAGCGCCGGCGCGACGGAAGGCGCGCCCGCGGTGGGCACCGCCGAGATGATCGTGGACATCACGACCACCGGCGCAACGCTCGCCGCCAACGGTCTCAAGGTTCTGGATGACGGCGTCATCCTGCGCAGCCAGGCCAATCTGGTCGCCTCGCGCGATGCCGACTGGTCGAACGGCGCCCGCGAGACCGCACGAATCATTCTCGATCACATCGCCGCCCGCGCCCGAGCCAGCAAATATCGCGAGGTGCGCACCCGCTTCACCGGCTGCAACGCGGCGCTGCTCGCCGAGGCGCACGACCGTTTCGGCGTGGTCTCGCCATTCGGCGGACCGACCTCGTCGGGCATGGTCACGCTGCATTGCCCGCCGGCGCAGCTTTATGCCCTCGGCAGCTTTCTGCGTCAGCACGGCGCGGACACGGTGTCGATCGCCTCGCTGGACTACGTATTCGACCGTGAAAATCCGCTGTTCGCACGGCTGGAGACATTTCTCCGGACATAAGAACGCATCGTCATCCGTTGAAGCACGCGGTCGCACTCCCTAGCATATGAGTTGAAGCGAATTTGATCACGCCGGACCCGACGATGACGACAGTCTCCAGCCTTTCCGGTCTGCCCGCGGGCGCTGCCGCCGCCGCCGCGCAGGGCCTGTCGATCGTTGTTCCCGTCTACAACGAAGCCGCCGGCCTCGAGCGGTTGCATGAGCGCCTCGGCACGCTTGCGGCAAACCTGAGGCAGCGCTTCGGCCTCGCCTGCGAGGTCGTCTATGTCGATGACGGCAGCACCGACAACACGCTGAGCCTCGCGCGGGCCCTTCCCGCCAACGCGCTGGATGTGCAGGTGGTGTCGCTGTCGCGGAACTTCGGCAAGGAAGCCGCCCTGATGGCGGGACTGGATCACGCGCGGCGCGGCGCGCTGCTGTTCATGGATGGCGACGGCCAGCATTCTCCCGATCTGGTGGAACGGCTGGTCGATCACTGGATCAACGGCGGCTACGACGTCATCTTCACCGCGAAGGCGCATCGCGCCAACGAGTCGGTGCTGCGGCGGATCGCCGTGCACGGCTTCTATGCCATGATCAACTGGGGCGCGCGGCAGCGGATTCCCGAGGATGCCGGCGATTTCCGCCTGCTCTCGCCGCGCGCCGCCGCCGCATTGCGGCAGTTGCCCGAGCGCAACCGTTTCTTCAAGGGCCTCGCGAGCTGGATCGGTTTCCGCCAGATCCGCGTCGACTACGAACCCGAACCGCGCGCCCACGGCATGACCACGTTCAACGCGGCGCGGCTGCTTGGCCTGTCGATCGAGGGACTGACGTCGTTTTCGGTTGCGCCACTCCGCCTCGCCAGCCTGCTCGGGCTGCTGCTCGCGTTCGCAGCGTTTCTGTTCGGGCTGTCGATTCTCTGGGAAACGTGGGTCCGGGGCGAGACCGTCCCGGGTTATCCTTCGCTGGTGGTCGGCCTGATGACGATCGGTGGCGTGCAGCTTCTGATGATCGGAATCGTCGGCGAATACATCGGCAAGATCCTCTCCGAACTGAAGGCGCGGCCGATCTACTTCGTCGCGGAGCATACCGTGCGGCAGGCCGAAATCGAACCTGCCGCCACCGATCCGCAGCGGACCGCCGCCGAATGAGCGGCGAAGGATCGCAACGCCGGATCAGCCTGTGCGCCGACGATTACGGCATCAGTCCCGGCGTCAACCGCGCGATCCGCGACCTCATCGAACGTGGACGCATCAATGCGACATCGGCGATGGTGGTCGGCCCGGCGATCGCGCGCGAGGAAGTCGATGCGCTGAAGACAGCCGTTGCCGGCAACCCGCGTTGCGCCATCGGCCTGCACGCGACGCTGACCGCGCCGTTTCATCCGCTCACCATGCATTACCGGCCGCTCGAGGGCGGACTGTTTTTGCCGCTGGCAAAGATGCTGCGCTTGAGCCTGCTGCGCCGGCTCGAGCCCGACATGATCCTCGACGAGGTGAAGGCGCAGATCGCGGCCTTCGTTGAACGGTTCGGCCGCACGCCTGACTATGTCGACGGCCATCAGCATGTGCAGATCTTCCCGCAGGTCCGCGATGCCTTTCTCTCGGCTGTCAAAAGCACCGCGCCTCACGCATGGGTTCGCCAGTGCGGCCGCCGCCAGCCGCCGGCAAAACGGCCGGGCTCGCCAAAGGCGCTGCTGCTCGACATCCTGAGCGCGGGCTTCCGGCGGCGGGCGGAACGGGCCGGCGTCCGGTTCAATCCGGGATTCGCCGGCGCCTACGACTTTACCCGCGCTGCCGGATTCGACGACTTGATGCAGGGGTTTCTGAACGACACGCCGGACGGCGGATTGATCATGTGCCATCCCGGATTTGTCGATGACACCCTGATTGCGCTCGATCCCCTCACCGGCCAGCGCGAGCGGGAATATGCATTCCTCTCCGGAGACGGTTTTGGAGCCATGCTGGCAGCGAACAAGGTTACATTGGACTGACCCACCCACAAGCCGGCCTGCCGTTTTGCCGCATACAGAAATTTAATCCGCCCCGACACTACTTGCGACACAAAGCGCGCCTAGTGTGGTGGTTCAGAAGTCCGCCGCACTATCGCAGCGAGTCGGTGAAGCGGACTTCTGAACCTAAACCACACGGGAATCATAAACTTGCTAGTGTCCCTTTAATTCCGAAGTTCGCATCAAAGGTCGCCGCAAGGACATGCGAACTTCGGAATCGGGACACTAGATCCCAACAGCCATCTTTTTGGGAGAGCGCCATGACGCCGCAAGAACGCCAGTTGGTTGACGACCTCTTCACCCGCCTCGCCGCCGTCGAAAACGCCCCGCGCGATCCAGCCGCGGCCGCCGTCGTCGCCGACGGTCTGCGGCGGGCGCCCAATGCACTCTATACGCTGGTCCAGACGGTTCTGGTGCAGGACGAAGCGCTGAAGCGCGCCCACGATCGCATCCAGCAACTGGAAGCCGGCAGCACCGACGATCAACCCGCGACGGGCGGCTTTCTCGATTCCATGCGCGACACCATGTTCGGCAAAGCCCCGTCGCGCGGCTCGGTCCCGAACGTCCCGCCGCCGATGCCGCCCACCCGGCCGGCCTGGAATACCGGGCAGGTGCTGCAGCAGACCGGGCAGGCCGGGCATTACGATCAAGGACGTTACGATCAAGGATCTGCGGGCCAGCCCTATGGCGCACCGCAAGCGGGGGGCGGCGGTTCGTTTCTCGGCACGGCAGCGGCGGCGGCCGCGGGTGCCGTCGGCGGCGGACTGCTGCTGAGCAGCATCCGCTCCATGATGGGCGGCGGCGGTCACGCCAGCAGTTTTGGCGACTCCGCCGGTCTCGGCGGCATGCGCAGCCCATGGGGCAGCGCCGGCGATCAGGCTGGCAGCGGTCTCGCCCGCGATGCCGGACTGAACGACATCGGTTCGCAGCACGACTCAGGATTCGATCGGGCCCAGGCCGACGCCGATCAGGACCAGGATCAAGATCAGGATGATGACGACGACGACAACGACGAGATGGATATGGACTCCGACGACGGCGACGGCGACGGAGACAGCGATTACGCCTGACGTTTGCTGACCGCGCATAGCAAAACGGCCGCCCTCGGGGCGACCGTTTCATGTGTGGCGAAGGCCCGCGATCAGATCACAACCACCCGGGCTCCGACCGGAACCCGGCCATAGAGGTCGATCACGTCCTGGTTGCGCATCCGGATGCAGCCGGACGACACGTTGGTGCCGATCGTCCAGGGCTCGTTGGAGCCGTGAATGCGATAGAGCGACGAGCCGAGATACATGGCGCGGGCGCCAAGCGGATTCTGCGGGCCGCCTTCCATGTGCCGCGGCAGATCGGGGCGGCGCTTCAGCATTTCGGACGGCGGCGTCCAGTCCGGCCATTCCTTCTTGGCGGTGATCGTCTTCACACCGTGCCAGAGAAAGCCGTCTTTCCCGACGCCGACGCCGTAACGCAAGGCCTGTCCGTCGCGCTGGACCAGATAGAGAAACTTGCTCGACGTATCGATCACGATCGTCCCCGCCGCTTCCTTGCCGTGGTATTCGACGAGCTGCTTCTCGAATTTCGGATCGAATGCCGGGCGCGCGGCCTCGCTCGTCTCCTGATCCCGCATCAGTTGCTGCGGCTCCATCGATCGCGGCTGCGGCGCATAGAGCGGGCGTTGATCGTAGGGCTGCTGCTGGTAACGCGATCCCTGCTGCTGGCCGTCGCCAAACAGAAATTCGATGAACCCGCCACCCAGATTGGACCGTTCGGCAGACGCGACGCGCTGGTTCGGAGGCTGCGGCACGGATTGATCGGCATAAACGACGGCCGGTTCGGTCAAGAACCTGGCTTGCGGCTCCGTCGCAACGGCCTGCTGCATTCCGAGACCGAGAAGCGACACGCCCGCAAGAAGCGTGAGGGAAAGGTTTTTGAACATCGACGTACTCTGCACTGTTTCGCCGTGGGCGCGCCCGATAGCGCGTTTGCACACGCGCGACATTAAAATCAAAACCTCATCGGTTTGGTAAACGAAACCGGCATTTCGATTCACCACGTCATCAGGACGAAGCGGTTCTTTCCGATAGCGTTTATTTTCGGTGAACGCGCGGCGGCCATGGCTAACCGCCGGCGTGAGCGACGCGTGGAATTCGTGACACGCGGTTCCCGCGTGAACTCGGCGTTAAAACACGCCGGTATAAAACGCACCGAGTGTGGCCGTTCGGAAGTTCGCATCGGAGACAGCCCGGAAGGGCGCGCGGACGGAATCGGGACACAAGTACCAGTTGGGGGATCTGATGCCTGTTCATCGCAAGCGCTTTCGCATCGAGGAAATTTCTGGCGGCGGAATGCCGGCCATCGCGGCCGACGACGACGCGCCGATGCCGATGCATCGCGAAATCATGACGGAGCTGCGCGCGATTCGCGACCAGATGGGAACGCCCCATCAGAACGGTTCCATCGCGCAAACCGCGGAGGACATCGCGGACGCCACCAACCGCGAGGTCGCCGACGCCCAGGCGCTGCTGCAAACCTATCGCGCGCAGATCGAACAGTGCGAAAAGCTGAAGATCGAACTCGATCTGATCTATGACGCCATCAACCGGACCAAGCAGGAAATCGCGGTCCTGCACGGCAAGAGCTTCAACGGCGACGAAATGGCCAAGGTCACCGGCGAACTCGGCGCGGTGGTCGGCGGTACCGAACACGCCACCCAGCAGATTCTCGAAGCCGCCGAAGCGATCGATCAGTCGGCGAGCGCCATGTCCAAGGTGACATCGCCCGACCAGATGCGGCTTCTGAGCGAGGAAATCCAGGAGCGGGTCATTTCGATTTTCGAGGCCTGCAACTTCCAGGATCTGACCGGACAGCGCATCAGCAAGGTGATGAACACGATGAAGTTCATCGAGCATCACATCAATGTCATGATGGATATCTGGGGCGGCGTCGACGCCATCCGCGCGCATACGCCGCCGATCGTCGACGATCGCGTGGGCGATGCGAAGCTGCTCAACGGCCCGAAGCTCGACGGTGACGAGGGTCACGCCTCGCAGGACGATATCGACGCGCTGTTCGACTAGTGTGGTGGTTCAGAAGTCCGCCACACTATCGCAGCGAGTCGGTGAAGCGGACTTCTGAACCTGAACCACACGAGAATCATAAACTTGCCAGTGTCCCTTTAATTCCGAAGTTCGCA
>Ga0153956_1003340_pt1 | contig 10385 bp, 8 predicted proteins | sample TSFL040MetaG_FD_104704 | JGI IMG/M metagenome (GOLD analysis project Ga0153956, IMG submission 104704) | Attine ant fungus gardens microbial communities from Florida, USA - TSFL040 MetaG | ecosystem: Host-associated > Fungi > Mycelium > Unclassified | place: USA: Florida, Wekiwa Springs...
ATGAGTCGGTAGAATCATAAGCTTTGTATAATGCAGCTATAAATTTGGTCATGTCTTTAAACGCCTCGCCTGATAAACCCAGGTTAAAGGCTATTTTGCGGGTTTGAAAACCTTGCAGACCAACTTTAGGGTCAATCTCTTCTTTAAAGATCAGGTGCGGCGTATGTTCAGCAACCTCTTCGATATCCATGCCACCTTCGGTTGAATACATGATAATGTTACGGCCTTTAGCACGATCAAGCAATACGCTAATGTAAAATTCTTTAGTTTCGCTTTCGCCCGGATAATAAACATCCTGCGCAATTAAAACTTTACGTACCAGTTTACCTTCAGGGCCTGTTTGGGGGGTAACCAATTGCATACCTAAAATATCTGTAGCCTTTTGTTTAACTTCATCCAGATTTTTGGCCAGCTTAACACCACCGCCTTTACCGCGACCACCTGCATGTATTTGTGCTTTAACTACAACCCAGTCTGAGTTGTAATCTTCCTTCATTTTTTTGGCGGCTTCAACAGCTTGCTCAGGCGTATCGGCAACAATGCCTTCCTGAACCCTAACACCAAAACTTTTTAGTATTTGCTTTCCCTGGTATTCGTGAATATTCATTTTGTTTGATGATTTGCGGTAAATCTACAGATTTTGTTTTGAATGTCGGTGATTGGATATAGGCGATTAGAGATTAGTTTTACGCTGATTTGATAAAAATATTGATACACTTCTAATGAACACTAATCTTAACAAAGCCCTGCTATTAAAAATAACTAATCTCTAATCACCAATCTCTAATCTCTAATAGCTATTTTTACAACATGCTTAAAGCAACAGCAATCAATAAATCATATGGTCAGCTTCAAATATTAAAGGGAGTTGATTTTGAAGTGCAAAAAGGCGAGATAGTTACCATTGTAGGCGCCTCTGGAGCCGGCAAAAGCACGCTGCTCAATATATTGGGTACCCTGGACAGACCAGATTCTGGCGAATTGTTTATTAATGATATCGAGCTGAACCGGTTAAGTAATAAAAGCCTGAGTGATTTTCGTAATCGCGAAATTGGTTTTATATTTCAGTTTCACCATTTATTGGCCGAGTTTGACGCGTTAGAGAACGTTTGCATTCCGGCTTATATAGCCGGTACTTCGCGCCAGGAGGCAGAGCAGCGCGCAACCCAACTTTTAGAACTGCTTGGACTGCGCCACCGTATACATCATAAACCCAATGCACTTTCAGGCGGCGAGCAACAGCGCGTGGCTGTAGCAAGAGCCCTGATCAATAGCCCGGCATTGATTTTTGCCGATGAACCCTCAGGCAACCTCGATTCAACTAATGCACGCGAACTGCATGAGCTGTTTGGCAAATTGCGCGATGACTTTAACCAAACCTTTGTAATTGTTACTCACAACGAAGATCTGGCTAATATATCAGACCGTAAAGTGGTGATGATGGACGGTTTAATAGTACAATAAAGTGAGTATACTGATAACGTCGGCTATGTCGGCTAAAGCGCATAGTCTCAAAAACAAAATAAATAGCCCTGACCTGATTCTGGGCGATTATCATGAGGTGCCCGGGTTTATGCTATCGGGCCAATTAATTAAGCTGCCTGATCCTGCTTCTGCATCTTATGCCCACCAAATGCTCACTTTGTGTTTGGATAACTGTGTAACCATTATTTACGTACTTGATACAAATGAAGCTTCTTTATTAACTGAAACCAAGCAATTATTTGTCGAATATGATATACAAATAACTACAGATGAACTATAATGAGTTAGACGGACGCAAAAAGGCTTTTATTTTTGAGTTAGATGATGTGATCTATCCGGAAAAAGATTATCTGTTTCAGGTTTATTACTTGTTTGCCAGTTTTTTAGAGTATACTGAATTATTTGATGCCAAGGTAATGACCGACTTAATGGTTGCTACCTACCAGGCAGAAGGGAAGGAACAGGTATTTAATAAAGTTAAAGAGAAGTTTAATATTGATGAAAAATACCGGCTTAACTTTCATCATTTAATGCATACAGTTAAACTGCCCTTAAAATTGCTTCTTTACCAAAATGTATTGAACTTGTTGCAGGATATAGTGGTTGATCGTAAAATGATATTTATTGTGACTAATGGCAACCATGTTTTGCAGCTAAACAAAATCAAGCAATTGGAATGGCACGGACTGGAGCAATATTTAACCTGTTATTTTGCCGAAGAAACTACTTCTATGCCCGAGCCCGATGTTATTTATCAATTAATGACAGAGCATCAGTTAGAGTTACGTGATTTAGTAATGATCGGTCAATCGGCAGAAAGTAAATTATGTGCAGAAGCTGGTGGAATTGACTTTTATAACGTTAGCGAAATTTTATAAATATATAATTACAACAAGCTTTGATATTATTACGTTAAAGAGATTTTAGTGCGATATATGAAAAGAAACGTATTAGTTATTTTGCTGGCCACTGCATTTTTTACAGCCTGCAAAAAAAATAAAGCTGATCAAAACAATAACAACGGCGGTTACACCGCTCAGGCCGGCTCTGCTTTTGATTTGATCAAAGATTCTATTTACCTATACGCTAAAGAGGATTATTATTGGTATAGCAGCATTCCGTCTTACACCAATTTTAATCCGCGGCAATTTAATGGCAGTACAGAATTAGCAGCTTTGCAGGACGAGGTAAACGCCATATCGCAAACTAATCAGTATGAATATTATGCGCCTGCCCCCAATGAAGCTAAATATTCATTTATTGACCAGGGCGAGGTATCCGGCGAACTTGGTGGTACCAATGGCGACTTTGGTTTTGCACCACTATTTAATGATATTAATGATCTGCGCGTAAAATATATATACCCCGGTTCGCCTGCCGATCAGGCCGGTATTAAGCGAGGTTACAAGATCACAGCCATTAACGGCAACAGCAATATTAGTTACGATGGTGCAAACGGCACTAACACCAATTTTGTTATCGACGCCATTTTTAATTCAAAGAGTGTTTCTTTGATCCTGCAAAGACCCGACCTGTCGACATTCACGGCAACTTTAAACGCCACTAATTATACAGTAAATCCGGTTATAACTTATAAAACGGTGTCGCTGCCCAATAACAGGATGGTTGGTTATATGGTATTCAATTCATTTACATCTGATGATAATGCCGATCCAAAGTTAAATCAGGCCTTTAATTATTTCCAATCGCAAAATATTACCGACCTGGTGATTGATTTACGTTACAATGGCGGCGGTTACGTGTCAACTGCCGAATATATTGACAATTGGCTGGTGCCGGCCTCAAAAAATAATACTACCATGTATGCTTATCATTTCAATGATATATTAACGGCTAATAAAGAAACACTGCTGGCTAACCAATATAGACGCGACCCGGATACAAAGCAGCTTTATAACCTGGCTCAAATAGATTATTCTACCGCTGCAAATACCCAAAAGTTTGCCAAAAAAGGGTCTTTGAATTTAAACCGGGTGTTTTTCATTGTAAGTGGTTCAACAGCATCGGCCAGCGAACTGACCATTAACAATCTGCGTCCGCACATGGACGTGCAATTAATAGGCACTACCACCTATGGCAAGCCAGTTGGTTTCTTTGACATCGACATTAATAAATACCAGATGTATATTCCTGAGTTTGAAACGCAAAACTCGGCCGGGCAAGGCGGCTATTATGCCGGTATGACACCCGGAACTGCCGACTATCCCGGTAAAGAGGATTATGACGATGTTACAAAAGAATTTGGCGACACCACCGAAACCCTTTTACACTACGCCTTGAATTATGTAAAGAAAGGTAATTATGCCGTTAACACGCCTAAAGTACAAGGATTAAATGCTCAGAAAACCTTCAGCATTGACCAAGCCAACAGTGCAGCCATTGCCTTAGATAGTAAGAAATTCAGAGGTATGGTTTACGATAAGTTTAAGAAGAAATAGAGGTTTCATATCGAAATAAATTCGGCATGACATGTGGTTTTAATGCAACTAGTCCGCCAGTTCGCGCAAATCAACCGGCACCACGCGAGAAATACCTTGTTCAACCATTGTTACACCGTAAATAACATCGGTGCTGGCAATGGTTCTTTTGTTATGCGATACAATGATAAATTGCGACTCTTGCGAAAACTTCCGGATGATGTTATTGAACTTGTCGATGTTCGTATCATCAAGCGGAGCGTCAACCTCGTCAAAAATACAGAAAGGAGCAGGTTTTAACAGGTAAAGCGAAAACAAAATAGCGGTGGCCGTCAACGTTTTTTCGCCACCGGATAACTGGTTAATGGATAACGGGCGCTTTCCTTTTGGTTTAGCTATAATGTCGATATCAGAATCCAACGGCCGCTCAGGATCCAACAAAATTAAATCGCATGAATCTTCCTCATTAAACAGCGAGCGGAATACCTTAATAAAGTTTTCGCGCACTTGTGTAAAGGCGAACATGAATTTTTCGCGGGCGGTGTCGTCAATTTCCTGAATAGTAGCCAATAACGAAGCTTTTGCCTCGCCCAAATCTTTCTTTTGGTTTTGGATAAACTCATAACGTTCGTTCATCTCATTATAAGCCTCAACAGCCATTGGGTTAATTGCGCCAAAATCATCCAGTTGATGCTTTAATTTATCGGTGCGTTGGCGCAGTTGCTCTTCGTTTTCATCGCCAGCCATCTCGGTTTCGGGCAGGTCATTAATATCTACGTTAAACTCAACCGATAGTCGCTCTTTCAAAGCGTTCAACTCAATACGCAGATTACTGCGCTGATCTTTCAGCTCGTTCTCAATAACTTCGGCTTGGTCTTTTTTTCGGCGTAACGCATTAATTGCGTCTTCGGTCTCCGTGATCTTACCGCGCAGTTTATAATAATCCTGTTCAGCTTCCTGCGTAGCCTTTTCAAGTTCCTCCTTCTGGCTGTACATTTCCAGCAAGCCATCGTCAGAGTTATCAGACTGCTGCAGGTTTTCCTGTATGGCAACTTTAACATCTTCCAGTTCGGCCAAGTTTTTTTTGATGCGGCTTTCCAGGCTATCTTGTTGAGTAAAGCGGTAATCTAAATCTTTATTTAAACCTGATACTTTATTTTGTTGCTGGTGGAAACGAATATTTTCCTGATTATAGGTATTTGACTGTACCGTAACCGTTTCATTCAACTCGTTAAACTCTGCCTGCTTTTCGGCAAGCAATTCAGCCTGATTTTGCTTTTTTTCCTTTAGTTCAACTAACAGCGGCTGCAGGCTCGCTATTTCGTCCTTTATGCCCGTTATTTTTTTGGCAATGTCATCCTTACGGTTAAGGCTGTTTTCAATAAAGGTTTCATATTGCTCCCGGCGCGTTTTAACTGTGATAAGCTCCGTGTTTAAACGATTTAATTCTGCTTGTTTCCGGGCAATCTCCTGCGCCTTGCCGTCGGCTTTTAATGAAACCGATTGGGTTTGTAACTCATTTGATCGGCTTTTAAGCTCAAATAATTCAACCTCCAGCTTCTTGATCTCTTTAGCCAGGTTCTCCAGGTTTTTAGCGCGACCAATGCGCTTACCCTCAAATAATCCCACCGAACCACCGGCCATGGTGTACTTGGTTTTATTGAACTTACCGCTTTGCGATAGGAGCACGAGGCCCTCAGAAAGTTGGGCATTGTTCAGATCGCTTTCATCGTTAACCAGGTAAACATTCTTTAACAGATGATCAACCAGTGGTTGATATTTCTTTTCAACCTCAACGACATTGAGCGCAGGTATGCGGCCGCCAGCCGGTTCTTCTTTAAATGGCAGCGAACCAGCTTCGGCATAATTGCTCAAAATAAAGAATTGCGCCCTGCCCCGCGATGCGTTACTAAGCAAGTTAACCGCTTTAATAGCCTCGTCATAGGTATCAACCACGTAATGATTCATCAAAGGCTCCAGGTAGTTTTCAATAGCTACGCGATATTGTTCGCGGCAAAACAGCACATCGCTAAACAAGGGAGCATTTTTGGCCCACTCGTTATTGTTTTTCAAAAAACGGATAGATTCCGGGAAACCTTCCAGGTTATCAACCAAACTTTTGGTAAGGTTGTATTCGTTTTGTTTAGCGTCAAGCTTGCGGCTTTCGGTGATAATGGTTTCCTTTACCTGCTCAGCTTCAGTATCAATGGCGGCAATTTGCTCTTGCAATTCCTCTTCACGTTTTACCTCCTGCTCATACTCGCTTTGTAAAGCCTCGGTTCGGCCCTGTAATTCTGTAACCACTTCGTTAAAGTGCGAAAGCTCCACCTTTTTGTTGGTGGCATCTTCCATATTGCGCTGGCTTTCCTGCTCAAGCGCCTGTTCTTGTATTTGCAGGATGTCAATATCTTTCTCGGCCTTGTAAGCCTGGTTTTGCAGGTTATTATTGGCAGTGACTAACTCGTTCAAAGCATTACGCGCGCTTGATTGCTGCAGGCGCAACTCGTCAACCATTATTTTCAGGTCGGCAACTTTGGTGCTTATGGTGTCCAGGTTTTCTTCTTCCTGGGCTTTTTCTTCATTAAGGCGCTTTATGTTATACAAGACGTGATTCAGCTGATTGCGGTCACGATCCAACTCTTCAGTCAATCGGGCTTCCTTGTCCTGCTGAAATTTCAATTGTTCATTCTTGATCTTTTTTTCGCTCTCATAAGCCCGAATTTTAGCTACAAACTCGTTAGTAGCTTTCTGTTGTATGGACAGATTTTTCTCTTTAGTAATGCTATCCAGTTTTTCCTGCTGCAAACCAGCTTCCAGCTTATCCATCTCGGTAACAACCCCCAATTTATCTTCACGCTGTTTCAGTTCTTGCTCTTCGATAGATGCTAATGATGTTGCAAAAGCCGCGATTTTGAACGAGGCTAGTTTGATGCTCAGCGTTTTATATTCTTCTTTAAGGCGGTAGTAGCGCTCGGTTTTCTTGGCTTGGTTCTCGAGCATTTTCAGGTTTTTCTGAATCTCGAACAACAGGTCCTCAACACGCTCCAAATCGGCTTCGGTTTCCTTTAGCTTATTGAAGGTCTGCTTTTTACGCAGTTTATATTTAGATATGCCTGATGCTTCTTCAAACAAATTACGGCGCGAGCCTTCTTTATTAGAAATGATCTCTTCGATCATGCGCAGCTCAATAATGGCGTATGAGTCTGAACCAACACCGGTATCGAGGAAAAGGTCGGTAATGTCTTTTAAGCGGCACTGTACATCGTTTAAGCGGTACTCGCTATCGCCGCTGCGATACAATTTGCGTGTAAGCGTAACCTGCGAATAATCGGTAGGTAAGATGTTCTTGGTATTGTCAAATGTTAGCGATACCTCGGCAAGGTTAGCTGGCTTGCGGCTTTTGGTGCCGTTAAAAATAACGTTATCCATCTTCTCCGAGCGCAGCATACGGGTGCTTTGCTCGCCCAGTACCCAGCGTATCGAGTCGACAACGTTTGACTTACCGCAGCCATTAGGCCCTACAATAGCCGTAACGCCCTCATTAAAATTAATGGTGATCTTATCGCCAAAGCTTTTAAAACCCTTGATTTCTAACTTGGTAAGCTGCATTTAAACGTGGTAATCCTCGAAAATTTTGAGGGTTCAAAATAGTTCAAAATTTTGATTTTACAAAGGCTTGTTTAGAGAGATCAAGGTGAATTATTATTAAAAAAAAGAGGCACCCGCCGAGCCTAAAAAGGCCTATTCATTGCCGCAAAATACTTTGATATATAAATACAGTATTCATTATTCGATATTAATCTTTCTACCTTTACTCCTAAATGGAGCTAATCAAACCCGACTCTCGCATACTCGTAGATATTGTGCGCACACGCATGCCTTTTGGTAAATACAAGGGTACTTTGATAAGTGAGTTACCGGTTTATTACCTCGAGTGGCTCAAAAACAAAGGCTTCCCGGCGGGTAAAATGGGCATGATGCTGTCAAGCGTGTATGAGATCAAGATCAATGGCATGAACAGCATCCTTATCATGGTGAAAAACGCGTTGAGTTCCGGGCAGATTAAGGGTTAACGGTGCTAAATAGCTCTTGACTTGTGGTTGATATTTTTTATCTTCATGCAAAAATCAACTAGCCCGGCGGCCTGAGCCCATCCATGAAATATTTATTTTGCCTGATCATTTTTTGTGCGTTTCGGATAGGCGTTTTTGCGCAAGCCACCTATAGCATTAGCGGCACCATTACAGATACTACCGGAACAAAAATCGCCTCGGCAACGGTATTTATTGCCGGTGCACAAAATATTACCAGTACAGACAATGAAGGGAATTTTGTTTTCAGGAATTTGGAGCCTGGTAATTATACTGTAGTGGTAAATATGCTGGGTTACAAATATGTTAAACAATCTGTAACAATAAAAGACAAAGCTGTTGTAATTAACATAGCGCTTGGCCAAAAGCAGGTAGAGCTGCAAGAAGTTGTAATAGGAGGCAGCAAAAGCCCATTGCCCAAGCCATGGCAAATAAAACTATTTGAAAAAATGTTTATCGGGCAAGCCGGTTTTGCCAAAAACTGTAAGTTGCTTAACCCTGAAATATTGAGGTTTAGCGAAAACAAAATAACCGTATTTGCCAAAACATCTGATTTTTTAATGGTGGAAAATAACAGCCTGGGTTACAAAATAAAATACCTGCTTCGATACTTTCAATACACCGCCAGCCAAAATACCTATTTTTACGATGGCGATTACACCTTTGAGCCAATGAGTGGCACGCCAGAACAACAGGCAGTTTGGGAAAGAAACAGACGTGTAGCTTATTTGGGATCAATTATGCATTATTTGAGGTCGGTACACGCTCATGCTGCACAAAAGGAGGGCTTTTTAACTCACGAGATTTCTAGTTTTGATTACCCGGTATTCGATATAAAACCCGCGCCGGTACAAGCCGAACAACTGATACGCCGTACGGATGGCGGCCAGGCAGAGTTTAGGTTTAGCAACCATTGGTTCTATGTGATATATAATCCCCAAAAAGCATCACAAGAGTATACAGGTGCCAGCGATAAAGATATCCGCATGTACAGGCCGGCTCCGGGTGGTTCAGTATTCAGGATAGGGGGGCAGTTTGATAGCAAGGGTTATCTTAATGAATATCAAAATTTTAGCGTAAAAGGTTATTGGGCTAGTAAAAGAATAGCCTATCAATTGCCTTATGAGTATGTTTACAAAGAGGATACGAATTGATGCGTTCCTTAGCTTTTGTTAACGTTATCTATACAACAAGCTGTGGCAATTAGCTTACAACTTAGTAAACCAACCCTTCTTCCAGAAAATAATTACCTGCACTATACCAATAAACACCATACCTCCCAGGGCGTAAAAATAACCATGTGTCGAGTAAAGCTCGGGCATATTGTCTGGCATTACTTTATTGGTTGCCGGGTCAACCCGGGCGAAGTTCATGCCGTAAATACCGGCTACAAAAGTTAGGGGGATAAAGATCACCGAGATAATGGTGAGCACCTTCATAATCTCGTTCATGCGGTTGCTTACCATGGACAGGTAAAGGTCGATGACGCTTCCGGCGATCTCCTTGTAGTTTTCAATCAGATCCATCACTTGTATGATATGGTCGTAGGCATCTTTCAGGAAGGTTTTGACCTCGTCAGTCACCAGCGGATTGTCAGAGCGTAAAATGTCGTTGATCTTGTCGCGCTCGGGCCAGGTAATGCGGCGCAAAATAATGAGTGTGCGTTTAAGCTGCTGCGCATCGTACATAATGCTTTTGTCGGCATGGCTATACAGGCGGTCTTCAATAGCATCCAACTCGTCGCCAATATGGGCAAGCAGCACAAAGTAGGTGTCAATGACAGTATCGTTGAGGGCGTAAGCAATATAGCCGGGGCCTGCGGTGCGTATGGCGCCCTTGCCGGCTTTTAACCGGGCTTTTACGGCTTCAAAATGCTCGTCGTGGGTTTCTTCAAAGGTGATGATGAGGTTTGACTTTACGATGCACGAAAACTGGTTATTGCACAGATCACCGTCGCCATTGAAATAAACCTGCCGGGTTACGGTAAACACGTAATCATCGTATTCATCATATTTCGGGCGCTGGTGGGTGTTCACAATATCCTCCAGCACCAGCGGATTGATCTTTAAATAAGTACCCAGGTCTTCCATCAGCTTAAGGTTGTTCAAGCCTCGAATCTGTATCCAATGCGTATGGTCGGTACATTTTTTAAACTGATCAAGGATCACTTTCAGATCATGCCCATCGGCACAAACAAGTTCTTTGACATTATAAGAGTACACGGTGATGATGGGTTTCAGCGCGTCGTCGGCAATGATGATGGTGCCCGGGCGCTCGCCCACCTTTTGGTGTTTAACAGTTTTGTACCGTACTCTTTTAATATGACCCATTTACAAATAGTTTATAGTTTGCGGCCCCTGGCTAAACAGCA
>Ga0153956_1003341_pt1 | contig 10381 bp, 10 predicted proteins | sample TSFL040MetaG_FD_104704 | JGI IMG/M metagenome (GOLD analysis project Ga0153956, IMG submission 104704) | Attine ant fungus gardens microbial communities from Florida, USA - TSFL040 MetaG | ecosystem: Host-associated > Fungi > Mycelium > Unclassified | place: USA: Florida, Wekiwa Springs...
ATACCTTCGCCACCGTCACGCAGATCGTGGACTGGATGGGCGGCTATTTCGGCATGAACGCCGCGCAGCGCAAATCGCGCGTGGACATGCTGATCCAGCGCTTCGATCTCACCCAGCATGCCAAGAAACAGTTCCGCGAGCTTTCCGGCGGCCTGAAGCGCCGCGTGATCCTGGCGCGCGCCTTGGTGCACGATCCCAAGCTTTTGATCCTCGATGAGCCGACGGCGGGCGTGGACGTGGAGTTGCGCCTCGACCTGTGGCGCTACCTTCAGGAACTCAACGCCGAGGGTAAGACAATCCTGCTGACCTCGCACTATCTGGAGGAGATCGAACGGCTCTGCAAAACCATCGCGGTGATCGCGAAGGGGCAGATCGTGCGGCAGGGCCCGAAAGAGACGTTCTTCACCGTGCCGGGAGGATTGGAAAAGGCCTATCTCGAAGCCACCGGCCACAAGGTCGAACACGCCGCGGCAGGTGCAGCATGAGCGATTTGGCAATACAAGCGCCGCGCAAGATGGGCATCAACTGGATCGGCCTCGGCACCATCATCCGCCGCGAATGGTCGCGCGTGTGGCGCGTACCGATTCAGGCGTTCCTCGCGCCGTGGATTTCGGCGCTGATGTTCATCTTCATCTTCGGCTTCGTGGTGGGCGGAAATATCCGCCTCATCGCAGGCCATCGCTATGTGGAATTCGTGCTGCCGGGCGTGCTGATGCTCAACGTGGTCAACGCTGCGTTCCTGCAATCCACCTCGCAGATCTATTTCCAGCGTTTCCTGCGCTATATCGAGGAAACACTGGTCGCGCCGCTTTCCTATATCGAGATGATCATCGGTTCGCTCACCATGACCATCGTGCGTTCAGTGGTGACGGCGCTGGGCATTTTGCTGATCGGCATGGCGTTCGGCGCCACACACATGCACAACATCTTCGAGTTCCTGTTCTGGATCGTCGCCGTTTCGGTGATCTTCGGTCTGCTGGGCATCATCATCGCGCTGTGGGCGAACAATTTCGAGCAGCTCACGATGCTGAACGTGTTCTTCATCGCGCCGCTCTCATTCGTGGGCGGCGTGTTCAACACGGTCGCGATGCTGCCGCATTGGCTGAAGTGGCTGGCCTATGCCAACCCGTTCTTCTACTTCATCAACGGCTTGCGTGACTCCATGATCGGCTTCGACGAAGCTCCGCCGCTTCTGGGCTACGGCGTCGCGCTGGGCCTGATCGCGGTGCTGGGCGCGGCGACATGGCGGTTGTTCTCCATCGGTTACGGATTGCGCGAATGATTTTCCTCCCCCGTTTACGGGGGAGGGGGACCGCGAAGCGGTGGAGGGGGCGCGTCTCGTTCTTCCCCTTCCGCCTCGCTATGCTCGGCTCCTCCCCCGTAAACGGGGGAGGAAAGGGATAAGCGCATGACCAAACGCAACGCCACGTGTGCCGTGATCGGCGCGGGCGACTACATCGGCTCCGCCATCGCGAAACGCTTTGCGCGCGAGGGCTATACGATTTTTGCCGGGCGGCGCACCGCAGACAAACTCCAAACGCTCAAGCAGGAAATCGAAACCGAAGGCGGCGCTTGTGAAGCGCGGGCGCTGGATGCGCGCAAGGAAGAAGACATCGCGGCGTTCCTCAATGAAGCGGACAAACACGCGCCGCTGGACGTCTGCATCTTCAACGTCGGCGCCAATGTGAATTTCCCCATCCTCGACACCACCGAGCGTGTGTTCCGCAAAGTGTGGGAGATGGCGTGCTACGGCGGCTTCCTCACCGGCCGCGAAGCAGTGCGGCTGATGCTGCCGCACGGCAAAGGCACGATCCTCTTCACCGGCGCAACGGCCAGCATGCGCGGCGGCATCGGTTATGCGGCCTTCGCCTCCGCCAAGTTCGGCCTGCGCGCCGTGGCGCAGAGCATGGCGCGGGAGTTAGGGCCGAAGAACATTCATGTCGCGCATCTCGTCATCGACTCCGGCGTGGACACCGCCTTCGTGCGCGAACGGGTGAAAGCTTCCGGCCGCGATCCCGATCAGCTTCCGCCCGATGCGCTGATGGACCCGGACTCCATCGCCGATGCCTATTGGTATCTGCACAACCAGTCGCGCGATGGCTGGACGCACGAACTCGACATTCGCCCCTTCGCGGAGAAATTCTGATGACGCCCCAAGTCGATTTCCTCTTCGATTTCGGAAGCCCCAACGCTTATTATTCGCACAAGGTCATTCCGCAGATCGAAAAGCGCACGGGCGTGACGTTCACCTACGTCCCGGTACTGCTCGGCGGCATCTTCAAGCTCACCAACAACCAACCGCCCGCCGTCGCTTTCGGCAACGTCAAGAACAAGATGCCGTATGAGATGCTGGAGTCGCAGCGCTTCGTGAAGAAGCACAACATCACCCAGTTCAAGTTCAATCCGAACTTCCCGGTGAACACGCTGGCGCTGATGCGCATGGCGGTGGCGGCACAGCAGATGGGCATTCTGCCGCGCTATGTGGATGCCGTGTTCCATCACATGTGGGAAGAACCCAAGAAGATGGACGATCCTGCGGTCATCAAGGCGGCGCTCACCGAATCCGGCCTCGAGGCTGACGCGCTGATCGCCGCGGCGCAGACGCCCGAAGTGAAGCAAGGCCTGATGAACAATACGGAACAAGCAGTCGAGCGCGGTGCCTTCGGCAGCCCCACCTTCTTCGTCGGCAAAGAGATGTTCTTCGGCAAGAACACGCTGGGCGAGGTCGAAGAGGAAATTCTGCGTTCCCGGCCATGATGTTCACCAAGCGCCTGCGCGAGTCGATCATGCGGGGCGAGGTGACCTGCAGCGTCCGCATCTGGCAATCGCCGCGCGTGAAAGTGGGCGGCCGCTACGCTCTGGGAACTGGCTTCGTTGAGGTCACCGCCATTCACCAGATCGCCCTTGCCGACATCACGCCGGCGATGGCGCGGCGTTCGGGATTCGCAGGCGTGGTTGATCTTTTGAAGGTTGCAAAGCATGGATCCGGCGAGAAGGTCTATCTGATCGACTTCCGCTACCGGCCCGCATGAAATTCCCTTAACCGACTGGGCGCTTTGGGTGGACTTTTGCGGCCCCGCTACCCTATCTTCCGGCCAGCCCGCGACATATTAAGGCCCGAATTCTCAAGCAGAATCAGCCTTCGCCGCACATGAACCTTCTTTGGGGTTGGAACACGATGAACCGCCGTATCTCCGCTTTCCTGTCCGTTGCCGTGCTCGCCGTCGCCACGCCCGCGCTGGCGGACAACCCCACGACGCTCGGCACCTTCAAGGACTGGACGGCGCTGACGGTTGGCACCGGCTCGAACAAGACCTGTTATGTGATCGCCCGTCCGCAGAGCACGCTGCCGGCGAAAGCCAAGCGCGATCCCATTGGATTTCTCGTGACCGACTGGCCATCGCGCGGCGCGAAGGCGGAGCCGGAAGTCGTGCCCGGCTATCAATACAAGGACGGCAGCGCGGTGACGGCGCAGGTCGGCTCCGACAAGTTCGACTTCTTCACCAAGAACGACGACGGGCAGGGCGGCGCGTGGATCAAAAGCCCCGCCGACGAAGCGCGCCTTGTCTCCGCCATGCGCAGCAACGCGCAGATGATCGTGAAGGGCTTTTCGAAGCGCGGCACGTTGACCACCGACACCTACTCGCTCGGTGGCGTGTCCGACGCGCTCGATAAGATCCACGCCGAATGCAAGATGTAGAGACTCGACCCTCCCCTTGAGGGAGGGTCGAAAAATTCAAACGAAGTGCAGAATTTTTCGGGGAGGGGTTGTGCCGCGAGTGCTGACCCCTCCCCGAAATTTGCTGCGCAAATTGTCGACCCTCCCTCAAGGGGAGGGTGGTATGATTGACCAATGACCGAACGAACCAATCTTCTGGGCCTTTCTGTTGAACAGATGCGGGCCGCTTTGCTCACCGCCGGCATGGAGACGAAGAGCGTCTCCATGCGCGTGAAGCAGTTGTGGAACTGGATCTACGTCCACGGCGCGCGCGATTTCGCGAGCATGACCAATCTGGCGAAGGACTTCCGCACGCTGCTGGAAGCGCGCTTTTCGCTCGCGCGGCCGGAGATCGTTACCGAACAGATATCCAACGACGGCACGCGCAAATGGCTGCTGCGCTCCGGCGGGCAGGAATATGAAGCGGTCTATATCCCCGAAAGCGACCGCGGAACGCTCTGCGTCTCTTCACAGGTCGGTTGCACGCTGAATTGCCGCTTCTGTCACACCGGCACACAGAAGATGGTGCGCAATCTCACGCCGTCCGAAATCCTCGGTCAGTTGTTCGTGGCGCGTGACTCTCTGGGCGATTGGCCGAGCACCGCGCCGGGCCGCAAGGTCACGAACATCGTGATGATGGGCATGGGCGAGCCGCTGTATAATTTCGACAACGTCAAAGCCGCGCTGGCCATCGTGATGGATGGCGATGGGCTCGCGCTCTCCAAGCGCCGCGTCACGCTGTCCACCGCCGGTGTCGTGCCGATGATAAAGCGGGCGGGAGACGAGATCGGATCGTCGCTCGCCATTTCGTTGCACGCGGTGCGCGATGACGTGCGCGACGTGATCGTGCCGATCAACAAGAAATACAAGATCGCCGAATTGCTGGAAGCGTGCCGCAACTATCCCGGCGCCTCCAACGCGCGCCGCATCACGTTCGAATATGTGATGCTCAAAGGCGTGAACGACTCTCTGGCCGATGCGAAGGCGCTGGTGAAGCTGCTGAAGGGCATCCCGGCGAAGATCAACCTTATCCCGTTCAATCCTTGGCCCGGTGCGCCATACGAATGCTCGGATTGGGAGCAGATCGAGAAATTCGCCGAAGTCGTGAACCGCGCCGGTTACGCCTCGCCGGTCCGCACCCCTCGTGGCCGGGACATCATGGCCGCCTGCGGCCAGCTCAAGAGCGAAAGCGTGAAGCAGAAAGCCAAGGACCGCATCGCGGAGATGGAAGCATCGCGCCTCGCGCAGATGCCTTCCTGACCTGTCATCCCCGGCGAGCGTCACGAAGTGACGCGAGGTCAAGGGGACCCAGGTAGTGCCAACTCCCGGTCTTGCCGAAGCCACTCCAACGCTTTCAAATCCAACAATCGAGAAACTCTATCCACCTGGGTCCCCTTCCCCTCGCGCTGCGCGCTCGGCCGGGGATGACAAGCGGGGCGCACATGCAAGTCGATCTCTCCAACAAAATCGCCGTCGTCACCGGCGGGTCGCGTGGCCTCGGCCGCGAGATGGTGCTGGCGTTTGCGAAGGCGGGCGCGGATGTCGTCATCGCGTCGCGCAAGCTGGATGCCTGCGAAGAGGTCGCGCGCGAGGTCGAGAAGCTGGGCCGCCGCGCGCTGCCGATCGCCGCGCATGTCGGCAAGTGGGACGACAACGACAAACTCGCGGACGCCGCCTACAAGCAGTTCGGCCGCGTGGACATTCTGGTGAACAACGCCGGCATGTCGCCGCTGGCGCCATCGCTCGCCGAAACCAGCGAGGCCTTGTTCGACAAGGTCGTGGACGTGAACTTCAAAGGCCCGTTCCGCCTGTCGGTTCTCGTTGGCGAGAAGATGGTGGCGAGCGACGGCGGCGTGATCATCAACTTCTCCTCCACCGCGTCGTTCAAGCCGGAGCCGCACACTGTGCCTTATGGCGGCGCGAAAGCGGCGATCAACGCGATGACGGTGTCGCTCGCCAAAGCCTTCGCGCCGAAGGTGCGCGTGAACTGCATCGCGCCGGGGCCGTTCCTCACCGATGTCTCCACCGTGTGGCGCGAGAACAAGGCGTTCGAGCAGGCGCTAGGCTTGAAACGCTTCGGCCAGCCGAACGAAATCGTCGGCACCGCGCTCTATCTGGCAAGCGATGCATCGTCATACGTCACGGGGCAGGTGATCCGCGTGGACGGCGGAACGTGGTGATCTAGCGCTTCGCAAACTCCGGCCGCCAGCCGGGAACGCCCGCGCGCCAGAACACGAAGCTCCACATATCGGCGTACATCGCGTCGTTCTGCGCCTTGGTGGAGCCGATGCCGTGCCCCGCGTCCGCATCTACGCGCAATAGCACCGGGCGCTTCATGCCCGAGGTCTGCAACGCCGCTGCGAACTTCGCGGGCTCCCATGGCGCGGTGCGCGGATCGTTCATGCCCGCCGTCGTCAGCACCGCCGGATAATCCACGCCGGGCTTGATGTGCTGGATCGTGTCCATCGCATACAGGTTCTTGAATCCCTGCGGGTCTTTCACCGATCCGAACTCCGGCACGTTCAGCGGCCCGCTCGGCTCGAACTCCGAGCGCAGGATGTTCGCCGCCGGCACCACGTCGATCACACCCGCGAACAGATCGGGCCGCTCCTCGAACGCGCGCCCCAAAGTCACGCCGCCCGCCGAGCCGCCGAAGACGAACAGCTTGTCCTTCGTCGTCAGGCCGCGCTTCACCAGATCGTCGCCGCAAGCGATGAGGTCGCGCCAGCGGTGGAACGCCTTCGTGTCCTTTCCGCCTTGCCGCCACGCATCGCCCAGTTCGCCGCCGCCGCGCACATGGCACCACGCATAGCTGCCGCCCGCCTGCAGGAAGCTCGCGGAGCGCGCGCCGAAATCGGCAAGCTGGGAGTCGCCATAGGCGCCATACGCCTGGATGACGACGATCTGCGGACCTTTCGCATCCTTCGCGCGCACAAGCGACAGCGGCACCATCACGCCGTCTTCCGCCTTGGCTTCCAGATCGCTGGTTACATAACGGTCCGCATCATACGTCGCAGGCGCGGTGCCGATGGCCAGATCGGCGAACGCTTTCTTCGCCGGATCGTAGGCAAAGTATTTCGGCGGAACGACGAAGCTCTGCAGGCGAAGCGTGATCCCCGCCGCGCGCGGATCGGTGAACGCTTCGGCGACATGGCCCTTGAAGGGCAGGGCAATCTCGTCGGTTCTGCCACCGTCATACGGCACGCGCAGCAGCAGCGAATACGCGCCGTGCCGCGCCAGCACATACAGCGCATCCGACGCCGCATGAATGGAATCGGTCACGCGGTCACCCACCGCCGGCACCAGAACCTTCGCGCTCGCCAGCGGCGCACCCGCTTTCACGCTCAACACCTGATAGGTCGGCGCATCCTTGTGCGAGAGCAGATAGATCGTATCGCCCTTCGCATCTTCGCCGGTGATGTCGTCGTCCGGCGTCGCAAGCTGTGTCCATGTCGCCTGCGGATCGTTCACGCGCGCGGACGGCGCGGTCCACAGCGCTAGTTCCGCCGACACGCCATTATAGGCAAGCGCCACGGCGCTGGATGCGCCGGGCGAGATGGACAGCGCGGGCGTATCGTCCGCCGTCATCTTCGGCCCGCGCCCCGCCGTCGCGCCCAGAATGGTCACAGGCGCGGTCTTCAGATCCCACGCATCCATGAAGGTGTTGCGATAAAGCTCGGACTCCGGCTCGCCCGGCACGGGCGTCTTCAGCCGCGTGACATAGAGCGTTTTGGAATCCGCGCTCCACGCCGCAAAGCCGGGCGGTGCGCGATCCAGCGGCCCCGCGATCTGCTTGCCGGTCGCTGCGTCGTACACGAACACCGACGCCATCTCCGATCCGTTTTCCGAAAGGCCCACGGCGGCCTTGTTGCCGTCCGGCGAGACGAAGAAATAGTTGATCGCCATTGGCGTGCCGCCATGCGACGCGCGCAGCGCCGCAACATCCACCAGCTTGCGCTTGCCCGCTCTGTCGCGAACGACGAGATCGAAATTGTCCGAACCCGGCATACGCTCTTCATAAAAGGCGCGGCCGCCATAACTCACGTAACCTTGCGTGAAACCGAAGCTGCCGGTGAACGCCGCGATCTTCTGTTCCAGCGCCGCGCGCGGCCTGATGGCATCAAGCATGGAGCGCGTGTAAGCGCCTTCCGCCTTCATCCACGCCACGGTCTCGGGACCGAGCGCTTCCATATAGCGATAATTGTCGACGACCTTCTGGCCGAAATAAGTGTCCGTCACCGGCTTCACCGGCAACGGTGCCGGACGCGCCGGCGCGTTGACCGGCGCCAGCGGATCGCTCGCCGCGATGGCACAGGAAATTCCCAGAAGCGCGAATAGCGCCCCCGAAGCGATCGATTTCATGAAGCCCCCGAGAAATGCATGACTTGCATTTGAAATGCGGCAATGAGAAGGCCGCCCGCAGTCCGGAAACCTGCCGCGAAAGGCATTGTTAGAAAAATGTGATCAACCTCACGGCCTTTTTGTCAGCAATATATTCGAGAGCCAACAAGTGGCGCGAAGCTTTTCCTTTCTGTCCAAGAAATTCCAGAACGATATGAAATTTCGTAACGCCGTGTTCCTCATCGAAGGACATACTGTAGATGTAGTTGGACGCTAGCTTTGCAGAGATCGCTTTTTTTAATTCTTCAACGCTCACGTTAGTTAGTCCAGCATGTGCCAAGCTGCCAGCTTTTTTCTCGCGCAAATATTTTAATTTCTCTTCGGCGACGATTACATCGAGATTAGAAACGTCGGTAGGTACTGGAGATACGGCGTTCAAAGAAATTTCAGCGTCCTTTTCTTTTCCTCCGAAGTATGGTCGTTCGATCTTATAGGAGAGTAAGAGTCCAGGGAGCGGATCGGCAATGCTCTTGCAGACATAGCCGCTCTCTTCAAACGCCCAGCCGCACATATTCACGTCCTCGCTGTTTGACCGGTCAGGCTCATGCTCCTGTAATACGATACCCTTGTGTTTGATGCAGCAGTTCACAAGGGAAGTCGAAAGAAAGAGTTTAAATCGCGACATGTAAGTCATGTCGGAAAAGCCTACAAAAGGCTCGTATGCAGTTAAACCCGACACGAGCTCGGTGGCCATCTTGTCGGTTAAGTTGTTTATATAGACAGCAAAGAATTGAGTGTGATGTCGAAACGTCACGTTGCGCGTCAGGATGGCGCTCGCCTCGAATGCTCTATAGAGACCGTCCGGATTTCCATGATCCAATAGGTCTCCTTGCAAGATGCTATGTGTACTTTCTTTCGGAAAAAGTGGAATTAGCTGCTCTGAAATCGCGCGCCCATACCAGCTACTCTCGACCATTGTGGAGTCGAACAGCAACGCGATCTCCTTTTTGTCTGTGCTTGGCACCAAAGCCTTTTTTAGATCGTTGTATTTAATGCCCTTTGATTTAAGAATGGAGACGAGTTCTTCGCGCCAAGCTTGAATTTCATGCATCATGCGAGCTGGCGTAAGACGCTCTCGGATAATTTCCGGCAGAATATTGTCACGAGCATTCAATGTGTAGATTAGGTTCTCGCCCACGCTATGGCATCCTCCAACCGATCATTTCCCCAGAACAACTCATCGCCCACCGTGAAGCTCGGCGCGCCGAAGATGCCGCGTTTGATGGCTTCGTCGGTCTGTGCTTTCAGCGCGTCCTTGATCTCTGGCGAGTTCGCGTCGCTCCACGCTTTGTCGGGATCGCCACCGACGATCTTCACCAGCGAGCGCAGCAGGTCTTCGTCGGTGATGTCGCGCTGTCCGCCGAAGTTCGCGCTGTAGACCGCGCGCGTGAAGGCGCCGGTCCAGCCGTCTTTCTCGCCCGCCAGCGCAAGCCGCGCGGCTTTCAATCCGTTCTGCGGGAAGCGGAAGGGCGGGAGCTTCAGCGGCAGGCCTTCCTTCGCGCAGATGCGCTGCAGGTCGCGCCACATGTAAGCGCCCTTCACCGGATAGATGTTGAACGGGCTGTCGTTCCAGCCCTGCGCATTGAAGATGGGTGCGAGCAGGAAGGGCCGCCAGCGCACGCCGACGCCCGCCGCATCCGCTAGCCGCTCCACGCGCATCGCTGCCGGATAGGAGTAGGTGCTCGCGAATTCGTACCAGAACTCGATCATGCCGGAACTCTAGCTCGTTCTAGGTCGGACTCTTCGTGGTGGGCTGCACTTCAATAAAGGCTAGTCGCACCAACCAACGTGGTATGCGTCTCTCCCCCCATTTCACAGAGGTCCATCGAACCAGAAGGATCCAAAGCAAGTACCAACTCCCAAATATGATGGGAGCGTAAATGGCTGCGGCAAGTAGCTTGTTCCGGATGTAATGAAGGAGGAACGGCACAAATATCGAGTCTAGATACTGCTGAACAGGCCAAACAACGATCAGCAGCACAACAACTGCAACGGCAACGATCAAAGCGAAGCGTGGGCGATAGGCTTTTCCGCCTCCATAGATCAGTAGTCTTTCGCTCAGTGATTTCATTTTTTCCGCCGCTATCGCTGCACATAGCGGTCCCCTGTGGCGCTGACATCAAAACAGGCATTGCGCGCTTTTAGAATGTGCTTGACGCCTCGGCTGAATGTTCCTATTTTGTTCTTGTCATCCCGTTGGCAGAAAGAGGCCTCCGGAAAGGCTCATCTGTGCCTTCGCTAAGGAAAGGCAGGGGGGCGGGG
>Ga0153956_1003342_pt1 | contig 10376 bp, 7 predicted proteins | sample TSFL040MetaG_FD_104704 | JGI IMG/M metagenome (GOLD analysis project Ga0153956, IMG submission 104704) | Attine ant fungus gardens microbial communities from Florida, USA - TSFL040 MetaG | ecosystem: Host-associated > Fungi > Mycelium > Unclassified | place: USA: Florida, Wekiwa Springs...
CGAATACATCGCCAAAATCTCGACGTCAGAGCCAGATCGGTTCAGCATCAATCCGATACACCACATGCCGGGACTGAACAACTAGCAATAAATATTCCCGATCGGTAAAAATATCGCCCAAACATAGCTTGGCAAATTGAAATTTACCGATCGGGAATATTTCGTTGCATTGGGGCAGGAAAGTTCTTAATTTCCCGATCGGGAAATCATGATGCTCGACTCTAACGCCATAGGAAAAATCATTCGCGAGGAACGCAAGGCGCTCGGTCTGCGTCAGGCAGAGCTTGCCGCTGCCAGCGGCGTTGGCGTGCGCTTCCTTGTAGACTTGGAACGGGGCAAGCCAACTGTCCAGCTTGGACGGGTGCTGGCGGTGCTAGCGGCGCTGGGGTGCTCGCTTGATATTCGGCGGCCGCAATGAGCGGGCCGATCCTCGATAGTCTGAGCGTCTGGTGGGGACAGCGTATCGCCGGGATGCTTTCGATCGATCGCGGCGGCGCGATGCACTTTGCCTACCTGCTCAGTGTTTGGTCCCGGGAATTGATGGTGCATTATTCAGCCAGCAATGGAAGGATGCACTATGGGCCAGCTTCTCCACGGGAGAGCGCACAGCCCGCTATCGGGGATAATGCACGCGACCTTCGTGCTGCTGTTCATGCTCGTGGCGGCGCCGCTCGCACGATATATCCCCCTCCCGGCGCTGGCCGGCATCCTGCTCGTCGTCTGCTGGAACATGGCGGAGAAGGCCGAATTCGTCCGGCTGCTGCGCGACAAGCCGGCCGCAGCCGTGCTACTGGCTACCTTCGGGCTGACGCTCGTCAAGGATCTGACTTTCGGCATCATCGCCGGGTGCCTGCTCGCGGCCGCTTTCGCGTTGATCGATCGGATGACGGCAAACGATGATCGCTAAGCCCTCGGCGGCTTCCTCCATCGACCGGGATTGCAAACGGCCTCGCCGCCTGTTGCGCGCGAAAGATCGGATCGATGCGGCCCGCACGAAGAATGGCCGGTATCTAGACTGGTCCGCGTCAGCGGCACCTCCACGGCACATTTCGCGCGATCCTTCCGCGACACCTTCGGGATTCCGCCCTATCGCTATCTGCTGATGCGCCGGGTGGAACGCGCCGCCGCCCGATTGAACCGCCAACTGCAGGCGATCCTCATTCCGGCACATCCGCACGTCCGGAATATGCAAGTATATTACTGCATTACAGTCTTCCGGCGACAGATCGTGCGCCCGGCTGGAAAAAGCACCTTCCCAGACGGAGCCTTGTCTTGCTAACGCTAACAACGCTCGCCTTCCTGCCCGCCGCCGCGATGCCTGAGCGTCGGGTGCGAGTCCGGGGAGAGACATGCAACAGGATATTATAGGCAGTCTGGTTTCGACCGTGACGGGGCTATTGTCGCCGCACGGTCCGGCGACGGCGGCGGCGGCCACGAGCTATGCGCCGGGTGATTTCAGCGTGCATCTGTTCCTCCAACTCGCGGTGATCCTCGTCACCTGCCGTCTGGTCGGCTGGATGGCGGGGAAATGCGGGCAGTCGCAAGTCGTCGGGGAAATGATCGCCGGCGTGATCCTCGGTCCCTCGCTGCTCGGATTGTTCTTCCCCGATTTCCAGCTCACATTGTTCCCCAGGGAAACGCGCAACGTCCTCTATGCCGGCGCGCAGCTTGGCGTCGGGCTGTACATGTTCGTGGTCGGCCTGACGCTGCGGCTCGACCATTTCCAGTCCAAGGCGAAGAGCGCGGCCGGGGTGTCCGCCGCCGGGATCGCCGCGCCGTTCCTGCTCGCCGTGCTGACGACGCCGCTGCTGCTCAGGGTGCCCGGGCTGTTCGCGCCCGAAATCAGCACCGCCGACGCGATCCTGTTCATGGGAGCGTGTATCGCGCTGACCGCTTTTCCCATGCTCGCGCGGATCATCAACGAACGCGGGCTGGCCAATTCGGCGCTGGGCACGCTTTCGCTGACCGCGGGGGCTTTCGACGATGCCGCCTCATGGTGCGTGCTCGCGCTGGTGCTGGCGACGTTCGGCGGCGGGCCGGGCGTCGCCATTGTCGCGATCGCCGGCGCTCTGCTCTACGCCGGCTTCATGCTGATCCGGGGCCGCCGCCTGCTCGCGCCGCTCGGCCGCATCGTCGAGGCGAAGGGCGAGATGAGCACGGCCATACTCGCGGTCACGATGATGCTGTTTTGCATCTCCGCGTTCCTGATGGACGCGATCGGGATCCATGCGATCTTCGGCGGCTTCCTGCTCGGCGTCTGCATGCCGCGCGGATTGTTCGTCGAGGAATTGCGGCGCAAGGTCGAGCCGCTGGCGGTGGTGCTGCTGCTGCCGATGTTCTTCACCTATTCGGGCCTCAACACCCGGATGGACATGGTCAACTCGCCGATGCTGATCGCGATCGCGGTCGGCGTGCTCGCCGTCTCCATCCTCGCCAAGTTCGGCGCGTGCTGGGCGGCAGCGCGGCTGTCGGGCGAGGACAATCGCACCGCGCTCGGCATCGGGGCGCTGATGAATTCGCGCGGGCTGATGGAGCTGATCATCATCAATATCGGGCTGCAGAAGGGAATTATCGGCCCCACCCTGTTCTCGATGCTGGTGTTGATGGCGATCGTCACGACGATGATGGCCGGCCCGCTGTTCGAACTCGTTTATGGCCGGCGCGCGCGCGCCGAAGGAGAGTTGGAGAGACTCGGCGGCGACCTCGCGATCGACGCGGCGGAATAATGCCGGCGCATTTCGGGAAATAGCGGGCGCTCATGCTCGCCGCCTCCGACATGTGCGACGGCCGCGAATCATTTGTTGGACAATTGACTCTTTACACTGGATCGGCGCAAAGCCTCATCACCAGGGAGAGATGCTCATGAGGTATGCAACAAGCTCGTCGAAATTCCGGCGCGCGACGCTCATCGCGACCGGCATTGCGCTGGCAATGGTCGGAGTCGTTCCGGCCTCCGCGCAAGACGACAGGATGACGCCGATCGCCACGCCGGCCCAACCGGACGCGATCCCGCTCGGCACCGGGCCGCTGCCCAACGCGAAGGAACAGGAGGCGTGGCATAGCCAATATGGCAGCGTCTTCGCCCGCAACGTCACCGAAGCGACGCTCACCCCTTTCCTGCCGGACCCGGCCAAGGCCAACGGCACGGCCGTCATCGTCGCGCCCGGCGGCGGCTTCACCACCTTGTCGATGGAGAATGAAGGCTGGGACGCGGCCCGCGCGCTCGCGGCGCGCGGCGTGGCCGCGTTCGTCCTGAAATACCGGCTCAACCAGACGCCCCGGGATCTCGCCGGCTATGAACAGGCGATGCGGGACCGGTTCGCGGGCGGGGTGCGGCCACCACGGCCGAAGCCCGAGGACATGATGGCGGGCATCGCTCCCCAGATCGCCGACGCGCGCGCGGCGTTCGCGCTCATCCGGCGCCGTGCGGGCGAATGGCATGTCGATCCCAACCGCGTCGGCATGATCGGATTCTCCGCAGGGGCGATGCTCACCATGGCGGTGACGCTGACCGACCGTGACGCGAAACCGGCGTTCATCGGCACGATTTACGGGCCGCTCGCCCCGGTCACCGTGCCGGGCGATGCGCCGCCGCTGTTCGTCGCCCTCGCCGCCGACGATCCCTTGTTCGGTTCGGGCGGGTTCGGCCTGATCGACAGCTGGCGGGCGGCCAAACGGCCGGTCGAGCTGCATCTGTTCGAACAGGGCGGCCACGGTTTCGGCATGTATGACAAGCCGACCACCAGCACCGGCTGGTTCGATGAATTCACCCGCTGGATGAAGATGCACGGGTGGCTCGGTTCGGGCAGCGCATCGTAAGGACTTGAGGGGGGATGCGGCGCGGCGGCGGATATCTGGCGGCAAGCCTGACGGCAGCGTTTCTGGCGGTCGGGCCGGCGGCCGGTCAGGTCGCGCCATCGCCCTCCATTCCCGAATATCGGGCACCTGCGGTCAGCCACGAACAGAACAGCCAGTCGATTCACATCTATTCCCGGCCGGCGCCGGTGCCGCTGATCGTCCATGTGTCGCCGAACGGCTCGGATGACGGCGACGGCGGCCCGGCCAGCCCTTTCCGCAGCATCCTCCGCGCCCAGGCGGAGGTGCGCCGGCTAAACCGGGATCATGCGGTGACGGTGCGGCTGGCCGACGGCATATACCGGCTCGACGCCCCGCTGCGCTTCGCCGCCGCTGACGGGGGACAGAACGGGTTCGAGGTGCGCTGGGAAGCGGCTGCCGGCGCGCATCCGATATTGTCGGGCGGCATGGCGATCACCGGCTGGACACTCGCCGATGCGAGCAGGGGCATCTGGTCCGCCGCGATCCCGCGCGGCGTCGATCCGCGCCAATTATGGGTGGCCGGGCATATGGCGCCGCGCGCATCGGTGCGCGCGCCGCGCAACGCGTTCGCCTTTCACGACTGGGGCATCGAGATCACCGATCCCGCGTGGCGAACCTTGTCCGAATTGCCCGACCAGCATCGTATCGCGGTGGAAAGCACCGGCTGGTTCACCGACCGGCACGCCAATGTCGACCGGATCGAGGGCAACCGCATCATCATGCAGCAGCCGGGCTGGCGCAACAACCTGATCGGCTACGACACGTTCGCCCGCTCGGTATGGGGCGACAATGCCGGCCTGTTCTTCAACAACGCCCTCGCCTTCCTGAGAGAGCCGGGTCAATGGTTCGCGGACCCGGCGGCGGGACGCGTCTATTACAAGCCCGCCCCCGGCGAGGATATGCGCCGGCTGGAGGTGGAGCTGCCGCGCCTTGAAATGCTGGTGTCGATCGCCGGAACCTATGACGCGCCGGTTCAGGACCTGACCTTCGCCGGCCTCGGCTTTCGCCATACAAGCTGGCTGCTGCCCAACACCGCGCAAGGCTATGCCAGCCAGCAAAGCGGCGCGTTCCTGATGGGCGACGTGCGCAACTATCCGAATGATCCGATCCGTGATTGCTCATGGGGTTGCTGGGCGTTCGAGGCGATGCGCAACCATTGGCATCAGCAACCGGCCGCCGTGCAGGTCGCGGCGGCGCGGCGTATCGTGTTCGATCGGGACGAGTTCACCCAGCTCGGGCAGATCGCGCTCGGGATCGGCAACAACGCGGACGCCAACGACAGCGGGATCGGATTGGGCGCGAGCGCGGTCGAGGTGCGCCGCTCCCGCTTCACCGACCTCGCCGGCGGCGCGATCATGGTCGGCGGGATAACGCCGGACGCTCATCACCCTTCCCGCCCGGAAATGGGGCTGCGCGGCATCGTCATCCGCGACAACCTGATCCGCACCGTCTCCCGGCAATATCGCGAGCAGGCAGCGATCCTCGTGACCTATGCCAGCGGAACGATCATCTGGCATAACGAGGTGTCCGACACCCCGTATGACGGGATCGATGTCGGCTGGGGCTGGGGCGTCAACGACCCCGGCGGAGCGCCGGGCTATTTCAGCAACGGGCGGGGCTATTACGACCAGCCGGGAAATCTGGTGTACGACACCCCGACCACGCTTCGCGACACGGTGGTGGTCGGCAATCGCGTTCACGACGTCAAACAGTGGTTTCCTGACGGCGGCGCGATCTATCACCTGTCCGCCGACCCGGGCGCGCTGATCGCGGAGAACCATGTCCATGACATTCCCGACGGAATCGCCTTCTATCTGGACGAAGGCTCCCGCTACGTCACCTTGCGGAGCAACGTCGTCAGCAATGTCGGCGTCTGGCTGAACCTCAACTCGCAGGACTATGATTTGCCGGGCCGGAGCGCGCTGGACAACACCGCCAGCAACAATTGGCGCGATTCAGGCCGCCGCACCGGATCGTGGACGCCGTATCTGAACAATGTCGAAACCGGCAATGTTCTGATCACGAAAGGTCGATGGCCGGCGGACGCACAGGCGGTGATCGCTCGCGCGGGGATCGAACCGGAAGCCGAGGCCAAATAGCGGCGCCCCGATTCCGGGCCGGGGATAGGCGCCCCCGCTATTTCCAGTTTCGCCGGTATTGGCCGGACGCTCCGATCTCCGCCGCGAAATGTTCGCCGCCGGCCCGGACCTCAAGCGCCGATCCGGGTTTCCCGTGCAGGACCAATGTCGTCGGACGGCGATGCGCCCATTGCAGATCGACCGACACCCCGCCGCGCGCCCGGAAGCCGGCGATCGCGCCCGCCGGCCACGCCGACGGCAGCGCCGGCAGCACATGAAGCGCCCCGCCCCACGACTGGAGCAGCATTTCCATGATCCCCGCCGCCCCGCCGAAATTGCCGTCGATCTGGAAGGGAGGATGGGCATCGAACATATTGGGATAGGTTCGCGTCGGCCCCAGCAGGCCCTTGAGCACCGCATGGGCGTGATCGCCCTCGCCCATCCTCGCCCAAAGGCAGACGCGCCAGGCGGTCGCCCAGCCCGTGGACAGATCGCCGCGCGCGCGCAGGCTGACCTTCGCGGCCTCGATGAGTTCAGGGGTATCGCGCAAGTTGATCTGCCCGCTCGGGTAGACGCCATAGAGATGGGAGACGTGCCGGTGATGGAGATCGGGGGCCTGCTCGTCCCAGTCCTCCAGCCATTCCTGCAACTGACCGGCCTTGCCGATCCGGTCCGGCGCAAGCGCCGCGCGCGCGCGGTTCACATCCTCCAGCCAATCCGCATCGCGCGCCAATTGCCTGCCGGCGATCAGCGTATTGCCGAACAAATCCCGCACGATCTGGCGGTCCATGGCCGGGCCGACGCAAAGCGACGACCCGAACGGATGCTCATTCTCGGGCGACAGCGAGGGCGATGTGACCAGCCCCCGCCCCTTCGGGTCCTCGATCAGGGTATCGAGGAAGAACCGGGATGCGCCCTTCAGCAGCGGATAGAGCCGCGCCAGCAGCCCGTCGTCCCTGACATGATCCCAATGCGTGAACAGCGTGTTGCAGAGCCAGGCGCCCCCGCACGGCCATAAGCCCCATAACGGCCCGTCGATCGGCGCGCTCGCCCGCCACAGATCGGTATTGTGATGCGCGACCCAGCCGCGCGCGCCATACATCGTCCGGGCGGTGCGCGCGCCGGCAATGGACAGTTCCTCCGTCATTCGCAGCAGGGGTTCGACGCACCGGCCGAGCCCGGCGGGATCGGCGGGCCAATAGTTCATCTCGGTATTGATATTGATCGTATATTTGCTGCCCCACGGCGGACTCGTTCCTTCGTTCCAGATGCCTTGCAGATTGGCGGGCTGGCCGCCGGGACGGGACGAAGAGATCAGAAGATAGCGGCCATATTGCAGATAGAGCGCCGCCAGCGCCGGATCGTCCGTAGCCGCGCTCGCGGAGATACGGCGATCGGTCGGCAGCCCGGCCGCGGGCGAGGTCCCCAGATCGATCCCGAAACCGCCATATAAGGCGGCATGATCGGCGATATGGTCGCGGCGCAGGGTCTCATAAGGCTTGCATCCAGCAGCTTCGCAGGCTCCGCGCACCGCGCCGACGGGATCGCCCGCAATATCGCCATAGCCGATATAGCTTGTCGCCGCGGCAATCAGCACGGTCACGCGCCGCGCGCCGCGCACCGACAGGCCCTTTTCGCTCGTAACGATCACGCCGTCACCCGTGGCGTGAACGCGCAACGCATAGCGCAGGCCGGCGGGAATGCCGACGACAGCCTCGTTCCGTCCGGTGATCAGCAGTGCGCCCGGCCCGTCGGCCGCTATCGAAACATCAGGCGGGACCTGCCCCGCCTCCTCCCGCATCAACCAGTCCGCAGCGATCTCAGCGGGGGTGGCGTCGCCGGTAAATTGCTCAGGTCGCAACTTTATCTCGCGTGGCGCGCGATAAGCGAGATCGAAGTCCAGCGTCCCCGTTTCCGCCTCCAGCCGCATCACGATCGCCCGGTCGGGAGCCGAAGCGAACACCTCTCGCATGTAACGCCCGGCGGGGGTGGCGAACCGGGTGGCTGCGATCGCCGACGCCAGATCCAGTTCACGCCGATATTCGGTCGGCGTCTGCGCGGATGTAAAGGTGAGAAAGATATCCCCCAGCGTGCCATAGGGCATTTGCGTCAACGGGCGCCCCATCATCCTCGCCGACGCCATATCCGTGGCTTCCCGGTACTTGCCGGCGGCAAGCAAGGCCCGCACCTGGGGCAAGGCGGCCAAAGCCTCGGGATTATCCGGATCGTAAGGCGCGCCCGCCCACAATGTGCTCTCGTTGAGTTGCAGGCGCTCTTGTCCGACGCGGCCGAAAACCATCGCGCCGAGACGGCCGTTGCCGATCGGCAACGCCGCCGTCCAGCCCGCCGCCGGTTTGTCGTACCATAAGCGATCTTCGTCCGCTGGACGGACCGGCTGCGCCGCCAACAGGGACGGCATCGAGCCGATCGCCAGACCTGCCGCCAATGCCTCGCGCCGGCTGAACCCGGAGGACGAATCGATATCCCTCACGCGAATCCCTTCCTTGTCACAATTCCTTGTTCAATAGACCGATGAATGTGCAGCCGAACAGGCGCATCGACCGACAGTATCGCAACCGGAACAGCATCGAACGAGTCCGCTTTCCCTGGGGGATATTGCCCGCAACGTAATCGACCGCGCCACTCCCTGGAATATCGATAGTGATTTTTTGTCGGACTATTGACGCAGGAACATTTTCTCACCTAGGTTGATCGGGTGTTTGGAACACCGGCATCGCATCCGCGACCGCCGCCTTGCTGAAGAACCATAAAAGACCAGCGGCCGCCACGACCGGCGACCGCAATCGGGAGAAGATCGGATGACCGGGGCTGGCCCAATCGTCGACCGCCGTCGCGCGCTGTTCACCTCGCCCCTCGCCGCAGCCGGGAAGGCCATGACATCACCGGCTTCAAAGAAGGGCTTCACCGCATCTCTGGCCGTATCCGCCTTGCTGGCGATCACGATGACGATGTTCCCGGCTCATGCCCGCGAACACCCGGCACCTCCTCCGCCAGCCGGACATCATCCTCCATCCCTGTTCCTGCCGGCGACGTCCGCCTCGCGTCAGCCCGATGCCGACGGCTTTCTTCAGCGTTGGCTGCTGCTGGAACCGATCAGCAAGCCGAACCGCACCAACACCGGCTTCACCGCATCCTATGTGCGCGAGGCGCTGGCCGCCTCCCTGCCCGCCGGGCCGGCCATGGCGGTGCCGCGCGATGGCGAGGTCGCGCGCGGCACGGCGGGCCAGCGCTGGCACGCGCTGGATTCGACATTGTTCGACGTAAAGCTGTTCGATTTCGCGCAAGATCTCGGCAAGCCGGTCTATGGCGTGATCTTCTGGGCGGTGACGATCGTCGACAGCCCGCGCGAGATACGCGGCGCCCGGCTGGCGGTCGGCTCCAACGCGGCCTCGATGTGGTGGGTCAACGGCGCGGAAGCGGCCGGCCTGTACGGCGATCGCCGCATGGTGATGGATGACGTCCTCTCCGCGCCGCTCACCTTGCACAAGGGCCGCAATGTGGTGCGCGGCGCCGTCATCAACGGCCCGGGCATGAGCGATTTCTGCGTCCGCTTCCTCGACGCGGACGGGCGTCCGATCCGCGATGTCACGATCGTCACTCGATAGCGCGCGCAACGCACCTTCCGGAGAAGCCATGAAGTACGCAGCCATTGCCGCCACGTGCCTGATCGCCGCGCTGGCGTTTCCGGGCGCCGCCTCCGCCCAGTTGGAGGGCGAACCCTATATCCACGATCCCTCGACGATCACCCTGTCGGACGGCCGATACTATACGTTCGGCACAGGACGCGGCGCCCTCGTCTCCGATGACGGCTGGACATGGCATGCCGGAGGCGACCGCCCCGGTGGCGGCCTCGCGCCGGATGTCATCAAGATCGGCGAACGCTATTACATCGCCTATGCGGTCGGCGGCGGCGGGATGAACGGCGGTCACGCCAGCCAGATCAAGGTCATGTGGACCGCGACGCTCGATCCCAAATCCTCGGCCTTCGGCTATCACGATGTCGGTGTCGTCGCGTCGAGTGATGGGATCGAGAATGCCGACGCGATCGATCCTGCGTTCCTCTATGCGGGCGGGCGGCTGTGGCTGAGCTATGGAACCTATTTCGGCTATATCCGCATGGTCGAGCTAGATCCCGCGACCGGCCAGCGCATGGCGGGCAATCAACCGGTCGATGTCGCGATCGACATGGAGGCCACTGCCCTGCTGTATCGGGACGGCTGGTATTATCTGCTCGGCACGCATGGCACCTGCTGCGATGGCCCGAACTCATCCTACAACATTCGCGTCGGCCGTTCACGCAACCCCACCGGCCCGTTCGTCGACCATATCGGGACGCCGCTGCTGAAAGGCGGCGGCAAGCTGGTGGTGGCCGGACGGGGCCGGCAATACGGGCCGGGGCATTTCGGCCTGATCGACCTTGGCGACGGGGTGGAGAAATTC
>Ga0153956_1003343_pt1 | contig 10373 bp, 10 predicted proteins | sample TSFL040MetaG_FD_104704 | JGI IMG/M metagenome (GOLD analysis project Ga0153956, IMG submission 104704) | Attine ant fungus gardens microbial communities from Florida, USA - TSFL040 MetaG | ecosystem: Host-associated > Fungi > Mycelium > Unclassified | place: USA: Florida, Wekiwa Springs...
AAGGAATGTTCGCGCGAATGGCTGGCGCGCAGCATCGCCTATCTGCCGCAGGAGAGCGCGGTGCAATGGCCGATGCTGGTGGAGCGCATCGTGGCGCTGGGACGCATTCCCCATGGTGCGCGCGATGATGGCGCGGCGGCGATCGCCGATGCGATGACGCGCTGCGATGTCTCGCAATTCGCATCGCGGCGGCTGAACGAATTGTCGGCGGGCGAGCGCGCCCGGGTATTGTTGGCGCGCGCGCTGGCGACGCTGGCGCCGATATTGCTGGTGGACGAGCCCGCGGCACATCTCGATCCGGCGCATCAGCTTCAGCTCATGGAGTTGCTGCGGGCGGAAGCCGCGCGCGGCGTGGCGGTGGCGATCACACTGCATGATTTGTCCTTGGCCTCGCGCTTCTGCGACGAGATCGTGGTCTTACGGAATGGTCATGTGACCGGGCAGGGTACGCCCGCCGATGTGCTGTCCGATGCCGCGCTGGCGCAGGTATTCGGCATTGCGGCAAAACGGCTGGAGGGGAACGTGTTGCCCTGGTCGCGGGTTTAGGTTGCGCAACCAGCGCGCGAAGCTTCTAATCCTCTCATGGCCAAGCACAAGAAACACCATCCGCATCACGATGACGACATCGATGGCGGCGACGACAAGCACTACAAGAAAACGCTGCGCGCGCTCCAGATCGAGCTGGTGAAGCTGCAGCGCGACCTCATCGCGGACAACAGCAAGGTGCTGATGATCCTGGAAGGCCGCGATGCCGCCGGCAAGGACGGCGCGATCAAGCGCATCACCCATCACATGAGTCCGCGCGAGACGCGCGTGCATGCGCCGGGCAAGCCGTCCAACACGCAGGAGACGCAATGGTATTTCCAGCGTTTCGTGCCTTATCTGCCGTCCGGCGGAGAGTTCGTGATCTTCAACCGTTCCTGGTACAACCGCTCCGGCGTGGAGCAGGTGATGGGCTTCTGCACCAAGGAGCAGCTGCACGCCTTCTACGAGTCCGTCGTCCCGTTCGAGAACATGCTGGCGCGCGACCGCATCCACATCCGCAAATACTATCTCGACATCAGCCGCGACGAGCAGAAGAAGCGGCTGGCGGAGCGCGAGGAAGATCCCCTGACGCAATGGAAGATTTCGCCGGTGGACGCCAAGGCGCAGAAGATGTGGGACCAATATAGCAAAGCACGCGACGAAACCTTCCGCCGCACCGATCACCCCGCCGCGCCGTGGCGCATCGTGCAGACGGACACGAAAAAGATCGCGCGGCTGGAGATCATCCGTGATCTGCTGTCCAGCTTCGACTACACGGGCAAGGACAGGAAACTGGCGCGACCGGACCGCGAGGTGGTGTTCTTCTACACCCCGGATACCAAGAAGCGCCTGTTCCGCTAGTTTATGCCTGCGGCGTTTGCGGCGGTGTGGCCGACGTTGGAGACGTAGTCGTTGAAGGCGTATTCGGCTGCTGCGGCGCGCTCGGAACCGTTGTTGGCGGCTGCGCGGGGACATCATTGCCAATCGTGGCCGGATTGTTCGTCGCCGGACTGTTCATGTTCACCTGCGGTTGATACGGCGATCCCGTCGCGGGATTGATCGCCGTGCTTTGCGGTGTGGCCGGGGGAGCGGTCATGTCCACCTGCGGCTGATACGGCCGGTTTGTGGCGGGGTTGATGGTCTGCGTGTTGTTCATCGAGCCTGGCGTCGTCATCGGGCTGGGCGTGTTTGCGCCCGGCATGGGTGTCTGCGCGAGGGCGGGTGTTGCAAGCAGGATCGCGGTTGCGGCGAGAAGACGTTTCATCCTGGTTCTCCATAAATAGCGCTCGCAGGAAAAACGGATGTGACGAAGGCGCTGTTCCTTCATCTTTCAACCTGGCCGCGAAACAAAACGGCCGGAGAGCGCTCTCCGGCCGTGTTTGCAGGGCTGGACGCCGATTAGTGCGGCTGCGGCGTCGAGGTTGTCGTCTGGCTGTTCACGCCGGTATTGGTGCTGGTGTTGGAATTCACGCCGTTGGCGTCGGCGCCCGTGTTCGTCGAGATGCCCGAATTGACGCGCGTATCGGTGGTCGGCGTAGCCTTCGCGCGGCACGGAATCCTGCTTGCTTCGGACGGATCGCAATTCGAGAGCGATTTCGTCGATGTGGCCGTATGCGCGCCCGCATTCACGCCGATGGGCGAGGCGGACGTGCCCGTTTGGGCCGAACCGGAAGCCGATGTCACGGGCGACGTGGCCTGGCCCGCCGCATTCATGGTCGATGTGGCGGATGGCGTGGTGGCCGACGCTGCCGCGCCGGTTGCGCCATGCACCGCGCCGCCAACCTGCGCGACGGCGGCGGTCGAAAATGCCAGAGCGCCGCACAGCAGCGCGGTCCGAATGATGGTGTTTTGCATAATATGTTTCCTCTTTTGTCTGGGATTTGTGCGCGTTGAGACGCGCATGAAAGTAAACGAAGGAACAACAAGCGCTGTTCCGGTTCCTGTGGAATGGTTCCGTGAATTTGCCGCCGATTGCGGTTGTTCCCCAACTGCAACGGCAAGGTGCTGGCGGAATCGCGCAAGCGCCCGACGGAAGCATGTCCAGCGTCTGCGATCGCATCGGCAGCAATTGTTGAAGAAACGCGACCCCGGCGTGATTCGAACACGCGGCCTACGGTTTAGGAAACCGTTGCTCTATCCGGCTGAGCTACGGGGTCACATGCCGAAAAGCAGATACTGAGAACCCGCGAAGGACGCAACCACGGGCCCTAGAGTGGTGGCGTGGCGCGCGAAAGATCCGCGAGATGATGGGACAGGATCTCCCGCCAGGATTCGTGCGGCATCTGGTAGGTGTCTGAAAACCACGGCAATTTCCGCTTGGCGAAGACCGCAAGCTTCAGGAAGTCGATGAGCTGGCGCACTTCCTGCCGCTCCGCCGCGACAGGGGAGAAGTTCAGATAGATGCCGATCTCGTAGTGGATCGACGGCAACACCGGAATGTAGTCGGTGGTCGTCGCGTAGAGATAACTCGGCAGCAAGCCGATCACCGCGCCAGCCTGGATGGCGTTGGCGATCACAAGCCCGGAATTCGATATCAGCGATGCGCGGCCATAGGCGTCGATGTTCGAATAGGTCGACATGAAGCCGCGGCGGGAATGGAGCGTCGACGTCACGTCCGCGAAACGATGATCCGAAAAGTCTTCGGTCTTTTTGGGAACGCCGAAGCGATCAAGATATTTCTGCGTCGCAAAGAACAGCATGTGGAAAGTGCCGACCTTCACGGTGTGCATGCCCGCCTGCGTGGCGGGCGCATATTGGATGCGCACATCGAAGGCTGGAACGGTGGTCTCCACCGTCTCGCTCGTTGTCCCCAGATGCAGCGTAAGGCGCGGAAACTTGTCGCCGAACAGCCCGAGGAAATAAGGAATGAACCAACGGTCGGCCGGACCTTCGCTCATCAGAAGGCGCACTTCGCGGTCGACATTGCGGGCGGTGGACAGGCGGGACTGGGTGTCCTGAACGGCCATCTCCATCGTGTCGGCACCCGTCGCCACCTGCTTGCCGGGCGGGGTGAGCACGAGGCCGTGCGGCGTACGGTCGAACAGCTTTCGGCCGAGAGAGGCTTCGAGCGATTCGATGCGCCTGCTGATGGTGGGCACGCCCAGGCCTAACCAGGAGGCGGCCCGCCGCAGGCTGCCCGCACGGGCGGTGGCGCCGAAAACCCGCAGATCCTCCCAATTGGGGCGGCTCCGGGGTGTGTCGATTTCAGAAACGTCGGTTTCGGATTTCGCGTCTTCCGCGCGCGCGTCGCTGCCCGCCATCGTCCCCCCATAGCGATCGTTCGAATCGCCCCGTTGCGCCAAATTCAGGAGCCCGTCATGACCCACATGTTTACGGGAATGGACCGCCCAGAGAAAGGTTCGTCGCAGGAATGGCTTAGCTTTACCGAGGTCAGCCCCGAATATGCCGTGGGGCGCATCAGTGACGCGTGGTTCGACGACGTAGGTTGTATTCTCCGCGAGCAGCTTTCCCCAGATACCGCCTCGGTCGAGACGCTCCGGAAGGTCCAGTGGCACAACCCTGATTCCTTCTGGGGGTTGTATCGCAAGCAGGGGCAAACCCACGCGCTGGCCGGGCTCTATGGCCAGTTGCTCCTGACCGAAGCCGGGCAGGCGGCGCTGATCGCGCGGACGCTCAATCGCCTGGACCCGTCCATGGACTGCCTCGTTGAATATCGCCAGCAGCCCTCCGCGATCTACGTCTGGTGTGTGGTCGCCAAGCGGAAAGGTGCGTTGCTGCAATCGGCGCTGGCCACCCAGCTGCGCCAGCTCTCCGGCATCCCCTACTACGCGACCTTGGCGACGGACGACAGTTACCGGATCGCCAAGGATCTCGGCATGGTGCCGGTCGCGGCGGAAGACGACCGCGTCGGCGGTCTTTTCCGTTTGCCGAGCGTGTTGCCCACCATGCGCTCCGCCGCCGAGCGGCGCCATGTGACGGTGAAGGTCGTCGAAAGTGCGCTGGAGTTCGAGCAGGCGCGTGCGATCCGCTTGCTGACCTTTGTCGGTGAGCAGAATTGCCCGTTCGCCGAAGAGTTCGACGGCAACGACTACAGCGCGCAGCATCTCATCGGCTATATCGACGGCGAGCCGGCGGCGAGCATGCGCATCCGCTACTTCGCCGACTTCGCGAAATGGGAGCGCTACTGCATCGCGCCGCCGTTCCGCCGCACGGCCTTGAAAGACGAGCTGATCGCGCTGGCGACCGACATCACCACGCGCAAGGGGTACGAGCGGATCTATTTCCACGCCGAGCCGAGCCTGCTCGAATTCTGGCAGCGGCGCGGGTTTTCGCTGTGGGGCGATCAACGGCCCATCCGTTTCTCCGACCGCACCTATCTCGAATTCTGCCGTGCGCTGTCGCCGCGGCACGACGCGCTTTCCCTCTCCAGCGATCCCATGGTGCTCAATCGCGTGGAAGGCCAATGGGATGTGGCGGGCGTTCTCGACCGGTCGTCCGGCCGCGATCCTACAAGTCCCGAGAGCGATTTCGCCGGCTAACTCTCTCACGCAATTTCTTCGAAGGTACGGACCGTGCAAGTCATCGATCTCATGCAGGAGCCCTATTTCAGCGTTCTGGCGCGATGGTCGCGGCAGAACGCGGAGATTCCCACAGGCGGCGCGGTGTCGCTGGTGACGCTCACCGCGAAACTCGCCTCGCTCTATCTGGAGAAGAACAAACCGCCCGTGAGCGATCTGCCGGTGCTGATCGACTCGATTTTCCAGGCGCTCAAGAAACTCATGGCAGAGCTTGAAGCCGAAAGAGCGATCGCGGGCGCTCCTCTTCGGATGGTGGCGATGGAGCCGCGCCGGGCGTTGCTCGGCGCGCGGCAAAGACGAAGACGATAGCCTATCGCTTGTGGCTGGTGCGGCGGTGAGAGCTTTTGCCCAGTCCGATCTGCTTGGCGAAGGTGGAGCGGAACGCGGCATAGCCGGGCGCCACCATGGGATAGTCGATCGGCAGTCCCCACTTCGCCCGGTATTCTTCCGGCGAGAGATCGTAACGCGTCCTCAGATAGCGCTTGAGCATCTTCAGCTTCGCGCCGTCTTCCAGGCAGACGATGTAGTTTTCGGTGATCGACTTCTTGATCGGAACCGCGGGCTTGGCCGATGGGCCCTGCACGCCATCCGGCACCGGTTCGCCCGCAAGGCTGGAGAGGGCACCATAGATGCTCCTCAGAACCGTGGGCACCTCGGACGCGGTGACGGTATTGTTCGCAAGATAGGCCGCTGCGATCTCGGCCGACAGCTTCAGCAACCTGCTGGACGCAGTTTCTCCGGACATGGATTGTCTCAACTCATACTATCGACGGTGAATCCCGAAAATCACTGAAGGCACGTCCGATGCCCTTCCGTACCGGACGGCGAATCCCATACTACATTTGGCCTGTGCCCGCGCAAAGGCGTCAGGGACGGCCCTGGATCGAGAGCCAGCGCGTGCGGTTAAAGCCGCGAATGTTGGGAATCCAACCTTTCACCCAGGGCTGGACGATGTCCATGGTCAGCAGGAAATAGCAGGGCAGCCAGGCGTAGTCGTCCAGCGCCGCCTGCTCGGCCTGCGCCATCAGCCGCCCGCGCTCCCTCAGGTCGACGGTCTGCTGCGCCTTGTCCATCAGCGCATCGAATTTCGGGTTGGAATAGCTGCCGTAGTTGTTGTCGCCGCCGGTGCGCAACAGATCGAGGAAATTGCTGGCATCGTTGAAATCGGCGATCCACGAGGCGTTGGCGATATCGAAATCGTGGCTCTGCATTCGCGCGAGGTGCTGTGCGATCTCCACCGAATTGATCGTCATGTCCACATAGATGGCTTTGAACATCTGCTGGATGACGGCGGCGCTGCGCCGCTGGTCCGGGTTGGTGGAGGTGGAATAGGTGAGGCGGAAGTGGTGCTGCGGTCCGTAGCCCATCGCGCGCATCAGCGCGCGCGCTTTTTCGATGCGCGCGGGATAAGGCATGGCTCTGAAATCCAGCGACGCGGTGTTCGGATAATTCGCCACGCCAGGCGGGATCATGTTGTAGGCGGGCGTCTCGCCGATGCGCCGGATCTTGTAGACGATGGCCTCGCGGTCATAGGCGAGCGACAGCGCTTCGCGCAGGCGCACATCCTTGAACGGCGCGCGGCGCATGTTCATCGCTATGTAGTCCACGCCGAGATAAGGCACGCTCTTCAGGTCTTGCGGGATGTTCGCGCGCAGCCAGTCGATGGCTGCGGCGGGATAAGGATCCTGCGTGTCGAGCTGACGACCGCGAAACTGTGTAAGCGCCGATTGCGCGTCCGGCGTGTTGAAATAGCGAACCGTCTGGATGTGCACGTCTTTTGCATCGTAGAAGCGCGGGTTCTTCACCAGCGTGACGTGATCGTTCGGGATCCAGTCCTTCACCACATAGGGACCGTTCGACACGTAGTTCGCGATGCGCGCCCAGGCGTTGCCGTATTTCCGGTAGGTGTGCAGGGGGATCGGATAAGCCGCTTCATGCGTAAGCAATTCGGGCAGGTAGCTCGCGGGATGCTCGAGCTGCACCACCAGCGTGCGGTCGTCCACCGCGCGGGCGCCGAGCGCGGTGGGCGGAAGCTTGCCGGCGCTGATCGCGCGCGCGTTCTTCACCACCCACATGTTGTAGGCATAAGGCGCCGCGGTTTTCGGATCGAGAATCCGCCGCCATGCGAACACGAAGTCCCGCGCCGTAACGGGGACGCCGTCGGACCACACATGCTTGCGGAGATGGAACGTCCAGGTCAGGCCGTCGGGCGAGACCGTCCAGCTTTCGGCGGCGCCGGGGATGGGACGCGCCTGCGCATCTTCCGTCGCCAGGCCCATCTGCACATCGCCGAGCACATTGTTTTCCCATTGGCCCTGGATGTAGTGCGGATCGAGGCTGCGGATCTCGCCGCCATTGCCGCGATTGAGATAGGGGCCCTTGGACGGCGCGGGCGAGCATGCGGCCGCGAGGACGGCAAGAATGCAAACGCCCAGCGCGCGCGACATCAGCGTCATGCAAATTTCAGTGAAGTCCTTTTGCGTAAGAAGAAAGATCGGCCCGCGTCCTCTCCATCTCGCCCTCAATCGCGCGGTAAAGCTCCATGCCCCACTCCGTGAGATGCGCGGACACCGATTCGATCGATCTTTCGAAAGCCGCCGCGCAGCTCAAGTTGTGGCGAATGCGCCGGATGGCGACCTCGTCGGTCCAGACATGGCGTCCGTAGAAGCAAAGTATCGCCTGCACCGCGTGGTAGCCCAAAAGCAGCTTCTTCAGAGGGCGATTGGTTTCCTTCAGCGGCGAATAGGCCTCCGGCGCATCGGGCTTCACGAGGGGCGCGGAGAATCCGACAACAAAGAAATGTTGGTGCGACGCTTCGTGAACAAGGAGTTCGGAGACGATGGGTTGAGGGATCGGAAGTGCGAATGACACAACGCCCGCGAAATTTCCCGCGCTTCCGCTGTGCAGCTCCTTGTCCTTCGTTCCGCGGGCATATATCGCGCGCACGCCGTTGCCGACCCAGTTCGTTATGTCGGGTCCGGACTCTTCTATGGTGCAGAAGGCCGAGCCGATGACATCGCGGCACGAGGCCAGGCTTTCAAGGCGCGTATTCGCCAGTTCGTATTCAAGCGAGGTGCCGGCCGCTGAACGGTGAAGATCGGCAAGCTGAATGGTCTGTGCGAGCGAACCGGCTGCGACTTTCGGCTTGAACAGGAGCGGGGCTTCGAGTCGCGAACAGGTGACCATGTCAGGGCCGAAGGTCAGCACGTCGCCCTTGCGGAAGGCGATCAGGGATTCCCGCACGAACAATGGGCCGTCGGCATTCAGCGGGAAGCTGCCGAGAACCGGACTGCCGGACTGCCAAAGCGCCAGCGCAAGCTGCGCCTCCACAAACTCTTCCGAGATTTTCCGGTCTTCGATTTGGATCTGCATGGCCTGAGTCATCTCGGGCCGCCAAAGCGCCACAGCATCGGCGTCGTCGAGGTTGTGGATAAGTCCGGCGAACTCCGCGATCCGGCGCGAGCCCGGCACCGGAGAAAGCGCCAATATTTCCAGAGTTATCTGTTTGAGGATTCTGCCTGCGATATCCGCGCGGTAGCGCCGGGGCGATGACAACGAGCGTGCCGCTTCAGTCACATCCGTTCTATTGGACATTTGCCTCACCCACCTGCTTTTTCGTCATGCTAGCGGCGGTTGACGCGAAGGTCCATGTTGGTAAATCTTTGATTACCACAAAGAGAAGGGCTCGTGGCATGGATACCCTGGCACTTGAGAACGTGACTCCGCAGAATCACAAAGAAGACGACAATGTCTCGGAATCTTTGTCGTCCCATATGCGTTCGGCTCTGCTGGAGACGAAGACTTCGCCGAAGGCCTGCTATCTTGAACTCTACATGCGGCAGGCGACTTCCATAGAAGAAGAGCTTTCCGCCTAAATCCGGCGGCTGCCCGGGGCATCGGGGCTCTGTGGCCCCGCGTCGCTTCGGGCATATCTGTGGTTTGAAGATCTTTGCCTGCCAACGGCAGCGACGATGTCGCTCGCGAACGTGCGCGAAATGCAGTCGTGATCGCCCTCAGGCGTCCACGATCTTGCGGTCCAGCGACAGATAGCGCGTGCGGTGGACGTTGATGTCGTTGTCGGTCCAGTTGCGCACCTGCCTGGACACGACATTGCGGGAGACGGCGTAGAAGACCGGTGCGAACGCCACATCGTCAAGCATAGTCTGTTCGGCCTGCTGCAGCACGACGGCACGCTGCGCGGGATCGCGGATGTAGTCCGACTTGTCCACCAGCGCATCGAACTTCGGGTTCGAGTAGAGGCCGTTGTTCATGTCCTTGGACGAGGTCTGCGCGAGGAAGAGCACGTCCTTTGCGTCAAGGTAGTCGAGATACCAGCCCGCCCAGGCTGCTTCGAACTGCTGCTTGCGCAGCTTGTTGTAGTGCACCTGCGCATCGGTCGGCGCGAGGTCCACGTCGGCGCCGATCGCGCGCCACATCGATTGCAGCGCCACCGCGACGAGGCGCACATCGCTCTGGCCGGAGAAGCTGTACTCGAACGACAGCGGGTTGTTCGGGCCGTAGCCGGCTTCCGCGAGCAGCGCTTTTGCTTTCGAAATGCGCGCGGCCATCGTCATGTTGCGGAAAGCCAGATGCGGCTTGCCCGGATATCCCGGCACGCCCGGCGGCACCATGGCATAGGCCGGCTTCTCGCCAGCGCGCATCACGCGGGCGGCGATGATCTCACGGTCGATCGCCATCGATACGGCCTGACGCACGCGCAGATCGTTGAACGGCGGCTTGGTGAAGTTGAACTGGATGTAGTTGAGCGCGACGAACGGCGCGATGTGCAGATAACCGGGAAGGTTCTCGCGCAGCCAGCCGATCTCGGACGGCGGCACGCCGCTCATGATGTCGAACTCGCCGGCGCGGAAACGCTTCAGCGCGGAAGCATAGTCCGACGAAGGATAGTAGTTGACGGTCTCGATGTGGACGTTGTGCGCGTCGTAGAAGTTCTTGTTCTTCACGATCGTGATGTGATCGTTCGGAATCCACTCCTTGAGCGTATAGGCGCCGTTGGTCGCGATGTTCGCGGGCAGCAGCCACTGATCGCCGTGCTTCTCGATGACGTGCTTGGGCACCGGGAAGGTCGTGTAATGCGTCAGGAGCTGGCGCAGATAGGGCACCTGGTATTCGAACGTCATTTCCAGCGTGTGGCTGTCGACCGCGCGCACGCCGACGGCCGACGGCGGCATCTTCCCGCCGTTCACAGCCTGCGCGTTCTTGATCGGATAAAGCAGCGAGGCGTAGGGCGCGGCGGTCTTGGGATTGAGGATGCGCTGGAAGGAGAAAACGAAATCATCGGCGGTGACG
>Ga0153956_1003344_pt1 | contig 10371 bp, 10 predicted proteins | sample TSFL040MetaG_FD_104704 | JGI IMG/M metagenome (GOLD analysis project Ga0153956, IMG submission 104704) | Attine ant fungus gardens microbial communities from Florida, USA - TSFL040 MetaG | ecosystem: Host-associated > Fungi > Mycelium > Unclassified | place: USA: Florida, Wekiwa Springs...
ATTGCGTCCCAAGCGCATGCCCCCGCCCAGGGTCTGCATGAAGCCTCGGTCTGCAGCCAGAACCGAGCCGACCACCGGAGCGCCGTCGGCAGAGAGATTCACGCTGCGTGTGTATCCAGAGACCAGGCCGAGCGAACCGATGCCCTCCACGCCCTCGATTGCACGATAGATGGCCGGCGAGGCAATGTGTTCGCCGTCACCTGGATCCATGCCCACGGTGAACAAGGCCTCAGGGGAGGGAAAAGGAAGCGGCTTCAGCAGGGACTGGTACATCAGCGAGAACACGCCGGCCCCAGCGCCGATTCCCAGCGCCAGAGTCAATACGGCAAGAAAAAGATACTGCGGTTGGCGCAGGGCACTGCGCCACGCCCGCCAGCCCTCGTCAGCGAGAACACTCAGTTGCATTGCTTCATCCCCGGATAGTTGCGCATTGGACCGGCAGCCTCACGCCACCCTGCCGTCCAGCATCCTGACGACCTTCCCCGCTCGCTCGGCAAATGCCGGGTCATGACTGACCATGCAGATGGTCGCTCCCTCCCTGTGCAGGTCGTTGAGCAGGGCCATGACAGATTCGCCGTTCTGACTGTCCAGGTTGCCGGTGGGCTCGTCGGCCAGCAGGATCGATGGGGAACCGATCAGCGCCCTGGCCACGGCAACGCGCTGCTGTTGCCCGCCGGAGAGCTGCCCCGGGTAGTGTTGGGCACGGTGCCCCATGCCGACCCGATCCAGCGCCTCGGCAACCCGCTTGCGGCGCTCGGTCCTTGCGATGCCGCGACGATAGGTCAGCGGGAGTTCGACGTTCTCTTCCACCGTCAGGTCGTTGATCAGGTTGAAGGCCTGGAAGATGAAGCCGATCTGTTCGTTGCGGATCGTGGCTCGCTCGACGCGATCCAGCGTGGATACCTCCCGGCCACCCAGCCAGTACTTGCCGGAACTTGGAGTGTCGATGAGTCCCAGGATCGACAGCATCGTTGATTTCCCGCAACCGGATGGACCGGTGATTGCAACGAATTCGCCCTTGTTGATTTCCAGGTCGATATGGTCGACGGCATGGGTTTCGATGTCTTCGGTGTGGAAGACCTTGCACAGACCGCTCAGTTTGATGACAGGGCTGGACGAGGCGGAATCAATCGCGAGGTTCATTTCGGTAAATCCCTTTAGTTGAGGCGAAGCTTGTCGAACTTGCTCCATTGCTCGGTATCGGAGAGGATCACCTGGTCCCCTGCGCTCAGGCCACTGCGCACCTCGATCCGATCGCTTGACGTGGCGCCATAGCTCACCTTGGCGCGCTGGGCGATCTTTTCGCCGGGCTTGATCACGAACAAGGTGCCGGCGCCGTTGGCCATCGCGGACACCGGCCGGGCGATGTTCACCACATCGCGCAACTCACTGAGCACGATCCGGCCCTCTACAGTTAAGTCTGGGCGCGCCCCTCCCGGAAGCGGGCCGTCGAAGAGAACGTCCACCGCCACGCGCCCTTCGCGCACGGCGGGATCGATGCGGTTGATGCGTCCTTTGACGAGACCGACGTGGAGGTCGACTTGGCACGGCAGGTCCAGCAGCAAATCCTTGGCCTGTATCTCAGGTACGAGCAGCCGGGCGATGAGCACATCGTGCTTGGCCACGCGAGCCAGGCGCTTGCCGACCTCCACCTGCTCGCCGAGCTCCACGCTAATCTCCTGCACAATGCCGGTGATGCCGGCACGTACCTGCAGCTGCTCTTCATCCCGCCGCGCGATTTCAAGCGCGCTGGTGGATTCATCGCGCAGCGCATTAATGGCCAGCATCTGGGCGCCAAGATTGCTTCGCATCGCGACCGAGCGCTGTCGCTCTGCACTCGCCAGGCGAGCGTCCTGTTCCTCGGTGATCTGGCTCTGCTTGAGCTCCATCAGCGACACAACGCCGGCCTGCTCGGCCCGCGTCAGTGCCGCGGTCTTCGCGCGGGTGATCTGGAGGGTCGACTCGGCGCGGGCCAGCGAGGCTTCTTGCTCCAGTCGCTGAAGTTCAAGCTCGGAACGCTTGGCCGTCACATTGGCCACTGCCCCGGCCAAGGCCGCACGCGCCCGCTGCACCTCGGTCACTGCCGCAGAGTTGACCAGGCGTGCGATCACCGTGTCGGCTTGTACGCGCTCACCGGGCTGTGCCAGCAACTCCTGCACCGTGCCCGCCACGCCTGCCGTGATCCAGCGGTTTTCCTTTGGAACCAATGTTCCCGTGGCCCGGATCTCGCGAAGCATGTTTCCCTTCTTTGCAACGTCGATCCATATGTCAGACCTTGACGCGCTTGGCATTGCCTGACCAAGACTGAAGTTGAGCACGACAACGACGGCAAGGACCGCCAAGACCGTGCCTACGGCCAACCGGCGACTTCCCTTGAGCCAACCACGCTTCTCTTTTCTGATGTCCATTTCAGCTATTCGCGCGCCCGTTAGCCGCGGCTATGGAGGGGTTCATCAGTTCTATCCCAGCGAGCCGGCATTTGCTAGTGCCTGATCGGCTATGACCTGCGGCGAAGGAAAATCCGATTCCAATCGTCCCGCCGAAAGACGCACCACCCGGTCGGCACGGCGAATGGTCGAGGCACGGTGTGCGATCACAAGCGTGGTGCGATTTGCCTTCACGCGCTCGAGCGCGTCCTGCACCTGATCCTCCGAATCGTCGTCCAGCGCGGAAGTGGCTTCATCGAGCAGCAGGATCGGCGCGTCCTTCAGCAGCGCACGCGCAATGGAGATGCGCTGGCGCTGGCCACCACTCAGTTGCAGGCCCCTCTCACCCACCTGGGTGTCATAGCCATGTTGCATCGCGCGGATGAATACATCGGCGTTGGCCTGGACCGCTGCCGCCTCGACTTCCTGGTCGCTCGCATCCAGGCGCCCGTAGCGAATGTTCTCGCGCACGCTGGTACCGAACAGAAAAACGTCCTGCGACACCACGGCGATACTGTCCCGCAGTGAATCGAGCGTGTATCTGCGCACATCGTGGCCATTGATGCGGACCACACCGCTGCTTGGGTCGTAGAACCTGGAAATGAGCTTGAGCATGGTTGTCTTTCCAGCTCCGCTGGGACCAACCAATGCCACGACCTCGCCCGGATGAATGGACAGGTTCACCCCATCCAGCACCAGACTTGTCCCATAGCCAAAGCAGACCTGCTCGAACTGCAGCAACGCGCCAGCCGGCTTGAGCGCAATAGCGTCGGCGGCCTCTTGTACCTCCGCGCGCATGTCCATGATCTCAAACACTCGCTGCGACGAGCCCATCGCCTGGGAAAAGGCAGCATAGTGCTGTGCTAGCGTTGAAATGCTCTGGGTGATGTTCTGTGAGTACAGCAGGAACGCCACCAGAGCACCGGCGCTCAGTGCCCCGTCCAGGACCTGCAGTCCGCCGTACCAGAAGATCACGATGGTCGAAGTGGACGTCAGGAACGCGATGATCGCGTTATAGGTCGAGTCGAGTTTGCGTGCCTTGATCACCACCGCCATGAACCTGGCCATGCGCCGCCGATAGCGCGATGTTTCGTGTCGCGCCCGTGCAAAGCCTTTGATGACCTCGATTCCCGCAAGCGACTCTTGGGCAATGACCGTGGATCCAGCAAGCTCGTCCTGGATCCGTGCCGAAACATGGCGGAACGCCGGGCCAAACATCTTGGTGATCAGCGTGGTCAACGGAGCCACCGCCAGGACGATGATGCCCAGCCGCCAGTTCATAGCGACCATGATCGAGGAGGCTCCAATCAGTACGAAAACGTTGACCACCAGCGAGATGGACAGGTTGGAGATTACATTCCTGATGGCCGACACGTCGTTGGTCAGCCTGGAAATCAGGTCGCCGACGCGCTGGCGGTTGTGATACGCATGGTCAAGTATCAGCAGTTGGCGGAACAACTGCATCCTGAGGTCGGTGATAACGACATCGCCGGTCACCTGGAGCAGGAATTGCCCGGCATAGCTGATCAGCGAGCGCAGCACGAAGATGGCGATCAAGATGGCCGTCGCGCCATGGATCAGGCCTGCGCTACCGTCCACCAGGATCCGGTTGAATATGTAGCGCACGCCCAAAGGCAGGCCGAGCTGTATCGCGGAGGCGGTCATAATCAGGAGCAAGCATCCCAGGATCCTTCCCACGTAGGGTCGGCCAAGCTGGCTCAGCCGCCTGGCCTGCGATCCGACCCCCACGCGTCTGGCCGTGACCTCGCCACGGGGCACTGTGCTGGTGCTGCGCGCCATGGCTTCAGCGTGCCCCAACCCTGTCAGACGCAGCCCAGCCGGGCATCAAATCGTCGAGCATAAAGGATGCACCGTTGCGTGCCAGGTAGCGGTGCATGACAAGGGCGATGCCTGCGCCCCCGGTTCCGAAATCGCAACTGATCCGCGACAGCGACTCGCCAGGGAAAGCTAGGCCACCATCGCGATCCACAGGGAAGAGCATGCATCCCGAAAGTAGCTTCCTGGTCGCCGCTTCGGAGAGATCGCTCCAGCGCTGGAAGCGCATCATGTCCAGGTACATCTCCGCGATCCCGGCGGTACCAAAGAAATAGCCGGGGAAGATCGTGTATTTGCGATCGCAGTCCACGTGGATCTGCTCGATCAGGTCTGCGTAGCGTGCATCGCCGGTGACGTGCCAGTAGCGCAGCAGAGATCGGCCAATCCCCGAACTGCCCCAGCGCCAATACGGCGTGTAGCTCGGAGTGCGATCGCGCGCATACCAGGTCAATCCGCCGTCCGGGTTGTGGAAGCCTTGGGCGATGACCCAGTCCAAGCTCCTGCGGCCAAGATCCTGATAGCTCTCATCACCGGTGGCGAGCGCCAGATAGAGCAGGAACAGGCTGATTCCGGCACCACCGTGGCCAAGGCTCGCAGAGACGCCGTCCGGCGTATTCCAGTAGACACTGTCGCCTTCGCCCGGCTCCGCACAGCCTGCGATATAGGCGCCAGCCTGCCTGGCCGCTTCCAGGTGTCGCTTGTCCCCCGTGGCAAGGAAGAACTTCAATCTGGCCATGCCCCAGCCAGCCGCGCCGTTGAACAGGTTCGGCGATTGCCTCAGGAGGTAGTGGTCTTCGGTCATCCCCATCACGCGATGGGCGTCCTGCTCCATTCCCACTTCGAGCAGCGACCATGCGATGCCAGACAGGCCGGTGTAGAGGCCCGGGGTAAAGTTGATGGCGTGGACGTCGCGCTGGCGTATCCACGCGCACACCCGCTCGTCCACGCGACCGCGGATCTTGTGCATCACGTAGGCTACGCCGCAGGCACCGTAGCCCAGGCTCAGCGGATTGGTCTCAAAGACGATGGGATCGGCGGGGTACAACCGATCCTTGCGCTCGAAGCTAGCCACGCCATCGATGTAGCGCAGGACCTGCTCGACGGTCTGCCCAAGATCGATCGATTCGATCTCACCACTGCCAACGTTGGGCGTGACCGCGTCATGCTCGTGCGCGAGCACCTCGATGATCCGCTCGGGCGAAGGCCGGTCGGCCGGGTCCGGGCTCAGCAGGGCGTGCACCAGCCCGGCAATGAGGGGTGACAGCCCGAAGTCTTCGGAATGAGCTTTCAAATAGCGTTCGTGGGCCTTTCGGTTCAGCACCAGCATGGAGTTCATTGGGAACAGGCCGGACATCAGCAGACCGCCCAAGGCGTAGTAGTCGTCCTCGCGCGTCGCCTTGCCGCGCTCGACCATGTCCTCCGGGGAGAATCCCGGGGTGTACAGGTGCGTGGGCAGGTCCACGCCGTCCTCGTACGCGCCCTCGAAATCGATCAGGTGCAGCCTGACCTGGTGATCATCGCCCTCGCGGACGATGACGTTGGCCATGGACAGGTCGCTGAACACAATGCCGTGCGCGTGCAATGCTTTGACCGCCAGCGCCAGTTTGGTGAAGACATCCCGGTAATCGCGATAGAACTTCCTGCTCTCCTCCAGGCCAGCCCGGGTTCTCAGGAGCAAGTTGATGTTGCCCAAGTGGTCGCGCAAGGTGATGCCGCCGGCGAGGTATTCCTCGACCAGGTAGGCGTGCTCCCAGTCATAGAAGAAGTCCAGCGGGCGCGGGGCGATTCCCTCGTTTTCCAGCACGCTAAGGAGGCGGTGCTCCTTCTTGAGCAGCTGCACCGCATCCAGGCCCCTGAGCGAGACGTTCGTATAGGGCCGACCTTCCTTGATCACAACCTCCTGGTCGTGATGGCGATCATGCGCGAGGTAGACGCAGCCTGAGTTGCTCGATGCCAGCAACTTGAGGATCTGGTATCGGCCTTCCTTGAGGGTCCCGGGCTCGCCATCTTCATCGTCCGTATGCCCGGCAAAGGGATCCGCCATCCCAGGCGGGAGGCTGAAGTAGGCATTGCGCTCGTCATCGATATAGTTGCCCTGCTCGTCCTGTATGACATGGACCGAACGCCCGCTGACGTCGATGCGCTTGATCGGCAGGAGGCCGCCGTAGCGGTAATAGATCACACGGCTGCTCTTGTAGCGTCGATCCGACAGGATGTAGGGACCGGAATACCCAATGGTGGCCTGGTGGAGTTGCTCGAGCAGCTGTCCGCACTGGGCGGTGTCTTTTGGGTAGATGGTGATGAACTTGCCGGAAGAGCCGCGATGCCAGCGTTTTCCATTGACCATCAGCATGATCATGCGGTCGACAAGGAATTTGAAAGGCACTCCCGCTGCGAACAGGATCCGTGCAACGGTCACCAGGATAGCTGTCGAATGTGCCGGCGTTGCTGAGACGTGGATCTTCCAGCCCTGGGCTGGAACGTCGGCGCCTTCCGGCACGCAGTCCCACCACAGGTTCCTGTGCTGCAACGACCAGGCCGGCGGCAGGATCTTGCTTAGTGGCTCATGGAAGTCATTGCCCAGTGGGGTGTACCTGGACATCGGCTCGTAGAACTCGGCATCTGCCAGCAGGTAGAGCAGCTTTTCTTCAATCACCAGCTCAGACATTTCCACTCCATAGAAATCGGCCGGCCCGGAATCCGCCAGTCCAGTAGACGCATGAACAATGAGTTGACCGATGCAGCCAATACGGCGGAGAGGCTTGGCAATCCCAAGCCTCCTTTCCCATCGCCTTAAATGGCGACGACCGTTCCGCTGCTGGAACAGCCAGTGTTGCTTGCGGTCGAGCAAGTGCAGCCGGCATAGCTGCTGGTGCTTCCGCCCTGAGCAGCGTCGGTCGAATCGTCGATGCCGTTGTCCATCTTCTGCAGATCCAGAATGCGATTCATTAGCTCATTTCCTTTTGATGTATGAACGTCGATTCAAATGTGCGTTTCCACGCACGGTTGACTCGGCGGACATCCGTCCTGGTCATCCGTCAAGATTGCCGGCGCCTGCACGCGTTCAAGGCCGGCGGGCCCCGCTCCGGGCAATTACTGCCCGACCGCAAGCTGGGTTTCCAACCCAGCCCAATAAGATTTTTTAGGCGCTCTACGCAGAGCTTGGAGGTAGAGAATCGTCAGTTAATTGCCAAGCGTTTGCCGGCAAAGAGATGTATCGATTTTGGATACCGATATGCTTGAAGCGGCGGAGATAAAACACGCGCGCAAAGCACCCAGTGGCAGCCAAGTCCATTTGTTACCTCTGCTCATCCCTTAGCGAAACCATTGCCCCTTGCAAGTGTATCAACGTATGACTCATGCACTTGCGACACCAACCTTATAACCAGATTTCTCAAGGTGCGCAAGCATCATTTCGCTAGCCTTGCATTCCGTTTCGATTCTGGAAAAGCACTGGCTGGATGCCAGCGATCAAGTCTGGTACCGCTAATGAGTCGTCCCTGAAAAACCTCTCAACCGATTGATTCATCAGGTTCTCGCATCTGGAACAGGCGTGCACGCAACTCCGCTTTTTGCAAGACTGCTTGCAGGTTCCCTGCAATTTCCACCATGCGCCTGCGCCGTCCTGCGACCGAAGCCCCGCCTGCACAATACCTATTCCGCTCGCGGCTGGAGAACCAGATCGACCTGCGCCATCCACTGGCGCGCTTCGTAAGCTCCCCCACCTGACAGACACTCCATAAGTACAACTTTCTGGCATCGTTTTCCGGTCAGGAGGTTTCATGCGTACATCAAAGTTCACCGAGACCCAGATCGCGTCGATCCTCAAACAGGAAGCCAATGATCTGTTCTTCGGAAAAGCGCTTCTTCATGTCCAATCTCCGTCTCGTTGGGGATTGAACTCCAAATCGCTGTGCTACTCAAAACTGGGGGGACGTCGGCGCCTGGGCAGCGACGTCCACTCTAAGCATCCGCCACCCATCGCGCCTGGAGATGTTCCCGCAGCCGATCGATCGCGCGCTTGTGGAGCTGGGAAACCCGCCCCTTGGTAACTCCCAGCTGGTCTGCGATGTGCACGAATGGGACGTGATGGTAGTAATGCATCCTCAGGATCAGGGATTCCCTGTCAGGAAGTTCCTCCACCCCCCGAGATACAATTTCCGTCATTTCGGATCGTTCGGCTACCGAATAGGCATCCGCCTCTCCAGGCGACTCCGGCACGGAGCTCGCATCCAGAAGGAAAGCTATGCCCAGTCCGATACTGGTCGCAACGAAGGCCTCGAATGGATCTTCTGTCTCGGCCTGAAGGGAGGACACGCGCTCCGCGACCCGTAGGCTGCCCTCATCTTCGAGCGCCCCCATCCTGCGGTCTCGCATATGACGTAAGCCGTTGAACACCGAGCCGCGTACGCGATGACGCGCGTATAGCTCGAAGCCGACGCCGCGATCCGGATCGTAGCGGTCAATCGCCTCGATCAAACCAATCAGCGCATTCTGCGCACAGTCGTCCCACGCGTCACCCAGACCGTACAGTCTAAGACAGATGCTGCGTGCGACTTGCCGGGACCAGAGCGAATACCGACCCACGAGCTGCGAGCGCGCATCGACGTCGCGTCCGGCCCGCCAACGCATCCATAGCGCGCGCTCGTCGCTGTCCAATACCTGTGCCTTCCGTCAGTGATAGCCCCCGATCAATGCCTGGGCGAAGAGTGCCCATCCGTCGACCAGGAGGAAGAGCAAAATCTTCAGCGGCAGGCTCACCGTGGATGGCGGCAGCATGATCATGCCCAGTGCCATCAGCACCGCGGCAACGACCAGGTCGATCAGCACGAAGGGCAGGAAGACCACGAAGCCGATCTGGAAGGCAGTCCTGAGTTCGCTAAGCATGAAGGCGGGAATCAACTGCAGCGCCCCGATCTGATCCACCGTCCTGGGCATCGGCAGCCGTGCCATTTGCATCACCGCCTGCATGTCCTGGGCGCGAGTCTGCCTCACCATGAACTGTTTGAACGGCTCGAAGCCTCTCGCGATGGCAACCTCGCCAGTGATCTCGTGCCGGCTGTACGGTTCCACTGCCGTGCTTTTCACCGCTTCCAGCACTGGATTCATCGAGAACAGGGTCAGGAAGATTGCAAGAGTGAGCAGTACGCTGTTCGGCGGGGTCTGCTGCAGGCCCAGGGCACTGCGCAGGAGCGAGAGCGAAACGACGATCCGCGTGAAGCTGGTCAGGGCCAGCACGAGCATGGGCAAGAAGGCCAGCGCAGAAAGCAGCACGAAGGAGCGTACTACCGGGGAGTAGTCCCCGCCCTGCACCTGGTCCAGAAGATTGGGAAGTGGCGCGGCGCCGGCGCGCGCCGAGAGGGCCAGCAGGCCAAGCGCGAAAGCCATCCTGATCAACGGGAATCGACTCACTTCCGGTCGACCCCGATTACTTTGCGTTCGCCCAGTCCGTGGACCTGGCAGCTCACGCCTTTCCCCGACTCCACCACGATGAACTCCATGCCGTCGCGCGAAAGGACGTATACCGAGGTGGAGAGGCTAAGCCTGCGGCTCGCGCACAACTGGATTCCGTCGCCCGGCGCTGCCTTTCCATGGTTGGAGGCCGCGATACGTGCCAGCCAGCCACGACGCTTCGCCATCTGCAGGACCACAACTGCCACCGCCAGGGCGATGGCGACAGCCGATAGTGCGGCCACCAACCTACCCGTGGGAACGGGCGAGTCCGTGCGGAAAGGGATTGCCGTGGCCAATCCGGCGCAGGCCATCGCAAGGTCCATTGTCAGAGGATCTCCACGATCTTGATCCCGAAGTTATCGCCCACCGCCATGAGATGGCCAAGTGCGATCACCTTGCCATCAAGCTGGATCTTCACGGGCTCGTCGAGCAGGCTGTCCAGAGTCAGCGAGTCGCCCTTGGCCAGCGCGAACAGCTCGTCGACAGCAACTTCGGCGTTCCCCAAGGCGACCTCCAGCTTGACATTCACGTGGCCCAGCATCGACAGATCTCGCCTCACCAAGGCGTCGGTACCACTAGCGCCAGATCCTGCCACCGCATTTCCCACCACACCTTCAGCTTCACCATTCATGTTCAAAGCTCTTCGTCAGCATCC
>Ga0153956_1003345_pt1 | contig 10371 bp, 9 predicted proteins | sample TSFL040MetaG_FD_104704 | JGI IMG/M metagenome (GOLD analysis project Ga0153956, IMG submission 104704) | Attine ant fungus gardens microbial communities from Florida, USA - TSFL040 MetaG | ecosystem: Host-associated > Fungi > Mycelium > Unclassified | place: USA: Florida, Wekiwa Springs...
CCGGACAGACGATCCCGGTAGGCCTCGATCAGGCCGGGCCATGGCTTGTGCACTGGACTCTTCCCCGTCGCTTCGCTCGCCCCAGTCATTACTTACTCGTTCCTTCCATGCGCAGCACACTGTTGATGGTCTGCACTGCTTCGTGATCAGCAAGGGCCGCAACGGTTTCCGACAGCGCTTCGTCGGTGGCCCGGTGGGTGACGACGACGATGCGGGCGCCCGTGGTCTGGCCTTCGTCGTCGACCATGCCCTCTTGGCGGACCTGGGCGATGCTCACCTTGCGCTTCGCGAATTCGGCTGCGACAGAGGACAACACGCCGGGGATGTCCGACACATTCATGCTGACGTAGTAGCGGGTCTCAATGGCGCCGATGGGCGCGATGGGCAGCTTGGCGTACTTGGACTCGCGCGGGCCACGGCCGCCCTGCACGCGGTTGCGGGCAGCCATCACCACATCACCCATGACGGCCGACGCGGTCGGCGCACCGCCGGCACCGCGGCCGTAGAACATCAGCTCACCGGCGGCTTCGGCCTCGACAAAGACGGCGTTGAACGCACCGTTGACCGAGGCGAGCGGGTGCTCCAGCGGCACCAGCGCCGGGTAGACGCGGGCCGAAACCCGTTGCTTGCCTTTGCCGGTAGTCAGGCGCTCGCAGATAGCGAGCAGCTTGATGGTGCAGCCCAGCGCCTTGGCCGACTCGAAGTCCGCCGCACTGACCTTGGTCATGCCCTCGCGGTACACGTCGTCCGCGGTGACCCGGGTATGAAAAGCAATAGAGGCGAGAATTGCCGCCTTGGCGGCAGCGTCGTAACCCTCGACGTCCGCGGTCGGGTCAGCCTCGGCGTAGCCCAGCACACCGGCTTCGGCCAGCGCGTCGGCGTAGTCGGCGCCGGTCTCGCTCATCGCCGACAGGATGTAGTTGGTGGTGCCGTTGACGATGCCGGCAACGCGCAGCACGACATCACCCGCGAGCGACTGGGTCAGCGGGCGGATCACTGGGATAGCGCCGGCCACAGCCGCCTCGAAATACAGGTCCACGCGGGCCTTTTCGGCCGCCTGCGCGAGTTCACCGGTAGACTGGGCCATCAGCGCCTTGTTGGCGGTGACCACCGACTTGCCCTGTTCGAGGGCCGCCATAATCGCCTTGCGGGCCGGTTCAACCGGACCCATCAGCTCCACGACGATGTCGACGTCCTGGCGCGCGACCAGCGCCTCGATGTCATCGGTGAGCATGTCGACCGGAACCCCACGGCCTTCGGAGACCTTGCGGACGCCGACGCCCCGCAGCTCCAGCGGCGCGCCGATGCGAGCGGCCAGGTCAGCGGCGCTGTCCTCGATGATCCGGACCACCTCGGTCCCGACGTTCCCGAGTCCGAGAACCGCAATGCCAATTGGCTTTTCACTCATTGACCACTCACCTCCAGGCTCAATAGGTCTTCGACGGTCTCCCGGCGCAAGATCAGGCGGGCGTTGCCGTCTCTCACCGCCACCACGGCGGGACGGGTCAGCAGGTTGTAGCGGCTCGACATCGAATAGCAGTAGGCCCCGGTCGCGGCGACTGCCAGCAGATCACCGGGCGCGAGATCGTCCGACACCCAGGTGTCGCGGACGATGATGTCGCCCGTCTCACAATGCTTTCCGACGATGCGCGCCAGGGCGGCCGGCGCATCGCTGGTCCGGGAGACCAGCCGGGCGTCGTACTCCGCGTCGTACAGGGACGGCCGAATGTTGTCGCTCATGCCGCCATCGACGCTGACGTACCGCCGGTACTTGTCGGCCGAGACGGCAACATCTTTGATGGTGCCGACCTCGTACAGCGTGATGGTGCCGGGGCCGGCAATAGCGCGGCCCGGCTCGACCACCAGCTTGGGCGTGGGCAGCCCGACGGCCGCGGACTCGGCTTCGACGATGGCCTTGAGCTTGTCGGCCAACTCCTTCATCGGCGGCGGGTCGTCGCTGGGCAGATACGAGATGCCCAGTCCCCCACCAAGATCCATGACCGACATCTGTGCGGTCTTCTCGACGCCGAATTCGGCGACCACGTCACGCAGCAGTCCGATGACGCGGTGGGCGGCGATCTCGAACCCCGCCACGTCGAAAATCTGCGAGCCGACATGGCAGTGCAAGCCGACCAGTCGCAGGTTGTCGGTGGCGAAGACCTTGCGCACGGCTGCCATCGCGGCACCGCTGGCCAGGGAGAGCCCGAACTTCTGGTCCTCGTGGGCGGTGGAGATGAATTCGTGGGTGTGCGCCTCGACGCCGGGGGTCACACGGACCAGAACGTCCTGGACCACACCCGCCGCACCGGCGATGGCGTCCAGCCGCTCGATCTCGATTTCGGAATCCAGCACGATGTGCCCGGCGCCGGCCTGGACCGCGGCGGTCAACTCGGCTACCGATTTGTTGTTGCCGTGCACGGTGATTCGCTCAGCCGGGAACTCGGCGTTCAATGCCACCGCCAGTTCGCCACCGGTGGCGACGTCCAGGCACAGGCCCTCGTGCGCCACCCAGCGGGCGACCTCGGTGCACAGGAACGCTTTTCCGGCGTAATGCACGTGCTCGCCACCGCCGAAGGCGTCGGCGATCTCGCGGCAGCGGGACCGGAAGTCGTCCTCGTCGATGACGAACAGTGGGGTGCCGAATTCTCGAGCGAGCTCGCTGACGGCGACACCAGCGACGCTGACTTCGCCGTCGGTGTTACGAACCACGTTGCGCGGCCACACATTCGAGGCCAAAAGCATGATCTCGTCGGCACTCTGCGGTTTCGCCGGCACCTCGTGGCCGGTCACGTGGGCGCTCACATCCGCTCCGGGGCGCTGACGCCGAGGATCTGCAGTCCGTTGGCGATCACCTGGCGGGTGGCCGCACACAATGCGAGGCGGGCCGCATGGAGGTCACCCGCGGGCTCGTCTCCCATCGGGAGCACCCGGCAGGAGTCGTAGAACCGGTGGTAGTCACCGGCCAGGTCTTCCAGGTAGCGGCACACTCGGTGCGGTTCCCGAAGGGCTGCAGCGGTTTTCAGGATGCGCGGGAATTCGCCCAGGGTGCGCATGAGGGTGGCTTCACGGTCATGGTCGAGCAGTTCCAGGTGCTCGGCGCTCGCTTGCAGGCCCAGATCGGCGGCGTTGCGGGCCAACGCCGAGAGCCGGGCGTGCGCGTATTGCACGTAGTAGACGGGGTTTTCGTTGGACGCGCTGGCCCACAGTCCCAGGTCGATGTCGATCGGGCTGTTCACCGAGGAGCGGATCAGCACGTAGCGGGCGGCGTCCACACCGATGGCATCGACCAGGTCTTCGAGGGTAATGACGGTGCCGGCGCGCTTGCTCATCCGCATCGGCTGGCCGTCGCGGACCAGGTTGACCATCTGACCGATCAGCACCTCGACAGTGGCCGGGTCCTCACCAAGCGCGGCGGCCACGGCCTTGAGCCGGCCGATGTAGCCGTGGTGATCGGCGCCGAGCATGTAGATGCACAGGTCGAATCCACGCTCGCGCTTGTCCAGGTAGTACGCGATATCGCCGGCGACATAGGCCGGGTTGCCGTCACTCTTGATGACAACGCGATCCTTGTCGTCACCAAAGTCGGTGGTGCGCAACCATGTTGCGCCGTCCTGCTCGTAGATGGCGCCGTTGTCGCGCAACTTCGCGATGGCCTGATCTACCCGGCCCGAGGTGTGCATCGAGTCCTCGTGGGTGAAGACGTCGAAGTCGGTGCCGAACTCGTGCAGCGAAGCCTTGATCTGACCGAACATCAGGTCGACGCCGATCTCGCGGAACACTTCCTGACACTCGTCGGCCGGCAGGCTCAGCGCATCGGGACGCTTGGCCGTCACGTCGGCGGCGATGTCCTTGATGTAGTCGCCGCCGTAGCCGTCCTCAGGGGCCGCCTCGCCCTTGGCCGCGGCGACCAGCGAGCGGGCGAACCGGTCGATCTGCCCACCGTGGTCGTTGAAGTAGTACTCGCGGGTGACGGCGGCGTCCTGGGTGGCCAGCAGGCGGCCCAGCGCGTCACCGACGGCGGCCCAGCGGGTGCCGCCGATGTGGATCGGGCCGGTGGGGTTGGCCAAGACGAACTCCAGGTTGATGTGGCGGCCCTTGAGTTCGTCCGAGGTGCCGTAGGAAGCGCCGGCGGTCAGCACATTGGTAACCACGACGCTCTGCGCGGAGGCTTCGATACGCAGGTTCACAAAGCCCGGACCTGCGACGTCGGCGCCGGCGATGCCGTCGGCCTTGGTCAACGCCTCGGCCAGCCAGCCGGCCAGCTCGCGGGGGTTCGCGCCGACCTTCTTGCCCAGCTGCAACGCCAGGTTGGTGGCGTAATCGCCGTGCTCGGGGTTGCGCGGACGCTCGATGGCCACCGTCTCGGGCAACGCGGCGGTGTCCAGGCCGTGTTCGGCCAGGACCGCGGCGGCGGTGGTCTTGAGCAGTTCAGCCAGATCGGCGGGGGTCACGGGGGTCCATCCTATGGTCTGGGGCCTGTGACCTTGCCATCGGTGCTGGGGACTCCAATTCGGGCGACCGGCGGTGCATGCGCTACTCTGACTGAGCCCAACGGCGCCGCTGGTTTCCAGCACTCAGGCGCCCCCGTAGCTCAGGGGATAGAGCGTCTGCCTCCGGAGCAGAAGGCCGCAGGTTCGAATCCTGCCGGGGGCACACAATTCTTCCTCTCAGCACCTTCTCACGGTGCTTGGCTGGCCGCGCTGGTGACGGGTATGTACACCGCGTTCGCTACCTCGACTGGCGCAAATAGCTTCCGCGGCCGACTCTCCGCATTGCGGACCGAACCTCCACTGAAGTATTTCGCCGCGACGCCCGTTCCCGCGCCGAATGGCGAACGCAACCCATAGATGGCCATTTCATCGGCGGCCAACCACGCAGTAGGAAATCACCCGCTTTCATCGAAGGCACTGCTCAACCGAACGGGCGGCGGCGATCGAGACACACTGCGGCACGGCGTTATTATCTCGATTCACATCCCCGAGGAGGTTGTCGTGCGTCAGTTTTTCGAATCGGATTTATTCAAGAATCTGACGTCATTGCTCTCACTCGCGGTATCGATCGCAGCATTTGTGTTCAGCGCGCTTTCGTACAGCAACGCGGTCGACGCAAAACAGATTCAAATGGATTCCGCCCTGCATCAGGGGGACTATCTCCAACTTTATCGCGGCTACGTGCGGGTGCTTCAGCCCGGGACAAGTTCCTGGCAGTCATATGGCGCATTCGATGATAAGTCCACGGTCAACATTCCGGAAGAGGTGTGGCGTTCGGCCACTTCCCGAGGTGTGACGTTCAGGATGAACAACGAAGGCCAACAGGACGCCGCTTTTCGCAGCATCTATTTTCCGATCAAGGACACGCAGGGCGTCCCCGTACGTTCCGTTCGGGCACTCGATGTCAAATGTGCACCTGACGGCCCCGATTCCTGGGCCGAATGCCCCACAGCACTCAAGCCCCACGATGGATATTCGGTTGCCGCAACGATTCCCGACGATCTACCTGCCCAGATGACCAAAGAACAACGAGAGCACGGACTGGAGGTCTGCGCGGCCACTCGCACGGGGCGATCGGTCTGCATCAACTTGGGCGTTGCACTACCCGCGCAATGATGCGCTTTTTCGCGAATAGCGACCCGGGGACAGCAACCGGCCAGCGACCTGAAATCGACCGTCCCATAGAGTCTGCCTGCAGTGACGGACCGGCGCTATTCAGCGCACATCACCGGATCACCGAGCATTGAAGCCTGGCGAGGCCGCTTCGCCTTCGGTGATCTCGAAGGGCGCGGGCGCGATGACCTCCGGAGAGAACTTGTCGCCTCCGGCCATACCTCCATCGGACGGGCCCGCCTCGACCGGCGCGCCCGGCATCTCGCCCGGCCCATCGGGATCGATGAAGGTGTCGGTGGCGATGTCACCGTGCGGTGTGTACTGACCGAACGGCGTGATGGGACTGGCCGCCGACGCCAAACCCGCCGTCGAGCCGGCCAGACCGGCCGCGATCGCGGCCGCGCCAACACGTGCCATCAGCTTGATATTCATGGTTGTTTCCTCCGTGATGTTGGTGTCGAGCGCCGGTGCTCAGCGGTGTCCGCCGTGGTGTTCGCCACCGCCGTTGAATTGATTGAACCCCGGCGAGGCCACTTCTGCCTCGGTGAGCTCGCCCGCCCCCGGCGCCACGACCTTCGGAGCGAAGTCGTTGCCGCCGCTGGGACCGGCCTCGGCAGGCAGCTGAGCGATCTCGGTCACCTCGCCGGGAGCGTCGCCGCCGGGCTCATCGGCGTCGTCGAGGTCGACGGGGGTGCCACCGATGGGGGCGCCGGGCACCCACATCAGCAGATCTTGGACACCGTCGTTGACGACGACGCTGTTCGGCGCATCGCCGACCACGTCGAAGTAGAGCTTGCCGGTCGTCGTCGCGCCGGGTGCCGCCGGCGGCACGTCCCCACCGATCACCCGATAGGTCTGCCCGCTCTCGGCCCGGGCGTTGAACATCGGGATCACCGGGATGGCCCAGCCGCCGAGACCCTCGACCTTCACCTTCGCCGCGTACAACTGGCCATTGTGGGGCACCGGGTCCGAGCTTGGAGCCAAGCTCTTCACCGTATAGCCGGTGCTACCGAGCGCCTCCAGTTGACCAAACGGCTTGATGTTGTTGGCCGCCGAGGCGGGGACTGCCGTAACACCGGACAATCCGACCGTCAGTACGGCGATGCCAACGGGTGCCACCAGCTTGATCTTCACGGTTATTTCCTTCGTCTCACATGCAGAGTCAACGCGGAGGTTACCTCGTGGCGCCGCTACCTGAGAGGCAAGTTCCCACAGTGCCGGTCCGGTCGGGCTCGCCACGGTGTTGACGGCCGGACGAACACTTATATCTACTTATAAATAACCTCGACAGTGCTCAACTATAAAGACGTATAAAGGACGAGTGCCGCCACAACCAAGTCCCTATACCCCCGGCGCGCTGGCTCATGACCTCCCCGGCCGCGACCCTCAGATGCTCTCCATCCTGGAGCGACTGGCGTTCCTGGCCTACAAGCGCAGCCTGGTCGGCCGGATCCGGGTCTTCATGGGGCCGCGCGGCGTCGGCAAAACCAGTCTGTTGCGACTGGCCCAACGCGAGGCCGAACGCCAGCGGTTCGCCACCGTCTGGGTCACCACCGGAGACGAACGTCCCCTGGCCGCCGCACTGGCCGACGAATTCGAGCGGCTGTCGCGGGACTGGCAGAGCACCGTGGGCGCCGCGTTGAAGGCAGCATTGAAGACCCTCAAGATCAGCGTCGCCGGCGTATCGCTGGGCGTCGGAGCCACCGAGGCCCAGGATGCCCCGATCGGCACCGGGCGGGCGCTGCAGGACGCGATCGAATCCACCGTTCAGGGCGTACTCGCCGACGACGCCAGCGGGCTGATCATCTTCATCGACGAGGTACAGAGCGCCGACGCGATCGGCCTCAAGGCACTGGCCTATGCCTGGCAACACCTGCAGGCCCAACCCGACGGCATCCCGGCCATCGTCATCTCGGCCGGCCTGAGCCATTCCCAGGACGTGATCGCCAAGGCCGTCAGCTTCGGCGAGCGCTTCGAATACCTCCCGATCACCAACCTCGACCCCGGCGCGGCCCGTCACGCCCTGGCCGCGCCGGCCCGGGACGCCGGGGTCGACTGGGCACCCGACACGCTCGAAGCCGTACTCGCCCAGACCCAGGGCTACCCGTACTTCATCCAGGAATTCGGCGACAAGATGTGGACGGCCGCCGACTATCCGGCACCCGGTGCCACCCTCACCCTGGATCACTATCGCGGCGCGCTGGCCGCGTTCGAGCAGTCGCGCGATCAGATGTTCCGGTCCCGTTGGGTACAGGCCACACCGGCCGAGGCCAAGATGCTCGAAGCGATGGCCGCCGTCGGCGATATTGCGGTGCAGCGCAAGGACATTGCGGCGCGGATGGACGTCGGTACCACCGCGATCAGCATGGTCCGCCGTTCCCTGCTAGACAAAGGGCTGATCGAACCCAGCGGTCACGGCAAACTGCGGTTCACTGCGCCGGGTTTCGGCGAGTTCATCCGCGAGTACACGGACCTCGACTAGGGCGAGACCTCGCCGAGCAGACCGGTCGCGACGTCGAATACGAACCCGCGCAACGAGTCGTGCTTGGTCACGAACGGGCTGGCCTCGATACGTCGCAGCGACTGCCGCACGTCCTCGGCCGGATCACCGAAGGCCTCCGCCGCCCACGCGGGCTTGATCCCGGTGTCGGCCTGGATGTCCCGCCGGAAGTCGTCATCGGCGAAGGTCAGCATCCCGCAATCGGTGTGGTGGATCAGGATGATCTCGGTGGTGCCGAGCAACCGTTGGCTGATAGCCAGGGAACGGATCTCGTCCTCGGTGACCACGCCGCCGGCGTTGCGGATGACGTGCGCTTCGCCCTCTGCCAGGCCCAGAACCCGGTAGACGTCCAATCGTGCATCCATGCACGCGACGATCGCGACCTGCTTGCTCGGCGGTAGCGGGAGCGGCCCGTTGAACGTCTCCGCGTACCGCTTGTTGTTCTCCAGATACTCGTCGGTGACAGACACCCTGACCTCCAGTTCGATACCGCCCGAAGCTAACGGCCGAGAACGGGTCTGTCACCGGTACGAATCAGGATGAACAGATTACCGGCTCACTACTGCAGACTCACCAAAAGCGTTGACAATGACTGCTTTTCATCGACAGTACGGGGCTCTGACGACCGTACGGACCGCAATGCCACATCGATCTGATGGTCCAGCACCGACCAGGTATCCGCATCCATCGGCCGCAGACGGTCTTCCGCCTGATCCCACGCCGTCTCCAGGTCGGTGATCCGGGCTTGCGCACCGGCCTGATCACCGGCGGTGATCTTCGCCAAGGTGTCCGCCGTGATGATCCGAAACCCGTTGATGTCGGCCGCGGGAAACACGCGCGCCCCGCCCGGCGCCAAGGTCGTCGCAACCGAGGCTCCCGCAGGTTCCTCTTCGGCCGCCACCGCACGGTGCGGTTGACCATGTGCCCAGAACAGCAGCATCCCGGCCGCGACCGCAACGGTCGCGTAGTACGCGACCGTAACCTTCACCGGCACCGTGCGTTTCACCGCGGCAACCGCCCCAACATCCATGACATCGGCCCGCGACAACGTCAGATACAGCACAGCCGCGGCGATCGCCACCAGGAAGAGCACACTGATCGTGCCATAGCCGAACCCGAGTCCCTGCTCGGCGCGGGACGCCGCCAGCCAATCCCCCAGGTTGGCGCCCAACGGCCGAGTCAAGATGTACGCCAACCAGAACGACAGAACCGCATCCATTCCGATGCGCCAGCCGACGACCACGAGAGCGATGAGCGTCACCGGCAACAACACCGACACGCCAGCACTCCAACCAGTCAGCGACAACGTCCAGTCGCCGACCGCGGTCCCGAGCGCGAAGGTCACCAATACCGCCAGCCAATAGAACAATTCGCGTGGCATGGTGGTGATGCTGTGGATCGACAACGTCCGCTCCCGCACGAACCAGACAGCGAACACCACCGCCAGGGTGACCGCGAACGCAAGTGTGCTCACGTCCAGCGGAACCGCCAGTTTGTCGGTGAGTATGTCTGTGTAAAGCGTGCCGGTCACGCTCAGCACCGCGACCGCCAGCCAGTAGGCCATCGGAACGTAGCGGGGCAACCACACTTGAGCGGCCAGCACCACCAGCAGCACGACGGTGAAGATCCCTGCCGTCGCCGCCAATCCGACGCCCAATCCGGCACTGATCCAATCGGCGAAACTCTCACCGACGGTGGTGCACAGGATCTTGATCAGCCAGAACCAGACGGTGACTTCGGGTACCTTGCTCACGGCCACGCGCATAGGGTTCGAATTGGTCATGTCCGCCGAAGCTATATCGCGGTCCCTGAACGGACGCTGAGAAGGGCTACTGAATGAAAGTACTTCTGATCGAAGATGAACCGGGCCTGTCGGCAGCGGTATCCGCGGGACTCAAGGCCGACGGATTCGTGGTGGTGACCGCCGGCGACGGCAACGAGGGACTGCACGAGGCCGCCACCAACGCCTACGACGTGATCGCCCTGGACATCATGCTGCCGGAACTCAGCGGGTACGAGGTTCTACGGCAACTGCGCCTGCGCGGCATCTGGACACCGGTGCTGATGCTGACCGCCAAGGACGGCGAGTATGACGAAACCGATGCGTTCGACCTGGGCGCCGACGACTACCTGACCAAACCGTTCTCCTACCGGGTTCTGGTGGCCCGATTGCGCGCCCTGGCCCGGCGCGGAGCCCCGGAGCGACCAATGATTCTCACTGCCGGCACGCTGTCGTTGGATCCGTCACGCCGCCGGGTGAGTCGATCC
>Ga0153956_1003346_pt1 | contig 10364 bp, 14 predicted proteins | sample TSFL040MetaG_FD_104704 | JGI IMG/M metagenome (GOLD analysis project Ga0153956, IMG submission 104704) | Attine ant fungus gardens microbial communities from Florida, USA - TSFL040 MetaG | ecosystem: Host-associated > Fungi > Mycelium > Unclassified | place: USA: Florida, Wekiwa Springs...
CTGAATAGATTTAGCCATTTCGGTAGTGGCTCCTTCTCCATAAATGTAAACATTCGTAACAACCTTAATAATCGGTTTACAATCTGCATTTACCTTATCTGTTTTATATGCAACACCAGACTTGCCTTTTTCGTCAACAAAATAAATGGGATTATTTTTAGCAAATATGTAAGGCGATTGATAAGGGAACTTAATTTCAAAGGATTTCGTCCTATTTTTTTATCACTTTTCTTACCACCAACAAATCTGGTACATGTGGTACCCTTTTATTGATTTAGAGGCGGGTTCCTGCCACTTTTTTACTGCTTTGAGGTATAGCTATATCCCGTTTTTTGCTTTCCTGATTTTTAAAGGCTTTGATTTTATTGAGGCTTATAAGTGTTTTTTGAGAAAACAACAAATCTGGTACATTACCAAACTCAACCATCTTCCTAACCTACTATCAAACATTCTTGCACCACAAAATACCAACACGTTTACTACACTACCTGCACATCACGGGCGCTGTTGAGGGTGGTGGTATTGATGGTTTGCCAGTCCGTGCCCACTTACTTTACAAGCATATGTTTATTAAATGAACCTGTTTCAATTGAAACATCATATTCAACTCCATCATCACTGTATGTAAGTAGCTTTTCATCTCGAATAGTTAGACCAACAAAATAAGTCTCATATTGAGGATGCACTCTTATTGGATTTTGTATCGTCCAAATTAGTTTGCCAAAGAAATCATAACATTTTACGTTTCTTTCTCCAAATAAATGAGGCTCTAATAATATAATAATTTTATTCTTCCATATAATTACTTTACTAATACCCTCTATGTTTTGATCAATATCGGCAAATGTGAAAATTGCATTTTCATATGATGTATTGCTCATGTTTAGTTATTTTAAAGGAACAAGTTTGCTCATAATTTATATTTCCTTGTTGTACGTTTACTTGATACCCTCCACCTTTTGTACTAAAGGCATCAATACCAGCAGCCTCACCTACTTGTACTTTAGCCCCTTTTTCCAACGTCACAGGAGTCATGTTAGTTGGTTCATATTCTAACGAGAATTTATTTTTCAATTGTGCAGGACTTAGTCCTTTTACTTGGTCTGCTGTAGTAAACCAACTTCCTTTAACATTGTCTGGCCCCGATAATCTTACAAGATCAACATTTTTCGGAGTCGTAAATTCCGCTACAGTAGCATTAGCAATGCTTTCAGACAATAACCACATTTTTGATACATTACCCATTAACAACTCTGTTCGAATGTCCAAGCAGGAGGTCTGTCTTCAACATTAATTTCCTCTAAACCAAAAATTAATGTATACAATGGTTCATCCGGAAAGTCATTCAGTCTTAGAAACAACATTTCATCATTCCATAAGCCGTAATAGCCACCTGCTTCACTATTAAATTTCCAATGTATTGGTTCGGATAATAAGTTTTTCAAAATCATTTTTCCTTTTTGGGTTCGATACCTAATTTAGCATTAACTTCTTTGTTGCTACGTTGAGAAGCTTCAATTATTCCTTGATAATCTATCTCACCTTTTTCGTTTGAATACTTTTTTACAGTTTGATCCCAAGTGAGATTGGGTTTTGTTTTATATAAATTTGCAGCCTCTTCTTTATTCGCCATCAATTCTCGAGATGTCGTTCTAAAAGTATTTCTCAATGCCCAAGCTTGTTTAGCCTGAGTTTCAATTGGAGCAGTTTTGTCTAATAATGAAGGAATTTTAGCTTCTTGTGCTAAATACCATTCTCTAGCGGCAAGGTTTGACATTCTTCCAAACATCGGAGTAGCTTCTCTAAATGCTCCAATAACAGCGTTTGACCCCTTAGTTAATGCAATTGCAAATGCGGCATGTCCAGCAAATTCTCCCCAGTCTCTAGCTTTCCAATTTGGTATATTTCTCACTGCGCTTATTCCATTATGTATTACTTGCGCTCTCTGCCTATCATTTGATGACATACTGCTAGAAACGTCTGGAATCATCATTAATGAAAAGGCGTCTAAGGCATTAGAATAGGTCTCCAACTTACCAAAAGATTTTATATCACTACTAAAAGCGACACTTACATGTCTGAGAAAAGTAAATGTAACATCAGCAGCTACCTTCACATCGTTCATATTAGCCCCAGATCTTATTAATCCAGCACCAAAAGCCCATTCTAATCCTTCAAAATCTCTTCCATCAATAACTCTATTTTCAGCATATGCATATGGACTATTCCAGGGATATTTTTTTGTTAAAGGATCATTAGATAAAAACTTACCTAATCTACTATCATAAATTCTAAATTTAAAATCCAAACTATTCCCGACACCTTTTATTTCATTATCCTTTTCCTGACCGTTGAAACCAAACCGGTATCTATCGCCATTTCGTATACGACTTTAGTTCACAACCTTATAGTATAAAGGGCGTTTATAATTTAGAGTGTCGTCACCGCATATTAAATCCATTCCTAAATCAATTAAGCTCCATTCCTTATTGCTTTTTTCCGTGTCCACCCAAGTCTCTTTCAGATAAGAAAGGTACAAGTTATTGGAGAGTATGTCTTTTTTTGTATCATCCAAATCTACATAAACAAAGCTATTACAATCAGGCGGGTGAGGATAAAAAATTTGAATGTGCATTCTTGTTCCATCATCTTTTACTTCTAAAGTTTCACTGTCAATTTTATCGTAGTGTCCTTCAAAAAATAATTTACCTTCTTCATGAATCATGACACCATTCTCATCATAGCTTCTTTCATAAAAGTAGTTTTCATTGTGAGACTCTACAAACCTATACTCTTTTGGTTTTCCATTTGGGTGATAAATAATGTTCTCGAATACTTTCCTTCCTTTCCAAAAGGTAGAAATGCCTTTCAAATTATTCGTGTACTTATCATCTCTATAGAAGACAATACTATCAACAAAATAAGTCGTGTCGATAAAAACAATTTTTGAGAGAACTTTACCATTAAAAAGGCTATCCCCAATATGTGTCCCTTTACTGGTGATGATAGGCTTTATTAATGCTTTTTCTTTACAACCTAAAATGTAAAAAACAAGCAAGAAAGAAAATAGGAATTTTAAGTTATTTATTTTCATCATGAAATTTTTGTACAAATTGGGATCATTACCCGTCTATTACTTTACTTCAAAGGTAAACTTGTCTTTTCTCGTTTCTTCTTTCTGAGTAAGGCTATCTATAAAATCAACCTCATACAAAAAAACAAAAGTGCCTGTCTTATCAGGTTGAATTATGTGCTTGCTCATAAAATTTACCTTAGACCTATTTTTAAGATTGTATCTGCCATTTTTATCAATATCAAAAACTGTAAAACTGCAATTAGGGGGATGAGCAATATACATATCAATAACCACGCTGTCACCTAATTTTAATTCGGATGATGACACTATTTCATGACTGAAAAAATCCCCTTGCTCATCTAATAAATTACCTTGTTCATCATAACGTCTTGAATACCTCAACACCCCTATTACATTGTAAAACTTATATTCTTTAATTTTTCCAGAAGGAAAATAAATGCAACGTTCGTTTATACGAACAGTATCATTTTTTAAATAGCCTTTCTCGCTAAGTATTCCATCATCAAAATAGCATTTATACTCTCCATTTTTCAGCCCTCGATTGTCAAACTCATATTCGCATTTAGCTTCTTTTTTTTCAGAATCACTATTATTACAACTTGTAATAATTACAACAAGACCTAAAAAACAAATTGATTTTAATCTCTGAAACATACTTTACCGCTTTTACTTACGAGAAAAAAAAGCTGTATCAACTATCCGAAGCGTAAGCATATCCTTTAAACTATCTGTTAGGAAAACTGTTTGTTTAAATTTATAATTCCCACTTTCAGTTATTTTGAAAGTACTATAATGTACCCAGTCATACATTTCTGTAAGCCTATTAGGTTTTATTGTATCGTTATTGTTTAAGTTAATGATATAACTTTTTACAGTAATCCCAACATAGGGCGGATTGACTATAAAACTTACATATCTAACAGTGCTATCTGTATATAAATTATCAGTTTCAAAAACTCCATGAGGTAGTATCTTTCCATCTTCATTTAATATACTATTTCCTGAAAAATTTCTCGAAAAGATAGTATCCCCATATGAGTCAAAACAAATAAATCCAGCAGGAAAGCCGTGTGAATACATAGTAAAACTACCCGCCAATTTTCCGCTATTCCAATGTTCTGTCCTTATCACACTATCATTATTATAGTATGTAGCCTTCCCTTCTTTTGTAGCAGTATCTGACTGATAACTTATGCGCTCAACAATTTTCCCTTTCTTATACTTCTCAACTATGATATTCCCATTTTGTTCTATATAGTACTTATAATCTTCTCGCTTATTACAAGCAAGGTTAAAGAGAAGTAGTATAAAAATGAAGCTATTAAAACGTGGCATAACTATTTTATTATTCATGTTGAGAAACATTAATTGTATCAATTTTTTGATCACTATAATCTCCACAATACTCAACTCATAAATCTACCAAGCCTCGTATCCTCCATCCTATACACCCCTTCTCAGGATACAATTTTGTAAAAAAAAGGTTTGTGATATTCAGAGGTATCACCATTGTAATACATTTCTAACCAAATATCGATTTCTGTCCAAATTTTATTTCTGGGGGGCATTTTTGTATTCCCGACGGATACTTTTTTTAGAAAATTTATAATCTCATTTTCATGGAAGACATCACCCTTTTCACCATTTTCTAACATTACGTAGAGAAACGTTTTGCAATCCGGAGGATTAGGATAGAATATACTTATTCGAACGTCAGTATTTTGTTTTACCTCTAATTTTCCGAAATCCAACCCTTCGATATAACCTTGAAAAAAGAGCTTTCCTCTTTCCTTAAGAAAACTCCCATCTAAATTATAGTTCCGTTCATAATAAAAATTGGGATTTTGTTCATCTACAAAAGAGTATGTTTTCATTTTTCCATTTTCGTAAAAGTCAACATTCTCAAATACCTTTTTCCCTTCTTTAAAAGCGTATTTCGATTTGATATTTTTGTTCTCCCACCAAGTAAAAATGATACTGTCAAGAATTAGCGAACTATCAAGAAAGTCAATTTTCGTCAAATTACCATCGACAAAAATGCTATCTCCAATATGCTTTCCATCAGAATTGAAAATCTCAGTTCTACTATTACCAATTTTTTCTGTGCATGAAGCTAGTAGTGCTATTATACTAGCAATTATTATAACTTTCGTCATTTATGAAATTCGTTTAAAGATTGCTTAGAAGTGTTTTCCGAAGTTATACCCTTACCTGACGTATCTTTTGCCTGCATTTCTTCTCCTGTCTTATTGTTCTTGTAAGACCCGCAACTTTCACATTGAGAAAAGCTTTTCTCTTCGTCGCCGCCAATTTTAATTAAATTAGGATGGTCTGGATCACCTTGGTTTCCTGCTGTAATTGAAACAGCGTCTTTCAGATACTTCATCATACCAATAGCACCATCAACACCCTGTTCACCTTTTATCGTATTCATTCTGCCAAACATTTGCAATACCGTTCCCGCATCCACCATCTTAGACCCCTTTGCGGCAGAAGGATTGAACTTATTATCACTTCCCCCACCTTGTGAGGAGTACAGCATCCAGCCACCAAATTTGCCTTTGTCTTTGCCTTTGTTATCGTCTGCTTTTAGCGCTGCGTACCATTCCCATCCAGCAGATGTATTGGTTTTATATTGTCCCCTGACAGTTTCAGTACTAAACGTTGCTTGACCTGCTTTATTGATCGTCAAAGTATTGACTACGGAATAATCGTACCAATCGTAAGACTTACCTAATGAGCCCCCCATTCCATCACTCGGATTGTACGGCACTTTCATCAAGCCCGGTGATCTTTGCGTAGTGAAGACTGTCTTACCGGTTGTCTGATCTTGTATTACCCAATAGGTAGTTTTGATTTTTCCGTCCCTATCAATATTGAATATCGGATTATTGCCTGCAAACGAATAATTACTTTCTGATGGAAACTTTTTATAAAGAGGGTCAAGACTAAGGAAGCGTCCTAATCTGCTATCGTACATTCTCGCCGTAAAATCAAGGCTATTCCCCAGTCCTTTCAGTTCATTATCCTTTTCCATACCGTTAAAGCCGAAACGGTAGTTATCTATCTGCAACGTACGCAATAACACTCCCACTACCGTTTCTTTTTTATCCTTTCCATTTTGCTAACAAGGGACATGCATTCACCCATGCACACCACTAAAAGTTTATAAGATTTTCTTTTTTCTCTATAGAAGCCAACTCCTAATTCTTTCGCATTAAAATCTTCCTTTTGTAAATTTACAGTATAAACATACCTACATGTTTCTACCAATAACTTAAACCCATTGATTGAAGTATCTACTTTAGGCATCAAAAACTTATACCTACCCTCTTTGGGAATAAAAATGGTGTCCACTCCAGCAATCAAGTACAATTCTGCTCCATCAAGATTATAAAACCTCTGCTCCTCATTGGCAGAATAAGTTTCTAGTGTAATTTTTTGAGCAGTAGCTGAAAAAACTAAGAAAGTGAGCAGTATGGAGGAAAAAGTCTTTCTCATAAATATTGTATTTATTGTTTGCCTGCACGAGGATCATAGTCTTTTATGATATCCGTCGCTTCACCCCCAGGTATACTAAGTGAGGGTTTTGCTTTGTCATCGCTATCCTTTGTGAAAATATTTATAAAGCCGCCTTTTTTACGATTATCACTAGGCACAACTGTTTTACCAGTTCCGATTAAGGCTGGACCTACTGTGCCTCCCACACCTCCGTTTTTACCAACTATTATTGAAAACTCTGCATCTTCTAAAGCATCCTGATCATCTTGACTTGCTCTGCTTGCATCAAAGCTTTTAATCTCTTCAGTACCTGTAATAACTCCTGAACCTGTCGGGTGCGAATGAATAGGAACGCCTCCCTTACCTTCAATACTTACGTGTGCATTTTCTCTTTTAGTTAAATCGTTTGCTTTCCCTTCTGCAATGCCATTAGAAACATATTTGCCAGAGCCATCTTTAACCATGCGTGTGCCTAATTCAGTAGTTTTTCCTTTCTGTGTAAGTGAAAGGTTTAATACTTTGTTTGCTGTCTTCAGCACATCCGCATCTATAATAAAGGCATCTGTACCATTTGACCCATTTGTCAATTCATTAGGATATTTATATTCGCCCTTCTTCATTTGATTGCTAATATCTTTCGACTTAACAATACCAATCAAGTTGTTGTTTACGCCATCAGTTCCCGTCCATTTGCCTTGAAAATAATATTCTGTATTACCATCAGGATCTATGTTGATAATCGGATTATTCTTCCCAAATTGATACGAAGACAAATAACCTTTTACAACTTTGTCAGGTGATAACCACCGTCCTAACCTACTATCATACATCTAGCAGTAAAATCAAGGCTATTCCCCAGTCCTTTCAGTTCATTATCCTTTTCCATACCGTTAAAGCCGAAACGGTATTTATCCTTATCATCACAGATGGTCACGATACGGCTTTCAGGAACAACTTTTATTAAATCAAAGAACTTCTTTTAGTACAACTTCATTGCAAAGTACAAAAATGCTATATGCTCTCCTAACGTCAACACAGGTGAATGAATATTCTTGGTTAGCTGGGTGAATTGATCTGATGCAATATTCGTTTGCCTGTGTTGATGGGGCAAGATTGTTCTGCTGTTGATTAGTGAATTTTTGTTGCTGTTCGCGCCAGCATATTCTTTCGTAAATACACTACTCCCTGCCACCCTCCGCCATATCACACTGACTGCTGGGATGGGAGTGTGAAACACGTAAGCACAGCTAACAGCGTTTCTACCATACAGCACGTAGTGCCACAATAAACAAATAAGGTCAGTGTGATGGCAGGGTGGCGGCTATAAAGTATAAGCAGCGGGTGTCTGTAATAAGTCTATGAAATAGTGTTATTACAGACACGGGAGCTGCGTGAACGGAGATTGCTAAAGCCTGCAAATAGCATGACAGTCTGCACCTGAAAGGTCATAAAGCTGCTTTTCTTCCAGCTTAAAATAACTAATCTGAAAAGGAGCTTATGAAGACTGGCATGAGTATTTGCGCTAGTGATCGTAGTGATTCCTTTTTTCCCGTTCTATCAGGGGACTGTCGTTGAATTTTGCAAGATGCTTAATTCATAATTGTACTCTCAACGAACATTTCCACAGCCTCCGGCTGTGGGTATGTTCTTATGAGAATATGAAGGTGCGTTTCCTCAAAAAAGCTTACACAGAAATATAAATCATGCGGAGATACCTGTCACCCAGTAAATACTATGGGGGATGTAATCAGGAAGTGATCTTTGTAAACAGGTATATAAAGACTTGGCAATTTTTAAAAAATTTGTTTTTATGCATCCGAGGATTGCCTAAGAAGAATGCCATATTATCTACATATGGAGCATTGAGTTAGCTCCAAAATATGTTAGAAGGATTGGCAGGGACTATAGGTATGGGTATTATTCTTGCATATTTACGAAAGAATTTTCTGTTTCATTTTCTGGAGCTCTTCCTCAGAAATTGTATTAGCATTACCACAGCCGTCCCAAATACAAAAGTCTTAGCTACGCTTTGTCGGCGCACTATAAAACTGTATTTGGGAGACTGGGGACTGCACGCTTTATTTGTGGTAATTCGAAGGAGCAGTTTTATTATACAATATCTTTTATCTAACCATAGGTATATTTTCACGCTAAAAAATAGTAAAAAGTAAATGATGCAGCTTTGAAAATTTGCCTTGAAATAGTAAAATCCCTGATTTTCCACGGTCGCTGCAAATGCTCATTTTTTTCATTATACCATTTAATATTTTTGATGAAATTTCATTCCTATGAAACGGTTGCTTATACCTGAAAATCTGAACATGGAGGAGCTTATTGAAAAGCATCCGCGCTGTGCAGGGCTGAATAATGATAAGGTCTATTATGTATGTAACGCCATCTATAGTGAAAGCGCCAAACTTGATCCTGCAACTTTACAACACAGCTTCAAAAAGGATAAGTATTTTGTACCGCTTCGGTCTAAGATACTGGAGCAGTTTCTCGGTACAATTTATTACAGGAATATCCTCATATGGATGTGCAATGCTGGCATCATAGAGACCGATAATTCATGGGATAGTGGTATAGTAAGCAGGGGATATGCCTGATGGCTGGGCGTGGATTATCTGGCAGCTCTATTTTGAGGGTTACCCGCATCCTGTCTAATCCTTCGAGTTTGATACCGCCCAGTACGGTAACTAGGAGCAGGTCGTTTTGATATTGCAAGTTTTCGCTTGTATGTACATTAAATGTTGCCATGTTTGATTATGTTTTATGAATTAATGGAAATGAAAAAGCCACCCTGTGGATGGCTTTGAATGATTGAATAATAAGTTTGAACACCCGCTAGTCTACATGAACGCGGGTAACTTCCCACACCTTCTCATTTTCAAAATAAAGAACAATTAAAGATCCAACACATGAACAGCAAACCTGCTTTTTTTTCTCATCGTCATACTTCAACACTTTCTCTTTGTCAAGGCAATATGTAAACACGTCCACATTGTTTTTATCAATCAAATCAGGTGTACCTAAAATATCTATCACCTCTTGTTTTGTTTTGCCTTTTAGCATCACGAAGAAAGATTTACACTTCACAATTTCATAACGGTAATTTTCGCTCTTTTCCCATTTTCTCTTTTTGAATGTACAGGTTTTTGATTGCGCCAAACTTCCACTACTTATAGAGGCAAGAAAAATTAGTAATAATAATCTAGTTAAAAAAAAAGGACATTTCATACGTTATTGCTTGTCGGGATCAGGAATTTGTTTACTTTGCTGGGTTTTATTAGAGTTATCATAAAGGAAAGGTCTTGCACTTCCCACATTTGCCTTATTACCTCCCTTGAAATTAACATTTTTAAATATCGCATCTATATTTCCTTGAGTCACTTTTCGAGTTTTTGGACTCTTAGAATTTTTTGATTGAACTGCAATATCATTATCAGAACCTTTATCAGTATTCTTGTTGTCTTTATCTTCTCCATCATATCCGTGATTTAATTCATGATTTGGACTCTGCTTACCAATTTCCGATAATTGAAGCACACCTGCATTTCCACCATTATCGCCTGTAAGAGTAATTGAACTATTTACATCACTTCTAATTTCATAAAAATTATTTTCAGCATTTAAGTTGCCATATCCTCCCTCTACAAGCGAAGCATCCACATCTTTAATATCCACAACACTAACATTTATTTCAAATTGAACTTCAAAGTCTGTATTATCAATATTTACATTAAAGTACTTATTGTCATTATTCCAG
>Ga0153956_1003347_pt1 | contig 10361 bp, 8 predicted proteins | sample TSFL040MetaG_FD_104704 | JGI IMG/M metagenome (GOLD analysis project Ga0153956, IMG submission 104704) | Attine ant fungus gardens microbial communities from Florida, USA - TSFL040 MetaG | ecosystem: Host-associated > Fungi > Mycelium > Unclassified | place: USA: Florida, Wekiwa Springs...
ACCGCGCAGGGCCGCGAGTCCCTGGTGGAGGTGGCGAAGATCTTGCGCGGCATGCGCGACCGCCGCTTCATCGTGGCCGGACACACCGACAACGTCCCCGTCACGAGCGACAAGTTCAAGAGCAACTGGGAGCTCTCGTCGGCGCGCGCTGTCAACGTGACCGAGGCGTTGGTGAAGGGAGGGCTTCGCCCCGAGCAGCTGGTGGCGGCGGGTTACAGCGAGTACGACCCGGTCGCGCGCAACGGCAACGAGCAAGGCAAGCAGAAGAACCGCCGCATCGAGATCATCCTGGAGCCACGCTTGAAGGCGATCCCAGGGCTCGAGAAGATGGCGAAGAAGTAGGGAGGCGCGGGGGGCGCTAACGGTCGCACATACCTTCGATGGAAGACGGTCCCAACAAGAGCTCCGTAATCAACGCGGAGCCCAGGGCCGATCCAGCCATCGAAGCTCGACGCCAGCGAGCGCTTCGGACCTGACGACGTATGTCACGTGGGACAACCGCGAGGAGCACACTTCCCACGGTCGTGAGCACCAAGCCCGCTGCGGCAAAGGAGAGAGCGATCTTCGGCGCCAACGTGTGCTCCGAGTGGTCGCCGTTCCCGCAGGACCTGGGCCGCGCAAAGAGGACCCACCCGAGCGCGCTCGCGGCGACCAGGCTCGTCCCCTCGACGATCAGCCAGCGACCGCGCTGCGTCCTTTTCACCGCGCTGCGGTCAGGCGTGTTCACCGCTCCTGGGGGCGAGAGCTGGAGGCTACTTGGTTGCCCCGTCGAGGCGCCGCTGGCTGCAAAGAGAGACGCCGCGAACGCTGGGTCCACTGCGCGTGCCCGCGACGCGGCCTCTGTAGATTGGGCGACAGCAGACTGCGCGAAGCAGCCAACGCCGAGAACCAAGCTCACAAGCCACAGTATTCTTGAAAGCTGAGCTGTCACCTGGCGCCGGTGTCGAACCGCGTTTGGAAGGGACACATTCTGTGTCAGATCGCGAGAGCTTTGAAGCACAAAGCCGAGTTTTGCTCTTTGTGATCACAAAGCCCGAAGCCTCGGTGCGGTCGCGAGAGCTCGCGCCGCGGTGCCCTCGCGGCTCACTCGGCGATCGCGCTCTCACGCGCCTTGTCGACCCGGGGAAGCCAGGGGATGAGGCGCGAGACGCGCGCCTGGTAGCGGGCGTACTCCGGGTACTTCCGCAGCGAGAGCTCCTCGGTGAACTTGGTGGAGCCATGGAAGAGCGCGGTGAGCACCAGCGGCCCCACGAGGGTGTAGTCGAGCCAGACGTCGCGGGCCCAGGCGCCGATGACGTAGAAGATCCACCACTGCGCCTGCTCGCAGAAGAAGTTGGGATGGCGCGAGTAGGCGAAGAGCCCTTCGTCGAGGAAGCTTCGCACCGGCTCGCCGCGGCTGCGCTTTTGCTTCTTTTCGTGCTGGAAGTTCCACTGCTGTTGGTCCGCGAGGGTCTCTCCCAGCAGGAACGCCAGAAACAGCGCGCACAGGGCCAGATCGACGGCGCCGAAGGGCCTCTCGCCCTGCGCTGCGGCGGCGGCGGGCAGCGTGATGGCGAACACCAAGAGATGTTGGAAGCCCGCGGTGAAGAAGAAGTTGAACACCTGGAAGGCCAGCGGGCTCATGCGCGTGCGCAGCTCGACCCAGCGATAATCTTCGCCGCCCTTCCGATAGCCGCCCTTGCGCGCGAAGTTGTACGTGAGCCGCACGCCCCACAGAGCCGCAAGGCTCGCCATGGCGATCACGCGCGGGTCGCCGTGGCTTCCCCATGCGAACCAGCTGACATACAGAGGTGGCATCACCGACCACAGTCGGTCGACCCAGGAGTACTCGCGGGTCAGCACCGAGAGCACCCAGCACAGCAAAATTGCGCCGATACAGGCCCAAAACGCGGGCTCGACGAGGGGAGGCAGGGACGGCATCGCGCCAGTGTGGCCTCTCGCCTCTCAAGTTCAAGCATGGGAGAAGCGAGGTCTGGGACGTCGAGGCGATCGACGCGAGCGACGCGAGCGGCGCGATCGACGAAGGCGCGCGCCCATCGGCCTCACCTTTGACTGTCGTCGCACCCAGGTGAAGTAGACGCGCGCGTCGACCGCGCAAAGCCCGCCCGCTCGCCGCTTGCTCACATTTCTTGCAGGGTGGCATCGCCAGTTCTGGGGTGTCAGTGCAAAGGAGAGAACGAAGCGCGCGCCGCGCGCGTGAGCAAAAACGAGGCGAGGATGGAGACCGCGTACGTCACGACTCTCTGTAACGGCGATGGCTACGTGCCAGGCGTGGAGGCGCTGGGAAAGTCGCTGGATCTGACCGGGACCAGGCGCCCCAAGGTCGTGCTCGTCACGCCTGACGTGCCGCACGGCGCGCGCGCGCTCCTGTCTTCCCAGGGCTGGTGGATCCGCGACATCGACCCCATCAAGAACCCGAACGAAGACGGGCAGCGCCTGTTCTCACGCTTCGCCAACACCTTCACCAAGCTCAGAGCGTTCGCGCTGACCGAGTTCTCGAAGGTGGTGCTGCTCGACGCCGACACCATCGTGATCAAGAACATCGACGACCTGTTCGAGCGCCCCGCGCCCGCCGCGGCCCCCGACTTCTTGCTGCCCGACCACTTCAACTCGGGCGTGATGGTGGTCGACCCGAGCGAGCTCACCTTCGCGCGCATGATGGAGCAGCTGTTCACTTCGGGCAGCTACGACGGCGGCGATCAGGGCTTCTTGAACTCGTTCTTCCCGGATTGGTACCACCTGCCGGCGGGGCATCGCCTGCCCACCGGCTACAACATGCATCACTTCATCTACCAGTTCTTGCGGGCCCACCCCGGCTTGGCCGCGCACGTGGAGGGGCGCGCCAAGATCATCCACTACACGGTGCAGAAGCCGTGGCGCTCGAAGCCCACGCTCACGGGCGGCTCCAAGGAGTGGTGGGGGATGTACTTCGACCTGCACCCGGAGGCCGATAGCCCCTGGATGCGTCGCGTGCACGCGATGGAGGATTGGTCGTTCGACCGCGCCTTGAAGGCCCTCTTGAGCTCGTGAGCGCGACTCAGGAGAGCACCACCACGCCTTCGTAGCCGGCCAGCGTGTAGCTGCCGCCGAAGGGCGCGATGTCCGCGCGTCGATTGGAGAACACGCGCGCCCCGCGCGCGCTCGTCATGTCGATGTCCACCGGTTGGCGGCCGAAGTTCAAGAACACGGTGGCGGTGTCGTGTCGGTGGGCGTCCTCCCAGACGCGGCGGTAGGCCACCACGTGCGGCGGCAACCTCACCGGACGCTGCCCTTCGTCGAGCAGCTCGAGGCGGCCCGCGCTCAAAGCGGGGCTCTGCTTGCGCAGCGTGAGCAGCCCTCGGTAGCAGTGCAGGATGGACTCGGGATCGCGCTCCTGCGCGTCCACGTTGATCTCGTTCGAGGCCGGGTGCAGCGCCAGCCAGGGCGTGGCGCCCTCGGGCGTGAAGCCCGCGTGCGGGCCTTCGTGCCACTGCATGGGAGCGCGGCACTCGTCGCGGTTGAGCAGCATGCCGAAGCGCGTGAGGTAGCGCGCCAGCCACTGCGGCAGCCAGCGGTGACGTATCGCGATGGGATCGAGCCCGTGAACCAGCGGGATCTCGTAGTGGCCCATGCCGATCTCTTCGCCGTAGTAGACGAAGGGCACGCCGCGCACCGTGAGCTGCAAGGTCGCGAACAACTTGGCCTTGTAGTGGTGGCCGTCGAGGCGGTGGGAGAGGCGCGGTCGATCGTGGTTGCCGAACACGTAGGTGGGCGTGTAGGGCTCGGGGAAGGCGTGCTCGATCTCGCGGACCAGCTTGCGCACGTCGCTGGCCGCGAAGCGCATGCGCAGCGTCTTGAAGAGGAACACCAGGTGCAGTCCGTCGGCTTCGTCGCCGCAGTAGCGCCGCAAGGTGACCGGATCGCCGAAGACCTCGCCGACGGTGAAGCGCGCCGGGTTCTGGAACTCGTCGACCACCCTGCGCAGCTCGTGGGCGAACGCGATGGTGTCAGGATGGTCGATGGTGTGCACGTTGTGCTGGAAGAACCCGTGGGGGTTGTCCTCGGTGGGGATGGGTCGCAGAGAGAACGGGTTGTCGGCGAAGGACTCGTCCTTGTAGATCGCGTTGAAGATGTCGAGGCGCAGGCCGTCCACGCCCTGGCTCAGCCAGTGTCGCACCACCTCGAGCATGGCCTGCTTGACCTCGGGGTTGCGGTAGTTGAGGTCCGGCTGGAAAGGCAAGAAGCTCGCCCAGTAGAACTGCTCTCGGGTCGCGTCCCAGCGCCAGCCGCTGCCGCCCACGATGGCCCGCCAGTTGTTGGGCTTCTTGCGTTTGCTCGCGCCGCGCCCGTCGCGCCAGATGTACCAATCGTGCCTGGGATTGTCGCGCGAGCTGCGCGACTCCACGAACCACGGGTGCTGGTCGGACGTGTGGTTGAGCACCATGTCGAACACGATCTTCATGCCGCGCGCGTGCACCTCGTCGATGAGTCGACGTGCGTCCTCGAGCGTCCCGTATTCGGGCGCCACGTCGAAGTAATCGCGGATGTCGTAGCCGAAGTCTGCTTGCGGGCTGTCGTAGAAGGGCGATAGCCAGAGGGTCTCGACGCCCAGCGCGCGCAGGTAGTCCAGCTTGGCGATGATCCCTCGCAAGTCACCGATGCCATCGCCGTTGGAGTCCGCGAACGAACGCGGATAAATTTGGTACACCGTCGTGCGCTTCCACCACGGAACCGTTTCCATCGTGTCCTCCGGGGTCGTGTCGGGCGGCCGGCCGCTAAAACAGCGAGAGTTGCCCCGGCTTCGGGGGCGCCTTCGAGTCGGTAGACCCGAGCTCGGAAGCCGCCAGCTCTTCCGTCTCGGCGCCGCGCGCGATGCTGAGATCGAACACCGCTTGCACGGGGCCGTGATCGCTCGTGCCGAACTCACGGTGGCTGGTGCAGCTGACGGCGCTGGCCGCGAGCTCCGCGCTGCACAGCACGTAGTCCAGACGCCAACCCACGTTCTTCTCACGCAGGTTGCGCCAGGGCGCCCACCATGTGTAGAGGGCGTCGTCGTCGGGGTGGAACTTGCGCGACAGGTCGACCAGGCCGCGCCCGATCAAGCGCTTTAGCTGCACGCGCTCCTCGGGGGTTTGGCCGATCTGCTGTGGCTTGCGCAGGCTCGGGTGCACGTCGCGGGGCTCGAGCGCGACGTTCAAATCGCCGCACAGGATGATCTGCTCGCCGGCCGCGTGGGCGCGCTCCGCGAAGGCGTCGAGCGCGTCCAAAAAACGTACTTTGGCCGCGAGATCCTTGCCTCCGTTGGGCACATAGATGGAGGAGAAGAGCAGCGCGCCCACGCGCGCGGTGACGATCCGGGTCTCGTGATCGAACGCGGGGTGGGCGAAGGCGGGCCGCGCCGAGAACGTCGCTTTCGAGAGCAGGAGCGCCACGCCCGAGTAGCCCTTGTGTCCGTGCCAGTAGCACCAATAGCCGGGCAGCTCGCCGAGGGCTGCGGGCACGTGCTCACGCGAGGCCTTGACCTCTTGCAGGCACAGGACGTCGGGGCGCTCGCGCTCCACCCACTCGAGGACCTGCGCCTCGCGCGCGCGGATGCCGTTGACGTTCCATGTGGTGAGCTTGAGCATGGAGATCGAAAGATGTCCCTTCGCGGTCGCGCGAGCAAAGCTGCGCCGCGCCATCCCCACCGCGGCCCCGCGTGTCGCGCGCGGCGCGTGGGCGCGGGCGAAAAGTGAACGAGGGAGAACCGTCCCCACGTGATAAGCTCGCGCGGATGTTGCTCGCGCTTCTGTGGGGGCTTTGGGGGTTGCAGCTCAAGCCCGCGCAAATTCGGCCCTATGTGCCGCCGGTCCTGGAGGCTGAGCCGGCGCTCTCGAAGGCGCCCGTGACGACGGTGGAGGTGGTGCCCGACAACGGTGACTGGGACGCCAATGTGTTCGCGCGTCCGGTGTACACGGCGCCCCTGGTGGGCAACGTGGCGCGCGGGACGCGCCTGCGCGTGCGCGGTCAAGTGGAGCTCCCGTTCGCGCCTTACTGCGCCACGTCCGTGTACTACGCGCTCGAGCCCTTCGGGTGGTTGTGCTCGGCGGACACGGAGCCGAGCGATCTGCCCGTCACGCGCGAGCCCATCCTCAACGTGGTCCCCGGCTCCCCGGTCCCTTATCCGTACGTCATGGTGACGGTCGCGGAGGGCAGCTTCTTGCCGATGTGGGCCTCCGAGCAAGCGCTGCGCGCCCACGAGGAGCCCGAGCGTCAGCTCGGACGCGGCGACACCATCGCGCTGATCCCGCCGCCCTCGACCGTCGAATTCGAGGGCGCCACATACTACGTCACCGTCGACGCCAAGGTGGTCCCCGCCGACGGCACCTTCGCGCTCAAGAAGTTCTCCGAGTGGCAGGGCGTGCCGCTCTCGCCTGGGGAGCACTTTCCCTTCGCGTGGGTCACGCCCATGAAGGCGCCCGTCTACGACGCGCCCAACGGCAAGAAGGTGGAGGAGCTCCCGCGGCGCGCGCGCGTGGACATCCTGGCGGAGGAAGGTGAGGAGCGGAAGCGCTGGGTGCAGATCGGGGAGGCGCGCTGGATGAAGGCCGCGCAGCTCAACGAGGTCCGCAAGATCGCGCGGCCCGCCGAGGCCGGCGCGCATCCGCAGTGGATCGACGTCGATCTCGGCGAGCAAGTGGTGGTCGCCTACGCGGGAGAGACCCCGGTCTACGCGACGCTCACTTCGTCGGGGCGCGAGCCCAACCACACGCCGCGTGGAAACTATCCGGTGTGGGGCAAGGCGACTGCCATCACCATGAAGTCCCAGGCCTACGACGACGCGCCCTACTACGTGAACCGCGTGCCCTGGGTGATGTTCTTCCAGGCCCACAACGCGCTGCACGCGGCCTACTGGCACGACCGCTTCGGCGCCGTGAAGTCCCACGGCTGCGCGAACCTCTCGCCGCGCGACGCGCGCTATCTGTTCGATTGGTTGGAGCCGCCGCTGCCGCCGGGCTGGACCTCGGTGCGCTACTGGAACCTCGAGCAGGCGCCGGTGGTGCACGTGCGCAACTCCGAGCGCACCAAGAAGCCGATCTTCCAGGAGCGCAACATCGGACCGCCGGACAAGAACGACGAGGCCGAGCGGCTGGCCGCTGCGCTCTCGCGACGCGAGGCGGCGGAGCGCGAGGAGGCCTTGCGCGCGGCTCAGCTGCCCCCAGCGCCGCTCTTGCCGAGCCCCTCCGGCGTGACCCAGGTGACGCCGAGCATCATCACGCCGCAGCTCCCGCTCGCGCCCTTTCGCTGAGCCTCACGTTGCCGCGCGCGCGCGCTGGATCGCCATCATCACGGCCACCGCCAGGCTGCCCACCGCGACGCCGAGCGCGACCTGCAGCACGAGCGGCAGCAGATAGGCCGCGGCGCCGCCGACGCCCGCGACGCCCCGGGCGTGCTCGGCCAGCTCGTGCATCCAGGGTTCGACGCTCGGGATGCCGTGCGCGAGGATGCCGCCGCCCACCATGAACATGGCCACGGTGCCGGCCACGGAGAGGCCCTTCATCAGATAGGGCGCGGTGCGCAGGAGGCCGGCCCCGACGGCGCGCTCGAGGCGCGCGAGCACGCGCGCGGGGCGCTCTTGGCTGCGTTGGTAGAGGAAGAGCCCGAGGTCGTCGAGCTTCACGATGGCCGCCACGATGCCGTAGACGCCCGCCGTCATCAGCGCGGAGATCCCCACCAGGACGGTCAGGCGCGTGGTGAACGGAGCGGCGGCCACCGTGCCGAGCGCGATGGTGACGATCTCGGCCGAGAGGATGAAGTCGGTGCGGATGGCGCCCTTGATCTTCTCCTTCTCGAGCGCGACCGGGTCGGTCGGGGGCGCGTTCTCCGCGGCGGCGAGCTCCGCGGCGGCGAGCTCCGCGGCGGCGTGCTCTTCCTCCTCCGGGTGGAAGAGCTTGTGCGCGAGCTTCTCGCAGCCCTCGAAGCACAAGAAGGCGCCGCCGAACATCAAGAGCGGAACCACGGCCCACGGCGCGAGCGCGCTGATCGCGAGCGCCACCGGGACCAGGACGGCCTTGTTGCGCGCGGAGCCCTTGGCCACGGCCCACACCACCGGCAGCTCGCGGTCGGCCTTGACGCCCGTCACCTGCTGCGCGTTGAGCGCGAGGTCGTCGCCCAGCACGCCCGCGGTCTTCTTGCTGGCGACCTTGGTGAGTAATGCGACGTCGTCCAGGATGCTGGCGATGTCGTCGATCAATGCAATCAGGCTTCCGCCGGCCATCGTCTACTCGCTCACTCGCTCGGCTGAAAGCCGCCCAAAGACCGCGCGAACGCGCGCAGCTCCTCGAGCCCGAAGCGCCGCTGCATGACGCGGTCGAGCCACGCGCCCGGCAAGCGGCTCAACGCGGGGTACACGCGCGCCCCGCGCCCCTCGCGCACGCTGCGCGGCGCCTTGTCGGCCAGGATCGCGCGGCTGATGCGCTCGGCGAACTCCTCGGCCTCCATGGGGCGGTCTTGCGAGGCCCGCGCGCGCTTGTGGATGTAGGCGTGCACGGGCCCGTAGAGCGAGCTCTCGCTGGCGTAGCGCTCGAGGCCCGCGGCCGCCGTGTCGGCGATGCTGGAGCGCACGCCGCCGGGCTGGACCACGATCACGTCGATGCCGAACGGCGCGCACTCCATGCGCAGCACGTTGCTCAGCATGTGCACGGCGGCCTTGGTGGCGCAGTAAGGCCCCGCGAACGGCGTGGGCAAGAGGCCGACCACGCTGCCCACGTTCACGATGCGACCGTGCCGCTGCCTGGCCATCTGCGGGATCACCGCCTGGGTGGTGGCCAAGAGCCCCGTCAGGTTGGTCTCGAAGAGCGTGCGCACGCCGTCGAGCGGCACCTCGGCGAGCGGACCTATCAGGTTGAATCCGGCGTTGTTCACCAGCATGTCGAGGCGGCCCGCGTCGGCCGTCACCTCGGCCACGGCGGCCTCGATGGAGCGTGGATCCGTGACGTCGAGCGCCACCTTGCGGCACGGCAGGTCTTCGATGGAGGCGAGCTTGCGCGCGCTCGCGAACACGCGTTGACCGCGCCGGTGGAGCGCGAGTGAAAGGGCGCGCCCGATGCCGGAGGAGCAGCCCGTGATCAGCACCACCTGATTCGTAAGCGGCATGGCCGGAGCCATACCACGGCGACGTACCCGAGGCCCCTCGTGCGCCCGCGGATCAACGCTTGCGCGTCATCTCCTCGAGCTTCTTGCGGACGTCCTTGGGCCAGCTCTTGATGTGCTCCTCGAAGCCGGCTTGGTCGCCCGCGAACAGCGCGCGCGAGGCCTCTTCGTAGCTCGGCAGGTTGCCCGCCAGCGCGGTCATGAAGCGGCTCGCGGCCGCGCGGCTCTTGCGCGCGCGTTGCTCCGCGGGGTCACGCTTGCTGGCCTCCTCCACCAGCCTGCGCAGCGCTGCCGAGATGCCGTTCGGCTCCTGCTCGAGCCAGTCCCAGTGGCGCGGCAAGAGCGACACCTCGCGTGAGACCACGCCCAGCTTGGGCCGCCCGGGCCCCGCGCTGCGCGGCGGCGGCAGCTCTCGCTCCAGCATCTGCTCGGTGGGGCCGCGCAGGTCGAACTCGAGCTGTTGGCCGGTCTGATCGTCGAAGATCAGCAGGTCGTGGTGCTCGCCGCCGTCGTGGCGCTGCTTGGCCTTGAGCAGCACCTTGCGCAGCTCTCCCGTGGCCAGCAGGCGATCGCCCACGAAGGCCGAATACGATTCTTGAGGCTCGGTCATGCCGAAGATATTACCCGGGTCTTATTCTGCGTCAATAATTCCCGGGTATAATTCGATGGAGACGTGATCCGTGAGCGCCGCTCCGGAGGCGTCGAAAACGTCACGGAGCGCTCCGCTTCGGGCCACCCACCAGGAGCTCTCGTCCGCTTCGAGGGGCGTCGCGCGGCGCTTTGCCGGGCCCGGCTGTTTGCCTATGCTGGCGCCCGTTTCGTGTCGGAGGATCCCATGTCGCATCGCACCGTTCTCTCCCTGCGCCTCTCGGCGCTGTTCCTCGGCGCGGCTTGCCTCGGCGCGGGGTGCGACGGCGGCGCGAGCCACGGCGCGCTCGATCTCGACGCAGGCGGGCTGCAGGGCGGCGACCAGGACGGCGGCGGTCACGACCCTGGCGACGGGGACGGCGGCGAGCCGCTGGACGATCCGAAGCAGGAGGACGCGGGCTCCGACGCGCAGGTGCCCGGCGACGCAGGGCAGGGCGACGCGAGCTGCGGCGGCGAGACGTGCGGCGAGGGCGAGTTCTGCGACTACGTGGCGGGCTCGCAGTGCGGCGCGCTGGACCACGGCGGCGCCTGCAAACCCAAGCGAGACGTCTGCCCTGCCATCTACGCGCCCGTCTGTGGGTGTGACGGCAAGACCTACGGCA
>Ga0153956_1003348_pt1 | contig 10358 bp, 11 predicted proteins | sample TSFL040MetaG_FD_104704 | JGI IMG/M metagenome (GOLD analysis project Ga0153956, IMG submission 104704) | Attine ant fungus gardens microbial communities from Florida, USA - TSFL040 MetaG | ecosystem: Host-associated > Fungi > Mycelium > Unclassified | place: USA: Florida, Wekiwa Springs...
CAGGCGCACCACCGCCTCGCAGGGGAAGGCGGCCGCGACCTGCAGCTGGGCCATGATGGAGCGCAGGTCGTTGGGGCTGTGCTCGCCGTCGACCAGAAGCCAGCCGGCTCCGGACCCCGCGACGATCTCGGTGGTGAGCGCCGAGGCCAGCGAGCACCAGATGCCGATATGGGCCTTGTCGGCCCGGACGGCCGCCTTCAGCGAATTGACGCGCTCCTGCATTTGCGATCGCTCTCCCAGTGAAGGATAGTGGATTGAAATTTGTATGATGTCCTATATCATATGCCTTGGCTGAGCCGCAAGGCGCTCCAGCGCCGCAAGGGAGTTGCGCATGAAAATTGGCTTCATCGGACTGGGCGTCATGGGCGCGCCCATGGCCCGGCACCTTGCCGAAGCGGGCCACGAGATCGTCACGGTGCTGAACCGCTCGCCCCTGCCGAAGGATCTTAAGGCCACGGTCGCCGCCTCTCCCGCCGACGTGGCGCGGGCCGGCGAGATCGTCATCACCATGCTGCCCGACACGCCCGACGTGGAACGCGTGCTGCTCGGGCAGGACGGCGTCCTGCAGGGGCTCTCGGCCGGCAAGCTCGTCATCGACATGAGCTCGATCAGCCCGATCGCCACGGCGGACTTCGCGGCAAGGGTCAGGCAAGCGGGCGCCGGCTACCTCGATGCGCCGGTCTCCGGCGGCGAGGTCGGCGCCAAGGCGGCGAGCCTCACCATCATGGTCGGCGGACCGGAAGCCGAGTTCGAGCGGGCGATGCCGATCTTCCAGAAGCTCGGCAAGAACATCACCCTGATCGGCGAGCAAAACGGCGCCGGGCAGACCTGCAAGATCGCCAACCAGATCATCGTCGCGCTCAATATCGAGGCCGTCGCGGAAGCGCTGGTCTTCGCCGGCAAGGCCGGCTGCGACCCGGCCAGGGTGCGCGCCGCGCTGATGGGCGGCTTCGCCTCGTCGCGCGTGCTCGAAGTGCATGGCGAGCGCATGATCGCCCGCAGCTTCGCGCCGGGGTTCCGCGTTCGGCTGCACCAGAAGGATCTCAATCTCGCGCTCGACAGCGCCCGCGCGCTCGGCGTCTCGCTGCCGAGCACGGCGCTGGCGCAGCAGCTGATGAACGCCTGCTCGGCCCGTCCGGACGGCGCCGACGCGGATCACTCGTCGCTGGTCCGCGCCATCGAAATCCTGAGCAATCACGAACTGTCAAACGAGAAGGAGTGAACCGATGCGCGGAACCGGCAAGGCCGATATCTTCGTCATGCTCGCCCACCCGGTGGGCCATGCCAAGAGCCCCGGTATCTTCAACGAGATATTCGAGCAGAAGGGCCTCGACAGCCTGATGGTGCCGCTGAGCTGCCGCCCCGAGGACTTCGACACCTTCTGGGCCGGCATAACGGCGGCCGAGAACATCCGGGGCGTCATCATCTCGGTGCCGTACAAGGTCCCGGTCTACCACAAATGCGCGGCGGCCCATGACCGCGCCGCGCGCGTGCAGAGCGCCAACTCGGTGCGCCGGCAGGCCGACGGCAGCTGGTACGCCGACAATTTCGACGGCGTCGGCTTCATCGACGGCCTCAAGGCGGGCGGCCACAAGATCGCCGGCCAGCGCATCCTGCAGGTCGGGGCCGGCGGCGCCGGATCGTCCCTGACCTACTGCCTGGCCGAGGAAGGCGCGGCGGAGATCCGCCTGACCGACGTCGACAAGGACCGCGCGCGAAACCTCGCCTCGCTGGTCAACAAGTCGTTCCCATCCTGCCGCATCGAGGTCGGCGAAGCCGATCCGTCCGGCATGGACATGGCCATCAACGCGACGCCTTCGGGCCTCAAGGCCGGGGACCCGCTGCCGATGGACGTGAGCAAGCTCACGCCGTCGATGACGGTGGTCGACATCATCATGGAACCGGCCGAGACGCCCCTGCTCAAGGCGGCGAAGGAGATCGGCTGCCGCATCCAGCCCGGACGCCCGATGATGGACTTCCAGGTCGAGGCGATGGCCGAGTTCTTCGACATCGAGCGGAAGGATCGCCGCAATGGCTGACGCCCCGACCGCCGTCGTGATCGGCGGCACGTCCGGCATCGGGCGCGCGATCGCGCTGCGCCTTGCCGAGGACGGCTACCAGGTGGCCGTCGCCGGCCGCGACGCCGAACGCGGCCGGGAAGCGGCCGGCGCCTGCGAGGGCGCGGGCGCTCCGCGCGCCCTCTTCGCCCAGACCGATGTCGCCAGCCCGGCCTCCGTCGAGGCGCTGGCGCGGGCCGTCGGCGAAGCGTTCGGCACGCCGCATGTCGTGGTCAACTGCGCCGGCATCCTGCAGAGCGGCAAGCATGTGCTCGACCAGGATCTGCACGAGGACGAGAAGATGTGGCGCGTGAACTATCGCGGCACGCTGCTCGGCTGCCAGGTGTTCGGCCGGCTCATGAAAACGGCCGGACGCGGCGCGATCCTGAATGTCGGCTCGCTCGCCTCGTTCGCGCCGCTGTCGCTCCCGGCCTACACGCCCGGCAAGCACGCTGTGCTGGCGCTGACCCAGATGCTCGCGGCGGAGCTCGGCCCGCACGGCATTCGCGTCAACGCGGTCGCGCCGGGCTACACGCTCTCCGACGGGCTGAAGACCAAGATCGCCAAGGGCGAGCGCAACCCCGAAGCCATCCAGGCGACCACCGCGCTGCGCCGCTTCGTCGAGCCGCGCGATGTCGCCGAGGCGGCGCTGTTCCTGTGCTCCGACAGGGCCGCCTCGATCACCGGCGTGACGTTGCCCGTCGATGCCGGCTGGCTCGTCCAGGCGCCTTACGCTCAGTATCTGCAAGGCAATCCCATCCGGCAGACGCCGGCAATCTGAAGGACATCCAGTGAGCGACATCCAACGCTTCGACTTCGACACCCGCATCCATCACGGCGTCATCCACAACGGCACGCTCTACCTCACCGGCCAGGTGGCAAGGCCCGGCCAGTCGGCTGCCGACCAGATGCGCGAGGTGCTCGGCAAGATCGACGCCCTGCTCGCCAAGGCCGGCACCGACAAGACGCGCATCCTCCATGTCCAGATGTGGCTGGACGACGTCCGCGACTTCGACGAGGTCAACACGGTGTGGGACGCATGGATGCCTAAGGAGCACGCGCCGGCGCGCTCTTCCGGCGAGGGACGGATGGCCAAGCCCGGGATGCTGGTCGAGCTGATCGTCACCGCGGCGGTTTGAAGGGGCGCGCCGGTTCGGGCATCATCCCCCGAATCCGGACCGAGACGAAGGGACATCGATGACGAAGCGCAAGCCACTTTCCACCGTCGTGGCGGAGAGCCTGGCCGACAAGATCGGTTCCGGACAATTGCGCCCCGGCGCGCAGTTGCCGACCGAGGCGGAGCTTTGCGCCGAATACGACGTCAGCCGCACCGTCGTGCGCGAGGCGGTGGCGCGGCTGCGCTCGGACGGCATGGTGGTGTCGCAGCAGGGGCGCGGCATGTTCGTCGGCGAAACGCCAATGCCGCGCAATTTCTCGATACCGGACGAGGCGCTCAGGACCCTGCCGGAGACGATCGCGCTTCTCGAGCTGAGGCTGAGCGTCGAGGTGGAGTCGGCCGGGCTGTGCGCGGAACGCCGGACCGACCGCGAGGCCCGCGACATCCGCGCCATGATGGACGAGATCGACGCCCAGCAGGCCGACCCCGCCGCCGTCCAGATCCACTACGACTATGATTTCCACCTCGCCATCGCCAGGGCGTCGCGCAATGAATTCATCCACGGCTTCCTCGCCTATCTCAGGCCGATGATCGTGCCGCGCTTCCAGCTCGGCTATGTGGTCGAGCCGGCGCTGAAGGACAGCTATTACGCGCGCATCCATGCCGAGCACAAAGCCATCGTCGATGCGATCGAGAAGCAGGACGGCGGCAAGGCGCGCCGAGCCATGCGCAAGCATCTGCACAACAGCCTGGGGCGCGTGCGCGCGCTCGCCAAGGCCTCGGGCGTCGAGGCGACGGACGCGGAGCAGAAGGCGGCCGCGGTGTCGCTTTTCACCGGCATGAAGCGGCCGGTGCCTGCCGGCGGATAGGCGCGGCATCGTCGCGCCCCAACCGTCGCGCGGAATTGCCGACACGCGTTGCGAAAGCCATGTTTTTGCTCTGCCGGTCGGGGCAAAGGTCTCTTCAAGGCGACGAAGGCCTTGTTTTCCTTCGGTTTACAGCTCTCCCGGCGGCGCGAGAGGCAGGTGGCGCTTCCGGCATCGAAGCGGCTTTCGAAAGTTTATCTTTCCTTTTTGCTGGTTTTCTTGGTTTCGCGGCAAAGGCAGAGGCCGCACACTGACGCAAGGCAATCGGGGGACGTCCACGTGACAACAGCCTTCATCACCGGAGCGACCAGCGGCATAGGGCGGGCCATGGCGATCGCCTTGAGCGATGCCGGCTACGAGGTCTACGCCGTCGGTCGCAGCAAGGCGGCGCTCAAGGAGTTGCAGGCCGAGCGGTCCGGCATCGTGCCGATCGCCGTCGACGTCACCGACCGCGAGGCGCTGGAATCGGTGCTGGCCGACCTCACCATCGACGTGCTGATCAACAATGCCGGCATCATGCCGCCGCTCGGCAATTTCGCCGACATGAAGATGGCCGACATCGACGCCACGCTGGAGGTGAACCTCAGCGCGGCGATCCTGCTCACCCGCCTCGTCGTGCCGCAGATGCGCGAGCGGCAGTCAGGGCACATCCTGTTCACCGGCTCCGTCGCCGGCCATGCCGCGTTCTCCAACATCGCCGTCTACGCGGCCACCAAGGCCGCCATCTCCGGCTTCGCCGGCGCGTTGCGCGCCGATCTCTCGCCCTCCGGCATACGCGTCACCGAGATCGTCGCCGGCCGCGTCGAGACGCAGCTCTACAACGACATACTCGACGCCAAGGCCCGCGCGGCCATGTACGCCAGCAAGGTGGTGCAGCCGGACGACGTGGCCAGGATGGTCGTCGGCGTGCTCGCGCTGCCCGCATGGGCCGACGTTACCCGTTTCGACATCATGCCCACCTGGCCGACCTCGCCCAGCGGCACCAAGTAAGGAAACTCGACATGAAGGATCTTTCCGTTCTGATCGTTGGTGGCGGCGCCGGCCTGGGCGCCCTCCTGGCCCGCATGGCCGTCGAGGCCGGCGCGGCCAAGGTCGGGATCATCGACATCAACCTGGAGGCCGCCGAGACGGCGCTGGAACCGGCGAAGGCCAAGGGCCTGCCGACCGCCGCCGCCACTTGCGACATACAGGTGGGCCCGCAATGCCACGCCGCCTTCGAGGCCGTCGTCGCGAAACTCGGACGCGTCGACACGCTGATCAACTGCGCGGCGATCTATCCGCGCCGCCCGCTGCTCGAAATCACCGACGCGGAGTGGGACGCTTCCAACGGCATCAACATCAAGGGCACCTACCACATGATGGTGGCGGCCGTGCGCCACATGCAGGCGCAGGAACCGAAGGACCATGTGCGCGGGCGCATCGTCAACCTGACCTCGGTCGACGCCTTCAAGGCGCATCCGCAGAACGCGCACTACGCGGCGACCAAGGCGGCCGTCGTCAGCCTGACGCGCTCCTTCGCCCACTACGTCGCCAAGGACGGCATATTGGTGAATTCGGTAGCGCCGGCCGGCATGGCGACGGAGAAGGCGAAGGCGCTCGGCTTCCTGGAGGAACTGGCCAAGGCGAGCCCGCTCGGCCGCGGCGCCGAGCCCACCGAGATCGCCGAGTGGGTGCTGATGACCGGCGGCCCGAAGAACACCTACATGACCGGTGAAAACGTAATCGTCTCAGGCGGTTACATATACGCCTAAAGGCAATTCCCGGCGGCCGCGGGCTGCCGGGGCGGCAGTGCCTGAGCAACGGAGTCTCGAACGAAAGGAGGCGGACTTCACCATGACCGGCAAGCTTCGCCTTCCTTCGCTGAATGCTCTTCGCGTCTTCCACGCCGTCGCGCAGCACAAGAGCTTCCGGCAGGCGGCGGACGAGCTGCTGGTGACGCCGCAGGCGGTCGGGCAGCAGATCAAGCTGCTGGAGGACACGCTGCAGGTGACGCTGTTCGAGAGAAAGGGCCGCTCGATCGAGCTGACCGAGTCGGCGATCCTCCTGTCGCACTACGTCAAGGCCGGCTTCGACGAGTTCGCCGAAGGCGTTCGCCGCGTCACCAAGTCGAACTACCGGGACCGCATCAACCTCAATGCGAGCCCCTATTTCGCCACGCATTACCTGCTGCCCAGGCTTTCGCTGTTCCGCGAGATCCTGCCCGGCGCCGACCTGCGGCTGACGACGATGGTCGACCTGCCGGATTTCGGGCGCGACGACATCGATATGACGGTGCAGTGGGGCTACGGCAACTGGCCCGACTACGAGACCACATTGCTGGTGCCGGACCCCAAGATCATCTGCTGCACCCCGGCCATCGGCGAGAAGATCAAGTCGGCGCAGGACCTGACGCGGTTCACCCTGCTCGACACAGTGAAGTCGAAGCGCCTGTGGCCCGACATCTTGCGGCATCTCGCCGTCGAGCAGGCCGAAGGCGACCATTCCATCGGCTTCGACGACGCCGCGACCATGCGCCGGGCGACCCTGCAGGGCATCGGCATAGGGCTGGTCTCGGTGATCGATGCCGAGGAGGATTTCCGGTCCGGCGCGCTGGTGGCGCCGCTCGGCCAGGATGCGCTGGTGGACATGAATCCGGAGGAGATCCCCGGCTTCTTCCTCGTCGTCCCGCGCGGGCATCTGCGCGTGAAGGCGGTGGCCGCGCTGCACCGCTGGCTCGTCCAGCAGGATTGGGGAAGCGACCTGAAACTCGCCTCCTTGCCGAAGCCGATCGCGTTCGACGACTAGCGCGGCCTCGGAACCGGGGGCCGGGCTGATCCCGAACCTCCAACAACAAGAAAAAAGCAACCTCAACAGTGGAGACGAACATGAAAATGATCAAATGGGGGGCCGCGGCCATGGCGCTCGGCCTTGTCCACCTGGCGGCGCCCGCGGAAGCCGCCGGCGGCAAGACGCTCGAAACGGTGAAGGCGCGCGGCGTGCTGAACTGCACCGGCCATGACGGCTCCTATCTCGGCTTTGCCGAGGTGGACGACAAGGGCAACTGGAAGGGCATGGACATCGACCTGTGCAAGGCGGTCGCCACCGCCGTGTTCGGCGATCCGTCGAAGCTGAAGGTCGTGCCGGTCAGCTGGGCGCAGCGCTGGCCGTCGCTGCAGTCGGGCGATGTCGACATCATCATCAAGGCATCGGGCGGCACGCTCAGCCGCGACACCGAGCTCGGCCTGCAATTCTCCATGTCCTACTATCTCGGCACGACCAAGGTGATGGCGCATAAGGAACTCAACCTGAAGTCGCTCAAGGACGCCAATGGCGGCACGATCTGCATTCCCGCCGGCACCTCGCAGGAGCAGCAGGTCGCGGCCTACGCCCAGAAGCTCGGCATCAAGCTCGAGCCCGTGCTGATCGAGAAGACGGAAGAGCTCGAACAGGCCTATTTCTCGGGACGCTGCGATCTCTATGCGCAGTGGGGGCCGACGCTGGCCATCGCCCGCATCGCCAAGAGCAAGGTCGAGGACCACGTGATCCTGCCCGACGTGCTCGCCGTCGAGCCCGAAGTCATGATCATGCGTCAGGGCGACGACAACTGGGTCGACATCGCCAACTGGACGCTGACCGCGCTGATCTTCGCCGAACAGGAGGGCATCACCTCCAAGAATGTCGACGAGATCAAGGCCAAGCCGACCTCGCCGCAGGTCGCCAAGTTCCTCGGCGTCACGCCCGGCATGGGCAAGGGCCTCGGGCTTTCCGACGACTGGGCCTACAACGTGATCAAGAAGGTCGGCAACTACAGCGAGATCTTCGAGCGCGACCTCGGCAAGGAATCGCCCTACAAGATGGATCGTGAGCTGACCAATTTGTGGAACAATGGCGGCGTCCTGTTCCCGCTGGTGATCGACTGATCCCCTTTCCTGGAGCGGTTCGGCTTTCGAGACGATCCGCCGATCCGCTCCAGTTCCCTGGTTTCACGCATTCCGCTCCTGGCTCCGCCCGGTTCCGCCGCGCGGAGCCGGCGACAATTCGGGAAAGACCCTGATGATCCGCCTGCTGAGAAATCAGAAGGTCCGCAACGCGCTGCTGCAGGTTCTCTATGTCGGCTCGCTGGCGTCGGTGGTGCTCGCCTGCACGCTGATCGCGCGGCAGAACCTCGCACAGCAGGGCATCACCTCCGGCTTCGACTTCCTGTTCAAGTCGACGGGCTGGGACGTGAATTTCTCGCTGCTGCCGGCCACCGCAAACGATCCGTACTGGTGGTACTTCCTCATCGGCATCATCAACACGCTGTTCCTCGGAACCGTCGGGCTGATCCTGGCGACGATCGTGGGAACGATCGTCGGCCTGGCACGGACCTCCTCGAACGAGCTCGCCCGGCTGCTCGGCCGCACCTATGTCGACATCTTCCGCAACATCCCGCTGATCCTCCAGGTGTTCTTCTGGTACGCGGTGATCACGCACCTGCCGACGCCGCGCGCCGCGCATGCGGCCGGGGGTTTCATGCTCACCAGCCGCGGCCTCTACATGCCCGTCCTCAATGTCGGCGGCGCGACCCTCGCGGCGGCGACATTGGCCGTGGTCGCCGCCATCGCGCTTCCGCTGTGGCTCGGCCGGACATCGCGCATCGACCGGCCGGTCGGGGAGCGCCTGGGCCTCCAGCTCGCCGTCGCGGCGGCAGCGCTTGCCTGCGCGGTCGTCATCCTGGTCGCCGGCCGCCTGCCCGACGCCCCGCTGATCGATTTCCCGGCGCTGCAGGGCCTCAACCTGAAGGGCGGCCTGCGCATCCCGCCCGAATTCTCCGCGCTCGCCGTCGCCATCGCCATCTATGGCGGCTCATACATCGCCGAGATCGTGCGCGGCGGCTTCAAGGCGGTGGGCAAGGGCCAGGTCGAGGCGGCACTCTCGCTGGGCTTGAGCCCCTGGCGCGTCTTCACGCTGGTGCGGCTGCCGCTCGCGCTCCGCGCCATGCTGCCGATCCTCGCCAACCAGTATGTCTGGCTGATGAAGGCGACCACGATGGGCATCGCGGTGGGCTTCACGGATTTCTTCATGATCGTGGCGCTGACCATCAACCATTCCGGCCAGACCCTGGAGGTGATCGGCATCCTGATGGCGGGCTTCCTGACCATCAACCTCAGCCTCGCCGCCATATTCAACCGCATCAACAAGGCCATTGCCCTCAAGGGCAATCAACTGAGGGGCTGAAAGATGGAGTCGATCGTTCTCGCTCCGCCTGTCCCGGGGAAGCTCGAAGACCTGAAGCGACGCTTCTTCGCGACCCCGCTCCAGGCGCTGCTGACGCTGATCTCGGTCGCGATCATGGCCTTCCTGGCCTGGAAGCTGCTGAACTGGGCGGTCTTCTCGGCCGTGTTCACCACCAGCGGCGGGCCGGAAGCCTGCCAGGCGGCGGCCGGCGCCTGCTGGTCGGTGATCGCCGCCCGGTGGCGGATCATCCTGTTCGGGCTCTATCCCTTCGAGGAACAATGGCGCTCGGCGCTGGCCTGCGTGAGCGTGGTGGTGGTGACGGCGCTGAGCTGCATGCCGGCGTTCTGGACCGCCCGCCGCATCGCGCTGGTCTGGGGCGCCGGAACGGCGCTCTACTACGTGCTGATGAAGGGCGGCGTGCTCGGCCTTCCCTATGTCGGCGAGGAAGCCTGGGGCGGGCTGGCGCTCACCCTGTTCATCTTCGTCACGACCTGCCTGATCGGCTTCCCGCTGGCGATCTGCCTGGCGCTGCTGCGGCGCTCGGACCTGCCCTGGATATCGAGGACCACCGGCCTGATCATCGATTCGGTGCGTTCGCTGCCGCTGATCTCGATCCTGTTCACATTCGCCGTCGTCCTGCCCTTCGCGCTACCGCAATGGCTCCAGGGCGACAAGCTCTACCGGGTGATACTGGGCTCGGCGCTGTTCTTCTCGGCCTATCAGGCGGAGATCGTGCGCGGCGGCATGCAGGGCGTGCCCACCGGGCAGGAAGAGGCCGCCATGGCTCTCGGCATGGGCTACTGGCAGCGCATCGGACGCATCCTTTTGCCGCAGGCGATGCGCAACGCGCTGCCGGCCACGATCAACCAGTTCGTCATCTCGTTCAAGGAAACCTCGCTGGTGGTCATCGTCGGCTTCTTCGAGATCCTGGCCTCCGGCAACGCCGCCTACGGCACCGGTGAATGGCGTTTCGCCTATGTCGAGGTCTACGCCTTCATCGCCATGATCTATTTCGTCTTCGTCTTCAGCCTTTCCCGCTACGGCGCCTTCCTGGAGCGTCGCATGTCGGTCGGCGAGCGATAGGGAGGCGCGCATGACTTCGCCCACAGCCTCGGGCCCCGC